>JAABUR0100000568.1_pt1 | contig 78425 bp, 70 predicted proteins | sample 5560091 | NCBI WGS metagenome assembly JAABUR01 (sample SAMN10711879, study PRJNA513375) | rock metagenome | isolation source: Antarctica rocks | place: Antarctica: Victoria Land, University Valley sud
CCAGAAAGGTGCTCCTGATCCTGTGCGTGGACGGTCCCTCGACCAGACCAATCCTCGCAGGTCAGAGCACCTTTCTACATGATCAACACACACCAACAACCCGACCCCGATGAAAGCCCGAGGCTAAATCTCAAGACCTGTTAAATCCGTGCGCGAACGTCCACCTGCCGCGGCCGGATGGGGACTCCGCCAGCTCGGGCGTAGGTCAGGACTGAGTCAGGGGAGCAGCCGAGCTTGGTACCCACCCTGCTGGCCGACCAGCCACTAGCGTAGAGGCGAGCCGCTTCAAGTTGGTCGTCTGGGTTCAGACCCTGGCGGCGAGTCTCGACTCCAGCGTTGGCTAGGAGACGGAGCACCGCACCCTTGCCGAGTCCGTAGGTCTGCATGAGCTGAGTCGTAGACAGACCGGCTTGGTAGTCGACGGTGACCTGCTCGATGGCTTCAGCGGGTAGGCGCTGCTTTACCTTGTGGATGAACTGGCTGGTGGGCTGGGCTCGAGCACTGGCTCTGACCTGCGCTTACGGTCCAACCGGTCGAGCAATTTCGGCAGAATCCCAAGGTGAAACTGTTTCGTGTACCCCTGTAGGACCTCCACCACGATCACAAGCTGTAGCTCTCGATCAACCCGGATGTTGGGGGAGCGCGACGGCAAGCCTGCATGCTTGAAGCGTGTGGACGTGCCGAAAAGATGAATAACGCGATTTCGCTGGCGGAGAATCGCTCGCACGAATTCACCGGTTGGTAATGAGGCAGCATTCTTTCGCACAAGGGGTCAATACCGGCTTCTTGCAGTCGATAACTGTCTCTTTCAGACAAGCCGACGCCGAAACCGACACCGACCCCACGTGTTCGTAGTCCCCACCCTGCACCCTGGTCAATGCTGCATCCTCGGATCCTGCGTCGGGTCGGCATACCTGGGAGGGCAACCGCGATCGATCGCCTCGGGGCGCAATTCGTAGTGCCAGGGCTCGTTGTTGTAGATCTGGCACAGCCCGTAGCGGGCACCTTGTTCGGACAACCAGGGCGTGGCATCGACGGGGCCGACATCGATAGCGGCCCCGGACACGTGAGCCGATGTGTTCGCAGTGGCGACCCATCGGGCAGCTTCCTCCTTCGATCCATACTCGGCGACCGCCTCCCGGAGAAGCTGCTCCTGGTACTCGGGGGAACGCCATCCGCTGTTGACATGGAACTCGACGCCGTCCTTGCCAGCATCCGTCGCAGCTCGTCGGAGGGCTTTGAGCAGGCTCGAATCGAGGTTCGCCACTGCCGGAAGCTCGTCATCGAAAACCGTCGCGCCGTCAGGGACGAGACCGTCCGCCTCGTCAAGCACACCCTGGCGGTCGCCGAATGCGGTGGCCGACGACGACACCGACCGATAGCCGAGTGTTCCGATGATTGCAGCGACGACGACTGCCAGGCTGACGAGAACGAGCCTCGGAGGCCGGCGGGCTGCTGCTCGTGCCGGGGCGGTGTGGTTCATGCCTTCAGTGAAGGCAGCGTGGTGTTGCCAGCACGTATGTGGTTTCCGATATACCGAGGAAATGCAGCGGCTCGTAGCATCGACGGATGCGTGTGTTGGTCGTCGAGGATGAGCCCTACATGGCAGAGGCAATTCGCGACGGGCTCCGCCTGGAAGCAATAGCGGCCGACATCGCCGGCGACGGCGACACCGCTCTGGAACTGCTGAGCATCAACGCCTACGACATCGCCGTCCTCGACCGTGACATTCCGGGGCCCTCCGGCGACGAGATCGCCGAGAGCATCATCGCTTCCGGCAGCGGCACGCCGATCCTGATGCTCACCGCTGCGGACCGGCTCGACGACAAGGCCTCCGGGTTCGAGCTCGGCGCCGACGACTACCTCACGAAGCCCTTCGAACTCCGAGAACTCGTGCTCCGTCTCAGAGCACTCGACCGCAGGCGCGCCCACCACAGGCCGCCCGTGCGGGAGATCGCCGGCCTGCGGCTGGATCCGTTCCGCCGCGAGGTCTACCGGGATGGCCGATACGTCGCGCTGACCAGGAAGCAGTTCGCCGTGCTCGAAGTTCTGGTCGCCGCCGAAGGGGGTGTTATCAGCGCCGAAGAGCTCCTGGAACGGGCATAGGACGAGAACGCCGACTCGTTCACCAACGCCGTGCGCATCACCGTCTCGGCACTGCGCAAGCGACTCGGCGAACCCTGGCTGATCGCCACCGTGGCCGGCGTCGGGTACCGCATCGACACCGCACCCGGCAGCGAAGGTGAGGGCGGGGACCGTGGATAGGGGGCCTGGTTTGAGCGTTCGCCTCAAACTGGCCCTCAGCTATGCGGGGGTCATCGTGCTTGCGGGTGCCTTGCTGCTCGCGGTCGTGTGGGTGTTTCTGCTGCGCTACGTACCCGAGGTGATCTACTACACCCAGTCGCCCGGCGCGCCCGGGACACCCGGTCCGATGTTCATACCCGACCGCTCAGACCTCCTACGTGCCTTCGCGCCCAAGGCAGTCGCAGCGTTGGCATTCCTGCTGGTGTTCGGCCTCCTGGGAGGATGGATTCTCGCCGGCCACATGCTCGCGCCCCTGACTCGCATCACCAATGCCACCCGCCTGGCCGCGGACGGATCGCTCTCCCATCGAGTCCAGTTGGAAGGCCGCAAAGACGAGTTCCGCGAGCTCGCCGACGCCTTCGACACGATGCTCGCTCGGCTCGAAGCACACGACGCCGAACAGCAGAGATTCGCCGCCAACGCCTCCCACGAACTGCGCACCCCGCTGGCGATCACGCAGACACTTCTCGAGGTGGCCCGCGACGATCCGAACGCAAACACCGGCGAACTTGTCGATCGCTTGCACTTCGTCAACACCCGAGCGATCGACCTCACGGAAGCATTGCTTCTGCTCAGCCGCGCCGACCGAAGGTCGTTCACCCGAGAACACGTCGACCTGTCCCTGATAGCGGAAGAGGCCACCGAAACGCTTGTTCCACTCGCAGAACGACGCGGCCTCACCATCGAGACTTCCGGCGACATCACCCCCACCATCGGCTCCCATGCGCTCCTGCTGCAGATGACGACCAACCTCGTGCACAACGCGATCGTCCACAACCTGCCTGAACAGGGCACCGTGTGGGTCACCACCGGCGTTCATCCCACGACTGTGGTGCTCAGTGTCGAGAACACCGGCGAGAAACTCTCCCCTGATTTGGCTTCCACGCTCGTCGAACCGTTCCAGCGGGGCACCGAACGCATCCGCGCCGACCATGCAGGTGTCGGCCTCGGCCTGGCAATCGTCAGGAGCATCGCCCACGCACACGACGGAACCCTCATCCTCACCCCCCCGGGCCGCCGGCGGGCTCCGCGTCACGGTGCAACTACCCGCCGCACCACCGCACACCGACAGATGACGAACCTACGTCGCTCGGCGACCGCAGCGGCGGCCCATGTCGATGCTGCCGATCTTCGCCGCGAAAGCGGAAGTACCGACGAACACGACCATCCCGAGACCATTGACAACGAGCTCGAGCGGCTCTCGGCGCCAGGCACCCTCGGGCATGCCGCTCAGCCGACTTCGGCGAGTGCTCAATCGATGCATGACACCTACGGCGACCAGGACTGCGCCGAGGCACAGCAGGAAAGGCCACCGCTTCTTGTCGTCGATCGACATCGCCCAGAAGAATCCGGCGACGGCCACCGGCACGGCTGCCAGCAGCACCAGCACCTCGCCACGGCTGAGGTTTTGCGGGTCCATTTCGCCGTCGACCACGGCGTCATCACGCACCTGATCGATCACCGATGGTCGGGGACCAGGGGGCGGATGTGGCGGCGGCGCCCATCGCTGGGACGATGGAAAATATCCGTCGGCAGTCGACGATATTCAGTAGCGGCAGACGAAGGGAGTCGCGATGCCCGTCACCCGAGGGTTCGTCGGTCACCGGCGCCCGATCGATCCGCGGCTACCACCCGGCCAGAGCGATGTCGGCGGCGGTTTTCCGGTGCTCACCGCCGAGGTGGCTCCGACCATCGACACCGCAACGTGGACCATGTCGGTCGACGGCCTGGTGGACCGCCCGACCAGTTGGAGCTGGGATGAGATCCGGGCGCTGCCGGGCAGTGACTATGTCGGCGACATCCATTGCGTCACCACCTGGTCGAAGTTCGACACCACCTTCGGCGGCGTCAGCGTCGACGTGCTGCTGGACGCTGCCGGTCCGCAATCCGACGCCGCGTTCGTGCTGGCCACCTCCGTCACCGGCTACACCACCAATCTGCCGCTGGCCGACATCCGCGCCGGCAAGGCCTGGATCGTCTGGTCGCACGAGGGCCAACCACTGCCGGTGGTGCACGGCGGGCCGATCCGGATGCTGGTGCCGCAGCTGTATTTCTGGAAGAGCGCCAAGTGGATCAGCCGCATCACTCTGCTGGCCGAGGATCAGCCCGGATTCTGGGAACAGAACGGCTACCACCTGCGCGGCGACCCATGGAAAGAACAGCGGTACACCGGTGACTGAACCCGTCGACCCGGCCGGCGACTGGCGCACGGCCGAGGTGCACGACGTCCGGTGGCGCACCCCGCGGCTGGTGACGGTCCGGCTGGCGGTCACCGATCGTGGCCGACAGGTACCTGGTCAGCACTACCTGGTCCGGCTGACGGCCACCGACGGCTACACCGCCGCGCGGAACTACTCGGTCTGCTCGGCACCGTCGGATCCGTTGCTGGAGTTGCTGATCGAACGGTTCGACGACGGCGAGGTGTCCGGATATTTTACCGATATCGCCCAGCCGGGCGACCTGGTCGAGGTGCGCGGGCCGATCGGCGGCTGGTTCCGGTGGACCGGTCACGACCCGGCGGTGGCGATCGGCGGCGGATCCGGGGTGGCGCCGCTGGTGTCGATGGTCCGGCACGCCCGGGAGATCGGCACCGCCGACCTGTTCACCCCGGTGGTGGCGGCCAGGACCCTGGTCGACGTGCCGTATGTCGAGGAGTTCATGGATGCCGGCGCCCTGATCGCGCTGTCCCGCGAGGACTTTGCCGGCCGACCAGCCGGTCGGCTGTCGGCGGCGGATCTACAACCGCTGCTGGCGCCGGGAAAGTTCAGCTATGTCTGCGGTTCGTCGCACTTCGCCGAGTCGGTGAGCCAGCAACTGGCGGTGCTCGGCGCCGACGTGCCGAAGATCCGGGTGCAGCGATTCAGCTTCAGCTGAGCCGGCCATTTCGGTCGCCGGCGAACCGTCCCGCGAGCATGCTGGCGCGATGAGCTTCCACCAACTCCACCACGCGGCCCTCCCGCTGGTGCTACCCAACGCCTGGGACGTCGCCTCGGCGCTGGCGTTCGTCGACGCCGGCTTCCCGGCAGTTGGCACCACCAGCTTCGGGGTGGCCGCCGGCGGCGGCCGGCCGGACGGCGGCCGATCGACGAAGGAAGCGACGCTGACGCTGGTCCGGCTGCTCGCCCCGATGCCCGGTTATCTGTCCGTCGACATCGAAGACGGGTATGACGATGATCCCGACCGGGTCACCGAGTACGTCGCCGAACTCGGGGTCGCCGGCATCAACATCGAGGACAGTGCCGACGGCAGGCTGATCGCGGCGGAACAACACGCCGCCAAGATCACCGCGATCAAGAGACGATGTCCCGATCTGTTCGTCAATGCCAGGATCGACAGCTATTGGCTGGCACAGGACGCCACCGTCGAGGCGACCCTGGATCGGGCTGCCGCCTACCTGGCAGCCGGCGCCGACGGCATCTTCATTCCCGGTGTAACGGATCCGGTCGAATTGCGCGAGCTGACCGGCCACATCGACGCCCCGGTCAATGTTCTCGTCGTCCCCGAGCTGTCTCTCACCGACCTGGCCGAGCTCGGGGTCCGCCGGGTGAGTACCGGATCGCTGCCCTATCGACGGGCGATCGACGCCGCGGTCGAGGTCGCCAGCTGTGTCCGGGACGGTCGCAGTGTGCCGTCGGCGACGTCCTATCACGAGATGCAGCGGCGGCTGCTCCGATTCCAGCGTCGCTGAGCCGGACGACCCTTGCGAAATCCGGGCCGGCTATCGCATGGTTGACCCGGAGGTGGTCACGTGACCGACCCGTCAGACCAGTTCTCGCCGGAGTTCTGGGACGAGCGATACCGCAGCGCCGAACGGATCTGGAGCGGCCAACCCAACCCGCGGCTGGTCGAACATGCCGGCCGACTTACTCCAGGGACGGCGCTGGACATCGGCAGCGGCGAAGGTGCGGACGCGATCTGGTTGGCCAACCGCGGCTGGCAGGTCACCGGCGTCGACGTATCGACGGTGGCGCTGGACCGGGCCCGTCGCCGGGCCACCGAGATCGGAGCGGAGATCGCAGCTCGGATCCGTTGGCAGCAGGGCGATCTGCTCAGCTGGGATCCGGCACCCGACCAGTTCGATCTGGTCAGCTCACAGTTCATGCATCTGCCCGGCCCGGCGCGGCGCGCACTGTTCGGACGACTGGCTCGCGCCGTCCGGCCGGGCGGGACACTGCTGATCGTCGGACACCATCCGACGGACCCGCACGTCGTAGCCAGAGCAGCGGAGTTCCCGGACATGTTCTTCACCGCCGAGCAGCTCGCCGACGAGCTGGTCGCCGACGAGTGGCAGGACATCGTCGCGACCGCACCCGAACGCCAGAAGATCGAGGACCGGGGTCAGCAGATCATCGTGCGCGACGCGGTGCTGCGTGCCGTGCGCGCCGAGTGAGCAGGCCACCAGAAGCCTGGCCCGCCAACGGTTCCGGCGTCGTCACGCCGCCTCAAGGGCCAGTAGGCTGGTCTTGGCGGCCGCACCACCGGCATAGCCGCCGATGCTGCCGTCGGTCCGTATCACCCGATGGCACGGCACGACGATGGGCAGCGGGTTGGTCGCGCAGGCCGATCCGACGGCCCGGACCGCTCCGGGATTGCCGACCAGTTGGGCAAGTTGCTGGTAGGTGGCGGTGTGTCCGTAGTCGATGTCGGACAGGTGGCGTTGCACCAGTTGACGGAAGCCACTGGATAGCGAGAAGTCCAGTGGTAGCTGGAATCCGGTGCGGCGACCAGCGAAATACTCCTCGAGTTCCGCGGCGACCGGGTCGAGCCTCCCGGGTGCGCGCAGGATCCGCGGGCCGAGGGTGCTGGCCAGCGACTCCAGAACGCCGTCGTGCCCCTGACTGGCGAACGCGACGCGGACCAGACCGCGCTCGGTAGCCGCCAGCAGTAGTGACCCGACCGGTGAGTCGATCGTGCGGTAGGCGACGTCGAGAATGCCGGCGCGGTCGGCGCTCTCGGCCAGTCGTCGGTGCAGTCCGGCCATCGCCGCGTCGTCGGGGACGGTGAAGGCAAGCAGCGCGGCCGGGTTCGGTGCGGGTGGGTCGGTCGTCATCGGAGTTGTCCTTTCCTGGGTGCTGCGGTCCGCTCTGGAACCCGGGTCCGTAGCGTGCGAATGCCATCGGCAGCCGCTCGCCGCGCCGCGTCGGCGCTGCCGCCGAGCAGCTCGGCGATGTCGGCGTAGGGCAGGCCGCCGAGATACCGGTACGCGACGGCTTTTCGCTGCTTATCGGGTAGTTCGGCGACGAGATCCCACAGCTGATGATCGTCGGCCTGCGGGTCGCCGATGGTCGAAATCCCGTCCGGCAGCTCCTCGACCGGCATCGGTTGTCGAGCCCTGGCGCGGGTGATGTCGATGGCCTTGCGGTGCGCAATGGTCACCAGCCAGGCCTGCACATTGGCGTCGGCCGGCAGTTCGGGAAAGTGACGCATTGCCGACAGGAACGTCTCCGACCAGGCATCGTCGGCGTCGGCGGTCGGGCCGAGTACCGCCCGGCAGACCCGGAGCACCGCGACGCCATGGCTGGCGACGACCCTGTCGAACGGCGTCCTGCCGGTCGTCGGTCGGCCCATGCCGGTGGCTGTGCCCGCGCGTCTGCTCAGAACAGCAGCCCGACTCGTGCGTGGGCCGGCTTCTCCAGCTCCAACAGCTGCCGCTTGCGGTCCAGGCCGCCGGCGTACCCGGTCAGCTTTCCGGTGCTGCCGACCACTCGGTGGCACGGCACGATCACGCTCACCGGGTTGTGGCCGACGGCCTGGCCGACCCGCTGGGCGAGTGCCGTGTTGCCGAGCTGCTCGGCCAGCGCACCGTAGGTGCTGGTGCTGCCGTACGGAATCTGCGCCAGCAGGGCCCAGACCTGTTCCTGGAACTCGTCGCCACTGGTCCGCACCGGCACCTCGAACTCGGTCCGCTCGCCGGCGAGGAACTCGTCGAGTTGGGTGGCGACTGCCGAGAACAGCGGATCAGTGGTGACGTCCACCGACGGTCCGAGCTGATCCGGCTTCGGCGGGTACCAGTGATGCGGAAAGTACAGACCGGTCAATGCCTGACCGTCGGAGATGAGGGTGAGCTCCCCGAGTCCGGTGTCGATCCTGGTGTGCTGGGCGGCCATGAAGTCCATCCTCTCGTCAGGGCGGGTATCCGTCAGGCTCTCGATGAGTAGACGCGCCGGGGGAGCAGTACGTGAGATCGGAATTTCTGGGGCCGCTTTCCGCCGATCGTGCCGAAGACGAGTACAGATGAACCATGACGACGAACGAGCCGGGCTGTGTGGTGGTCGGCGCCGGGCTGGCGGCCGCGAACGTGGTCCAGAAACTCCGCGAGCAGAACTACGACGGCAGCATCACCCTGATCGGTGACGAGCACGAACTGCCGTACGAGCGGCCGCCGCTGTCCAAGGATTATCTGCAGGGTAACGCCGCGATCGACGACGCCTACCCGCACGATCAGGCCTGGTACGCCGACCAGCAGATCGAGCTGCGGTTAAGTGAGACGGCGACCGGCATCGACCGGCAGGCGAAGCGGGTGACGCTCGCTGCCGGCGGTACGGTCGACTATCGGCACCTGGTGATCGCCACCGGATCCAGCGCCAGGACGCTGGACATTCCCGGAATGGACCTGGCCGGCGTGCACACGCTGCGGCGGATCGGCGACAGCAATGCGTTGAAGGCGGCCTTCACCGACGGCGCCGCGGTGGCGGTGATCGGAGCCGGCTGGATCGGTCTGGAGGTGGCTGCTGCTGCCCGCAAGGCCGGCTGCGTCGTCACCGTGCTGGAGTACGCCGACCAGCCGCTCGGCAGCATTCTCGGCGACGAGTTGGCCCGGCACTTCGCCGAGCTGCACCGGTCGAACGGCGTCGACCTGCGCACCGGCGTGGCCGTCACCGAGATCGTCGGCACCGGCGGCTCGGTGACCGGGGTGCGGACCAAAGATGAGGAGATCGCCGCGGACGTGGTGGTGGTCGGCGTCGGCGCGGCGCCGAACGTCGACCTGGCGCAGGGGGCCGGGCTGGAGCTCGCTGACCAGGCGGGCGGCATCCTGGTCGACGAACACCTGCGCACCAGCGACCCGGCGATCCTGGCCATCGGCGACGTCGCGGCTGCGATGAACACCACGCTCGGTCGACGGCTGCGGGTCGAGCACTGGGACAACGCCATCCGGCAGGGAAAGCTGGCCGCCGCAACGATTCTCGGCACCGGTGAGGCCTACGACTGGCAACCGTACTTCTTCACCGACCAGTTCGATCTCGGGATGGAATACGTCGGGAACAGCAGCGCCGATGACGATGTGCTGATCCGCGGTGATCGCAGCAGCGGCGAGTTCATCGCCTTCTGGCGCAACGGCGGGAAGCTGACGGCGGCGATGAACGTCAACATCTGGGACGTGAACGACGAGCTGCGGGCGCTGATCGGTCGGGAGATCCCAGCCGAGCGGCTCGCCGACGCTTCGGTCGCGCTCACCGATCTGTGAGATCCGATATTCGAGATTTCTGCCGACCCGATGATTTTCCCGGTGCTGGCAGTCTGTACTCCCATGACCTCCGTACGCAGCCGACTGTCCATCTCCCTCGACGGCTTCGCCGCCGCACCGAACCAGAGTCTCGAGCAACCCTTCGGTGACGGCGGGATGCGGTTACCGCAGTGGCAGTTCGAAACCGACCAGCCAGGCCGAGCCGGTGATGCTGGCGTGCTGACCCGGTCCACCGAGAACATCGGCGCCTATGTGATGGGCCGAAACATGTTCGGCCCGGGGCGCGGCGACTGGGACCTGTCCTGGACGGGTTGGTGGGGAGACGAACCGCCCTACCACGCTCCGGTGTTCGTTCTCACCCACCATCCGCGGGAGCCGCTGGAGATGCAGGGCGGCACCACGTTCCACTTCGTCACCGACGGGGTCGAGTCGGCGGTCCGGCAGGCTAAAGACGCGGCCGGTGAGCAGGACGTGACGATCGCCGGCGGCGCCAGTACCGTCCGGCAGTGCCTGGCCGCCGGCCTGATCGATGAGCTGCAGCTGCACCTGGTGCCGATCACCCTCGGCGCCGGTGAGCGGCTGTTCGACGACATCGCCGGCATCGAGCTGGAACCGGTGGGCGTGCTGGCTTCGCCCACCGTCACACATCTGACTTACCGCGTCAGCACCAGTGGCTGACGGGATCGACGTGCAGTTCGACGACGTGCCCGCACCGGCGGCGGAGTGCTGGCTACATCCCGCAGTGGAGGTCCGCGAGTCGGTGATCGAAGGTCGCGGCCTGTTCGCTCGAGAATCGTTCGACGCCGGCGCGGCGGTGTCGCGGCTCGGCGGGAGGCTGGTGACCGATTCCGAGCTCGATGAGATCTTCCGAACCTCGGACGGTTATGTCGACACCATCTCGGTCTGCGACGGCGTCAACCTGGTGCTGCCGCCGCGGGTGGCGAATGGCTACGGCAACCACTCCTGCGAGCCGAATCTGTGGTGGTCGGATGCCTACACGCTGGTGACCCGTCGACCGGTCGATGCCGGTGAGGAACTGACCAGCGACTACGGAACATCGTCCGACAGTGCCGATTTCGTCATGCCCTGCAGCTGCGGTGCCGATCGGTGTCGTGGTCGGGTCACTGGCAGGGACTGGCAGCGGCCCGAACTGGTCGAGATCTACGGCCAGCATTGGGTTCCGGGGCTCCTGCAGAAGATCGCGGCGCACCGACAGGGGTGATCAGCGGTCGGACTCGTAGCCGGTGCCGTTGGTCTTCCGGACACAAGCCAGCACTTCGTCGATCGACACGGCGCCACCATAGTTGCCATCGGGCCGGTTCCCAATCGGATTAGCTGCGTCGTGTCATGGCAGCAGGGCCAACAGCTGTGCGGTGTGGCCGGGCAGTTCCACCTCCGCCAGGCCGCTGATGATGTCCCTGAGCGATACCGGTTGATCGACCAGGACAGCGTCGTTGGACAGCAGTCTGGTGGGAACCTGGGTGTCGAGTTCAACTTCGCTGAGGGTCCGTCCGCCCACTGCACAGAGAGCGTCGGATTGGGCCCGGATCCGGTCTCGGAGTCCGGCGTTTCCACCGGCGAGGGTGATGGTGTGGTCGATGGTCCAGATGTCGAGCGCTAGCCGGTTGTCGTACGTGGTGTGGGCTCCCGCAGCTACCGTCGAGACGGCGGCGATGGTGGTGGCATTCACCAGCGATACGTGCGCCAGAATCTGATCGGCGCTCCATTCGCCGGCAGCCGGGACGGGGCCGGAATCGGCCGAGTCCGCCGCGGCGGCAGCCGCGTCCAGCAGGGTGCGGAATGCTAGGTGAAGCGGCTTGGTATCCATCGGACGTGGTGTCTCCCGTTCTCCGGCGCGGCTGTCGGAAAGGCTGGTGGGGGCAGAGGTTTCAGGCGTGTGCGTCGGTCATGTCCCAGGGCGCCTGGGGAAGCACCGCACCGGTCTCCAACAGCGACTTGAGGTTGGCCAATACGGCCGGCCAGCCGCTCGAGATGCCGTTGAGCATCTCCTGGTTGGGAAGATTCTCGTGAGTCACGGTGAGTCGCACGATGTCGTGGTGCGGCTCGGCCAGGAAGGTGACGATCGACGGGTCGCGGCGGGCTTCGTCCGGCGCGTCCTCGAAGCTGATCACCAGGCGGGTCGGGGGCTCGGCGCTGATCACTGTGCCGGTCACATCAACAACACCGGATCCGTCCACCCTTCGGTGCTCCCACGTCGACCCGGGTTCCCAGTCCGAAATGTTGGCGTGGCCCCAGTACTGCGCGGTCAAGTCGGCGTCGGTCAGGGCCTGCCACACCTGCTCCGCACTGGCCCGGATGTAGGTGACGTAGACGTAGGTCGGAATCGCTGTGCGGTCCTCGATCATGGCGTACTCCTCTGCTTGGTGTCGGATGGCACTGAGTGTTTGTAGCCGGGGCATGTCGAACTCCGAGATCCAGCGCTCCTGCAGCTCCTGGATCGGCGCTGAGTTCAGGTAGTGCAGCCGTTCCCGTCCGCGCCGAACGACGATTACCAGGTTGGCCTGCTCGAGGATGTCGAGGTGCTGGGTGGCCGACTGACGGGCCATCTCCAGCTGCTCGCACAGTTCGCGCAGCGTCTGTCCGTTGTGTTCGCGCAACCGGTCGAGCAACAGTCGCCGCGTCGGGTCGGCCAACGCCTTGAAAACCGGATCCCGGGCGTTCGATTCGATGCTCACTCGACCATTATGCAGGTAAAAGCCTGCCTATTGTCAAGGGGTCTCTTTGGCGCGGTGCACGCTGTTGGTCGGTGGCCATCTCGGTGCCGCGACCGGATCACTTGCAATCCGTATCTAGGTACGAGATTACCGTTGTTCACATGACTACATCCGAGACGCCCATTACCGGCAGTTGGGTCGAGGCGGTGTCGTCGTCGTGTTCGCTGCCGACTGCGGCGAAACCGTTGCGACTGGCCGAGTTCGATGACCTGTTCGCCTCAGAGATCACCGCTGTCGCACGAGCCAGCACCACCCTGGCCAGATTCACCCTCCGCCCGGACCCGGAGGTTGCTGCGCGGGTCGCGGAGCTCAGTTCTCGGGAGGCACAATGCTGCTCGTTCTTCGAGTTCAGCCTGACGATGACGGCCGGAGAACTCGAGTGGACCGTGCGGGTTCCTGACGCGCATACCGACATCCTCGATGGGGTGATCGAGCGGGCACACCCAGCCGTCGACCGAGGTTCGGCGTGACCAGCGCCGGGATGCGCGCGGGTGAGGTGGCCAGCGCGGCAGGTGTTCACCTGGAGACGCTGCGGTACTACGAACGCCGCGGACTTCTCACCACACCGGACCGGACGTTGGGTGGGCACCGGATCTATACCGACGAGTCGGTCAGATCGCTGCGGGTGATCAAGACCGCACAGCGGCTCGGCTTCACCCTGGCCGAGGTTGCAGAGCTGCTCGAAGCGGCTCACCGTCATGGGCCCCGCGGCGTCGGGCTTCAGCACCGGGCTGCTGCGAAACTGGTGGAGGTCGAGCAGAAGATCTCCGACCTGCAGGTCATTCGCGACTCGCTGCACGCCGCCCTCGACGCCGGTTGCGACGACCTGGTGGCGTGCGCTGACACGCCTTGCTGCCCCCTGCCATTCGCCGATCTTGTCGCACCGGCCGACCGCTAGCGTTTTGCTGATGACGCTGCTGAGATCGATTGCCCTGTTTGTCCTCGCGGCAATCGCCGAGATCGGTGGCGCCTGGCTCATATGGCAAGGCGTCCGCGATCACAAGGGGCTGCTGTGGATCGGCGGCGGAGTCGTCGCGCTCGGCCTCTACGGCTTCGTCGCCACCCTGCAACCGGACGCCAATTTCGGCCGGATCCTGGCCGCGTACGGGGGGATTTTCGTCGCCGGCTCACTCGCCTGGGGCATGATCGTCGACAAGTTCGAACCCGACCGCTGGGATCTCATCGGCGCAGTGGTGTGCCTCCTCGGAGTCGCCGTGATCATGTACGCACCGCGGTCGACCTGACAGTCGGAGCATCCTGGGCATTGGCCTAGTCAAGTGGCGCCGGTGGTGCAGTCGGCACTGGTTCGGGTGGCTGGGGCTGCCGCCGGGGGCTCTCCGGGTGGTGTGGTCGGCACTGGTTCGGGTGGGGTGCTGCCGCCGGCCCTCTGGGTGGTGCGGTCGGCACAGGCGAGGTCTCGTTCGCTGCGCTCACCTCGCTTCTCGCCTTACGTGCCTCTCTGCACCACCCTGCGGGCCACCGTCGGCCCGGGCTTGTGAGGAGCGTTCGGTGCGCTGCCGGGGTGCTGGTGCCACCGGCCCGGCTGGGTGCATTGCGGAAGGCAGTGGCCAGGGTTGGTCTCCGCTGTCGGCGCGGCTTTGGGCGGGCGGCAGCCACCGGCAGCAGCGGTTCCAGGCGCGCCGCATTCAGGCGGCGGAGGGTGATTGTCGTTGGTACGAGCCGGGTCTTCGGTCCCACAGCACTTGTCCGTCGATGAGGGTGCCGGCCAGTTGGTCGCGGTGGACGATGGTGTGGTGGCGGCCGCAGAGTAGGGCGCCGTTGGCCAGATCCGTTGCGCCGTCGTCGATCCAATGTTTCAGGTGATGTGCGTCGCACCACTGTGCGGGGATGTGGCAGTCGGGGAAGGTGCAGTGCCGATCTCGGAGCCAGAGGGCTTTCAGCTGGGCCGGGGTGAACAGCCGTTCGGCTCGGCCTTGGTCCAGGATTTCGCTGTTGCAGCCCAGGACGGTGGGGATGATCGTCGCGTCGCAGGCCAGCTTCCGGATCGTCTCCGGACCCAACAAGGCTCCGCCGGCCACCGACCCGATCACGGTGCCGGCGCCGGTAGCGGTGCGCAGTTCGTCGAGGGTCACGGTGATGAACAGTTGTGTCCTCGTCGCGCCTGGCAGCCGGTCACCGGCCGCCGTGGCCCGTCGGCAGACCTCGACCAACGCTTCGCCACGCCGCCGCCCGACAGGTCGGGGATCAGCGTCACCGTCGGGTCCGGGTTGTGGTTTCGACAGCGGCCCGATCGCCGCCTCCAACACCGCGCGCCCCTCAGCATCCAGAGTCAGTTCGCAGCGGAAGATCCCACCGTCATCGCATCCCGACGACAACTCCACGTATCGCTTCTGAGAATCCTGCTCCTCTTGGAATTCGCCGTCTTCGCCGTACTGGGCCAAGATCTCCTGTCGCAGTTGCTTCACCGCACTGGAGCCGTGTTCGGCGCCGATATCGATCATCACGTCCAGCACCCTGTCGTGGGTGTGGTCGGGCAGTCGGGGGGAGAGTTTGTCGTACTCGGCGGCGACGGTCACCGCGACGGTGGGGGTGAGGTCGGTGGTCCGGATCGCATCGGGCAGCGAGCCGAGGTCGTGCCGGCGCAGAATTGCCACACACTTCGCCACCGCCGCGGACCCGCCGGTTTGCAAATGCCAGGCAGCATCCCGCACCCACGCCGCGGTCGAGGCGCACTGTGACTCCTCGATCACCCCACGCTGTTCCGCCTCAGCGGTCGCCACGATCAAACCCGCTTCGGCCAACGACCGCAGCTGATCCAAGTCTCCGACCAACCCAGCCAGATCGCCACTGGCGACCTGATGCATGACCGACGAGATGTTCTGCAGGTCAACGACAGCTGCAGCGACGGATTCCCGCCGACCTGCCATGTTCGTCGATGCCTGCACCCGATCCATACCAACAATCCTAAAGATGGGCACCGACAGTGGATCCCTCGGAAAGCGATGCAGCGTAACAGGTCCGGTCACAATCAGATAACAAGTTCGGATGATAGCAACTCACCTGGACCCGGACCGATGCTCCCGATGTCCCGAGGGACTGTCACAGCCTCGGTGACCGGATGGATCAGGTACCGATCCGCAGCCTCAAAGCGGCGGTCGGTGCTGTTGACGGACGACCGAACTTACCGATCGTCAGTGGCGCCAGCACAAATCGGCGAGATTCGTTGCTGAGTACGTCAGGAGTTGATTCTCCGGCGTTGAAGATGGATGCCAGGGCTCCTGGAACTGAGCTTCGCGTCCCGGACAGGAAGGACCTTGATCGGTGCCATCCATCCTTGGGATGGTTTGTGCAGTGCCCATCCGTCGCCGAGCGTGACGGCGGAATGCTGCACTGACCCATTGTCGCCGCGCCAGACCAGCACCGTCCCGATATCCTGATCCGAGCCTCCATCTTGTGTCGTGGCCGCCAGCCATTCTTCGAAAGGTTCACGTAGCAACCAGGTATCAGCTGCTCCGCGCACGCCGGCCGCACCCATGACTGTGCCGAAGCAGTTCGGTCCGCTCATCGCGGGGAAAGTCCCGGCCAGGGCGCGGGCAGCGGGTAGGTAGTCGGCAACGCGGCGCCAGGTCAACTCCGCCACCTCCCGATGACGGCTGGGCCGCCGCCGGTGCTCGACGTAGCGCACCACTCGGGCAATGCCGTCGTCACCGTCGCGCGGCCAGCGGTGAGCCGCGGGTTGTGACCGCCGGACGGCCACCGGCAGTCGTCGGCTTTCTTGTTGGTTGAGCCAGCACACGGCCTGGTCAGACTGGAGCCGGTAGAGCATGAAGGAGTCGCGCGACTCTGGTTTCAGGCGGTCGCGATCGTCGATGAGCCCGAGGTTGCCAGTGATCGTTCTGGGGACGAGAAACGGCTGCTCCAGTGGCATCAGCCAGCCACACCACTTCGCCAGCAACGGCTGGCCGACTGGAATTCCGAGAACATCCATGACGGGAGCCTAGGTACCGAGTGCAACAAGAATCTGGGCTCACTCATTTGATCCCGCCTTCCCAGCTGCCCGCCGGGAGCGGGACGTTCGGTACGCCGAATGGCGAAAATCGTCATTCTGCCGGCCACAGCGTCAGCTGGCGGCCCAAACGTCCCAGCGTCTGCGCTCATGCGTCAGCGCCAACCGGTGGACGGAGCGATGTGGCACGATCTCAGGGGTGACGAGCAGACCAGCCGCGGCACAGCAGCTGAGCGATCTCGCGCGGCTGCGCCGGGTCCGCGACCGGATGGATCGGGAGTATGCGCAGCCGCTGGACGTCGAGGCGCTGGCCCGCGGCGTACACATGTCGGCGGGCCATCTCAGTCGCGAGTTCAAACTTGCCTACGGCGAATCCCCGTACGGATACCTGATGACGCGGCGGATCGAGCGCGCAATGGCGTTACTGCGGCGTGGCGACCTCAGCGTCACCGAGGTCTGCTTCACGGTCGGCTGCTCGTCGCTGGGCACCTTCAGCACTCGCTTCGCCCAGCTGGTCGGGATGCCGCCCGGCGCCTATCGCCGGCAGCAGCAGAGCGCGTCGGCGGAGATGCCGTCGTGCGTGGCGAAGCAAGTGACCAGACCGATCAGGAATCGAGAAGCGCCGGTCACCCAGCCGCAACTAGCGTGACCTCCATGGACATCACCATTCAGGCGAGCTTTCTCCCGCACGACGATCCGGAAGCGTCCCTGGCCTTCTACCGCGACATCCTCGGCTTCGAGGTCCGCAACGACGTCGGATACGGCGGAATGCGCTGGCTCACCATCGGCCACCCAGACCAGCCCGGCACGTCCATCATCCTGCATCCGCCGGGCGTCGACCCCGGCATCACCGACGACGAGCGCCGCACCATCGCCGAGATGATGGCCAAGGGCACCTACGCGATCATTACCATGGCCACCGGCGACCTCGACAGCACCTTCGACAAGTTGCAGGCCAGCGGCGTCGAGGTGGTCCAGGAGCCGACCGAGCAGCCGTACGGTATTCGCGACTGCGCCGTGCGCGATCCCGCGGGCACCTTGATCCGCATCAACCAGCTGCGCTGAGCCACCGGGAAACGGGAGTTTCGTTCCTCGGCAGCCGCGGCCACGGCGGGTTCGAATGCCAGCGGGACTCGAAAACCCCCGGACCAACCCGGATCAGGCCGTCAGGGTCAGTCCTACCCACGGGTCGCCCACAGTGCCAGCGATCGTCACCAGGCGGCATGCTGGGGGCAGCGATGGACGAAGGGAACTCGATGAGCGCGAACCTGACGCAGGACCAGATCACCTACACGGTGGTGGATCGCATTGCCACCGTGACGTTGAACCGGCCGGACACCCGCAACAGCTACACGCTGCCGATGGCGGACGAGCTGGGCGCGGCATTGCGGGTGGCCAACGCGGATGACGACGTGCGGGTGGTGGTCCTCACCGGCGCCGGGAACGACTTCACCGTCGGTGCGGATCTGTCCGGCGGCACCCTCAAGGTCACCGAACCGGCCGCCGATCAGCGGAGCTGGGTGGAGCCCGCGTCGCGGGCCACCCGGCCGCTGTACGAGATGGAGAAGCCGGTGATCGCCGCCGTCCGCGGGGCAGCCGTCGGGGTCGGATCGACGATGATCCTGGCCGCGGACTTCCGGCTTGCCGCCACCGATACCCGATTCGGGTTCGTGTTCTCCCGCCGCGGGATCTACCCCGAAGGTGGCTCGAGCTGGTACCTCCCGCGACTGGTCGGGATGGGGCGGGCGATGGACTGGATGATCAGCGGCCGGCTGATCGATGCCGACGAGGCGCTGGCGGCCGGACTGGTGTCGGCCGTTCATCCGCCGGAAATGGTGCTGGACAAGGCGTATCAACTGGCGGACGAGCTGATCGAGCACACCGCAGCGGTGTCCACCGCGGTGATCCGACAGGCGCTGTACCGGATGAGTGCGCTCGACTCACCCGAGCCGGCCTTCCGGCTCGACTCCCAGTTGATCGGCAGCTGCGACGACAGCCCGGACGCGGCCGAAGGTGTCGCCTCGTTCATCGAACGTCGGCCGGCCAAGTTCACCGGCACCGTGAACAAGAACCAACCGACCTTTCTGCCCTGGCACCGACCGGGCCGATGAGGGCTACCGACCGGTAGCTTGAGGTGCCGGGCAGGTGGATCCGCCACCGATCTGCCCGTCACCCTTCTTGATCGAGAGGACACCGTCATGACCGTGGGGAATGCCGAGGCATTCATCTTCGACGCCATCAGGACGCCGCGGGGCCGCGGGAAGAAGGGTTCATTGCACGGCACCAAACCGGTGTCGCTGTTGGTCGGGTTGATCGACGAGCTGCGCAAGCGCAACCCCGGCATGGACGTCGACCGGATCGATGATCTGGTCGTCGGAGTGGTGTCCCCGGTGGGTGATCAGGGTGCGGTGATCGCCCGCACCGCCGCGTTGGCCGCCGGCCTGCCGGACACCGTCGCCGGCGTCCAGGTGAACAGGTTCTGCGCGTCCGGGCTGGAGGCGGTGAACATGGCCGCGCAGAAGGTGCGCTCCGGTTGGGATCAGCTGGTGATCGCCGGCGGCGTCGAGTCGATGTCCCGGGTGCCGATCGGTTCCGACGGCGGCGCCTGGGCGATGGATCCGGCCACCAACTACGACACCTATTTCGTACCACAGGGCATCGGCGCCGATCTGATCGCCACCATCGAGGGCTTCGACCGCGTGGACGTCGACCGCTACGCCGCCCGATCCCAGCAGCGGGCCGCTGTCGCCTGGGACGCCGGCTACTTCGCCCATTCGGTGATTCCGGTGATCGACCAGAACGGGCTGGTGGTATTGGATCGCGACGAGCACCTGCGGTCCGATTCGACCGTGGAAAGTCTGGCGAGCCTGAAGCCGTCGTTCGCCACCGTCGGTGAAATGGGCGGCTTCGATGCGGTGGCGCTGCAGAAGTATCACGCGGTCGAACGGATCAATCATGTGCACACCGCGGGTAACTCGTCCGGCATCGTCGACGGGGCGGCCCTGGTACTGGTCGGTTCCGGACAGATCGGTGACGCACTCGGCCTGACCCCGCGGGCCAGGGTGGTCGCCACTGCCACCAGCGGCGCCGACTCCACCATCATGCTGACCGGTCCGACCCCGGCGACCCGAAAGCTGTTGACCACAGCGGGTCTCGGGGTCGACGACATCGATCTGTTCGAGCTGAACGAGGCCTTCGCCTCGGTGGTGCTGAAGTACCAGCGCGACCTCGGCATCCCGGATGAGAAACTGAACGTCAACGGCGGTGCCATCGCGATGGGCCACCCGCTCGGCGCCACCGGCGCGATGATCCTGGGCACCATGGTCGACGAACTGGAACGCCGCGAGCTGCGCCGCGCCGTGGTCACCCTGTGCATCGGCGGCGGGATGGGCCTGGCCACCCTGATCGAACGCGTCTGACCGGCCGTTGGCCATCGCTGATCGTGCCCATATCACCGCCACAGCAAGGAATCCGATGAGCGACACCATCCGCTGGGAGCGTGACTCCGACGGCATCGTCGTGCTCACCATGGACGACCCGGCACAGTCCGCCAACACCATGAACGCCGACTGGCTGGCCTCGCTGCAATCGACCGTCGATCGACTGATCGCCGAGGTCGACGACATCACCGGAGTGGTGATCACCTCGGCCAAGAAGACCTTCTTCGCCGGCGGCGATCTGAACGACCTACTGGCAGCGGGACCCGAACTGGCAGCACAGATCTTCGACCGTGGACTGGACATCAAGCGCCGCTTCCGCACCCTGGAGACCCTGGGCAGGCCGGTGGTCGCCGCGATCAACGGGGCAGCGCTCGGCGGCGGGCTGGAGATCGCCCTCGCCTGCCACCAGCGGATCGCCGCCGACGTCGCCGGCTCGCAGATCGGACTGCCGGAGGTGACGCTCGGCCTGCTGCCCGGCGGCGGCGGGGTGGTCCGGACGGTGCGGCTGCTCGGCATCGCCGACGCGCTGACTGCGGTGCTGCTGCAGGGCCAGCGGTACACACCGGCGCAGGCATTGCAGGTCGGACTGGTTCACCAACTCGTCGGCTCGGTGCCGGAGCTGCTGCCGGCGGCGAAGGCCTGGATCATCGCCAACCCGGACGCGGCACAACCCTGGGACACCCGGGGATATCGGATCCCCGGCGGCAGCCCGTCGTCGCCGGCCATCGCGGCGAACCTGCCGGCCTTCCCGGCGAACCTGCGCAAGCAGCTCAAGGGTGCCCACTATCCGGCGCCGCGAGCCATCCTGGCGGCAGCCGTCGAGGGTGCTCAGGTCGACATCGACACCGCGTTCGTCATCGAATCGCGGTACCTGACCGAGTTGGTCACCGGCCAGGTCGCGAAGAACATGATCAAGGCGTTCTTCTTCGACCTGCAGCACGTCAATTCCGGCGGCAGCCGGCCGCCGGGCTTCGAGAAGTTCACCGCGACGAAGGTCGGCGTGCTGGGCGCCGGGATGATGGGCGCCGGCATCGCCTACGTCTGCGCCCGCGGCGGCATGGAGGTGCTGCTGACGGACGTATCGGTGGCGGCCGCCGAAACGGGAAAGGGTTACTCAGCAGGACTTTTCGACAAGGCGGTCGACCGTGGTCGGTCGACCAGGGAGCAAGCCGACGCTGTGCTGGCCAGGATCACCCCGACCGAGAATCCGAACGACCTGGCGGGATGCGACCTGGTGATCGAGGCGGTGTTCGAGAGCGTCGAGCTGAAGCATGCGGTGTTCCAGCAGGTCGAGAACGTGGTCGCCGCGGATGCCGTCCTGGGCTCCAACACTTCGTCGCTGCCGATCACCGGACTGGCCGCCGGAGTGCGGCGACCGGAGAACTTCATCGGACTGCACTTCTTCTCACCGGTGGACAAGATGCCGCTGCTGGAGATCATCGCCGGCGAACAGACCAGCGATGCCACGCTGGCCAAGGCCTTCGACATCGCCCGGCAGATCGGCAAGACGCCGATCGTGGTCAACGACGGCCGCGGCTTCTTCACCAGTCGAGTGATCGGCACCTTCCTGAACGAGGCCATCGCGATGGTCGGCGAGGGTGTGCACCCGGCATCGGTGGAACAGGCCGGGCTGCAAGCCGGCTATCCCGCCGCGCCTCTGCAACTCGCCGACGAGCTGAATCTGAGCCTGATGAGCAAGATCCGCACCACCACCAGGGCAGGACGGCAGGCCGAGGGGCGGCCCGACCGCCGGCACCCCGCCGACGACATCGTCGAGCGGATGATCGGCGAGTTCGGTCGCACCGGCCGGCTCGGCGGCGCCGGCTTCTACGACTATTCCGGCGGTGCCCGCAGCGGACTGTGGCCCGGTCTGCTGGCAAACTTCGGCGGCACCACCCAGATCCCATTCGAGGACATGAAGGAACGCATGCTGTTCGCCGAATCCCTGGAAACTGTCCGGTGTTTCGACGACGGGGTACTGCGGTCGGTCCAGGACGCCAACATCGGATCGATACTGGGCATCGGCTTTCCCGGCTGGACCGGTGGCGTGGTCCAGTACATGAACGGCTTTCCGGCAGGCCTGGCCGGCTTCGTCGGCCGGGCCGGTCAGCTGGCCGAGAGGTACGGGCCGCAGTTCGAACCGCCGGCCTCGCTGGTGGCCAAGGCCGCGGCCGGCGAAATCTACTGACCTCGGATCCGGTTGACCTCGAATCTCTGGGTGGCGTCGGATCTGGTCAACGCCGAGTCTCCTCATCTGCAGGACAATGAGCTCTCGCCGCATCCGTGACGAGACCGCGTCCAGCACAGTGGGGGATACCGATGCCGATCGAGGAACAGGTGGCCGCGCATTACGGCCGCGGCGGATTGAGCGCGTCGATCCTGTCCGCGTTGACGAAATACGGTAAGGACGTCGAGCAGCTGGCCACCACCGATCTGGCCGGCGCCGACGAGTTCCACTTCGGTTGGCGCCAGGCCACCCTGTGGTTCGCCGGAGCGCTGAACTTCCCGGCCGACTCCCGGGTGCTCGACATCGGCGCCGGCCTGGGTGGGCCGGCCCGGCTGTTCGCCGAGGAACATCAGGTGAACGTCACCGGCGTCGACCTCACCGACGAATACGTCGATGTTGCCACCGATCTGACCCGACGCTGCGGGTTGTCGGATCGGGCGACGTTCCAACAGGCCAATGCGCTGGACCTGCCGTTCCCGGACGCTTCGTTCGACGGTGCCTACACGATCCATGTGGCGATGAACATCCGCGACAAACAACGGCTGTTCGCCGAAATTCACCGGATCCTCAAGCCGGGCAGCCGATTCGGCGTCTACGACGTCATGCGGGTCGCCGACCAGGACATTCCGTATCCGATGCCGTGGGCCGACTCCGACGCCACCAGCTTCGTGGGAACTCCCGAGCAGTACCGCAGTTGGCTGACCACGGCCGGTTTCACCGTCGAGTCGGAGAACGATCTGAGCGACCTGACCCGGGAAGTCGGACGGACGATGAGCGAACGGGCAGCCGCCGACGGCCCGCCGCCGCTGAGCCTGCACACGGTGATGGGTCCGGCGACGCCGCAGCGACTCGGCAATGCCATGTCGGCCTTGAGCCGCGGCATCGTCGCACCGATCGGAATGATCGCCGCCGCGGCCTGAACAGAGGATGATCGGTGACACGCCAACGGAAGGGCCGTCACCATGACCAACCACAGCGAGTACGACGTGATCGTCATCGGCGCCGGGCCGGTGGGGGAGAACGCCGCCGATCGGGCCGTCCAAGGTGGGCTGACGGTCGCCGTGGTGGAGAATGAGCTGGTCGGTGGCGAGTGCTCGTACTGGGCCTGCATGCCGTCTAAAGCGTTGCTGCGTCCCAATTCTGCCCGGCGGGCTGCGCTGTCGGTATCCGGCGCGAAACAGGCGGTCACCGGTGATCTCGACGTGCCGGCGGTGCTGGCCCACCGGGATCAGGTGGCGGCGCACTGGGACGACGCCGGCCAGGTCGGCTGGCTCGACGGCGCCGGCATCGCCCTGCATCGCGGTGCGGGTCGGCTGACCGGCGTCAAACAGGTCGGCGTCACCGCAGCGGACGGCAGCTCGACCACGCTGACCGCCCGGCAGGCCGTCGTCATCGCCACCGGGACCGGTGCGCTGATCCCGGACATCACCGGGCTGGCCGACATCGCGCCGTGGACCAGCCGGGAGGCCACCAGTGCGACCACAGTGCCGGCGCGATTCGCGATCATCGGCGGCGGAGTGGTGGCCGCCGAAATGGCCACCGCGTTCAACAGCCTGGGCAGCCAGGTGACCATGCTGCTGCGCGACGGTCTGCTGGCGAGAGTGGAACCGTTCGCCGCCGAGCTGGTGGCATCCACACTCGCCGACCGCGGCGTCACCCTGATCGACGAGGTCGAGGTGACCAGCGCGGAACGAACCGATGCCGGCGGTGTCCGCATCGGCTACCGCAAGGGTGACGAGGATCGGAACCTGGAGGCCGACGAGGTACTGGTCGCTACCGGTCGCCGGCCGCGGACCGATGCGATCGGGCTGGACGCGGTCGGTCTGCCGAACGGATCCTGGCTGACCGTCGACGACACCATGCGAGTGCTGGACGAATCCGGGTCGGTGCTGGACGGCGGCTGGCTGTACGCCGTCGGCGACGTGAACCACCGGGCCCTGCTGACCCACCAGGGCAAGTACCAGGCCAGGGCCGCCGGCGACGTGATCGTGGCCAGGGCCACCGGATCCGCGGTCGACGATGCCCCGTGGGGCACTCACGTGGCCACCGCCGATCACGCCGCCGTTCCGCAGGTCGTTTTCACCGACCCGGAGATCGGATCGGTCGGATTGACCGCTGCCGAAGCCGACAAAGCGGGCCTGCGGGTGCGGTCGGTCGACTACCGGATCGGCGACGTCGCCGGCGCCTCGCTGCACGCCGAGGGCTACACCGGCACCGCCAGGATCGTCGTCGACCGGGACCGCGAAGTGATCGTCGGAGCCACCTTCGTCGGACCCGACATCGCAGAAATGGTGCAGGCCGCGACCATTGCGATCGTCGGCGAGGTGCCGATCTCGCGGCTCTGGCATGCGGTCCCGGCCTACCCGACGGTCAGTGAGATCTGGTTGCGACTGCTGGAAACGTACGGACGTCCCAGCTGACGAGGAGTTCGGCCCTTACGCTTCTCCCGACGTCGGCCGATCCAGTCGGCGCAGTCGGAACTGGAGGAGCGGTTCGGTGGAACAGCGACCGGAACGTCATCGATGGTGGGGTTGGGTCCAACTGGCGTTCGCCGCCCTGGAGATCGTGGCCGTCGGCTTCCAGGCGGCACACCAGATCGATTCCGGCTACTCGATGACGAACTTCTTCAGCTTCTTCACCATCGAGGCGAACATCTTCGCAGCAGTGATGTTGACCGTCACCGGAGTCTTCCTGCTGACCGGCAGGGACATCGACGGGCTGACGATGATCCGCGGCGCCGCCACCCTGTGCATGGTGATCACCGGCATCATCTACACCCTGTTGCTGCGCGACGTCGATGTACAGATCCCGCTGCCCTGGGTGAATGCCGTGCTGCACTACTGGATGCCGGTGGTGCTGTTGACGGACTGGGCGATGCTGCGCCGCGCGTCGGTGCCCTTCGGCCGCGCCTGCTGGTGGCTCGCCATCCCGGTCGCCTACCTGGCCTACAGCCTGATCCGCGGCCCGATCGTCGGCTGGTATCCGTATCCGTTCATGGACCCACGGCTGCACTCGACCGGGCTGCTGATCATCAACATCGTGGTGGTGGCCGTTGGTGTCGTCCTCGTGACCTCCCTGCTGACCCGGCTGCCGGCCGATGGGCTGCTCGGCCGGCGGGACGAGCGAAGGGTGTCCACCGCGGGCTGACGGGTGCCAGTGCGGACCGGCGGGCACGGAGAATGCTTGACAGCGCGATGACCGGGCCATAGTGTCGGCGCGGTCAGAAATCGATTTCAGCGCGTGGATCCAGCAGCACTGAACCGGCGGGATCGCGGCGATCCGGGAGAGCGACACATGACAACGGCGACCACGGGTGGGGCAGGCGCAGCCGACCCGACCCAGCCTCCGCTGCTGGAGATGCGCGGTATCGGCAAGTCCTTCCCCGGAGTCAAGGCGTTGCAGGACGTCTCACTGACCGTGCACGCCGGCGAGGTGGTGGCGCTGCTGGGTGAGAACGGTGCCGGCAAGTCGACCCTGATCAATGTGTTGTCCGGGGTGTTCCCCGGCTACGACGGCAGCATCCTGATGGACGGCGCGCCGGTGTCGATCCATACCCCGACAGACGCTCAACGGCTGGGCATCAGCACCATCCACCAGGAGTTGAACCTGGTGCCGGACATGTCGGTGGCCGACAACATCTGGCTCGGCCGCGAGCGGCGCGGCAGCAGCGGCCTGGTGAACCGGCGGGAGACCAACGCCAAGGCCAAGGCTTTGCTGGAACGGGTCGGACTCAAGATCAGCCCGCGCCGACTGGTCCGGCAGTGCCGGGTAGCCGAACAGCAACTGATCGAGGTTGCCAAGGCGCTGTCGTTGAACACCAGGGTGCTGATCATGGACGAGCCGACCTCGGCACTGGCCGATGCCGAGGTGCAGCGGCTGTTCCAGGTGATCGAGAACCTGACCGCCGAGGGTGTCGCGATCATCTACATCTCGCATCGGCTGGAAGAGCTCGATCGGCTCGCCGATTCGGTGAACGTGCTGCGGGACGGTCGGTGGATCGGGGCGAAAACGATGGCCGGCACCACCCGCGACGAACTGATCCGGATGATGGTCGGTCGCTCGGTGGCCGATCTGCCCCGGCGCATCGCAGCCGACCGGGCCGAGGGTGCCGACCAGATCCGTTTGCAGGTGAGCGGTCTCGGCCTGCATGGTGACGCCAGAGCCGGTCGGGTGGCGCTGCGGGAGGTGAGCTTCGATGTCCGGCCCGGTGAAATTGTCGGGCTGGCCGGGCTGATGGGCGCCGGGCGCACCGAGACCCTGGAATCCATCTTCGGGGCCTACCCGGCCCGCGCCGTCACCGGCCGGATGCTGTTGGACGGTCAGCACTATCGTCCTCGATCGCCCAAACACGCCATCGACAACGGCATCGTGCTGGTAGCGGAGGATCGGAAGCAGCAGAGCCTGGTGCTCGGAGCCACGGTGAAGTTCAACACCAGCCTGGCCGCCCTCGGCAGGTTCCTGCGATTCGGTTGGGTACGGGGCCGCTCCGAACGGGCAGCGGTGTCCTCCGAGGTGAAGCAGCTCGGAGTGAAGACACCGAGCATCAACACCAGAGTGGGCACGCTGTCCGGTGGGAACCAGCAGAAGGTGGTGCTGGCCAAGTGTCTGCTCACCGAGCCGTCGGTGATCCTGCTCGACGAACCGACCCGCGGCATCGACGTCGGCGCCAAGTCCGAGATCTACGAGCTGGTGAACCAACTGGCCGCTCAGGGCGTGAGCTTCGTCGTCGCGTCGTCCGAACTGCCCGAGTTACTGCGGATGAGTGATCGGATAGTGGTGCTCTGCGAGGGCCGGATCACCGACCGAATGGATGCGCAGGACGCCGATCAGGAGCGAATTCTGCACGCAGCGATGGCGCGGCAGAGTGTCGTCGCCGGAGCGGTATGACGACCGGCGAAAGAACTGGAGGACGACCCGCGTGAGCACAGAGATGGGCGCCGACCGGACACCATCAGATGGTGGACCGGCGACACCGACGGCGCCGACCCGGCTCCAGCGGATCCTGCCGCTGCTCGGATCGTTGCAGGGCTACATCGGCCTGGTGCTGATCGTGCTGATCGGGGTCTGGACCAAGGGCGGCATCTTCTTCGACATCGACAACTTCACCAGGGCCATCGGTTATTTCGCACCCCGCGGCATCCTTGCCGTCGGGATGACGTTGGTGATCATCGCGGCCGGCATCGACCTGTCGGTCGGTGCACTGCTCGCCGTCGGCAGTACCGCTGCGGCATGGTTGCTGACCGAGCAGAATTGGCCGGTGGTGGCGATTGTGCCGGCCTGCATGATCATCGGCGCGGTGTTCGGCTTCGCCAATGGTGCGGGAACGGCACTGCTGCGGATCCAGTCGTTCGTGATGACGCTGGCGATGATGACCATCGCCCGCGGGATCGTCCGCGAGTTCAGCGGCAACGTCTCCATCGGAACACTGGTCCGCGGCACCGGTGGTGGCCTCGCGCCGGGATCCGCGGACTTCTCCAAGCTCGGCACACCGGGTACCAATGTATTCGGGGCCGACGTGCCGTTCCTGGGATACTTCCCGGTGCTGGCCCTGGTGGTCGTGGTGGTCATCTTCCAATTGGTGTTGTCCAAGACCAAGTTCGGCCGGCACATCTACGCGGTCGGCGGCAACCCCACCGCTGCGCGGTTGTCCGGGGTGAACGTCACCAGGGTCACCATCGCGGTGTTCACCATCTCCGGCCTGCTGGCCGGCCTGGCCGGCCCGATCAGCGCCGCCTTCAACGCATCAGCGGACCCGGTGGCCGGCACCGGGTACGAGCTCGACGCCATCGCCGCCGTGGTGATCGGCGGCGCCAGCCTGGCCGGCGGCCGCGGCTCGGTGGTCGGTACCTTCATCGGTGCGTTGATCCTGACATTGCTGGACAACGTGTTGGGGCTCAACAACATCAGCGACAACTGGCAGCTGATCATCAAGGGCATCATCGTGATCCTGGCGGTCGTCATCCAGCGGCCCGATCTGTTCTCCGATCTTTCCTCCTGGATCAAACGGACCTTCGTCAGGTCACCGGCGCCGTTGGCCGCGGCCCCACCGGAACCACCGCTGCTGACCAAGTCGGACAGCAGCACCACCCAACCCCCGGATCGCGAGAGCGGCCGGCAGTAGCACCCGGCACCACCCGCAGTAGCACCCAGCACGGTCATCGCAGGAAATGTCACAACAAAGGAGTCGTGATGCACAGAAGGAAACTCGCAGTCATCGGAGCGATCGGCGCGGCCGCGGTCTTGACCCTGGGCGCGTGCAGCACCAACGCCGACACCGGATCTTCCAACACACCGGCACCGACCAGCGCCGCGGACACCGGTATGTCCAGTGCGGACACCGGCATGTCCAGTGCGGATACCGGTATGTCCAGTGCGGACAGCGGTATGTCCAGTGCGGACAGCGGCATGTCCAGTGCGGACAGCGGTATGTCCAGTGCGGACAGCGGCATGTCCAGTGCGGACAGCGGTATGTCCAGTGCGGACAGCGGTATGTCCAGCGCCGACACCGCTGCCCCGTCCGGATCGGAGTCGGGAGCCGCCGGCGGCCCGATGACGAAGGTCGACATTCCGAAGAAGGACAAGTACGTCATCGGCTACTCGCAGTCCAACAACGCCGAGCCGTACCGGGCGCAGCTGAACACCCAGCTGACGTACTACGTGAAGCAGCATCCGAACATGGAACTGCTGCCGATCGCCGACGCCGCGCAGGACAGCTCCAAACAGGTCAGCCAGGTGCAGCAGTTCATCCAGCAGAAAGTGGACGTGCTGATCGTCTCGCCGAACGAGGCCGATCCGCTGACCCCGCCGGTCGAGCAGGCCTGCCAGGCCGGCATCAAGGTCATCATCCTGGACCGCACGGTGAACACCGACTGCATCGCCGCCTTCATCGGTGGCGACAACGTGGCCATCGGCAAAGCCGCCGGCGAATTGGCGGTCAAGCTGCTGCCGGACGGCGGCAATGTCGGTGAGCTGCAGGGCATCCTGTCCAACCAGCCGCAGATCGATCGGGACAAGGGCTTCCGCGATGCGATCGCCAGCAACCCGAAGATCAAGATCGTCCAGCATCAGGAAGCCAAGTGGCTCAAGGAAGATGGCACCAAGGTCACCCAGCAATGGCTACAGGGCGGCGACAAGATCGACCTGATCTACGCCCACAACGATCCGATGGCGCTGGGTGCCAACCTGGCAGCGGCCGGCCAGGGCAAGGACAAGGACATCAAGTTCATCGGCATCGATGGACTGGCCATTCCGGACGGCGGCATCCGCGCCGTCCAGCAGGGTCAGTTGTCCGGCACCTTCATCTATCCGACCGGCGCCAAGGAAGCGGTCGACACGATCGTGAAGATGATCGGTGGTGAGGAGTTCTCCAGCAAGCAGGTGCTGCCCACCACGCCGGTCACCCCGGAGAACGCGGAGGAGCTCTACAAGCAGTACGACTTCTCCAACAAGTAGTCGATCGAGCAGGCACGGCGGCCGATGTCGGGCGGCTGATGTCGGGCGGCAGCACGGGCCGCGCCGGTGATCCCTTTCGGGTGAGCCGGCGCGGTCTGCTGGCATTTCCACCCCTCCTGCTGCTGCGAAGGTCACCGACCGTGTGTTCTGGCGGGCGTCCGGGTGCATTTGGATCGTCGTCCGACGATCAGCCGCTGGGGGTCTTGTGGTTGCCCGGGTTCCGTGCTTTCGTAGTCGAGAAATCGATTGCTGCCATGTACTCTGCGCCATTTCATCGTTTCCGTTTCGTCCGGTGTCCGGGCGCTGCGACGTGATGGCAGCCGGATGTGCCGAGCGGCACCCGCGACACCGGAGGACGACTGCAATGGCGCATCCTGTTCCGCACTCCCGATTTGCTGTTTCGCACTCCCGATTTGGCTGGCGTACCCGCTGGGCCGTACTCGGCACGGTGACGATCACCGCACTGGCCACCGCCGTCGCCGGCAGTCCGGCGCTGGCCGCCGGCCCGGGAAGCCCGCCGTCGGCCAACGACGGCGGATCAACTGCCAGCACCGCACCACTGGCCGCAGCGCTGTCGTCCGCCAGGGTCGGCGCGGTGGCCGCGCCCGACCAGCGGCCGGATCCGAAGGGCCCCATCGGCTGGGATACCTACCGACAGTTGGATCGGGTGGACGAGATCACCACCGGTGTGCAGACCCACCAGTTCTCCAGCTTCGATCGGGCCGGCGGCAACGACGACGGTTTCGCCGGTACCTACAGCTGCCTGCGCACCATCGCCGAGGGTTGCGTGATCGCCGAACGCACCGGAGCCGGCGAGATCGACTCGATCTGGTTCACCCGGGACGAGGGCGACGTCACCAGGACCGGGAACATCCGGATCGACCTCGACGGAAAGACGGTGCTGGACGCAAAGCTCCAGGACGTGGTCGACGGCAAGCTGGGTGCTCCGTACCTGTTCCCGCTGGTGGCCAACGCCGACCAGAGCTCCGGCGGGGTGTACATCAAGGTGCCGATGCCGTATCGCACGAAGATGCGGGTGAGCACCACCGTCAACCCGTTGTTCTTCCATGTCGACTACCGCGATTTCGCCGATGCCAAGGGCGTCAACACCTTCAATCCGCAGGACATCCCGCTGGACGTGATGGCGGCCTCGAAGACCTGGGGGACCGAAGATCCGAAGCCGGCCCCGGCGACCGCCACCACCGACACCCAGAACTTCAGCTTGCCGGCCGGTCATTCGATGAAGCTGGCCGATCTGCGCGGCTCCGGCGAGATCAACGAGTTCAAGCTACGGATCCCGCAGATCGTCGGACCGCCCGATTTGCCCCTGATCACCGACGACGGTCGAGCCCACAGGGGCACCAGCCAGTTCACCGTCGCCATCGACCCCGCCAACACCGGGGTCACGCTCAAGCGCCGCTTCGACGCCACCTCGGCGCAGCAGGTGGCCAACATCTACGTCGACGGGACCAAGGTCGGCCAGTGGCCGGCCACCCAGGATGCTGCCGGATTCTGGTCGTACCAGACGGTGTCGCTGCCGGCCGCTGCCACCGCCGGCAAGTCCAGCATCACGGTGAAGAACGAGTTCGTCTCGGCCACCATCGACTACAACGAGTTCCGCTACTGGGTCAACTCGATCGTCGGCGGCACGTCCAAGCAGACCGACGAGGTCGATGTCGGCACCTCGCCGGCCGCGCTGGTCAGCGAGCAGGCCCACCAGTACATGATCACCGGTCAGACCTGGACCGGAACGGGGCGGCAGACCGACCAGCCGGACAACCCCAACGACCCGAAGATCCTGGCGTCCAACGAGATGCTCCGCAACGTGATGGTCCGGGTGAGCTTCGACGGCAAGAAGACCGTCGAGTCGCCGTTGGGTGAGTTCTTCGGATCCGGTCTCACCGAGATGCCGGTGACGGCGCTGTTCTACCACGTCGACACCGCACCGAACGGCTGGTACACCAGCTGGTGGCCGATGCCCTTCGCCTCCCGCGCCACCGTCGAGCTGGTCAACAGGACGGATCAGAACATCACCGCCGGCGCCGCGTCGATCACCTCTCACCAGGACCACTCGATCGGCAAGGAACTGCGCAGCAAGGATTCCCGGATCGGCTACTTCAATGCCAGCCACCACCGCGCGGACACTGTGAACGGTCAGGACTGGCTGTTCCTGGACACCGCGGGCAAGGGCAAGTTCGTCGGTGTCAGCCACACCATGCGCGGACACATCACCAGCGGCAACATCCGCGATTACCTCGAGGGTGACGAGCGCGTCTACACCGACGGCAACCGGAGCCCGCAGCTGCACGGCACCGGCACCGAGGACTTCTACGAGGCCGGCTGGTACTTCAACCGGCGCGAGTTCAGCAATCCGATGAACGGTGCACCGGCGATGCCGGCCAAGTCCTTCGGCTGCGAATACCAGTGCGACGCGCCGTATCGGCTGATGATCGGTGACGCGGTGTCGTTCCAATCCGGGATCACTTTCGGTATCGAACACGGTCCGGTGTCCAACGAACCGGCCGAGTACTCATCGACCGCCTACTGGTACGGCTTCGAAGGCGAACCGGGTGCCAGGATCACCGACACTGTCGACGTCGGTAACGCCCGGAGTGAGCAAGCCCATCAGTACGTCGGTTCCGGCGACGTGCAGACAATGACCCAGACCTTCGAGGGTGACCACGACACGGAGCCCGTCACTCAGGATGTCCGCAGCACCACCGGCGCCGTCAGCTTCACCGTCGACGTCGATCGGAAGAACGCCGGCGTCACCCTGCGCCGGATGTCTAACCAGAGCACCGGATACCAGAGCGCCACGGTGACGGTGAACGGCAAGCCGGCCGGCACCTGGTTGCAGCCGCTGGCCAACAGGACCCACCAGTGGCTGGACGACAACTACCAGCTGGATCCGGCGTTGACCGTCGGCCAACGCAAGCTCACCGTCACGCTGACCCCGACCCAGGGTTCACCGGCTTGGAGTGCCGCCAGTTACCAGGCGCTGTCGATGGTGAACCCCGCCAAGGACCGGCGGGCTCCCGGAGCGATCCAGAACCTGGTGGCCACCGGTACCGAGCTGAACGCCACCCATTTGTCCTGGACACCGGCAACGGACGACGTTTCGGTGCATCACTACGAGGTCTACGCCTCGCAGAACGAGGGCTTCACCCCGAGTGCCGATAATCTCGTCGGCAGCCCGACGTTGTCCTCCTTCGATCACGTCGGACTGGGCCTGAACCAGACCTGGTACTACCGGGTCAGGGCAGTCGACAGCTCCGGGAACAAGGGCCCGCTGTCTGCTCAGGTATCCGCCACCACCGGCGACACCCTGAAAATCGAGGCAGAGTCGTTGCTGCCGGCCAAGAGTGCCAGTGCACCGATCGAGGCGCAGGGTAACTGTTGCGGCGTCAACTGGTCGGCGGGCGCCCAGCTCTGGTTCCGGGCGAACAAGGTCGGCGACACCGCGACCCTGAACTTCCCGGTGGATCAGGCCGGCACCTACGACCTGTCGGCAGCGATGACCACCGCGCCGGACTACGGCATCGTGCAGATGGCTGTCGACGGCAAGAATGTCGGCGCCCCGATCGACAATTACGGTGCCAACGGGGTGGCCGTCGCCAACCGTGCGCTCGGGACCGTCACGCTGACCAAGGGCACCCACACGTTGACCATGACGCTCACCGGTAAGAATGCGGCAGCGGTCGGCTACTTCGTCGGACTGGACGTGCTGCAGCTGAGCTCGAAGGGCTGATCTGCGGCCGGCATTCACCGTCAGGTGGGAAGGCCCCCTGGTGGTGAATGCCGGCGTCATCAGATCACCGGATCGTCGAGTACCTGCTCGAGCGCTCGGAGCTGAAAGGCCTGGGCGTTGGGGCCGGACCGGCCCGCCAGGGTGATCAGCGCCTTCCACAGCGCCCAGCCGCGGGCCCGTTGCCAGGTGGTGTCGGCAAGGGCCACTGCGTCCCGGAACACCACTCGTTCCTCGGGGCTGAACCAGGTCCAGGCGATCACCAGATCGCAGGCAGGGTCACCGATTCCGCAGGTGCCGAAGTCGATCACTGCCGACAATCGGACACCGTCGGTCAGCAGATTTCCTGGCGCGATATCGCCGTGAAACCACACCGGCTGCTGCTGCCACACGGAGGCGATGGCGGCGGTCCAGATCGCCCGGCAGGCGGCGCTGTCCACGTCGGCAGCGAGTTGCCGAAGTGCTTCGGCAACGTCATCGGAGTAGGCGCTGGGATGACACCCGCGGAACGATGAATGTCGACCGGCGGCCGGACCATCGGACGATGGAACTCGTTGCAGGTCCTGCAGGAAGGCGGCCAAGTCGGCGGGCAGGTGGATCCGGTCGAGGGTGCCGTGTTCGACGGTTTCGCCGGGCAGCCAGCGGCGAACCGACCACGGGAACGGAAATTCCCCCGTCGGTCGGCCGGTAGCCACCGGAGCCGGCACCGGCAGCGGGAGGTGTCCCGCCAGGTGCGGCAGCCAGCGGTCTTCCTTGGCGATCGCCGGCACGTAGCCCTCCGCGGACGGCAGCCGGACCGACAGGTCGTCGCCCAGTCGAAAAGTCCGGTTGTCCCAGCCCTGGCGCGCAATGGGACGGATCGTCAGATCGGCCCATTCGGGGAACTGAGCGGCCACCAGCTTTCGCACCTCAACCGCCGTCGGCTCGCGCACGATCGGAGTATGGCAGCCACCGCCGGGCAGATCACCCCGCGCTGTCGTCGCCGCGACCGCTGCTCGACGTCGACGGTTCGTCGGTGATCGGCTGAGCGGCGACGAGCAGGTCGACGGCACTCTGCTGGGTTGCCCCGTTGATGCGATCGATCGGACCGGCCCAGTGCAAGCCGTACTCGCTGTCCGGAGTGCGGTTCTTCTCGTAGGCGACCGTGGCCTGATCCACCAGATAGCCGCGGTAGGGATGGTCAGTGAGCGCCCGATCGAGCTCGCCGAGATTGCGGACGTAGATGCCCTTGAAACTGGTGCCGTTCACATCGCAGCCGCTGGCCTCGCACGGCTCGGTCAGGACCCCGTCGACGTGCAGGGCCGCCGAGGTCGCCGAGGCATCGGCGAGTTCCCTGGCCCGGTCCAGGTAGCTGTCGTCGCCGGTGGAACGGGCCAGCGCCACCAGGGCTCCCAGTACGACCCCCTGGTTGTAGGTCCAGGCGGTGGCGCCGTTGTTGCGGCAGCTGCCGGTCTGCAGTCCGTCGTTGATCAGCAGATCGTCGTTGATCAGTCCCGAGGCGTTGAACCAGTTCCACACCGATACCGCCCGATCCCGGTAGGGCGTGCCGCCGCCCAACCGGGTGTCCAGTTCGGCCGCGGCCTTGACGAACAGCTCGCTGGCAATGGCGTTCTTGTACTCCCGGTTGACGGTCCACCACAGGCCCCCGCCGCAGACGTCATCGTGATACCGCCACATGAAGTCGACGCCGCGCTGCGCGGTGGTCAGGTAACGGTGGTCGCCGGTCAGGTCATAGGCCCTGATCCAGGCGAGCGCCCACCAACCGGTGTCATCGACGAAATCGTTGATGAAGTTGCCCTGAGCGGCATTGCGCTTCTGCTGGTAGGTGTTCGCGACGACCCAGCTGTAGCGGTGATCCCCGGTGGAGATCATGTAGTCGGTGAGAGCGGTCAGGGCGTTGGCGCTGTTCCACCAGCCGGTGGTCGGCCACACCCCGGCACGCTGGTCGTAGAACCCCACCAGCGCGTCGACGGCGGGGACATCGGACGGTGCCTGGGAGCTGCAGCCCGTCGACGCCAGACCGGCGATCATCGCGACGAGCACACACCAGAGGCGTCGATGGCGCATGGGGTGCCTCGATTCTGGTTCAGTGGGCTTCGACAACGGGCACTCCGCTCGAGGCGCCGGGCACACGAGAGGATCAGACCAGTGTCCTGGATCGATCGCACCACTCGGCGACCGGCCATCCGCAGGCCCCGTTTGCCGGGGCTCGTGGTGTGCTTCGTCGCCGTGGTGCTGTCCGGATGTGCGCCGAGCACGCCGAAGGATCCCGCTACCGGCTCCTCGTCGGCGAGCCCGGTCACCGCGGTCACCGATGGATCAGCCACTCCGAGACCGGGCATCACACCGTCGCAGACGGCCTCGAATCCCACTGGCACCTCGGCCGGCACGTCGACCGCTGCGCCGCTGCCGCCCGGAACAGTCCTCCCGTTCCGCAGCGTCGACCCCGGCAGTGCCACCGACATCCGCATCGGCCTGGTGGCGCCCACCGGTTCGGACGCGTTCGGCAGGGATGTCACCGAGTCGATCATCACGCAGGTCCGTGCCGCGGGGGCAGAGCTGATCCGCTGCGACCCGGGCCACGACGCGGCGCTGGCGCTCGACTGCGCCCGTCGGATGGCCACCCAACAGGTGGACGGCTGGATCGTGCTGCAGCCCGGGGATCTCGGTGATGCGCTGTGTGAGGCCGGTCCGGCGGAGGTGCCGCTGATCGTGATCTCCGGCGCCCCGCTGCGCTGCCAGACCGCGAGCGTGGGTGCCGACGATCGCCGCGCCGGCTTCCTGGCCGGCCAGGCTCTGGGCCGCAGATCCCGCTTCCCTGACGGCTGTAGGTACGACACCGTAGTGATCGTCACCGACAGCGCCTCGGAGCCGATGAACTCCGGGCGGGTCGAGGGTGTCCGGGCGGGCCTGGCAACCGAGTGCCCGGCGGCCGGCACGGACGAGGTGCTGCTGGACGCAGGGACCCAGGACCTCGCCTACAGCTCGTTCCGGTCGGCGCTCACCGGGCTGCCCGCAGATGCCGACATCCTGGTGGCCGCGGCCAACGACGGCGCCGCGCTGGGAGTGGTGGCCGCCATCCCGGACAGCCGCCGCGATCAGGTGACGGTGGCCGCTGTCGGTGCGGACCAGCGGGCACGCTGCGAGATGATGAACTACGCGCTCTGGATCGGTGATGCCGCACTGTTCCCCGATCGGTACGGCGAGGTGGTGGTCCCAGCGCTGCTCGACGCGCTCCGGAGCCGGCCGATCCCGGCTCGGATCTTCGTCCAGTCGGCGTTCGTCACCGCCAGGAATCTCGGCTCCCATTACGACGTCAGTGAGTGTCCCGTCCGGTGATCACCTCCGCGCTACCTGCCTCGGTTCGCCATGCCGTGCTCACCCGGATCCTGCTGGCGGCGCTCGGCGTCATCGCCTGCGTGGTGTTCGCCAGCACCTCGCCGTATTTCCTGACCGCCGGCAACCTGGACAATCTGCTCGACGACTTCGCCCTGGTCGGCATCGTGGCGATGCCGGCGGTGTTCCTGATGATGAGCGGCCACGTCGATCTGTCGGTGGGGGCGTCGGCGGCCTTCATCGGCATCGTGCTGGCCGGGACGGCACCGGGATCGGGCCTGCTGACCGCTGTCCTGCTGTCGGTCGGGACCGGCGTGTTGATCGGCCTGGCGAACGGCCTGTTGGTGACGGTCGGCGGCGTGGACAGCATCGCCACCACGTTTGCCGGCATGGCTCTGTTGCGCGGCCTTGCCTATCTGGTGCCCAGCGGCCTGGCCATCTCGTTGCCCGGATTCAGGACGCTGGGCAACGCCCGTCCGGTGCTGGGGCTGACTGTACCGACGCTGATCTTTCTGGGCATCGCCCTGCTCGGCTGGCTGCTGTCCCGATCGGCCGCCGGCGCTCGCGCCCGGGACATCGGGATGCTGCCGGCAGCAGTCCGCCTGGACGGCCGCCGCGAGCAGCTCTGGGTAGTCGGACTGTTCGTGGCGTCCGGTCTGACGGCCGCGTTGATCGGATTGATCCGGACGTCGCAGCTGGGCACCGGGCTGCCGACCGCCGGCACCGGCGTGGAGCTCGTCGTCGTGGCCGCTGTGCTGCTGGGCGGCGGCAGGCTGGCCGGCGGACGCGGGTCGGTTTTCGGAACTCTGCTGGCCCTGCTGGTGGTGACGATCATCGACAACGGTCTGTCACTGGCCAACGTCACCTCCTACGCCGGCCAGGTGTTCCACGCCGCCCTGCTGGTGATCGCGCTGCTGATCGACCGGCTGCGCCGGCGGGACCGGGAGGCTCGACGCCGTCACGAGCATCGAGCTGAAGGTGGCGGTAGCGCCGCGGCGGCCACGAAAGGGTGAATTGGCCGCTCAGGTTACGAAGCAATGACGAAACGCCCGGTTCAGCGCGACACGTCCAGACGATCGCTGTAACCGATGTGCACACTGGGAGGATGATCGAGCCCCGCAGTCTCCGTCCCCGCCGCGTCGTGTTGGCCGGCCTGGTCGCAGCGCTCGCCCTGTCCGGTTGCTCCAACTCGGCGGACGGCAGTGCTGCCGTCACGATCACGGCGACGCAGCTTGCGGCCGCTCCGGGCGACGGTGTGCCGGTCGACGCCAGCGGCTCGGGAAGCGCACCCGGCAGCACGTCGGGAAGCGGCGGCATCGTGGTGCTCCCACCGGAGGAAGGCCCCGCAGCCGTCACTGGCTCGGGATCGACTGGCGCTACCACCGCCGCAGCACCGAAGTCCGTGGTGAGGACGTCGCCGAAGGCGGCCGGTTCCAGCTCGCCCGCCGCGCCGAAGCCCACACTGAAACCCAGCCCGAAGCGCACGGTGAAACCGGCCCCCACACCGAAGCCGAAGCCCAGGGCCACGGTCGTCATCGCCCCGGCGGCCAAGGCAGCGGGTGTCGATCCACTCGGCAGAATCTCGGTGACCGCCAAGGGCGGCACCATCGTCTCGGTCGCGGTGATCAATCCGTTCGGCAAGGTGGTCGGTGGCGGGACGGTGAACAAGGCGTCGTGGTCGTGGGTGCCGGAGCTCGGGTACGGGCGCCAGTACATTGTGCGAACCGTCAGCAGGAGCACCGCGGGGGTGATGGCGACCACCGAGTCGACCTTCACCACGGTGACGCCGAAGAAGTTGGTGACGGTGGCGGTCACCCCGCAGTACGCCTGGCAGACCGTCGGTGTCGCCCAGCCGATCGTGATGAAGTTCAGTGAACCGATCGCGGACGCTTCGCGACGCAAGCTGGAGAGCATGATCAGAATCGATCGCACCGGGGGCCAAGAGGGTGCATTCCGCTGGTTCTCGGCCACCGAGCTGCACTGGCGTCCGAAGGTGTTCTGGCGGGCCGGCATCACCGTCCAGGTCACCCTGGACATCTACGGCAAGCAGCTGACCGGTGGCGGGCTGTACGGCGCGGCGGACACCGAGCGATCGTTCAAGATCGGTCGGCATGTGACGTCCGAGGTGGACGCCATGACCCACCGAATGCGGGTCTACCAAGGTGCGAGGTTGCTCAAGATCATCCCGGTGTCGCTCGGTAACGACAAGTACCCGACGCAGAACGGAGTCCACGTCGTCAGCAGCAAGAAGGCTGCCTACCTGATGGATTCCTCGACCTGGGGGCTGGTCGGAGCCGGTGCCTACCGGACCAATGTCAAGTGGGCGACCCGGATTTCCAACTCCGGTGAGTTCGTGCACGGTGCGCCATGGTCGGTGTTCGCGCAGGGGAAGCAGAACGTCTCGCACGGCTGCATCAACATGACCGACGCCAACGCCAAGTGGTTCATGGGACTGTCGATCCAGGGCGACCCGGTGACGGTCAAGCGCAGCAAGGGGCCGGTGCTGAATGCCGGTGACGGCTTCGGCGACTGGACCATTCCCTGGAACAAGTACTGATCGTCCGGGCCGGGCTCACAGCAGTTCAGTCCTGGTAGAAGTCGGCCAGGATTTGCGCGTACTGCTTCTCGACGGTCCGCCGGCGCACCTTCATCGACGGGGTGAGTTCGCCCGAATCGATCGACAGGTCGCGCGGCAGAATGGCGAACTGCTTGATCGTCTCCCAGCGTTCCAGTTTGCTGTTGAGTTCGTCGACGTAGCCGGAGATCAGCGTGCGCACCTGATCGGACTGGGTGATCTCGTCGGCCGATCGTCCGCTGAGGCCGTTCTTCTGGGCCCATTCGCCGATCGCCTCGGCGTCCAGGGTGATCAATGCCGAGACGAACTTGCGACCGTCGCCGTGCACGATGATCTGGCTGGCGTACGGGCAGACCGCCTTGAAGATGCCCTCGAGTTTCTGCGGCGCAACGTATTTGCCGCCGGAGGTCTTGATCAGGTCCTTCTTCCGATCGGTCACCCGCAGGTAGCCGTCGACCACTTCACCGATGTCTCCGGTGGACAGCCAGCCGTCCGCGGATAGCACCTCATGGGTGGCGTCGGAGTTGTGGTGATACCCGCGCATGATGCCGCCGCCGCGCAGCATGATCTCGCCGTCGGCGGCGATCATCACCTCGGTGCCCGGTGCCGGTGGACCGACTGTCCCGATGCGGCAGTCCTGCGGCAGGTTGACGAAGCTGAAGGCGCTGGATTCGGTGAGTCCGTAGCCCTCCAGGATCGGCATGCCGGCGGCGTCGAACCACTCGGCCACCTCGGGAGACAGCGGCGCCGACCCGGAGACGAAGAACTTGATGTTGCCGCCGAGCCGGTGCTGGATCTTGCTGAACACCAGCTTGCCGGCCAGCGCGTACTTGGCAGCGAGCAGCCGACCGGGCTCCGCGCGGGTCTGCCGGATTCTCGACACCCGCGCGCCGACCTCGACGGCCCAGGAGAAGACCTTGGCCTTGACCCCGCCCTCTCCGCTGGCGGTCAGCGTCACCCGGTTGCGGACTTTCTCGAAGATCCGCGGCGCGCCACCCATCCAGGTGGGCTTGATGACGCCGAGGTTCTCCACGATGCGATCGAGATCGCCGTCCACCGCGGTGACGAACCCGATCCGGATCTGGGCGACCAGCAGCACCTTTCCCAGGACGTGCGAGAGCGGCAGCCAGAGGTACTGGATGTCGTCGGCGGACAGGATGCCCAGGGCGTCGATGGCGACCGCCTCGTAGGTCCAGTTGTCGTTGACCAGCCGAACACCCTTCGGGCGGCCGGTGGTGCCGGAGGTGTAGATCAGCGTGGCCAGGTCTTCGGGACCGGCGGCGTCGACGCGCTCGGACACCACGCCGGCGTCGGTGGCCGACAACGCGGCCCCGTTCGCGGCCAGTTCGGCCATGGTCAACACCGGCACCGCGCCATCGGTACTGCCCGGTCCGTCGAACACCACGATGGCCAGCAGCCCAGGCACAGTGGCGGCCAACACCTTCGTCACCTGGTCGGCGTCCTCGGCGAACACCACCTTCGACTCGGAGTCGGCGAGGATGTATTCGACGTCGTCGGCGTTGGTGGTCGGGTAGACGGTGGTGGTTGCCGCGCCGGCGCACATGATCGCCAGATCTGCCAGGATCCAGTCGATCCGGGTGGTGGAGGTGATCGCCACCCGCTCCTCGGACTTGATGCCCAGCGCGATCAACCCGGCCGCGAGATCGTTGACCCGGTCAGCTGTCTGCTGCCAGCTGAGCGTTTCCCAGCCGCCGTCCTTCGGGCTCCGGAACGCATCCCGATCGGGGGTCGCCGCTACCCGGTCGACAAACATCCTGGCGTAGGACGCCGGTCGGTTGCTGACCGAGGTCGGGATGACTGGCTGGTCTGACATCGGCGGCCTCCTGGTGGCATACGTCACTGCCGAGGACTCTACTGAGCGGTACGCCGACCTGACGAACCCCACAGAGTCGGTCACAATCATCGGATGAGCACAGAAGGCGGGACCCGGGCGATCATCGCCGCGCTGCTGGCCAATGCCGGCATCGCTGTCACCAAGTTCGTCGCGTTCCTGATCTCCGGATCGTCGTCGATGCTGGCCGAGTCGGTGCACTCGCTGGCCGACTCCGGCAACCAGGTGCTGCTGCTGATCGGCGGCAAGCGGGCCCAGCGGGCGGCCACCCCGTCGCATCCGTTCGGCTACGGCCGGGAGCGCTACGTCTACGCATTCATGGTCTCGATCGTGCTGTTCAGCGTCGGCGGCATGTTCTCCATCTACGAGGGTGTGCACAAGTTGCAGCACCCGGAGCCGATCGAGAAGGCCTGGTTGCCGATCGCTGTGCTGATCATCGCCATCGCGTTGGAGTCGTTCTCGTTGCGGACGGCCTTGCGGGAGTCCGAGGAGTACCGGCAGAACATCTCGATCCTGACCTTCGTCCGCCGGCACAAGTCTCCGGAGTTGCCAGTGATCGTGCTGGAGGACATCGCCGCGCTGGCCGGCCTGGCGCTGGCCCTGTTCGGCGTGCTGGTCGCGGTGATCTCCGGGGACGGCGTCTGGGACGGCGTCGGCACGGTGGCGATCGGCGTGCTGCTGATCGTGGTGGCGTTGATCCTCGGGGTGGAGACCAAATCGCTGCTGATCGGCGAGGGCGCCACTCCGGCTGACTCGGACAAGATCCGCGCGGCCGCCCAGAACGGTCCCGAGATCGAGAAGATCATCCACATGAGGTCGCTGTATCTGGGACCGGACGAGCTGATGGTGGCGATGAAGGTGGCCGTCCGGGCCGACGCGACCGCCGGTGAGGTGGCGGCCGCGATCGACGCGGTCGAGGTGAGAATCAGGGACCAGGTACCCGAAGCCAGGGTGATCTATCTGGAGCCGGACATCCAGCGGGTTGAAACAAGCAGCTAACCCGGGCCGATCATCGACCGGCCCGGGTGGCGGACTCGGTGATCGGATCGGCGGCGGCCGCCTTCGCGTCGTCCGGATCGCCGCCTGGATTGGCGCCGCCGGTGCCGGCCCGCACCTGGCTCTCGATCGCTGCTCCGGTGCTGGCATCGACGTTCTTCCAGTACTGCAGCGCTCGGTTCAGTACGTCACCGGTGACGCCGCCCAGCAGGTGCCCGGCGACGGTGTCGACGAAGGTCGCCCGCAGGGCGTCGTCCCAGACCTCCCGGACCAGCGTCCCCGGCTGTCCGAAGTCGTCGTCATCGATCCGCAGTTCGTAGGCGGCGCGGGTCATCTCGCCGTCCACCTGCCAGCCGTCCTCGACCGGTCCGGTGATGTCGGAATAGGGACGACCGAAGGAGTTCGGGGCGTACACCGGGGCATCCCCGGAGTGGTCGTAGGCCATCGCCCCGTCGAAGGTGTACGAGTTGGTCGGCACCCGAGGCCGGTTCACCGGCAGCTGCAGGTAGTTCGCGCCGATCCGATGACGATGGGTGTCGGCGTAGGCGAATGCCCTGCCCAACAGCATCTTGTCCGGCGAGAACCCGATGCCGGGCACCAGTGCGCTCGGCTCGAACGCGGCCTGCTCGATCTCGGCGAAAAAGTTCTCCACGTTGCGGTTCAGCGTCATGGTGCCGACCTTGATCAGCGGGAAGTCGGCGTGCGGCCAGATCTTGGTCAGGTCGAACGGATTGATCCGGTAGGTTTTCGCCTCGTCGTAGGGCATCACCTGGATAGACAGCGTCCAACTCGGGAACTCGCCGCCGGCGATCGCGGTGTACAGGTCACGGCGATGGAAATCGGCGTCCTGGCCGGCGATCTGCTCGGCCTCGGCGCCGGTCAGCCCGGCCACCCCCTGGTCGGAATGGAAGTGGTATTTGATCCAGCTCTGTTGCCCGTCGGCGTTGATCCACAGATAGGTGTGGCTGCCGTAGCCGTTCATCTCCCGCCAGCTCTTCGGGATGCCCCGGTCGCCCATCAAATAGGTGACCTGATGCGCCGACTCCGGGTTCAACGTCCAGAAGTCCCACTGCATGTTGTTGTCCCGCAGGCCGTTTCCCCCGCGTCGCTTCTGGCTGCGGATGAAGTGCGGAAACTTCATCGTGTCCCGGATGAAAAAGACCGGGGTGTTGTTGCCGACCAGGTCGTAGTTGCCGTCGGTGGTGTAGAACTTCAGCGCGAATCCCCGCGGATCCCGCCAGGTGTCGGGGCTGCCCTGCTCACCGGCGACGGTGGAGAACCTTGCCAGCATGTCGGTGCGCGCGCCCGGCTGGAACAAGGCGGCCTTGGTGTAGGCCGACACGTCCTCGGTGGTGACGAACTCGCCGAAGGCGCCGCCGCCCTTGGCGTGCACATTGCGCTCCGGGATCCGTTCCCGGTTGAAATGCGCCATCTGGTCCAGGAAATGCACGTCGTGCAGCATGATCGGGCCGTTGGCACCGGCGGTCAGCGAGTTGCGGTCGCTGATCGCCGGGGCACCTGTCGAGGTGGTGGATCCGGCTTTCGGCCCCTCGCTGCCGATCGCTGTGTGCTGGATCGAGCCGTTGTGCTGAGGATCGGGGTGTGGGGCGTCGGACATGCCATCTCCTTCAGGTGGATGATCAGGGGTCGAGGTCAGAGTTGGCATGTGTGCTGGCATCAATGCGGTGCCGGCGCCGTAGCGCCCGCCGGGCGAGGAACCGAGGTGGCGCTGTGCTGGCAATCGGGACACAGACCCCAGTAGGTGATCTCGGCCTCGTCGATGGCAAACCCGTTGCTGGCAGCGGATTCCAGACACGGAGCGGTACCGATCGCGCAGTCGATGTCGCCGACGATGCCGCAGGATCGGCAGACGACGTGGTGGTGGTTGTCGCCGACCCTGGTCTCGAACAGCGCCGGTGAGCCGGCCGGCTCGATCCGGCGGATCAGGTTGGCGCCGGTGAGGACTCGCAACACGTCGTAGACGGCCTGGGTGGAGACCGAGCCGATCCGGCCGCGGACGGCGGCGGCAATGGTCTCGACGTCCGCATGGGGATCGCTCTCGACGGCGGCGAGTACTGCCAACCGCGGAGCGGTGACCCGCAGCGACGCGGCTCTGAGCCTGGCTTCGGGGGCCGGTCGCTCGATGTTCATCCCCGCGAGTTTCGCAGCTTTTCTGGATAAGGTCAAGAAAGCGAATGAATCCAGTGACGCTGGATGTCGTAGCGTGGGTAGATGCTCATCGCCTTCTCCGTCGCGCCCTCTGGGACCGGCGAATCCGTCACCGAAGCCGTTGCCGATGCCGTTCGGATCGTGCGGGACTCCGGCTTACCGAACCGCACCGATGCCATGTTCACCACCATCGAGGGTGACTGGGACGAATGCATGGACGTGGTCAAGCGCGCCTGCGAAGCAGTGGGCCGGCATGCTGGCCGGATCGGCCTGGTGCTCAAGGCCGACATCCGTCCTGGCCACACCGGGGAACTCGATGGCAAGGTCGCCCGGCTCGAGGCCGCGTTGGACCGCCCGACCTGAGCTGCCGAATCGCCAGCCGTCGATTCGGTGAGACCATGAAGACGTCACGGCCATTCGATGCACGAGTTGACGGTCTGCGGGTCGGCAGCCTTCCTGGACCGCTTGTTTTCCACCGTCCGAGAGCGAGGCCCGTTGCCGCACATCAGGATCGGAACGTCAGGGTGGACCTATCCGCATTGGCGAAAGGACTTCTACCCCGACGGGCTGCGACAACGGGATGAGCTCGGCTATCTGGCCGGGAAGCTCGCCGCCGTGGAGATCAACGGCAGCTTCTACTCGTTGCAGCGACCATCCAGCTACCTGCGCTGGAGCGAGGAAACGCCGGAGGACTTCGAGTTCGCGGTCAAGGGCGGCCGTTATCTGACCCACCTGAAGAAACTCACCGACGTGTCCACGCCGCTGGCCACCTTCCTGGCGTCCGGGCTGCTGTCGCTCGGCAGCAAACTGGGACCGATCCTGTGGCAACTGCCGGCCGTCCTGCAGTTCGACAGCGAGCGCATCGAGTCGTTCCTGCAACTGCTTCCGGGCAGCCACGGCGCAGCAGCCGAACTGGCCGGCCATTGCGATCGGACGAAGTTCGACCGCTGGGACCAGCAGCCGGCGCTGACGCCGGTGGATCCGGAACGACCGTTGCGGCATGCCATCGAGGTACGTCATCCCAGCTACATCGACGACGGATTCGCCGAGCTATGCGGTACGTACGGGGTGGCGATCGTGCTGGCCGATACGGCCGGCAGGTGGCCGTGGATCGACCGCCCGGTCACGGATTTCGGCTACTTCCGGCTGCACGGAAGCCGAGAGCTCTACACCAGTGGTTACACAGATGCCGAACTGGACGAGTGGGCGGAACGGATCGACGGCTGGTTGCGGGTCGACGGCATGCAGGACATCTGGATCTTCTTCGACAACGACGCCCAAGCGCATGCAGCTTGGGACGCCCGCCGATTGGCCGAACGGCTCGGCGTGGCCACCGAGAGGTGACCACGCCGGACGGCTGCTGGAGGTCAGGTGCTCAGGCGGGAACGATCAGCCCGGCCGTGTTGTCCCTGGCGGCGGTGAAACGGGCAGTGGCGTCAGCCCAGTTGACGATGTTCCACCAGGCCTTCACGTAGTCGGCCTTCACGTTCTGGTAATCGAGATAGAAGGCGTGCTCCCACATGTCGAGCAACACGATGGGCACCTGGGCGGCCGGCAGATTGCCCTGCTGGTCGAACAACTGCATCATGTTGAGTCGCTGACCGAGGGTGTCCCAGACGAGCATCGACCAACCGGATCCCTGGATGGCGTTGGCGTTCGCGGAGAACTGCTTCTGGAAGCCGTCGAAGGATCCGAAGAACTCGTCGATCGCCGCGCCCAGTTCCCCGTCCGGCCGGTCGCCGCCGTTCGGGGACAGGTTCGGCCAGAAGATCGTGTGATTGATGTGTCCGCCGAGGTGGAATGCGAGGTTCTTCTCGAGCAGGTTGATGGTGTCGAACGACCCGGTGGACCGGGCCTCGGCCATCTTGTCCAGCGCGCCATTGGCGCCGGTCACATAGGCGGCGTGGTGCTTGTCGTGATGCAGTTCCATGATTTTGCCCGAGATGTGTGGCTCCAGGGCGCCGAAGTCGTAGGGCAGATCCGGCAGGTTGTACACGGCCATCGGGATGCGGCCTCCTCAGTAGTGGTCTTGGGGTTGATCCGGTTCCCGACATTACCCCCGGGCAAATCGGCCGGCACCGGGAGCATCACCACGTCACAGACGTCTTGACCTCAGGTGTACTTGAGCTTGTATCACCCGGTCGGCATCAGCCCCAGGACGGTATCCAGGTCTCCATCTGCAGATGCAGTTTGGTGATCGGATCACCGTTGAGGATCGGCCACAGCCAGATGAAGTTGGCCACCACCAGGCCTACGTACAGCGCGACGACGCCGATCGACAGTAGTCGGCGCTCGACCCCGAAACGTCTGCTGCCCAAGATGTCTCCGAGCACCAGCACGATACCGAGGACCAGGAACGGGGCGAACGGAGTGGCGTAGAAGAAGTACATCTGCCGGTCGAGGTTGACGAACCACGGTAGGTATCCGGCGGAGTAGCCGACCAGCACCGCCAGGTACCGCCAGTCCAGCCGACCGATGGCCCGCCACAGTGCCCAGCCGGCGACGAACAGCGAGATCCACCACATCATCGGCGTGCCGATCAGGAAGATCCGCCGCACGCAGTCCTGCACGCCGTCGCCGCATCCGGGCGCCGGCGCATCGGGGCCCAGGTAGTAGAGCACCGGCCGGGTACCCATCGGCCAGGTCCACGGCTTGGACTCCCACGGATGACGGTCGGCGGGGTTGGTGGGCGTCAACAGCGAGGAGTGGAAATCGAGCATCTTCCAGGTCCATTGCCACAGGGTGTTGTGCCATAAGCCGGCCAGACCTTGCAGGGTGCTGGACTTCCACTCAAGGGTGTCGGCGACGTAGTCGTGCCTGGCCCATCCGGACTCACTGGCGAACCAGGCCCACCAGGTGCCGAGGTAGCTGCCGATCCCGATCACCAGGTAGGACCAGAGTGAACCCAGCAGATCGCGGCGCAGCACCCCGAGTACCGGCCGTCGGACGCCTGCTTCCCGGCGGGCCAGGATGTCCCAGACCACCGACAGCACACCGAAGAACGCGATCCAGTAGATGCCCGACCACTTGATCGAAGTGGCCATGCCGAGACTCAGTCCGACACCGAACCGCCACCAGCGGGCGCCCAGCCGGATACCGAATCGGGAGTCGGCGCCCGGTGCATCGGTGGGCCCGTCGGTAACCGTCGCCAGCCGTCGCCGTACCTGCGTGCGATCGGCGATCAGACAGGCGAAAGCGGCCAACACGAACAACTCCTGGAAAACGTCCAGCAGCGCCACTCTGGCATTGACGTGGCTGACTCCGTCGCAGATCAGCAACACTCCCGCGATCCCGCCCAGCAGGGTCGAGCCGGTGAGCCGGCGGGCCACCCGGACGATCAACAGGATGCACAGGGTGCCGGCGACGGCCGAGGCGAAACGCCAGCCGAAGCTGTTGTAGCCGAACAACCATTCGCCGATCGCGATCAGCTGTTTGCCCAGCGGCGGATGCACCACCACCCCGTAGGCGGGATTCTCCTCGATGCCGCCCAGCCGCAGCATCTCGGCGGCGTTCAGGGCGTAGTACTTCTCGTCGAAGATCGGCGTTCCGCCGTCGGTGTTCGATGCCAGGTTCCAGAACCGGACGATCGCGCCGACGGTGGTCAGCAGCAGGGTGACGATCCAGCCCCGCAGGGTGTCGGTGGCCGGCGCCGACGACCGGAATCGGCGCGGGGTGATCGGTCGCTCCAGTGGCGGCAAGTCGCCGACCGCGACCACATCGGTCCGATCAGGTCGCTCGTCAACGTCCTCGAGCGGAGTGCGCGCGTCATCGGGCCAGTCGTCGGCCTCGTCGTCGGCGGGTCGGTCCAGCAGACCGACGGCAGTGAAAGCCGATCGTTCCGGGACCGGTTCGTTGTCCGCGGCGCCGAACGTCGCCCCGGATGTTCCGGTCGACGGCGCCGACGTCCCTGCCGACGGCTCGGTGGACAGCGCGGGGTCGCGCTCGTCGGCGGGGCCGAATGACTGCATGACGACGATCGTAGGGTGACCAGGTGAGTGACATCGTGCAGTCCGGCCGTTTGGTGCTCGCCGGCACCCCGCTGGGCCGGGTCAGTGACGCCTCACCGGGGTTGATCGAGGCGTTGCGGACGGCCGACGTGATCGCGGCCGAGGACACCCGGCGGCTGTATCGGCTGGCCACCGATCTGGGGGTGACGATCACCGCCCGGCTGGTGTCCTACTACGAGTCGGTGGAGCAATCGCGGATCCCCGGCCTGCTGGCACACATCGCCGATGGGGCAACGGTGGTGCTGGTCACCGACGCCGGAATGCCCAGTGTCTCCGACCCCGGCTACCGGCTGGTGGCGGCAGCGACCGAGGCCGGGATCAGGGTCACCGCGGTTCCGGGCCCCAGCGCCGTGCTCACAGCGTTGGCGCTGTCCGGGCTGCCCAGCGACCGGTTCACCTTCGACGGCTTCCCACCCCGGAGACCGGGGGAGCGCCGCCGGTTCCTGACGGCGCTGTCCGGCGAGCGACGCACCATGGTGTTCTTCGAGTCGGTGCACCGGCTCGACGACTGTCTGTCGGCGATGGTGGAGGCGTTCGGTGGCGACCGGCCGGCGGCCCTCTGCCGGGAGCTGACCAAGACCTACGAGGAAGTACGTCGCGGAACACTGGCCGAGCTGGCGGCCGGCGCCGGGGACGTGCGGGGTGAGGTGACGCTGGTGGTCGCGGGCAGCACGGCGACCACGGAGGTGCCGGACGTCGATGCGCTGGCCGCCGAAGTCGCGGCACTGGTCGACGGTGGGCTGTCCCGCCGGGATGCGGTGGATGCGGTGGCCGGCAGCTATCACCTGCCCCGCCGAACCGTCTACTCCGCCGCGACCGGGCACGGTGGTGCGGAATGAACCGGGTGGCGCTGGTGACCGGGGCCGGCCGCGGACTCGGCGCGGAGATCGCCCGCACGCTGGCTGCCGCCGGGATGGCGGTCGCCGTCAACGATATGACCGAATCCGCCGAGGCGACGGCGGTGGTCGAGCAGATCCGGGCTGCCGGCGGTACCGCCGAGCTGGTGGCCGGCGACGTCACCGACGAGACCGCCGTTGCCGCACTGGTCCGGCAGACCGAGGATCGGCTCGGAGCGGTGGACGTGCTGGTGCCCAACGCCACCGGACCACAACCGGCGGCGTCGGTGGAGGAGCTGACCTGGGAACTGCACCTCGGGCAGCTGCTGTTCTTCGTCAAGAGTCCCACCCTGCTGGTCCAGGCGGTGCTGCCGGGGATGAAGGACGCAGGCCGCGGACGAATCATCAACATCGGCTCCGACCTGTTCGAACGGGCCGCACCGGGCATGTCCGCCTATTCGGCGGCGAAGGGCGCGATGCTCGGCCTGACCCGCACCTGGGCCCGCGAACTCGGTCTGCACGGGATCACCGTCAACCTGGTGGCGCCCGGCTGGATCCCGGTGGAACGTCACCACGGAACCCCGGAGCAGGTGCGGGCCGACTATCGCCGCGACGTCCCGCTCCGCCGGTTCGGTGAACCGGCCGAGGTGGCCGCGGTGGTCGCCTTCCTCGCCTCGGACGCCGCGGCCTTCGTCACCGGTGAGCGGATCGCCGTGAACGGCGGGCACATCATCGCTTGACGCGGGCGTGCCCGTCGCCGGCTCAGCCGGTGGATTCGACGAAGAATCCGGCAGCCCGGCGCGATAGCGTGGTGCCTGAGCGAAGGAGCACTGCTGATGTCGGCACTCAAGGACACGATCCGGGCGGATCTCACCGCGGCGATGAAGGCCCGCGACCCTCTGGTCACCGGCACGTTGCGGATGGCGTTGGCCGCGTTGACCAACGAAGAGGTCGCTGGCAGCGAGGCGAAGGAGCTCACCGACCCGGATGTGGTACGGGTGCTGGCCCGAGAAGTCAAGAAGCGCAACGAATCTGCCGAGGTGTACGCCGGAGCCGGCCGGCCGGAACTGGCCGATACGGAATTGGCCGAAGCTGACGTGCTGACCCGCTATCTGCCCGAGCAGCTCTCCGACACCGAGCTCGATGCGCTGGTGACCGACGCCATCGCCGAGGTACAGGGCGACGCGACCGACGCCCCGTCGATGAAGCAGATGGGGCAGGTGATCAAGGCCGCCAACGCCAAGGCGGCCGGCCGGGCGGACGGGTCACGAGTCGCCGCCGCGGTGAAAGCGGCACTCGCCGGCTGACGAGGTTCCGGTGATCACCAAGTCCGGTGGTGACGATTCCGGCGGTGACGATGTCCGATGGTGACCGTGTCCGAAAAGTGCCAGCCGGCTGTCGGTGCCCCTGCCTATCGTTCGGTGCATGACAACCTCCACTGAGATCGCCGCCCCAGCGGATTCAGCCGAACTGGCTGAGCGCTTCCAGCAGCTGCACACTGACGGCATTCTGGTGCTGCCCAACGCCTGGGACGTCGCGTCGGCGCGGATCGCCGTGCAGCAGGGCGCGGTGGCCGTCGCCACCACCAGCGCCGGTGTGGCCTGGTGTCGCGGCAGCGCCGACGGCAATGTGCTGACCCGGGAACAGATGCTGGACAACCTGTCGGCAACGGTCGCGGCGGTCGATGTCCCGGTGACCAGCGATATCGAGTCCGGTTTCGGTGCGACGGACGATGAGGTCTGCGACACCGTCCGGGCAATACTGGCGGTGGGTGCGGTCGGCATCAATATCGAGGACCGGGTCGGCGCCACCCTGTTCCCGATCGAGCAGCAAGCCGCCCGGATCACCGCTATCCGGGCGGCTGCCGACGAGGTCGGGGTCCGCCTGTTCATCAACGCCCGGACCGATGTGTACCTTGCCGGCAGCGGCGATCAGGCGGAGGCCATCGACCGCGGCCAGGCCTACGCGGCGGCCGGAGCCTCCGGTGTGTTCGTGCCGGGGCCGGCGGATCTGGACCTGATCGGTGCGCTGGTGGCGGCCATTCCGGCGCCACTGAACATCATGGTCGGTCCCGGGTCGCCGTCGATCGGTGCGCTGGCCGGCGTTGGCGTGCGGCGGGCATCGTCGGGTGCGGCCATCGCGCAGGCGATCTACCGCCACACCCAGCGGGCGATGGCCGAGATGCTGACGGCTGGCACTTACCAGCAGATGTCCGATCCGATCGACTACCAGGAGCTCAATGCCCTGATGAGCTGAAGTCGCGCCCGGGTGGGCGATGGTGCAACCACTCGAGCAGCCAGGTCCGTCCCGACCAGATGAGGATCCCACTCCCGGAGGCCGGCCTGTCCCCCGGGCAGGTCAGAGACTTCGGATCGTCCATCTTGGACGCGCCGACGATGATGGTGGCCACTCGGTGGGCCGGGGGATCCGTCAGCCATCTGGTCTGGTTGCCGGACAGAGCCGAAGATTCACTCGCGGACGGGCAGCAGCAGGCCAGAGCCGATCTGCTGTCATTTCTGGCTGCGGTGACGAAGGAGACCCGATGATCAGCACCTTCAAGATGTCGGCTCGTCTGGTGCCACTGGTGGCGGCTGCGGTTGTCAGCATCGGCTGCACGGGTGACCCGGTGGCCGGAAGGCCGCTGTCGACCATCGGGAGCTCATCGACCCAGACCACACCCGGCACGTCAACGACCTCCGGATCACCGACCGGCGACCTGCCGACCAGCACCGGTGTGGTGATCCTGTACCGCTACCAGCAGTCGACCATCGCCGGCGCCATCGGCACCTGGCTGATCCGCGTCGACACCGGCGGCTCGGTGATACGAACAGCCGCCGACGGGGTCACCTCCGAGTCACTCAGGATTTCCCCGGACGACGTCCGGACACTGATTGCGCAGGCGCAGACGTTGGGCTTGTTGGACTCTCCGGACTTCGGCGATGTCCAGGTCACCGACGTCGGTGATGCCGAACTGAAATTCACCGTCGACGGACGGCAGATCAGCTTGTCGGTGCACGCCCCCGGGATGCACGACATCGGAACTGCTGCCCAGCAACAGGCAAGGGCGGCCTTCGACACCTTCACCGATCGGTTGAGCAGCCTGGACGGGATCCGGATCGTCGACGGTCCGACCCCGGTCGCACCGAAGTCGGTCACCCTGAGCGCTCGGCCGATCGACGTCGCCGACCTGGGCAGTTCGGACGGTGAGGATCGACGCTGGCCACTGAAAACCCGTGCGCCGCAACTGTTCCGAGCAGCGGATTGCCTGATGCTATCCGGTGCAGAAGCGACTGCACTGCTCGACCTGGTGCGGAATGAGGCGAATGGCAAGCCGATCGAGCGACACGACGGGATGGCGCTGATCGACGTCGCCAGCGGCGAACGAGGACCGACGGTCCTGACCCTACGGATCGGCGTCGACTCCCGATCATGCCTGAAACCGCAAGCGCCACAGGTGGTTCCTAGAGTCCTGCCGTTTTCGGCCGAGCAGCGTCGGCCGGCCGGCGTGTGGGAACGCTGGATGGCCGATCATGCGCTGCAGCAGGCCGCCGGACGGGGCGCACTGCCGATCGGCGATCCCGGCTACCTGGACGATTACGAGTTCGGCTACGTCGCCGGCACCGTGGCCGGCAAGGCGGTGATCGATGTGGTGGCGATCCCCGATGCGGATCATGCCGGCCGCTCCGACATTCCTCGGCTGGTGGTCAGGGTTGATCCGAACACCGCCGCTGGTCCGACGGTCAGCAAGGTCACCGCCGGCTGACGGTCCGCCCGGGTCCCACCGGCGCACGGACCGTCCGGCAGGGAATATCGTCAGGGTGCAGCGGCGTACGCAGACGAAAGGCATGACGATGGCACACAGCGCGCAGTCCTCGGCGGCAGCACCCTCGGGCGACGACTCGACCACCGGAGCCCGGGCGGAGATCGGCGTCACCGGCCTGGCCGTGATGGGCGCCAATCTGGCCCGCAACTTCGCCCGGAACGGCTTCGTCACCGCGGTCCACAATCGGACCTACTCGAAGACCGAGTCACTGATCAACGAGCACGGAGGCGACGGCGACTTCGTCGCGGCCGAATCGGTGCAGGAGTTCGTTGCGTCACTCGCCACCCCCCGCAAGATCATCATCATGGTCAAGGCCGGTGAACCGACCGATGCGGTGATCGACGAGTTGGTACCACTGCTGGACGACGGCGACATCCTGGTGGATGGCGGTAACGCCTTGTTCACCGACACTCGCCGGCGGGAAGAAGCTGTGCGGGACAAGGGAATCCACTTCGTCGGCTGCGGAATATCCGGTGGTGAGGAAGGTGCGCTGAACGGCCCGTCGATCATGCCGGGAGGGTCGGCGCAGTCCTACGAAGCACTGGGACCGATCCTGGAGAAGATCTCCGCCCACGTCGACGGCGACCCGTGCTGCACCCACATCGGCGAGGATGGCGCCGGACATTTCGTCAAGATGGTGCACAACGGCATCGAGTACGCCGACATGCAGTTGATCGCCGAGGCCTACGACGTATTGCGTCGCGGACTTCGTCTCGAGCCGGCGAAGATCGCTGAGATCTTCCGCGACTGGAACTCCGGTGAACTCGACTCGTTCCTGATCGAGATCACCTCTCAGGTGCTGGATCAGCAGGACTCGAGCACCGGAAAGCCTTTGGTGGACGTGATTGTCGATGCCGCGGGGATGAAGGGTACCGGAACCTGGACGGTCCAGACAGCGCTGGACCTGGCGGTCGGGGTTTCCGGTATCGCCGAAGCGGTGTTTGCCCGTGGGCTGTCGTCGGCCGCCGAGCAGCGGGAAGCTGCGGTCGGTGAGCTGCCGGGCCCGGACGGCACCATCGACAGCGATCATGACGATTTCGTCGAAGATGTTCGGCAGGCGTTGTATGCCTCCAAGATCGTCGCCTATGCGCAGGGTCTGGATCTGATCGTGGCCGGGGCGAAGGAGTACGACTGGGACATCGACCTGGGTGCGGTCGCCAGGATCTGGCGCGGCGGGTGCATCATCAGGGCGGCGTTCCTCAATCGCATCACCGATGCCTATGCGCTCGCCGAGTCCCGACCGGCGACGCTGTTGCTGGCGCCGTACTTCACCGAGGTGCTCGGCAGCTCACAGGAGTCCTGGCGATTCGCGGTGGCCCAGGCCACCTTCGCCGGCATTCCCGTTCCGGGATTCTCCTCCGCACTCGCCTACTACGACGGGTTGCGATCGGAGCGGCTGCCGGCCGCTCTGATCCAGGGTCAACGCGATTTTTTCGGTGCGCACACCTATCACCGGATCGATGCCGACGGTGCCTTCCACACCCTGTGGTCCGGCGACCGCTCCGAAGTTCAAGCCTGAAGCGCAACTGTCCGGATTTCGGGCAGTCTTTCGAACGGTTTCAGTGGTTCGCAACGCCCCGGCACGGCGCGAACCACTGGAAACGTTCGCAAGACATCCCGGTCGCGCCGCACTGGCGGGTGCTCCCGGGGTGACCTGTGCCGTCGATGGCCGACGCCTCACCGCCGACATCCGGGCGATGAGTTCCCGGATGTCGTACGGCTTGGCGTGATCATCCTCGACGCCGATTCGATCAGCCGACCTCGACCGCCGCAGCTCCGCCGACCGGGCCATCGGACGCCGACTCATCGGTGAGCACCGGTAGAACCGCTGTGGGCTCCTGGACCAGCACCGCCACCAGGATCACCGCAGCGGCGATGAACGCCGCCGCCCAGCCGAACGCTCGATCGGCGCCCAGGATGTACGCCTGGTGGGCGCTGTTGATCATCGCAACCGTCGGCTGCCGGCCGGTGACGATCGCCTCGGACACCAGGTTGGCATTCGGTCCGGCGGTGTCGGCGAAGACGGTGATCAACACCGCGAGCCCCATCGCGCCGCCGACCTGCTGGCTCACGTTGACCAGACCGGACGCTGCTCCGGCATCCTGCGGCGCCACTCCGGCCAGCGACAACGAGGTGAGCGGCACGAAGGCCAGCCCGTTGCCCATGCCGAACAACAACAGCGGTCCGAGCAGCTGCAGATAGCTGCTGTCTGCGGACAGCGTGGTGAGCCAGAACAACCCGACGGTCGACAGCAACAACCCGCCGATCAGCACCGGCTTGATGCCGAACCGATGGGTGAGCACTCTGGCACTGGCCTGCGAAGCGATGAACAGCGCCACCGTCAGCGGCAGGAAGGCCAGCCCGGTGACCAACGGGGAGTAGCCGAGGATGTCCTGCAGGAACTGGGTCAGGAAAAAAAAGACCCCGAACACGCCTGCCAGCAACAGCAACCGCCCCAGATAAGAGGTGGCCCGGTTCCGGTCGGCGAACAGTCGGAGCGGGGTGATCGGTGACGCTGCCCGCAGTTCGGTGGCCAGGAACGCGACCAACAGCACGATCGCGACCGCGAAGCCGGTCAGCGTCACGCCGTCGGACCAGCCGTCACTGGCGGCCCGCACCAGCGAGTAGACCAGGCTGCCCATGCCGAGCGTCGAGGTCAGCGCGCCGGTCAGGTCGAACCGGCCGGGATGCCGCTCGGTTTCCGGCAGCACCCGCAGCGCCACCACGAACAACGCGATGCCGATCGGCACATTGATGAACAGCACCCAGCGCCAGGACGCCCACTGGGTGAGCAGGCCACCGACGATCAGGCCGACCGCACTGCCGCCGATGGACACGGCGGTGTACCAACCCAATGCTCTGGTGCGTTCCCGGGCTTCCGGGAACAGCGTCATCAACAGCGCCAGCGCCGACGGCGCGGCCAGCGCACCACCGACACCCTGCAGACCTCGGGCGATCAGCAGCTCGGTGGCGTTGCCGGCCAGCCCGCCGATCAGTGATGCGGCGGTGAACAATGCCACGCCGGTCAGGAACACCCGGCGCCGGCCGAGGATGTCACCGGCTCTGGCACCGAGCAGCAACAGCCCGCCGAAGGCCAACGTGTAGGCGTTGATCACCCAGGACAGGCCGGTGGGGGAGAAGTGCATGGCTGCCTTGATGTCCGGCAGCGCGATGTTGACGATGGTGGCATCGAGCACCACCATCAATTGACTGATCAGGACCACGCCCAGGATCAGCCCGGGACGACGTTCGGTAGCAGAGATGGAGGGACGTGCGGAAGTAGGTGGCGCGGCGGACGACGTCGCGGTTGATTGACTCGTCACAGTACGAGCTCCTCGCGGAGTAGTATCGGTTAAACGGATGGGCCCTCCGGTAACTATACGGAGGCAACCTCCGGTTAGCAAGCGAGATTGTCGATCGCGTTCGTCGACGGACGAGCGCACGTTCAGGAGGTGCCGCAGTGGGCGGGTCATCGAAGACCACGGCGTCTGCCACCGCAATATCGGTGACCGCCGCGGCGGACCAGCCGTCGACATCGGCCGGGCAGCGCCCGATGCGAGCCGATGCCCGCCGCAATCGGGATGCGGTGCTGGCCGCCGCCGCCGATGCCTTCGCCGAACACGGGGTCGAGGCGTCGCTGGAAGATGTTGCGCTCAAGGCCGGTGTCGGGATCGGCACTCTGTATCGGCATTTCCCGACCCGCGAGGACTTGGTGTTCGCCACCTATCAGCGCGAGGTGGAACTACTGAGCCAGAGCGCGCCCGAGCTGTTGGCCGAACTACCCCCGGCCGACGCCTTGCGGGAGTGGATGCGCCGATTCGTGCGCTATGCCGCGACCAAACGGGGCATGGTCGGGATGCTGCGCACGCTGATGCAGACCAGGGCCGAGATGTTCGCCGACACCAAGCAGCTGATCAACGGCGCGGCTCAGCAGCTGTTGGTGGCTGCCGCCGGCGCCGGCGGGATCCGCGGCGACATCACCTCCGAGGAGCTGATGCGCAGCATGGGCGGCATCTGTATGGCGAACGACCAGTCCGGGCCGCCGGATACGGCCAGTCGGTTGGTCGACCTGGTCTTCGACGGCCTGCGATACGGAGCGCCCGGCCGCGAGTGAGCCTGGGATACCTGTCCGTTGGGCTGGTGACCGCGAAATCCAAAGAGGGAGTTCGATCGGATACTTTTTGATACTTCATTAGAAGTATCACAAAGTATCGGAGGGGACATGCAGCCGAGTCCGTACACCCCCGGAACTATCGCGCCCGAGCTGCCTGGTCGAAGCGGTCACCGAGGGGCTGGGCACCGCAGACTTGCGGCAAATTGCAGGATCTGGCCCGTCGAGCCAGCTTCAAAGTCGGAGTCGGGGTTCCCGGAGTGGCACAGTTCAAGGCCACCGTCGCGGCAGCGGGGGCCGCGGCCGACGAAGTCGCTGTCCTGGCAGGCGCAGGCGAGATGACGGCCTTCCTGGCGACAACGGCAGCCTCAGCGCAGCAAGAGGGGCGCTCCGGCCTGGTTCTGCTCATTGATGAGATCCAGGATGCCGACATGGTTGGTCTGAGCTCCTTTGCTCATGCATGGCAGAACCTGCAACACCTGCCCGGCGCGGGCGCCGCTCCGGCAGCCGTATTCGCCGCCGGACTACCCAACTCCGACACCGTTTTACGCGCTGCGGCCAGCTTCACCGAGCGGTGGGACTACCAAACCCTCGGACTGTTGTCACAGACAGCCGCAGTCGACGCATTGGTCCGTCCAGCGGGCCGGTTCGGTGTGACCTGGACCCCGAACGGACTCCGAACGGCCGTCGAGTTCGCGGAGGGCTTTCCTTTCACGCTGCAACTATTGGGTGATGCCGCTTGGCGTGTGGCCGGCCGACCAGATGCCGGGCAACAGATCATCAGCGCGCATGTCGCCGCCGCCCAGGAAGCGATCGCTACTGACCTGCACACCCTTCATCGAGCGCGCTGGAACGCAGCAACAGCCGCCGAACAATCGTTCCTGCAGGCGATGGCGGACATCGGTGGCACGTCAGTTTCTCGAAACGAGATCGCCAGTGCGCTGAACTTGCCGAGCCGCGGAATCAGCGAAACCCGCGAGCGGCTCATCGCGAAAGGCATCATCCGAGTCACCGGCCACGGTCGGCTCGGATTCACCATCAACGGATTCGACACCTACGTCCGGCACCAAGCAGGCCACTGACGACTGCCGGTGGTCCGGTCAGACTCGTTGGATCGGGTACTCCGCACGCAGGTTGATCTGCGAGTAGCCGACATGGCGGACCAGTTGGTCGCTGGCCTTGGCCTGGGCTGTCACCGGGAACGTCGAGTGGGTCTCGCTGCGGAATCGGGTGTACGCCTCGGCAAAGTTGACACCGGCCGTCCGGCCGAACTCGCCGTTGTTGGACTCGATCAGTTTGCGGGCGAAAACGCCGCCGTAGCCCTGACTCTCGAAGCAGTCCATGGCGGCGATCTTGCGGCCGACGACCGGGGTGATGTCGATGAACAGGTCGTTGCGAACGCCGTATCCGGACAGCGCGTCGCCCGAGTAGGTCGGTAATCCGGTGAAGAAGACCTGGGCGACGTTTACCTCGGCCCGGCCGTCCAGGTTCGTCAAGTAGGTGGCGGCCTGTTCGATCGCGGCGATGGTCGTCATGGTGGCGATGGTGTGCGATGCCTGGGTGACGACCGGGTTCTGCGGGTAGTCGCAGACCACGATGTTCGGCGATTTGCTCGGCCACCTGACCGACGACATCTTCGTGCACCCGACTCATGGTGTCGTCGTGGTCGAGGGTGACCAGGCTGCCGATCCCGATGATGTCGGCTGCCCGGCGCAGCTCCTGCTACTTGTTGTCGATGATCTCCTGCAGGCCGGCGGCCGCGATGGCCGCGTCCGGGTGGGCGTAGATCGTCATGATCTTCATGCCGGATCAGCTCTCCGATTGCTGATGAGGGTGTCGACGACGGGACGCGCCGATATGAAACAGCATTCCATAACCGTCCAGATGATCAATTGTCGCCACCCCTCAGTCCTCGGCCAACCCCGGCAACTGTTCCGGCCGGTGCAGGATGTCGTCGGCCATCGGTCCGTTCCCGGCCAGCAGCCCGCCGTCCACCGGCAGCTCGACACCGTTGATCCAGCCGGCCTCGTCACCGGCCAGGAAGGTGATAGCGGCCGCCACGTCCTCGGCCCGGCCGACCCGGCCGAGCGGATACCAGCGCTGCAACCGGTCGAACACCCCGGGATCGTCGGCGACCCGCTGGTCCCAGATCGGGGTGGAGATGGTTCCCGGTACCACTGCGTTGGACCGGATCCCGTGCCGGCCGTAGCCCACCGCCAGCGACCGGGTCAGGCTCAACAGCCCGGCCTTCGCCGCGCTGTACGCCTCGTTGCCGTAATAGCCGACGCCGTTGACCGATGCAACATTCACGATCGCGCCCTTGCCACGCCGGCGCATGCCCGGCAGCACTGCTTGGGCCATCAGGAAACTGCCGGTCAGACAGACCGCGATGTCGCGATCCCAGTGCTCCCGGGAGATGTCGTCGAACGGATCCTGACCGCACACCGCCGCGTTGTTCACCAATACCTCGACGTCGCCGAACTCCTCGGCCACCACCGACATCGCCTGCCGCACCGACTGCTGGTCGCTGACGTCCAGCGGCACCGCCAGTGATCCCTCGATGCCGGCGGCCGTCCGGCCGGCCAGCTCGGCGTCGATGTCGGTGATCACCACCCGGGCGCCGAAGCCGGCGAACCGGGTCGCCGTCACCGCGCCGATGCCGGACCCGGATCCGGTCACCAACACCACCCGCCCGGCGAACCGGTCATCGGTGGTCGTCTCTGCTGTCATCATCGTCCGTCCCTTCGAATGCGCTTCGTCACCCGCACTAGCCTTGCAGGCATGAGCACGCCAGTTCTTACCGCCGTCGCCTGGCCGTACGCCAACGGCCCCCGGCACATCGGCCACGTCTCCGGCTTCGGCATTCCGGCCGACATCTACTCCCGCTACCAGCGGATGATCGGTAACAACGTGCTGATGGTCTCCGGCACCGACGAACACGGCACCCCGATCCTGGTGCTCGCCGAACAGGAAGGCGTCAGCCCCCGGCAGTTGGCCGACCGGTACAACACGGTGATCGTCGAGGATCTACAGGGGTTGGGCGTCAGCTACGACCTGTTCACCCGGACCGAGACGCGCAATCACTATGCCGTCACCCAGGAGATGTTCCGCACCGTCCACCGCAACGGCTATTTCTTCACCCAGACGTCGAAGAGCGCGATCAGTCCGTCCACCGGCCGCACGCTGCCCGACCGGTACATCGAGGGCACCTGCCCGATCTGCGGTTACGACGGCGCCAGGGGCGACCAATGCGACAACTGCGGCAACCAGCTGGATCCGATCGACCTGATCAACCCCCGCTCGAAGATCAACGGCGAGACGCCGAAGTTCATCGACTCCGAGCAGTTGATGCTGGACCTGCCGGCCCTCTCGGTCGCCCTCGGCGACTGGCTGCATACCCGCAACGATTGGCGTCCCAACGTCCTGAAGTTCTCGCTGAACCTGCTCGACGACATCCGGCCACGGGCGATGACCAGGGACATCGATTGGGGCATCCCGGTGCCGATCGAGGGCTGGCGGGACCGCCCGGACAAGAAGCTGTATGTCTGGTTCGACGCGGTGATCGGTTACCTGTCGGCGTCCATCGAATGGGCCAGGCGGTACGGCGCCGGCGGCCGGCCGGACGCCGATGCCTGGCAGCACTGGTGGGCCAATCCCGAGGCCCAGCACCGGTATTTCATGGGCAAGGACAACATCACCTTCCACTCGCAGATCTGGCCGGCCGAGCTGCTGGCCTACAACGGCGAGGGCAAACAGGGCGGCGAGCCCGGTCGGTTCGGGCACCTCGATCTGCCGACCGAAGTGGTCTCCAGCGAGTTCCTGAAGATGACCGGATCCAAGTTCTCCACCTCCCGCGGCAATGTCATCTATGTGGGCGATTTTCTCCGGGAGTACGGGCCGGATGCGTTGCGGTACTTCGTGTCGGTTGCCGGACCGGAGACCCAGGACGCCGACTTCACCTGGGAGGAGTTCGTCCGGCGGACCAACTTCGAGCTGGCCAACGAGTGGGGCAACCTGGTCAACCGGTCGATCTCGATGGCGCACAAGAACTTCGGTGCCATCCCGCAGCCCGGTGCCCTCGCCGACAGCGAGATCCAACTGCTCGATACCGCCGAACGGGCCTTCCGGACCGTCGGCGACCTGTTGGGGCGCAGCCGATTCCGGCAGGCCAGCACCGAGGCGATGCGGGTGGTGTCGGCGGCCAACAAGTACATCTCCGACACCGAACCGTGGAAGATCTCAGATGATCCGGAACGACTCGGCACTGTTCTGCACACCGCGCTGCAAGTGGTCGACGATGCCAAGACCCTGCTCACTCCGTTCCTGCCGCACTCCTCGCAGAAGGTCTTCGAAACCCTGGGCGGGCACGGGGTGTGGGCCGCGGAGCCGGAGATCCGCACCGTCACCGACTTCGCTGACGAGGTGGAAGGTGTCGGTCCGGCGGTCACCGACTATCCGGTGCTGACCGGCGACTGGTCGGCCCAGCAGGCGATCTGGCAACGGCGACGGGTGGAACCCGGTCTGCCACTGCAGAAGCCGACCCCGTTGTTCACCAAGCTCGACCCAGAACTGGGCGACACCGGCCCGGACTGGGCACCGATCAATCCGGACTGAGCCGATGCCACTGCACGCCTCGCTGGTCGGGCGCAAGCCGGTACCGGCGCCGGAACCGTTGCCCGCCGGCGTGATCGACGCGCACACCCATCTCGATGCCTGCGGGGCTGATACCCCGGAGCTGGTGCGGACGGCCATGGCCCGGGCCGCCGCCGTCGGCGTGAACAAGGTGGTGACCGTCGCCGACGACCTGACGTCAGCCCGCTGGGCGGCGGAGGCGGCGACCTGGCACCCGGAGCTGTACGCCGCAATCGCCCTGCACCCGACCAGAGCCGACACCCTGGACGACGCGGCTCGGCGAACGCTGACCGTACTGGCCGCGCAGCCGCGAGTGGTGGCGATCGGCGAGACCGGGCTCGATCACTACTGGCAGGCCGCCCCGCACCAGCAGCAGGCCGATGCCTTCGGCTGGCACATCCGGTTGGCCAAGGACGTCGACAAACCGTTGATGATCCACGACCGGGACGCCCACGAGGCGGTGTTCGCGGTGCTGGACGCTGAGGGGCCGCCGGCAACGGTGATCTTCCACTGTTTCTCCGGTGACGCCGCGATGGCTGCCCGCTGCGCCGATGCCGGCTACCTGATGTCGTTCGCCGGGCCGGTCAGCTTCCGCGCAGCGACCGACCTGCAGGCGGCCGCCCGGATCGCCCCCGCCGAGTTGCTGTTGGTGGAGACCGATGCACCGTTCCTGACGCCACACCCACACCGCGGGACAGTCAACGAGCCGGCCGCGCTGCCGTACACGGTGCGGGCATTGGCCGCCGTCCGGGGCGATGATTTGACCACCCTGTGCCTGCAGCTGCGGACCAACGCCGAGCGCACCTTCGCGATGTCCTGACAGCCGACATTTCTGCCGGTGCTCTGCCGGCCGGACGGGTCAACCCGGCGCGGAACGGCATCGCCGCAGGTTGCCACTACCGTGGCCGAACCGTTACCCTCCCGTGATACCAGCCGGGATGGGGAAGTCCCGGGTGCGTCCAAAGGTTCTGCGTGCGCCGTTCGGGTGCACCCACTCGGCGCGCTCGCCCCTGGCCCGGGATCTGCTGACCAGGGACATGTGTGGCTATTCCTGCTGAGGCCGAACGCGCCCTTGACGCGGTCGAGCACTCCGACCCAGCCCCTCCGGTCCCGACCCCCGAGCACCATTCGCATTCCGCGCGGAAGCGCCGACGACGCATACCGTTGCTGATCGGCCTGACCGTCACCGTCGCGCTGGTGGCCGCCGCCGGCGGCACCATGCAGGCACTGGCGAAGACCGTCGTCGTCTCGGTGGACGGCCAGCGTCAGCAGATCTCCACCCACGCCAGCTCCGTCGAGAGTGCGTTGGCCGCGGCCGGCGTCACCGTCGGAAGCCACGACACCCTGGCCCCGGCCCGCACCGCCACCGTCGGCGACGGATCGGCGATCACCGTGCAGTGCGGCCGGCTGTTCACCGTCACCGTCGACGGTCGCGTCCGCAAGCTGTGGACCACCGCCAAGAATGTGGACCAGGCGATGGCCGAGTTGGGACTCGGCGTCGAGAAGTTCGCGTTGTCGGCCAACCGCAGCCGGGCCATTCCGCTGACCGGGCTGGCCGTCACCGCCGATCGGCTGCGCACCGTGACGGTCGCCAATCGAACTGCCAAGACGGCCCGCGTGACTACACCGGCCAGAACCGTCGGCGACCTGCTGGCCGAACAGGGCATCACCCTGGGCGCCGACGATCGGGTTTCGCCCGCTGCCAGCACCGCATTGCGACCCGGAATGGGCATTTCCGTCCGCACCCTGCCGACGGTGTGGGTGAGCGTGGCCGGCGGCAAGGCGACCAGCCTGACCACCGACCTCAAGACGGTGGCCGCCGTCCTGACGGCTCGCAAGGTCGCCATCGGCGGTCGCGACATCGTCAGCCCGGCGCCGACGACCGCCGTCACCCCCGGAATGAAGATTTCGCTGACCAGGGTGAACGTCCGGACGTCGGTGGTGCAGCGGCCGGTCGCCCAGCCCGCCGATCGGCAGGTGGACGACGACGAGTTGTTCATCGGTGATCGACACACCGAATCCGAGGGCCACCCCGGTGCCCTGCGGATCAGCTACCGGATCACCACCACCAATGGCAAAGCCGCTGTGCCGCAGGAGATCTCTCGCCAGCTGGTGGTAAAGCCGGAACCCGACGTGATCCATGTCGGCAGCAAGGAGCCGGAGCCCGAAGCACCCGCCGAGCAGCCGGCCACCGAACAGCCGGCCACTGAACAACCGGCCACCGAACAACCGGCCACTGAACAACCGGTCGTCGGGCAGCCGAAGAAGGCCGAGCTCGAGGCGCCGTCGTCCGGCGGCAGCGTGAACTGGGATGCCATCGCCAACTGCGAATCCACCAACAACTGGAGCATCAACTCCGGCAACGGCTTCTACGGCGGACTGCAGTTCAGCCAGTCCACCTGGGCCGCCTACGGTGGGTTGGACTACGCACCGCGAGCCGATCTGGCCAGCAAGTCGGAGCAGATCGCGGTGGCGGAACGCACACTCGCCGGTCAGGGCATCGGCGCGTGGGCCTGCGGATACCGGGGCTGAGCTGCGATGACACCGAACACCGCGATGCGCCCTGGGCGATGCGCCCCGGCCGGGCTGCCGGGTGGCTGGTTGCTGCCGGAAGATCTGCTGGCGCTGCGGGCCGCCACCGCGCCGACAGCGTCGTTCGGCATTCCCGCCCAACGCATTGCGCCGGTCGGCTGCCCCCCACGAGGTACCTGGGTGATACCACCGCCGCGGATCACCCGATCGATCGGCGTCGAGTTGCTCCCGGTCGGATCGACCGTCGACCCGGCGATGCCATCGGACGCGGCGGTCGAGCGGGTTAGGTCGGCCCTACCGACCACGACCGCCGGGATCCGGTCGAAGGTCGAGCCGGGACGGTCGTCATCCGCCCGGTGGAGTCGGCCGGTGCTGGTCGGCGCGGCCGCGGTTGCCATCGCGGTCGGTGTGGGTGCGCCGACCTTCGGTGAGGACACCCGGTCCTTGACCGTCACCGTCGATGGACATCCCCGTATTTTCACCACCGCCGCCGGAACCGTCGCGGAGGCGTTGGCCTCGGTCGGTATTCCGGTCGGCGCCCACGACGTGCTCGCGCCGGGTCCGAACGCCCCGGTGGGCGAGGGATCGGCGATCACCATCCGGCGGGGCCGGTTGGTCACCGTCGACCTGGACCACCATCGGCGTCAGCTGTGGACCACCGCCACCACCGTCGATCAGGCGTTGGTCGAGCTCGGCCTGAACGTCCAGGACTACCGGATCTCGGCCGACCGCAGCCGGCGGATCGGCCCGGACGGGATCAGGCTCACCGGCCAGAAGTTGCACACCGTCATGCTGGTGGACGGTGCCGGCGCCCCGCGATCCGTCCGGGCACCCGGCGGAAGAGTCACCGATGTGCTGGCCGCACAAGACATCTCGCTCACGGCCAGGGACAAGGTGGCGCCGGCCCTCGGTACCACGATCGCCGACGGTGAGCGGATCATCGTCACCCGGATCCAGGTCAGCAACCGAATCGTCAGCCGGAAGATCGGCCAGCCGGCGCCGACCGCCGTCGAGGCCGACACCCTGGACAGGGGCAACACCAAGATCGCCAATCCAGGGATCGACGGCCAGCGGAACCTGACCATCCGGCGGACCACCGTCAACGGCCGGTCGATCGAGAAGGTCATCGCGAACACCGTGGTCCGCAAGGCCCAGGCAAAGGTCACCGAGGTCGGCACCCGGGAGAGCGGATTGCCGGATTCCTGGAGTGTTCCGTGGGACCGGATGGCCTTCTGCGAGTCCACCAGCCGGTGGAGCGTCAACACCGGGAACGGCACCTACGGCGGTCTGCAGTTCATGACGTCCACCTGGTTGGAATATGGTGGAGAAGAGTTCGCGTCCCGTGCGGACCTGGCCACCAAGGAGCAGCAGATCATCGTCGCCGAGCGGTTGTACGCCAAAGAGGGTCTGGCCCCATGGCACTGTGCGCGGCTGCTCGGCTGGGGTTTCGGAAAGTACCAGGGCTGACCGACCGGGTGACCACTCTGCTCGGTGGCGCAGAGATCCGACGGCTGGCCGCCGAACTGGAACTGCGACCCACCAAGACTCTCGGCCAGAACTTCGTCCATGACGGCAATACTGTGCGCCGTATCGTGGCTGCTGCCGCTCTCGACGGGCATCAGCACGTATTGGAGATCGGTCCCGGCCTGGGCTCACTGACCCTCGGGCTGCTCGAGGTCGTGCCGAGGGTGACGGCGGTGGAGATCGACCGCCGGCTGGCCGCCAGGCTTCCGGAAACCATTGCGGCGCACCGGAAATCGCCCGCCGGTCCAGAACCCGAAGCAGGCTACGAGGATGCCTCCGGGCTGATTGTGGTGGCAGCCGACGCAATGACGCTGACGGCCGTCGACCTGCCACCAGGACCGACCGCGCTGGTCGCCAATCTGCCGTACAACGTTGCCGTACCGGTGCTGCTGCACCTGCTGGCCGAACTGCCGACGCTACGCAGGGTGCTGGTGATGGTGCAGGCCGAAGTGGCTGACCGATTGGCCGCACCTCCGGGTTCCCGCACCTACGGCGCCCCGAGCGTGAAGGCCGCCTGGTACGGGCCGACCCGGCGGGCCGGCTCGATCGCCCGCTCGGTGTTCTGGCCGGTACCGGGCGTCGACTCGGCACTGGTCGCCTTGGACCGTCGGGACAGTCCGCGCACCGCCGATCGGGAGGCGGTGTTCGCGGTGGTCGACGCGGCGTTCGGTCAGCGTCGCAAGATGCTCCGATCTGCACTGGCCGGCTGGGCCGGCTCGGCGGCGGCTGCCAGCGAGATCCTGCAGCGGGCCGGCGTCGACCCGGCCGCCCGTGGAGAGGTGCTGGACGTGGAGTCATTCATCGCGATCGCAGAGGCGGCGGCATGACCCTCGGACTGATCGGCCCGGGATCGGTGGCCCGGGTTCGGGTGCCGGCAAAAATCAACCTGGCATTGTCGGTCGGCGATCTGCGCGGCGACGGCTACCACAGTCTGGCCACCGTGTTGCACGCCGTCGATCTGTACGACGAACTGAGGGTGCGGCCGGCCGACCGCTGGTCGGTGACCACTCCAGGTTTCCCAGAGATCCCGACCGGCCTGAAGAACCTGGCCGGCAAAGCCGCCAAGGCTTTGCAGACGACCTTGCGCAGCACCGGCGTCGGCGACATCGACGCCGGACCGGTGTCGATCGAGATCGCGAAACAGATCCCGCTGGCCGGCGGGATGGCCGGCGGCAGCGCCGATGCGGCCGGTGCGCTGGTCGCCTGCAATGCGCTGTGGCGGGCCGATCTGATCCGCGAGGACCTGGCCGATGTGGCCGCCGGGATCGGCTCCGACGTGCCGTTCGCCCTGTACGGCGGCACCGCTGTCGGTGCCGGCCGTGGTGAGCTGCTGTCGCCGGTGCTCACCCGGATGACGCTGCACTGGGTGCTGGCATTGGCCGACGGCGGACTGTCGACCCCGGCGGTGTACGCCGAACTGGACCGACTCCGCGGATCCGGCAGGCTCACCTCGACCAGCAACGTCGACCAGATGGTGGCGGCATTGCGCTCCGGCGACGTCAACGACGTGGCGGTGGCCCTCGGCAACGACCTGCAACCGGCGGCGGTGTCGCTGCATCCCGGCCTGCGGCGGACGGTCCGGGCCGCGGTCGACAGTGGCGCTTTGGACGCCATCGTCTCCGGATCCGGTCCGACCGTCGCACTGTTGTGCGAGGACCCCGACCACGCCACCCACATCGCCGCCAAGATGGCCGCCACCGGCACCTGCCGATCGGTCCGTACCGTCTCCGGACCGGTGCCGGGCGCCCGTCTGGTTCCCGGCACAGCCTGATGGCCAACCTGGTCAACCTGGAAACGGTGACGATGGTGCGGGGCATCACTGCTGTGCTGTCCGGAGTCTCGCTCGGCGTGCAGACCGGCGACCGGATCGGGGTGCTCGGACTGAATGGTTCCGGCAAGTCCACCCTGATGTCGATCCTGGGTGGCCGGCTGGCGCCGGACGCCGGGCGAGTGGCCGTCGCCGGTGGGACCAGGATCGAGATGGTCGACCAGACCATGGATCTCGACCCGACGGCATCGGTACGTGCGGTGGCGCTACACAGCTTCAGCGGCGACGGCGAGCACACCTGGGCTTCGGACTCCGCGGTCCGGGATGTGTTGGACGGCCTGGGGCTGGACGGGATCGGGCTGGACACCCTGCTGGGCGGGCTGTCCGGCGGCGAACAGCGACGGGTGGCGTTGGCCGCGGCGCTGGTCACCGACGCCGACCTGCTGATCCTGGACGAGCCGACCAACCACCTGGACATCGAGGGCGTCAATTGGCTGGCTGCTCATCTGCTGGCCAGGCGCAGCGCGCTGATCACCGTCACTCACGACCGGTGGTTCCTCGATGCCGTGGCCACCACCACCTGGGAGGTGGTCGACGAACGGGTCGAGATCCGCAACGGCGGCTACTCGGACTGGGTGTTCGCCCGTGCCGAGCGGATGCGGCTGGATCAGGCTGCCGAGGAACGACGGAAGAACCTGGCCCGCAAGGAACTCGCCTGGCTGCGCCGCGGGCCGCCGGCCAGGACCTCGAAGCCGCGGTATCGGATCGACGCAGCGGAAGCCCTGATCGCCGATGTGCCAGAAGCGCGGAACACCGTGGCGCTGCACAGTTTTGCCCGGTCCAGGATCGGCCGTCAGGTACTCGATCTGGAAGGCGTCACCGTTGTCGTGCCTTCGGTGTCCGGAGGTGCCCGGGTGCTGCTGGACGACGTCACCTGGCGGATCGGACCGGGGGACCGGCTCGGCGTGGTCGGCGTCAACGGCTCCGGTAAGACCACTCTGCTGCGCACCCTGGTGGGTGAGCGGCAGCCGACCGCCGGCGAGGTGAAGCGGGGTCGCACCGTCGCCTTGGGTTATTTGTCGCAGGAAGCGATCGAGTTACCGGGTGAGCTGCGGCTGTTGGAAGCGGTCAGCGAGATCGCCGGGACGGTGAGCCTGGGCGGTAAGGACCTGACGGCCGGCCAACTGGCCGAACGGTTCGGCTTCAGCACCTCCCAGCAATGGACCAGGGTGGCCGAACTGTCCGGTGGCGAGCGTCGTCGGCTGCAACTGCTGCGGATTCTGATGGCCTCGCCCAATGTGCTGGTGTTGGACGAACCGACCAACGACCTGGACACCGACACGCTGATGGCGCTGGAGGACCTGTTGGACTCCTGGCCCGGCACCCTGATCGTGGTGTCGCACGACCGGTACCTGGTGCAGCGGGTGACCGACGATGCGGTGGCATTGATGGGCGACGGCCAGATCACCCATCTACCCGGCGGTATCGACGAGTACCTGCGTCGCCGGGCCGAACAACCCGCCGGAACAGCCGGGGCAGGGTCGGCGCCGTCCTCGACGCAGGGTCGTGCTGCTGCCGCGCCGTCAACCCAGCTGGATGCCGGCGCCCTGCGGGAGATGCGTAAAAAACTGCAACGGCTGGAACGTCGGATGGAATCGTTGCAGCGCAAGCAGAATCAGCTGCACGCCGAGCTGGCCGAGGTCGGTGCGGACTTCGGCAGGGCGAGCGAGCTGGATCGGGAACTGAAGTCGGCGACCGCCGAACACGCCCAGACCGAATCGGCCTGGCTGGACGCCGCGGAGAAGCTCGAGGGTTGAGGCAGGGCATCTGGCGAATGCTTTCAGTGGTTCGCACGGTGCCCGGGGGTGGTGAACCACTGAGAGCGTTCGCAAGACCCGCTCCGCCGCGATCCTCAGGCCTGCAGGAACGGCAGCACCATCTCGGAGAACAGCTTCGGATCGGAACTCCAGACCCGATTGCCGTCCGCCACACTGAGTCGCTTCGAGTCCGGGATGGCATCGGCGAGTGCGTCCAGGTCGACGCCATTGGCAGGGGTGCCGTTGCCGCCGTCGATCACCAGCGTCGGCGAGCTGATGGTGGCCAACCCGCTCCACCAGGCAGGGTCGGAGCTGCGCAGTTGTCCCAGCGTCGAGTGCATCCGGCCGAGTCCTTGCCGGCCCTGCCGGAGCACGTTGATCACGCCCCTGGCCCGTTGCGACACCGGCACGATGGTCGCCGGTGCTCGCCCCGCGGGTGGCGGCGCGAGCGGCTCCACCACCACCAGTCTGCGCACCCGGTCACCGAACAGGGCCGCGATACTCAGGCCGAGGTAGCCACCGAAATCCACCCCGACGATGTCCACCGGCTCGCTCGTCACCTCGTCGAGCGCGCCGGCCACCGCCCAGGCGGTGCCGTCCAGGTCGGAGCCGGGGACGGCGGCACTGTGCCCATGTCCCGGCAGATCGAGGGCAACCGCCTCCCGGCCGGCCGCGCAGAAATACGGCGTCGCCGGCCCGAACGCCCGGGCGGACCCCGCCAGCGCGTGCAGCAGCAGCACCGGCGGCCCGACACCGCTGGAGTGCAACCGCATATCACGGTCGTCGACCACGAAATCTCGCACAACGCTGTACGCCATCTCGCCATCCTGCCCGATCAGCTCCCTGGCCTGTGGCGGACGGCGCGGGCGAAATCCCAGCGACCGGCCGACGTCCTTGGCGTCGCCCCGGGCGCACAGCCGTCGTTTGCGATCCTTCGACGCTGAAATGTGGCGCACGTGCGAGGGTGGGCCGCCATTTGCGATCCTTCGACGCTGAAATGTGGCGCACGTGCGAGGGTGGGCCGCCTTTTGCGATCCTTCGACGCTGAACTGTGGGCCGGCGCGCAGGTCCCGGGCGCTGTAGCCATGACAAGAAGTGAGACAGCGACAGGCCGGATGAGATCCCGCCGCTGCTTCGCTGTGAGCAAACATCGCCGCCTGCCGGGAACAACGGCTTCGGCGCCGGCCTTGAGCCAGCCAGACTCAACTATCGAGGAGAACAGTCATGAGTGATCTTCTGCGCCTGCCGGTGTTGTCGCTGACCGACACCGTGGTGCTGCCCGGCATGGTGGTGCCGGTTGAACTGGACGAACAGGCGCAGGCCGCCGTGGATTCGGCGGTCGCTGCGGCGCCGGCCGGTGATCCGGACAGCCGGGCCGGCGGACACTCCGACCGCGCTACGCCCACCAGGCTGTTGCTGACCCCGCGACTGGCCGATCGCTATCCGAGTTTCGGAACGGTGGCCATAGTCGAGAAGTTCGGCCGGTTGCCGGGCGGCGAACCCGGCGCGGTGCTGCGCGCCGAGAGCCGCGCCCGGATCGGCGCCGGGGTCACCGGTCCCGGGGCGGCACTGTGGGTGGAGGCGGAGCCGGTCGAGACGCCGGCGAGCACCGAGCGGACGGCCGCGCTGATGACGGAGTATCGCGCGTTGGTCGTGGCCAGCCTGCAGAAGCGCAATGCCTGGCAGATCATCGACACCGTCGAGTCGATCACCGATCCGTCGCAGTTGGCCGATACCGCCGGCTGGGCCTCATATCTCACCGTTGGACAGAAGCGTCAACTGCTCGAGACGGTGGATGTGGACGCCCGGCTGACGGCGTTGATCGAGTGGACCCGTGATCACCTGGCCGAGGTCGAGGTGGCCGACAAGATCGGCGCACAGGTGCGGGACGGGATGGAGAAGTCCCAGCGGGAATTCCTGCTGCGCCAACAGCTCTCGGCCATCCGCAAGGAGCTGGGCGAGGGCGAACCCGAAGGCTCGGAGAATTTCCGGCAGCGGGTCGAGGAGGCGAACCTGCCCACCCAGGTGCGGGAAGCCGCGCTCCGCGAGGTCGGCAAGCTGGAGCGGGCCAGTGACCAGTCACCGGAGAGCGGCTGGATCCGCACCTGGCTGGACACCGTGCTGGAGATGCCCTGGAACACCAGCACCGAGGACAATGCCGATCTGATCGCGGCCAGGGCTCAACTTGACGCCGACCACCACGGGCTGGACGACGTGAAGGATCGGATCGTCGAGTATCTGGCGGTACGGGCGCGGCGGGTGGAACGTGGCCTGCAGGTGGTCGGTGGCCGAGGATCCGGTGCGGTACTGGCACTTTCGGGTCCGCCCGGCGTCGGGAAGACCTCACTGGGGGAGTCGGTGGCAAAGGCGCTGGGCCGCAACTTCGTCCGGGTATCGCTCGGTGGGGTACGGGACGAGGCGGAGATCCGCGGACATCGTCGTACCTACGTCGGCGCCCTGCCCGGCCGGATCGTCCGGGCCATCACCGAGGCTGGCTCGATGAATCCGGTGGTGCTGCTGGACGAGGTCGACAAGCTCGGGTCGGACTATCGCGGCGATCCCGCCGCTGCCCTGCTCGAAGTGCTCGACCCGGCGCAGAACCACACCTTCCGCGACCATTACCTGGAGATCGACCTCGACCTGTCGGATGTGCTGTTCCTGGCCACCGCGAACGTGGTGGAGAACATCCCGGACGCGCTGCTGGACCGGATGGAACTGGTGACCATCGACGGCTACACCGAGAACGACAAGGTGGCCATCGCCCGCACCCACCTGTGGCCGCGGCAGGCCGAACGGGCGGCCATCCGCACCGAGAACAGCCCGGACAGCAACGCCGACCCGACGCCGGTGGAAGTGACCATCGACGACGAATCCTTGCGGCTGGTCGCCACCGAGTACACCCGGGAAGCCGGTGTGCGGCAACTGGAACGGGGCCTGGCCAAGGTACTGCGCAAGGTGGCGACCCGGCTCGGCGGCGGGGCGGAAGGACCGATCCGGGTGACGGCGGCGAACCTGAAGGATTTCCTCGGCCGGCCGCGGTTCACCTCCGATGTCGCCGAGCGGACCGCGGTACCGGGCGTGGCCACCGGGCTGGCCGTCACCGGTCTCGGCGGTGATGTGCTGTACATCGAGGCCACCGCGTTGCCGGCCGGCGAAGGGGAGTCCGCTGCCGGCAGCCTGCAGTTGACCGGTCAACTCGGTGACGTGATGAAGGAGTCGGCGCAGATCGCTCAGTCATACCTGCGCTCGCACGCCGAACAGCTGGGTATCGACACCGGCAGCGTGCAGCGCCGGGTGCATGTGCACGTGCCGGCCGGCGCGGTGCCCAAGGACGGACCGAGCGCCGGCGTCACCATGGTGACCGCGCTGGCCTCGCTCGCCACCGGTCGGGCTGTCCGGTCCGACGTCGGGATGACCGGCGAGGTCACCCTGAACGGTCGAGTGCTGCCGATCGGCGGCGTCAAACAGAAGTTGATGGCGGCGCAGCGAGCCGGGTTGAAGATCGTCTTCATCCCGGCCCGCAACGAACCCGACCTGGACGACGTGCCGGCCGAGGTGCTGGCCGAACTGGACGTCCGGCCGATGGCGGACGTCGCCGACATCGTCGCCCAGGCGCTGGAGCCAGTGGCTGGTGCATCGGATGCCGCCGATGGCGATCGTGCGACGGACACCAGGCAGGCCGCCTGAGGCTCATTCCAGCGCCAACCCGATCCGAACCCAACCGGACCGAACCCGGACCCGGACCCGGACCCGGACCCGGGCACCAGCCCAGGGTTCGGGCTCGGCGGGCGTCGGTCAGTGCACGCCGATCTCCCTGAGGTCGGGGTCCCCTTCGTCGGCGTGGTAGTCGACGCCGCGGGTGGTGTCGACACCGTCCCTGGTCTTCATCGCCCGCAGCACCAGGGTAACGAGCACCGCCGCCAGCAAATTGGCGATCAGCACCACGAACCCGACGTAGATCTGCAGGGTCGAGCCGGCGAACGGGTGCCAGCCGAACACCGACAGCTTGTTCAGGGTCAGCGCCGATCCGCCGAAGTGCTTCTTACCGCTGACGGGATTCGGGATGCCGTAGAGCAGGATCAGCCCCCACCCCATGCCGACCACCCAGCCGGCCACCAGCGCCCAGGAGTGCAGCCACCGGGTGTACAGCGCGATGGCCACCGCCGGCAACGTCTGCAGGATGATCACCCCGCCGATCAGCTGCAGGTCGATGGAGAACTGCGGGTCGATGAACAGGATGAATGCCACCGCGCCCAGCTTGACCACCAGGGAGGCCCACTTGGCCTGCTTGGCCTCCGACTTCGGCGACGCGTCCTTGCGGATGTATTCCTTGTAGATGTTGCGAGTCCACAGGTTCGCCGCCGCGATCGACATGATGGCCGCCGGCACCAGGGCGCCGATCCCGATCGCCGCGTAGGCGATGCCGGCGAACCAGTCGGGGAACTGGCTGTCGAACAACACCGGAATGATGGTGTTGCCATCCGCCTTGCCGGTGGCCGCGTTGGTGATCGGTTTGACGCCGGCGGCGATCGCCACGTAGCCGAGCAGAGCCAGCAGGCCCAGCAGGAACGAGTACGCCGGCAGCGCGATCATGTTCTTCTTGATCACGTTGCGACCCTTGGAAGCCAGGATGCCGGTCACCGAGTGCGGATACAGGAAAAGGGCCAGCGCCGAGCCCAGCGCCAGGGTGGCGTACTGCAGCTGGTTGCCGGAGGTGAGCAGGGTGGAGCCCACCGGCTTGTTCGTCTTCGGGTTGATGGCGTTCAGCTTGGTGTCAGCGGCATCGAAGATGTGTCCCCAGCCGCCCAGCTTGCTGGGCAGGTAGAACACCGCCACCAGGATGACGATGTAGATCAGGATGTCCTTGGCGAAGGCGATCAGCGCCGGGGCTCGCAGTCCGGACCTGAAGGTGTAGAGCGCCAGCACCAGGAATGCAATGAACAGCGGCAAGTGGCCGAGGATGCCGCCGGCGTTGATGCCCATGGTCCGCAGTACGGCTTCCAGGCCGACCAGCTGCAGGGCGATGTACGGCATGGTGGCGACGATGCCGGTGATCGCGACCAGCAGGGTCAGTGTCCGGTTGGCATAGCGGCCGCGGACGAAATCGGCCGGGGTGACGTATCCATGGGTCCGCGACACCGACCACAGCCGCAGTACCGGCAGGAAGACGATCGGGTACAGGATCACGGTGTAGGGCAGCGCGAAGAAGCCCATCGCACCGGCGCCGAACACCAGCGCAGGGACGGCGACGAAGGTGTACGCGGTGTAGAGGTCGCCGCCGACCAGGAACCAGGTGATCCAGCCGCCGAACTTGCGGCCACCGAGCCCCCATTCGTCCAGGTGGTCCATGGTGTTGCCGGCCTTCCAGTTGGCGGCCCAGAAACCCATCCCGGCAACACCGACGAACAGAATCACGAAGATGACCAGTTCCAGCCAGTGCACGTTGTTCATCGACGCTCACCCCTCTCGTCGGATTCCGGCTGCCGGCGACGACTGCCGATGTGCCTGGTCATCGCATAAACGATCCAGACACAGCCGACACCGACGAAGACGAAGGCAAGTTGGAACCAGTAGAAGAACGGAAGTCCGAACAGCCGGGGCGAGGCCGAGTTGTACCAGAGGGTGACCAGCATCAGCAGCGGCAACAGCAACAACAGATTCCAGGGACTGAAGCGGATGTCGTTGGGCCCGCGGCCCGGGGCACCCCCCTCGTCGACCACTCGTCCCAGCGGTTCGGGCTCTAACTGCTCATGGTCTGACGTCATCGGCCGACCTTCCGTCGAAAGGGTACGAATATTGATCCGGGGCCCGCCGGAACGACGACGGGAACCGTCGCACTCTAGATGCTTGTGAAACGCATGTGAAGTATGTGACCGCGCGAGTTCCCGACCGATATTGGTCGAGCGAAGCCGGGCCGCCGCAGCCGTTAGGTTGATCCGCATGAGCCTGTTCACCGATGCACTGGTCCGGTCTGCGGCCGGCGACGCCGGCATGACGACGGGGACGGCCGACAGCGCCGTCCGGGTCAGCTGGCGGGACGTGCACGGCAGGGCAGTGGCGATGTCCGCTGTACTGGCCGATCGCGGTGTTCGGCCGGGGAGCGCGGTCGCTGTGCTGGCCGCGACACCGGCAGACATCGCACCGGCAGCGCAGGCGGTGTGGTTGGCCGGCGGCTCGGTGACGATGCTGCACCAACCGACCGCCCGCACCGACATGGCAGGCTATCTGCGCGAGACCGCCGCGGTGCTCCGGGTGATCGATGCTCGCTGGGTGATCGTCGGCGCACCGTTCGATGCGGCCGCGGAGGTACTGGCCGGCGCCGGCATCACGGTGCTGACGATCGCCGACCTGGACGCCGGCACTGTGGCGGCATCGGCATCGGCATCGGCATCGGCATCGGCATCGGCAGCGGCAGCGGCAGCGGCAGCCGAGTCCGGGCCCGGCTCTGCCCCCGGGCATGTTCCCGGCACTGTGGCGGCGGAGGCGGCCGAGTCGGCGACCGCGCTGCTGCAACTGACGTCCGGATCCACTGCCATGCCGAAGGCGGTGCGCATCACCCACGCCAATCTGTGGGCGAACATCGAGGCGATGTGTGCGACGGCAGATCTGCGCGCCGGGCGGGATGTGATGGTGTCCTGGCTGCCGCTGTTCCACGACATGGGCATGGTCGGCTTCCTCACCCTGCCGATGTGTCGCGGATTGGAACTGGTGAAGGTGACACCGACCGACTTCCTGCGCAGCCCGTTGCTGTGGCCCAAGCTCATCTCCGAACATGGCGGAACCTGCACCGCCGCACCGAATTTTGCCTACGCCATCATCGCCAGAGCACTGGCCAAGGCGGCGGACCTGGACCTCAGTTCGTTGCGATTCGCGCTGAACGGCGCCGAACCGATCGATGTGCCGGCGGCCGAAGCGTTCCTGGCCGCCGGCGCCAGGTTCGGGCTACCGGACACCGCCATGGTGCCGGCGTACGGGATGGCCGAAGCCAGCCTCGGGGTGTCGTTCCACCCGTGGGGCACGCCACTGAAGGTCGACACGGTCGATGCCGATGCGCTGGAGAACGGGCGAAAAGCCGTACCCAGCACAGCGTCCGGGGCCGACAATTCAACCGCCGACATCACCGACAGCACGGTGGGCGCGACGGTCAGACGGTTCCCGGTTCTCGGGCCGCCACTGCCCGGTATCGAGGTGGTGGTGAAGGACCAGGAAGGTGCACTGCTCGGCGACCGCGAGGTCGGAGTCCTGCACCTGCGCGGCGATTCGGTGACCGAGGAGTACCTGACAGTCGACGGCCCGAAGTCGACCCGTGGCGCCGATGGCTGGCTGAACACCGGAGATTTGGGCTATCTGGTCGACGGTGAGGTGGTGGTCTGCGGCCGGGTGAAGGACGTGATCATCATGGGCGGACGGAACATCCATCCCACCGACATCGAACGAGCCGCCCAGAGTGTCGACGGCGTGCGAGCCGGTAACGCGGCGGCTGTTCGATGGGCCACCAGCGGCGGCCGGGAGTCGTTCGCCATCGTGGTGGAATCCCGAGAGGCGGCCGATGAGGCTGCCGCGCAACGGATCTCGAGCGAAGTCCGATCAACGGTCACCTCGATGATCGGTGCCCGCCCGGCGTTGGTGAAGGTGGTACCGGTGGGGACGCTGCCGAAGACTCCGTCCGGGAAGATCAAGCGGACCGCAACGGCCGACCTGCTCTCATCGACCTGACCACAGTTTCACGTGCCGGTCTCAACTCGCCAAGAATTCGGTCAGCCCGTCGAGCAATCGGCTGACGTCGTCGGCGTTGGTATACGGCGCCAACCCGATCCGCAGCCCACCGGAACCCCCGAGCCCCAGCCACCGGGATGCCTCGATGGCATAGAACGAGCCGGCCGGCGCGTTGATGCCCCGCTCGGCGAGGTAGCGGTAAGCGGCCGCGGCGTCCCCACCGTCGAAGGTGAGCAGTAGCGTCGGCGTGCGTTCGGCCGCTCTGGAATGCACCCTCACCGACGGAAATTCGGCCAGCTGGTCTTCGATACAGCTGCGAAGTTGCAGTTCGTGGGCCGCCGCCGCGGTCATCGAGGCGACCAGTCGCTCGCGCCGGCCGGCTGCCGGGCCGGCCACCGGCGCGCTTCCCGGGCCGGTCACCGGTGCGGCCGGGGCCGACGTGCAGAGGTCGGCGATGAAGTCGACGGCCGCGGTGGTTCCGGCCAGCAGTTCGTATGGCAGGGTGCCCAGCTCGAACTTCTCCGGAACGTCGTCGGTCGATGGCAGCAGCTTGTCCGGCCGCAACTCGGCGAGCAACTCCGGGCGACCGGCCAGCACTCCGCAGTGCGGTCCGAGGAACTTGTACGGCGAGCAGGCGAACAGATCCGCGCCGATGGCCGCGACATCGACCGGCTCGTGCGCGGTCAGGTGTACCCCGTCGACGAAGAACAATGCCCCAGCGTCGTGCACCAGCCGGCCGATCTGGGCAAGCGGCGGCCGGGTGCCGATCAAGTTCGAGGCCCCGGTGACGGCCACCAACCGGGTCCGATCGGACAGCTGGGCGGCGACCTGGTCCGTCGTCAGCTCGCCGGTGGCCGGGTCGAACTCGACCCATCGCACGGTGCCGCCGACCGCCGCGGCTGCCTGCAGCCACGGGCGGATGTTGGCGTCATGATCGAGTCTGGTGACCACCACTTCGTCGCCGGGTCGCCAGGTCTGGGCGAGGGTGCGGGCGAAGTCGTAGGTCAGCTGCGTCATGCTTCGGCCGAAGACGATGCCGCCGGGGTCCGCGCCGAGCAGGTCGGCCATCGCCGCCCGGCCGGCCGTCACGATGTCGTCGGCGCCGCGTTCGGCAGCCGTCACCTGCCCCCGATTGGAGATGCCGGCGACCAGACTCCGGTGGATCGCGTCGGCGACCACATCGGGTACCTGGGATCCACCGGGTGCATCGAAGAAGGCGGTACCGGTGGCCAGCGCCGGGAAGTGTGAGCGAATGGCATCGACGTCATAGGTCACTGGTCCACACTCCTAAGGGCGGGCATTGCTGGAACGGTGTCCGTTGTTGGGACTCGGCGGGAGCCGGGGTGACGGCCTGTGGTGGTCGCTGTTTGACGGCCCGCATGACACTGCCGCCCCC
>JAABUR0100000569.1_pt1 | contig 78390 bp, 79 predicted proteins | sample 5560091 | NCBI WGS metagenome assembly JAABUR01 (sample SAMN10711879, study PRJNA513375) | rock metagenome | isolation source: Antarctica rocks | place: Antarctica: Victoria Land, University Valley sud
TCTCGATGCCGCGCTTGAGCGCCATCGGGTTCGCGCCGGCTGCGACGTTGCGCAGACCCTCGCGGACCATGGCCTGAGCCAGCACGGTCGCCGTCGTGGTGCCGTCTCCGGCCACGTCGTCGGTCTTCTTGGCGACTTCCTTGACGAGCTCGGCGCCGATCTTCTCGGACGGATCTTCGAGCTCGATCTCTTTGGCGATGGACACACCGTCGTTGGTGATCGTCGGTGCTCCCCACTTCTTTTCGAGGACGACGTTGCGGCCCTTGGGGCCGAGTGTCACCTTGACGGCATCAGCGAGGATGTTCATCCCTCGCTCGAGACCGCGTCGGGCTTCCTCATTGAACGAAATGATCTTAGGCATGTACGCGAGTCCTCCCGCGCTTGAGGTCTGAGTTGTCGATCGGTACGACGCCCGCGACGGACGGGCCCGAGCGCGCTGCGAACCCTTCTCGCAGCCGAGCGAGCCCTCATCGAGCCGACCGTTGTCACTCTCGGGTCGAGAGTGCTAACCCCATTATTAGCACTCGCCCCCAGCGAGTGCAAGCCGCTGGGGGCGTCCTCACAGGCCGGCGGCGGCGCCCGCTGCGCACGCCCTGGGACGGGGTCAACGAAGCTGCCGGGGGCCCGAACAGGCCATGGCCCATGCCCCCTGACTAGTCATTGTGGGCCATTTGTGGATTGGTCCTTGTGAGCACCTGGTCCGCTGGCTAGCGTGATCTTCACCTCGTGGGTGCGACGAGGTCTTGAACTGGGACGCGGTTTACCGCGTCCCAGTTCTCTTTTGCCCGGGTGACTTTGGTCGCGACCGCGTCAGCCGCCGGCGACGGCGGGGATCACGGAGACCTGAGCGTTGTCCGCGACCAAGGTCTGCACGCCGTCGAGGAACCTGACGTCGTCGTTGCCGACGTAGACGTTGACGAAGCGGCGCAGCCCGCCCTGCTCGTCCACGATGCGCCCCTTGATCCCGGGGTACGCCGAGTCGAGGGAGTCGAGCACCTCCAGCAGTGACGTCCCTTCGGCCGCTACCTCGGACGCACCTCCGGTGTAGGTCCGCAGGATCGTGGGGACTCTGACGCTGACGCTCATCTCAGCAGACCTTTCGCTCGTTCGATCTCACCGGGACACTGCTCTGAAGGCAGCGTAGGTGGGATCGATGGTCGCGGCCGGACCGACCCGGTCGGCGATCGCATCCAGGGTCTTGAGCCCGTCGCCGGTGTTGAGGACGACCGTCTCCTGCTCAGGGTCGAGCTGGCCGGTCTCCACCAGCTTCTTGAGCGTCGCAACGGTGACCCCGCCCGCGGTCTCCGCGAACACTCCTTCGGTGCGCGCGAGCAGCGCGATGCCGTCACGGATCTCCGCGTCGGTCACCGACTCCACGACCCCGCCGGTACGCCGGACGGTGTCGAGAACGTACGGCCCATCGGCCGGGTTGCCGATCGCGAGCGACTTGGCGATGGTGTCCGGGCGAACCGGCCGCACCACGTCGTGGCCCGCACGGAACGCCTGCGCCACCGGGCTACAACCGTCTGCCTGCGCGCCAAAGATCCGGTACGGCGTCGGCGCGACGAGGCCGAGCCGGCCGAGCTCGGTGAGCCCTTTGTCGACCTTCGTGAGCTGCGACCCTGAGGCGACGGGGATGACGACCTGTTGCGGTAGCCGCCAGCCGAGCTGCTCCGCGATCTCGAAGCCGAGCGTCTTCGAGCCCTCGGAGTAGTAGGGGCGGACGTTGACGTTGACGAACGCCCAGTCGTCCTCCTCGGCGGCGATCTCCGAGGCGAGGCGGTTGACGTCGTCATAGCTGCCGCGAACGGCGATCAGGGTGCCACCGTAGACCGCCGTCGTCAGCACCTTGGCCGGCTCGAGGTCGTGGGGGATGAGCACGACACTCGTGATCCCGGCGCGGGCCGCTGCGGCCGCGACGGCGTTGGCGAGGTTGCCCGTCGAGGGGCAGGCGAGAACCTTGAGCCCGAGCTCACGCGCAGCGGCCAGCGCGACCGCGACGACTCTGTCCTTGAACGAGTGAGTCGGGTTGCCGGAGTCGTCCTTCACCCATAACGTCGTGATGCCGAGCTCGCGCGCAAGGTTGTCGGCCTTGATCAGCCGGGTGAAGCCAGGCTCGGTGTTGGGGATCGTGGCGATGTCGGCCCGCACCGGAAGCAGCTGCCGGTAGCGCCAGATGTTCGGTGGGCCGCTCTCGATGCTGTCGCGGGTGATCGCCGGGAAGTCGTAGGCTACCTCCAGCGGACCGAAGCACTCGAGACAGGCGTAGAAGGCTCCGAGCCGCTGCTCGGCGCCGCACGCCCGGCAGACCAAGGAGCGGGCATGACCGAAGGAACCGGTCTGCGTTGGGGGGTGGGATGCGAGGGTGGTGCTCACGAGGCCTCCTTCTCATCTTTCCCGCGACGACTCTCGCCACGAGACGGATTTGGCACCGTGTCAGTGCAGGCCTCGTGATTGTCACGAACTCCACTGGCGGTTGCCGGGGCTTCAACGGGCCGTTCCCTCTGCCCCTCTCGATGAGTCCGCACCACCGTACCGCCCCCATCTCACTCCGAGGGATGACCGCCCGTGATGTGAGACGCGCCTCGTGCGGCGCGAGCACAGGTCAGCTGGAGGAGCGACGCGCGTCGAGCTGGCTGACCAGGTCCTCGATCCACCGGGTGACACCCTCAGGACCATTCACGACCAGGTCTGCCTGCTGCCTGAGCGCGGTGACCTCGTCGGAACCCGAACAGATGCGTACTCCGTCGAACCCGTCCGCCCGCAGCCGTTCGATCTCGGCGAACGCTGTCAGGTCACCGAGGTCGTCACCGGTGAAGGTCACCACGGTGGCTCTCGCTTCGGTGACGAGCTCCCGCAGCGCGACGCCCTTGTCCATGCCACGCGGCCGGAGCTCCACCACCATCCGCCCGGGCTCCGCCACCAGGTCGTGCTCCTCGGCCAGCTCTCGCAGCGGTTCTCTCACCGCCGCGAACATGCGTGCCGGGTCGTCAAGTCGGCGTACGTGCACGGCCACCGACAGGCCCTTGTCCTCGATGTCTGCTCGACCGGCCCCCAACGAGGTCAGCAGCGGGGGCAGCGCGCCCCGAACGGCCTGAAGGCCCGCGGGAGGCGCAACCGTCTCGACCTTCCCTCGTGCGGCGTCCCACCGCTCCATGCCGTAGTGGCCGAGCACCACGAGCCGGTCCAGCCCCGGAGCGCCGGCGAGCCCGGCGAGCTCGACTGCCACGCCCGCGGGCCGACCAGTGATGATCGCGACCAGCCCGAGATGGCGCGACAGCGAGGCTAGCGCCGAGACCATTCTTGGGTGCGGATACGCCTGTGCCGGATCGGCGACGATCGGTGCCAAGGTGCCGTCGTAGTCGAACGCGGCCAGCGTCTGAGCAGGCCGGTCCAACAGGGCAGCGATCCCGTCGCGCCCCGCCTCGGTCGTCGCTGCGATGGCCACGCGGTCAGTCAACCAGGCTCGACGGGGAGGTCGCCACGGGCGTCAGGCGTCGAGGCAGTACGTCGGCGCCAGGTCGCTGCTCGCCGCGGCCCGGTCAGCCGGCGGTGAAGATGACGGTGAGGCGGTCGAACTGCATGGGCGACACCGCCGGCCGAAGCCGGGCGACACCGAGCGCCTTGGCCAGCCTGGTTGCCTGCGGCTTGAGCCGTGCCGGGTAGTAGACGGTCGTCGAGGGGATGTCGCCGTACCAGTTGTCGGTCGCCGAGACGCTCCATCCCGCGCCCTCGAGGAACGACGCCTTGTCGGCGGCGAGGCCGGTGATACCGGAGTTGTTGTAGACCTCGACGAACACTTTCGGGACGGCATTGTCCGGCTTCGGCCGGTGACGAGGCTTGCGGCCGTCATCGGGCTCGGTTGACGGCTTGTGGTGGGCCGGCGCCTTGCTGGGCGGCGTCGTGGTCGAGGGTGCGGCCTCCCCCGGGGTGTGCCGTGCGCTGTCGTCCTCGGCGGCGCTCGACGTCACCGCGACGAAGCCGACTCCGGCCACGACGACGAAGGCCAGGCTGCCGAGAGTCACCGCAGAGGGAAGTGCCATCGGAGCCTGCTAGATCTCGATGCCGAGCCGACGAGCGGAGCGCTGGCGCTGCCTGGCCGATCGCAGCCGGCGCAGCCGCTTCACGAGCAACGGGTCGAACGCCAACGCCTCGGGGCGGTCGATGAGGGCGTTGAGCACCTGGTAGTAACGGGTGGCCGACATCGCGAACTGCTCGCGAACCGCCGACTCCTTCGCGCCGGCGTACTTCCACCACAGCCGCTCGAAGGCCAGGATCTGCTGGTCACGTTCGGACAGTTCTGCGCCCGCGCGGGCAGCCTCCCCCGAGGTGGCGACGTTCGCGGCGTCCATCCGGTTGGCTCCTGGTGGCACTCTGGCGGCGGGCTCCGCGGCTCGGCCCGCCTGTCGCGCTCATCGTAGGCGACAAACCACACCGTTGTCATTTGCCTACGTCGGCGCGGCGAAGCGGCACACTGTGCCGCATGACACCGATTCGCTGGGGAATCATCGCGACGGGCTCGATCGCGCACACGTTCGCCTCCGACCTCGCCCTCGTACCCGATGCTGAGCTGGCGGCGGTCGGCTCTCGACAGCTGGAAAGTGCCGAGGCGTTCGGTGCCCAGTACGGCGCCCGCCGCGCCTACGGGAGCTATGCCGAGGTTGCCGCGGACCCCGACGTAGATGTCGTCTACATCGCCACCCCGCACGGACTGCATCGCGACAATGCCGAGCTGTGCATCGCCGGTGGCAAGGCCGTGCTGTGTGAGAAGGCGCTGGCGCTCAACGGCTACGACGCCGAGGCCATGGTCACCGCGGCTCGGGCTGCAGGGGTGTTCTTCATGGAGGCGATGTGGATGCGCTGCAACCCCAACATCCGTGCCCTCCAGGCCATGATCGACGGGGGCGCGATCGGCGAGGTACGTCAGATCGACGCGACCTTCGGGTTCGTCGCAGACAAGCCGCCTGACCACCGTCTGTTCGACCCGGCCCTCGGCGCGAGCTCGCTGCTCGACATCGGCATCTACCCGCTGACATTCGCCTGGATGCTGCTCGGTGCTCCCACGCAGATCAGCTCTTCGGGTCAGCTGTCCGAGCGAGGCATCGACCTCGCCTGCGAGAGCGTGCTGTCGTACGACGACGGACGTGAGGCGAGGATCGCCTGCAGCATGCTCGAGGACCTGCCGTGCACCGCGACCGTCCAGGGCAGCGCCGGACAGATTGAGCTCGCGCCACGGTTCCACGAGGCGCGTGAGTTCACCGTGACCACCGACGCCGGACGCTCGACGCACTCGGACACGATCCGCGGCCTCGGCTACATCCACGAGGTGGAGGAGGTCCATCAGTGTCTTCGCGACGGTCGTACGGAGTCGCCGTTGGTGCCGTTGGACGAAACCGTTGCCCTGATGCGGATCATGGACACCATCAGGGCGCAGATCGGCTCGACCCTCCCCGGTGACCAGGCCCGCTAGCCCGTAGGGTTGCACCGTGGTCGAGACTTCGAAGTCGTCGTTCGTCGTCGTCGCCAACCGGCTGCCTGTGGACCGGGTCTCGGGGGACGACGGGGCACAGTGGCGGGCGTCGCCCGGCGGGTTGGTCACGGCGCTGGAGCCCGTGCTCCGTCAGCACAACGGAGTCTGGATCGGCTGGCCGGGCTCTGCCCTTGACGACTACGCGCAGTTCGAGGTCGAGGGTCTCAAGCTGCTGCCGATCGAGCTGTCCAGCGACGAGATCGAGAGCTACTACGAGGGGATGTCGAACGGCACCCTCTGGCCGCTGTACCACGACGTGGTCGCCAAGCCGGCGTTCCACCGCGAGTGGTGGGACGCCTACGTTGAGGTCAATCAGCGCTTTGCGGAGGCCGCCGCACAGAGCGCGGCACCCGACGCGGTGGTCTGGGTGCACGACTACCAGCTGCAGCTGGTGCCGGCCATGTTGCGCCAGCTGCGTCCCGACGTACGCATCGGGTTCTTCCTGCACATCCCCTTCCCACCCACCGAGCTCTTCAAGCAGCTGCCGTGGCGGAACCAGATCCTCGAAGGGTTGCTGGGGGCCGACCTGGTCGGGTTCCAGCGACCCGGCGGCGCTGCCAACTTCGCCCGTCTCGTCCGCCTACGCCTCGGACACAAGAACCACCAGGCCCGGATCATCCTCGACAACGGCCGCGAGGTGACCGCGCAGTCCTACCCGATCTCCATCGACTTCGCCTCGCTCGAGAAGCTCGCTCGTACGCCGGGCGTGCGGGAGCGCGCAGACGAGATTCGGGCGGAGCTCGGCGGCGACCGCATGATTTTCCTCGGCGTCGACCGGCTCGACTACACGAAGGGCATCCGGCAGCGCCTGCGTGCGTTCGGCGAGCTGATCGTCGACGGGTTGATCGACGTCGACGACGCGGTCTTCGTGCAGGTGGCGTCTCCCAGTCGGGAGCGTGTGCAGCAGTACATCGAGGTACGGCACGACATCGAGCGCTGGGTCGGCCGCATCAACGGTGACCTCGGCCGCATCGGTCGCCAACCGATCCACTACCTGCACTCGTCGTACCCGCGCGAGGAGATGGCGGCCCTCTTTCGGGCGGCCGACGTCATGGTTGTCACGCCGTTCGCCGACGGGATGAACCTGGTGGCGAAGGAGTACGTCACGTGTCGGTACGACAACGACGGGGCCCTGGTGCTGTCGGAGTTCGCAGGCGCCGCCGACGAGCTCAAACAGGCGTTCCTGGTCAACCCTCATGACATCAACGGCATGCGCGAGTCGATGCTCGCGGCGATGCAGGCTGATCCCCGTGACCTCAGCCGGCGGATGCGAGCGATGCGCAAGCAGGTGCGCGAGAACGACATCGACTCCTGGGCGAGCACATTCCTCAGCGACCTGGCCGGCGACCGCATGCGGTCTGCCTGACAATCGGGCCAGGTTGGGCTCCGGACATAGGTGGAGGCTCCGCAAAGTATGAGTTTGCGGAGCCTCCGGGTGCCTCGGTGACGACGCCACCGAAACGACATGCCTTCCCCACCAGGTCACCCCGCTCGGCGTCATCGAGCGGCCCGTACGGGTTTCCCCGTACGACGCCAGTGGATCGAAATCCACCGGACGAAACCTGATCTTCCGGCCTGTCCCGAACTCGGCAAGCCGAGCTCGTAGGAGAGTTCTATCCCGCCGCTGCCGGGCTGCGCAAGAGGTGCTGCGACTTCATTTCTCGCATCTTGGCGACGTCCGGCGTGTTCGCTCGAACACGCCGGACGGGTCCCTGCCACCCCCAGGTTTATCCACAAGCTGATGCATTTGGCAGAGTCGTCCCGTGACCCCGCGGCCGCTGGAAGAGCTCGTTACCCCGGACTGGGCGGCTGCACTGACACCTGTACGCCGGCAGATCGCCGACCTCGGTGACTTCTTGCGCGCCGAGACGGCCGCCGGACGCGGCTACCTGCCGGCGGGCCACGCCGTGCTGCGCGCGTTCACCCGTCCACTCGCCGAGGTCAAGGTGCTGGTACTGGGCCAAGACCCCTACCCCACGCCGGGGCATCCGGTCGGGCTGTCGTTCTCGGTTGACCGCGCTGTGCGCCCCCTGCCGAAGAGCCTGCTCAACATCTACCGCGAGCTGCAGGACGACATCGGCGTCCCTGCCCCTCCGCACGGAGACCTCTCGGCGTGGGCCGACCATGGAGTCTTGCTGCTCAACCGCGTGCTGACCGTGCAGCCCGGTCGTCCGGCGTCACACCGCGGAAAGGGCTGGGAATCGGTCACCGACGTCGCCATCAAGGCGCTCGTGCAACGGGGGACGCCGCTGGTGGCCATCCTCTGGGGGCGTGATGCGCAATCCGTACGCCCCGCCCTCGGCGCCCTACCTGTCGTCACGAGCGCTCACCCCTCCCCGCTGTCCGCCCAGCGCGGGTTCTTCGGTTCCCGCCCGTTCAGCCGCGCGAACGCCATGCTCGCCGAGCGCGGCGCCGATCCGGTGGACTGGGCGATCGAATAGCGCCTCGCCGGCATACGCTGTGCGCATGGATGTTCGCCGAGCGGGTATGTCCTTCATACCTCTGAGCGGCGCGGAGCAGGTTCCCTGTGGACCGCGCCGCCAGGGGGCCAATTCCCTGTGATTGACGGGCGGAAGTCATGACCGAGTTCACCCATGAGTCGGACGACATGATCGACGACGCGGCTCAGTCGGACGTCCCCGACGTCGAGGAACAGTTGAGTCAAGGGCAAGAGGGCGACACGTTGGTCGACCGCGGCCTCGACGACGCGCTCGACGAGGGCTACTCGCCGCCCGAGCGGTACTCGTCAGCTGAACGTTTCGGCAACACCGCCGAGGAGATGCGTGAAGGTGAGACCTTCGAGGAGCGCCTGCGGCAGGAAGTCCCGGAAGAGAGCGTCGTCTACGGCGCGGACGACGGCGAGGCCGCCCTCGACGTACCTGCGGAAGACGACTTCCTCGACGACGGAGAAGTGGGCGACTCCCGTGCCGGTCGTCTCGTCGACCCCGACGAGGGGATCGGGATCGACGACGAGAAGGACCTGATCGGCGACGATGTCGGCATCGACGGCGCTGGGGCGTCGGCCGAGGAAGCCGCAGTCCACATCGTCGACGAATAGGCCGCCTGCACCGGTGTTGGCGCTGGCCAGACCGCCGACCACTCTGGTGCGGGTCACCCTACGCGGGTTTGGACGCTCGCCCTGAGGGCACGGGACAACAAGGTGGCCGGCCCGCTCCCCGGGGGTAGTCGGCGCCAGACCCCGGTGTCGAGCAAGCGGCGTCGGGGTCGCCTATGTCTGGGTAGCGGCGGCAATCAACACGCCGGCCCTTTTTCCCAAGGGCCACGTGACGCATACGCCAGCGCGAGCCCTAGGCGAGCTGCGCCGTTCCGGTGGCGCGTTTGCTATGTCAACAAGCCAGTTGGTCTGTTCACATGGCAAATCTGCTATGCGAACAGTGCATCTGCCTTGTTGACATACCAGACGGGTCGGCGCCGGTTTCGGTGGCATAAGGCATCAACCGACGACAACGGTACGCAGGTCGTGCGCGCCGTCTGCTGGTGACGCCCCGAAGCAGAAGCGCGTACTGCCGTCGGGCAGCGCCGCCGCGCTCGCGTAGCGCAGAGCTACATGCAGCATTAACAAAACCTTGCGGGCCCGGCCGGTTCGGCCGCGAGAATTCTGGCCTAGCGTCCACGCGGTTCGGGGCTGGAGGGGGTTTCATGACGAAGGAATGCATCAGAGGCAAACGGCCGCGACGCGGCAGCTCAGAGGCGCGATCAGGTCGCTGACGCCCGCGACCGGATGGCCGCAGCGCGCGATCGGCGTACAGCGACCGTGACGGCGGCGTCGAAGACCTCGTCTCCGAGGCCGACGGGCGCGACGTCAGTGCCGACGGCCGCGACGTCGACGCCGATCACCGCGACATGGCGGCACACCTTGACCTCTTCGTGCATGGTCAAACGAGAGCGCTGCCTCTCGCCATGATCGGTCGCGGTCGCAAGAGGATCGCCGGCAGTCCAAGGGCAACCGGGTCGAGTCGAAGCAGGACCGGTCCCGGCTCTCCGACATCGGCCCGCACGCACGGGAGCGCGCAGCTGCCCTCGAGGACCGCGAAGCAGCAGCTCATGACCGAGCCGACGCTGCCCACGATCGCGAGCAGGCTGCCGAGGAGCGCGACTGCGACGGGGGCTCTGCCGACTAAAGCAGTGACGGGCGCGTAACCCGGCGGCCCAGTAATGCTTTCACCTGCTGAAGATCAGCGGGTCTCCGTGTCGTCGGAGGCAGACCGACGACGGGCCAGCGGCGGTTGCGGATTGAACGCCCACAGCGTGTAGGAGTCGATCCGCCTGATCCAGTCGCGAAGCGAACGCCGGCGACTGATGCGGATGGGGGGAAGGGGAAGCATTGCGATGTCCCTCATATCAACGGTTCTTGCTCTGAAGCCTCTACCGTGAGGCACGCTTGTTTCATCCATGTTGCACAACCTCGAACGGGGCGTGAACAACCCCGCTGCCGCCGTGGGTTGCATCACAGCCGGCGCCGGCGAGGAGATCTGCGTGTGCATGGTGGCGTACGAGACGGCCGGCAGCAAGGGACCGGAGCAGGACGAACGGCGAGAGCCGGCGAGGGGACTCGAACCCCTAACCCCTTCATTACAAGTGAAGTGCGCTGCCAGTTGCGCCACGCCGGCGAGGTGCCGCCCTATCGTATGCGGCGCCCCGGGCGGCGAGTTAGTCAGCCGACGAGCTTCGCCGCCGTGATCGCGGTCTCGTAGATGCCGTACCCGAGCAGCACGACGATCAGTAGCCATGAGACAACGACCCGGGCTGTGCTCGGCAGGGCGTTCGTGCTGCTCCCGTCCGAATGCTGGTCGTCGACAGCACTTGCGACCGGGTCCTTGGTCGCGGCGTCGGCCGACTCGTGGAAGCGTTCAGCGACGGGACGGATGAGCAGGTTGGCGACGAAGCCGACCGCGAGAACACCCACCATCGTGAACAACGCCGGGCGATAGGCATCGGCGGTCAATGAGCCCGGCTCGCCCTGTGCGTCCAGGAAGCCGTTGATGATCAGCGGGCCAACGACGCCCGCCGCCGCCCACGCAGTGAGAAGCCGACCGTGGATGGCACCGACCTGGAACACGCCGAACAGGTCGCGCAGGTACGCCGGGACCGTGGCGAAACCGCCTCCGTAGAAGGAGATGATGATGACGGCGAACAGCACGAACAACGCCGTCGTCGTGCTACCTGCCAGCGCGAGCAGCACGTACATGACCATCCCGACGCCGAGATAGATCATGTAGATGGGCTTGCGCCCCACGATGTCCGACGTCGAGGACCAGACGAAACGCCCGCCCATGTTGAACAGCGAGAGCACGCCGACGAAGCCGCCCGCTGCCGCCACGGAGACGCTCGACGTCCCGTTGTCACGGAAGAAGTCTTGGATCATCGGGCTGGCCTGCTCGAGGATCCCGATACCTGCGGTCACGTTGCAGAACAGCACGGTCCAGAGAAACCAGAACTGCGGGGTCTTGATGGCATTCGCTGCCGAGACGTTTGCGGTCGTCACCAGGGACTTCTGCTTGACCGTGCTGGGGTCGAAGCCTTCCGGCTGCCAGCCGACCGGTGGCACCCGCACGTTCGCGACACCGAACATCATGATGAGGAAGTAGACGATCCCCAAAGTTACGAAGAGCAGCACCAGCGCATGCCCGCTCGCCACCGACTCCGGGTTGGCGGAGTCATAGCTGGAGTCGTACGTCGACAACAGCTGCCGAGACAGCGGGCTTGCCACCAATGCTCCACCGCCGAAGCCCATGATCGCGAGCCCGGTCGCCAGCCCGGGACGGTCGGGAAACCACTTGATCAGCGTGGACACCGGCGAGATGTACCCGATGCCGAGACCGATGCCCCCGAGGAAGCCGTACCCGAGATAGAGCAGCCACAGCTGCGTGGTGGCGATCCCGAGCGCTCCGACGAGGAAGCCGGCCGCCCAGAAGCACGCCGACACGAACATCGCCTTGCGCGGCCCGTTGCGCTCCACCCAGGTACCGGCGACAGCCGCGGAGAGTCCGAGCATGACGATCGCGATCGAGAAGACGATGCCGATCGCGGTCAGGCTGGCGTCAAAGTGGTTGACGAGCGACGTCTTGTAGACGCTCGTCGCGTAGACCTGCCCGATGCACAGGTGCACTGCCAGCGCCGCCGGAGGGATGAGCCACCTGTTGTAGCCGGTGGCCGCGACGGTGTGCTTGCGATCGAGAACGGACAACATCGACACGATGACCTCCAGCAGGTGCGGCGCCCAGGTTCAGCCAGTCCGCCGACGCAGCGGCGAGATGGCTGAATCGTCAACTTAATGCCTTACGGCGTCGGGCGCCATCGCTGCCCACACTCGTGCGTGTCGTGGACACGCAAAGTAAGGGCATGACGACGCCGCCATCAAGCCGTCTGTTCTCCCCTCTTGCGCTTCGCGGTACGACGTTCGCCAACCGCGCGTGGGTTTCACCGATGTGCGAGTACTCCGCCGTCGGAGGGGTTCCTCAGGACTGGCATCTCGTGCACCTCGGCTCGCTCGCCCGTGGTGGTGCTGGTCTGGTGCTCACCGAAGCGACAGCAGTATCCGCGGACGGCCGCATCTCCCCCGCGGACACCGGCATCTGGAACGACGACCAGATCAGCGCCTGGGAGCGGATCACCCGCTTCATCCGCTCCCAGGACAGTGTCCCCGGGATCCAGCTCGCGCATGCCGGCCGCAAGGCCTCGACGGCGCCGCCGTGGACCGGCGGAGGCTACGTCGCGCCGTCCGACGGCGGCTGGAAGCAGACTGTGGCCGCCTCGGCAGAGCCGTTTGCCGGCCTCCCAGCACCGACCGCGCTCAGCCTGGACGGCATCGCCGATCTCGTGGCGGCATTTCGGGACGCGGCTCGGCGCGCGCTCGACGCCGGCTTCGAGGTCGTCGAGATCCATGCCGCGCACGGTTACCTGCTGCACACCTTCTTGTCGCCGCTGTCCAACAAGCGCGCTGACGGCTACGGCGGTGGCTTCGACAACCGCATCCGGCTGCTGCTCGAGGTCGTGGATGCCGTCCGCGAGGTATGGCCCGACCACGCTCCTCTGCTGGTGCGACTTTCGGCGACCGACTGGGTGGAGGGTGGCTGGGACGGCGACGACACCGTGTCGCTCGCCAAGCATCTCGGCGAGCACGGTGTCGACCTGATCGACTGCTCCACCGGCGGTGTGGTGCCTGGTGCGCCGGTCCCGACCGGACCTGGCTACCAGGTCCCCTTCGCGTCCCGGGTCCGCCACGAGGCCGGCGTCTCGTCGGGCGCGGTAGGGATGATCACCGACCCGGCCCAGGCCGAACACATCGTGGCCGACGGCGACGCCGACGTCGTCCTGCTGGCGCGCGCCCTGCTGCGCGAGCCGCACTGGCCGCTGCGGGCGGCCCATGAGCTCGGCGCGGAGGTCCGCTGGCCACCCCAGTACGAGCGCGCCCGCTGGTCAACCTGACCGACCAGACATGTCTGTCAGGGACGCCACCGGCGGTGGCGCACACCGAGATCGCACTCGCGGACGAGCTGCAACCGTGGCTTCGGCCCGTCGGTACGTCCGGTCTGCGGTTGTCGGCGACCCGGCAGCCACGGTGCCGGCCAGCTGACTCCTGGCCCCTGGTAGTCCTGGTCGAGCGCCGCGTGCAGCGTCCAGTTCGGGTCGTTGAGGTGCACGCGTCCGAGCGCACAGAGGTCGCCCCGGCCGGCCACGATGATCGAGTTGACGTCGTCGTACGACGAGATGGCACCGACGGCAATGGTCGGCACGCCGACGCGGTTGCGGATGGCGTCGGAGTACGGGGTCTGGAAGGACCGCCCGTACTGCGGCTGCTCGTCGGGTGTCACCTGCCCTGTCGAAACGTCGATCGCGTCAGCTCCAGCCGCGGCAAACGCGCGCGCGATCTCTACCGCCTCGTCGACGTCGACACCTCCCTCGACCCAGTCTGTCGCCGAGATCCGCACCGTCATCGGCAACGCGGCAGGCCACACCTCCCGCACGGCGTCGAACACCTCGAGCGGGTAGCGCAGCCGGTTCTCCAGGCTGCCGCCGTAAGCATCGGCCCGGTGGTTGGTCAACGGCGACAAGAAGCTCGACAGCAGATAGCCATGGGCGCAGTGCAGCTCGAGGAGGTCGAAGCCTGCCGCCACCGCGCGCTGGGCGGCATCCACGAACTGCCGTCGGATGTCAGCCAGCTCCGACACCGTCAACATCCGTGGCACCTGGCTGACGCCGGGGTGGTACGCCAGCGGTGAGGGGCCGACCACCTCCCAGTTGCCGTCGGGCAGCGGCTGGTCCATGCCCTCCCACATCCGCTTGGTCGAGCCCTTGCGCCCGGAGTGGCCGAGCTGGACGCCGACCTTCGCCGCCGTGTGCGCGTGCGCGAAGTCGGTGATGCGCCGGAACGCGGCGACATGCTCGTCGTCGTACAAGCCGCAACAGGCGGGCGTGATCCGGCCCTCCGGCGACACGCACGTCATCTCGGTCATCACCAGGCCGGCTCCGCCGAGCGCCTTGCCGGTCAGGTGGGTGAAGTGGAAGTCCCCTGCGACACCGTCCGTGGCCATGTACATGTCCATCGCCGACACCACCACCCGGTTCGCCAGCTCGACGTCACGCAGCCGGAACGGCTGGAACATCGGCGGTCGGACGTCGCCGTCACCTCCACCCGTGCGCTTCTCATGGTCGGCGAACCACGCGTCGACGCGCTCCACGAAGGCGTGGTCACGGACGCGCAGGTTGTCGTAGGTGACCCGGCGGCTGCGCGTCATGATGTTGAACGCGAACTGCATCGGCTCCTGGTCGACGTACTGACCGAGGTTCTCGAACCACTCGAGGCTCGCCTGCGCCGCGCGCTGCGTCGAGAGGACGACTGGTCGGCGCTCCTCCTCGTACGCCGCCAACGCAGCTGCCAGCCCGTCCCTTCCGTGCAGACAGGCGGCCAGCGCCAGGGCGTCCTCCATCGCGAGCTTCGTGCCGGAGCCGATCGAGAAGTGTGCGGTGTGTGCCGCGTCGCCGAGGAGCACCACGTTGTCGTGGCACCAGCTCTCGTTGCGGACGGTGCCGAAGCTGGTCCAGCGCGAGTTGTTCGCCATCACCGCGTGGCCGCCGAGCACGTCGGCGAACAGCTTGCGCACGCGGCCAATCGAAGGCTCGTCCGACTCCCCTGGCGGCAGGTCACGGGCCTGTTCAGCGAGCTCGGCGAAGCCGGCCGCCTCCCACACGTCGTCATGCATCTCCACGATGAACGTGCTGCCGTGGGCGTCATAGGGGTAGCCGTGGATCTGTATGACGCCGTAGGGCGTCTGCGCGACGTAGAACTTGAACGCGTCGAAGACGAGGTCCGTGCCGAGCCACATGTAGCGGCAGCGGCGCGCCTCGACGCTCGGGCGGAAGGAGGCGGCGTACGTCGAGCGCACCCGCGAGTTGACGCCGTCGCTCGCGACGACCAGGTCGAACGCGGCCGCCAGCTCGGGGGCGGGCGGGGCCTCCGTCAAGAAGTGCATCTGCACCCCGAGCTCGGCGCAGCGCTGCTGCAGGATCTCCAGCAGCCGGCGCCGGCTCATCGCGGCGAAGCCGTGCCCACCGCTGGTGATCACCTCCCCGGCCACGTGCACGTCGATGTCGTCCCAGCGGGCGAAGTCCGCCTGCATGGCGGCATGAATCGCCGGGTCGGCGTGCTCGATGCCGCCCAGCGTCTCGTCGGAGAAGACGACGCCGAACCCGAAGGTGTCATCGGCTGCGTTGCGTTCCCAGACCGTGAGCTCGTGCTCAGGGCCGAGCTGCTTGACCAGCGCGGCGAAGTACAACCCACCCGGGCCTGCTCCGACCACCGCGATGCGCACGTCGCTCCGCCTTCTGTGTCTCCGATGAGGACCCCCACGATATGTCGTACTGCTGACGATCGTCAACAGGACGCAATACTGTGGTGAACGCTGCCGACGCCCTACGCTGTGGTTGCCGACCACCGTTCGGTCGCCCGACCGAGGAGGCCCGATGAGCCCGTTTCGCGGATCAGCGCCGTTCACCGGCGAGTGGGAGCACTTCGACCTGCGCCACGACGCGGGCGTCGCGACGATCACGTTTGCGCGGCCCGAGAAGCTGAACGCCTTGACGTTCGAGGCCTACGCCGACCTGCGTGACTTCCTGGCTGAGCTGCCGCACCGAGACGACACCCGCGTAGTAGTGCTCCGTGGGGAGGGCAGGGCGTTCTGCTCCGGTGGCGACGTGCACCAGATCATCGGCGCCACACTCGAGATGCGGCCGGACGAGCTGTTGTCGTTCACCAGGATGACCGGCGAGGTCGTGCGCGCGATGCGTGAGTCACCTGCGCCGATCATCGCGGCGATCAACGGAACGGCGGCCGGTGCCGGATCGGTGCTCGCGCTTGCCAGTGACTTCAGGGTGATGGCGCGCTCAGCCAGCTTTGCCTTCTTGTTCACCAAGGTCGGACTGGCCGGCGCCGACATGGGCGCCGCCTACCTGCTCCCGCGGCTCGTCGGCCTCGGCCGCGCCACCCAGCTGCTGCTGCTCGGCGACTCACTGTCAGCCGCCAAGGCCGACCAGTGGGGACTCGTCAGCGACCTGGTCGACGACGACGCGGTCGACGCGACCGCCGCCGCTCTCGCCCGGCGTCTTGCCGACGGGCCGTGGCAGGCGTACTCGCAGACGAAGTCGCTGCTCACCCGCGAGCTCGACCTGAGCCTGAGCGGCGCCGTCGAGCTGGAAGCGGTCACCCAGGCGCTGTTGATGAAGGGCGACGACTACCAGGAGTTCCACGCCGCCTTTACCGGCAAGCGGTCGCCGAAGTGGAAGGGGCGCTGAGCGTGGCGGCCTTTGACCTCACGCCTTATCAGCATGAGCTCGTCACGGACGTAAGTCGGTTGGCACTCGACGTGCTGGCACCCACCGCCGAGCGTGGCAGCCCTGGCCGCGTCAATCGGGAGCTGGTCAAGCAGCTGGGTGAGCTCGGTCTGCTTTCGAGGGTGTTCCCTGCCGCCGGCTCCGCGTCGCGCCAAGCCGCGGCGCTCGACCTGTGCCTGCTCCGCGAAGCCCTTGCGACCGGGTCGACGGAGGCCGAGACGGCGCTGGCGCTGCAGGGGCTCGGCACCTACCCCGTGCTGCAGTCGGGGGCTGACGAACAGGTGGCGCGTTGGGTGCCTGCCGTTGCGGCAGGAGACGCGGTTGCCGGCTTCGCGCTGTCCGAACCCGGCGCGGGCTCCGACGCCGCGGCGCTGTCGTTGGCGGCACGCAAAGACGGTGCGGGCTGGCGACTGTTCGGCGAGAAGACGTGGATCTCCAACGCACCCGAAGCCGACTTCTACTCGGTGTTCGCGCGCACCACCGAAGGCGGCGGCAGCAAGGGGATCTCCGCGTTCGTCGTACCCGGCGACCGGGCGGGACTGTCCGGCGACCATCTCGACATGCTGTCGCCGCACCCGATCGGCCGGCTGGTCTTCGACGACGTCCGCGTGGACCCCGGCGAGCTTCTCGGAGAGGTCGACCGCGGCTATGCGGTGGCGATGCGCACCCTCGACCTGTTCCGCCCCAGCGTCGGCGCGTTCGCGGTCGGGATGGCGCAGGCCGCCCTGGAGGCAGCCATCACGCACGCCGGGGAGCGCGAGGCGTTCGGTGCCCCGTTGCGGGCGATGCAGTCGGTGGGACACACGTTGGCCGAGATGGCGACCCGCACGCAGGCCGCCCGCTTGATGGTCTACCGCGCCGGGGCCGCGTACGACGAGGGCAGGCCCGGCATCTCGAGCAGCTCCGCGATGGCCAAGCTGCTCGCGACTGAGACCGCCCAGTACGTCGTCGACGCCGCGATCCAGCTGCACGGCGCGAAGGCCCTGCAACGTGGGCACCTGCTCGAGCACCTCTACCGCGAGGTGCGGGCGCCGCGCATCTACGAGGGTGCTACCGAGGTGCAGCGCTCGATCATCGCCCGCGACCTCTACCGCTGACGCGCGCCCGCTCAGTCGGCCGCAGCAGAGGGGTCGCGGAGGCGGAACCGCTGCAGCTTGCCGGTGCTGGTGCGTGGGAGCGCCTCGACGAACTCGATGACGCGCGGATACTTGTACGGCGCGATCTCGACTTTCGTGAAGTCCTGCAGCACCTTGGCGAAGTCTGCGTCCCCCACCACACCGTCCCGCAGCACGACGTACGCCGTGACGAGCTGGCCGCGGTTCGCGTCCGGCAGACCGACCACGGCGCACTCCACGACGTCGGGATGCCGAAGCACCGCCTCCTCGACCTCCGGGCCGGCGATGTTGTAGCCCGACGAGACGATCATGTCGTCGCTGCGCGCCTGGTACCAGAAGTAGCCGTCGGTGTCCTGCACGAACGTGTCGCCAGTGATGTTCCAGCCGTCCTGCACGTAGACCGCCTGCCGGTCGTCGGCGAGGTAGCGGCAGCCGGTCGGCCCACGAACCGCCAGCCGTCCGAGCTCGCCGGCCAGCAGCGGATGACCGGCGTCGTCGAGCACGCACGCCTCGTAGCCCGGAACGGCGACCCCCGTCGAACCGGGGCGGATGTCGTCGTCGGCGGCGGAGATGAAGATGTGAAGCATCTCGGTGGAACCGATGCCGTCGATGATCCGGACACCGGTCGCATCTGCGAACGCCTGCCAGGTCGCCTGCGGCAGGTGCTCGCCGGCCGAAACGCAGCGCCGCAGCGTGGCCAGCCGTTCGAGCCCTCCGGACGCAAGCATCGCCTTGTACGCCGTGGGTGCGGTGAAGCAGACCGTGACGTCGTGGGCCGCGATGTGGTCGGCAAGCTCGTCGGGGGTCGCCTTCTCGATCAGCAGACTGGCAGCCCCGGCGTGCAACGGGAAGACGACCAGCGCGCCCAGCCCGAAGGTGAACGCAAAGGGCGGTGTGCCGGTGAACACGTCATCAGCCTTCGGCTTGAGCACATGCCGCGAGAACGTGTCGGCGTTGGCGAGCACGTCTCGGTGGAAGTGCATCGTCGCTTTCGGTCGACCCGTCGTGCCCGACGTGAAGGCGAGCAGGGCGACGTCGTCCGCAGCGGTCGCGACCGGGGTGAAGGACCCGTCGTACGCCGACGCCCGCGCTGTCAGGTCCTCGGCTTCGGCGCCGCCGTACGCGATGATCGGTGCCGGTCCGAGGTCAGCTGCACGTAGGTCGTCGAGAAAGCGGTGATCGCAGAGCGCGACGTCGATCCGGGCGATCTCGTGCACCGTGCTCAGCTCGCGCGGGCGCAGCAGCGCCATCGTGGTGACGACGACCGCCCCAGCCTTGAGGGCCCCAACCCAGCAGGCCACCAGCCAGGGGTTGTTCGGACCGCGGAGCAGCACCCGGTTGCCGGGGACGACCCCGAGCTCGTCGGCAAGGACCCCGGCAACCTGGTTCGAGGCGCGCTGCAGATCGCCATAGGTCCACCGCTCGCCTACCGGCGACAGCAGTGCCAGCCGGTCGGGGCCGAGGCGGGCGGCTGTGTCATCGACCAGCACGGCGGCACAGTTGAGCCGATCGGGGTAGCGCAGCTCCGGCAGGTCGAACGAGAACCGCGGCCACGAGTTCTCCGGGGGCAGGTTGTCTCGGCAGAACGTGTCGACGTGTGCGGACGACGCTAGCGCCATGGCCTCCCCTGGTGGTCGCGGTGCTCTGTAGTATTCCCTTCTGGTGACGACAGTCAAGACCACGCAACACCCGCGCCCTGCCTCCGAGGTGCCGACGTGACGATCTCCGACGACCAGCCCACGGTTGCGGCCTTTCCGCCGCGTGCGTTGATCGTCACCATCTACGGTCTCTACGCGCGCGATACGTCCGGCTGGCTGAGCGTCTCCGGCCTCATCCGTCTCCTCGCCCAGCTGGGCGTCGACGAGCCCGCCGTCCGGTCGTCCATCTCGCGACTCAAGCGCCGCGAGATTCTTGCGGCGCGGCGCATCCATGGCGTCGCTGGTTATGCGCTCTCACCGCAAGCGCGCGCCCTGCTGGACGAAGGCGATCACCGGATCTTCGTCCGGCACCAGGCAACCCTCGCCGACGGGTGGCTGCTCGCCGTCTTCAGCGTCCCGGAGTCCGAGCGCCGGCAGCGGCACGTGCTCCGCTCACGACTCGCGTCGCTGGGCTTTGGCACGGTGTCGGCCGGAGTCTGGGTCGCCCCTGCGCACCTCGAGGCAGGGACCCGCGATGCGCTGGACCGGCAGGGCCTCACGGCGTACATCGACCTCTTCCGCGCCGACCACGTCGCGTACGGCGAGGTGGCCGACCAGGTCGCCACCTGGTGGGACCTCGACGCCCTCCGGGCCACCTACGACGACTTCGTCACCACCCACGCGCCCGTTCTCGTTGCGTGGAAACGCCGCCGCTCGACCGACGGCGCCCAGGCGTTCAGCGACTATGTGCGGGCGCTGACGGCGTGGCGTCGGCTGTCGTACCTCGACCCGGGGCTCCCCGACGAGGTGCTGCCGGCCGACTGGTCGGGTGCGTCGGCCGCGAACCTCTTCGACACGCTGCGCGGCCGGCTGGCTGACCCGGCCGCCGAGTTTGCGGCCGGCGCCGCACGTCTCAGATGACCGCGAGCCCTTGTAGCTCGACGACCGCCTCCACATCCCAGAGCCGGGCCACGCCGACACCTGCCATCGCCGGGTAGTCCACGCCGACCAGCCGGCGCCAGACCTCCCCGATCTCGCGGGCGTGCGCCTGGTAGTCGTCCATGTCGACGATGTAGATCGTCAGCGACGTGAGCTGCTCAGGTCGGCCCCCGGCAGCGCCAAGCGCGACCAGCAGGTGGGTGAGCGCCTGCTCGAACTGCGCCACCACGCCGCCCGGCACGATCGCGCCGTCCGGGCCGATGCCGGTCTGCCCTGCCAGACAGACGAGCCGACCTTCGGCGACGACCGCGTACGAGAAGCCACGCGGCGCCGGAAGGCCCTCAGGGTTGATGCGCTCCCGACTCATCGCTCTCCTCTGCCGCCCCCTGCGTTTGCCATGTCAACAAGCCATCTGCATTGTTCACATGGCAAATCTGCCGTGTGAACAGACCATCTGCATTGTTCACATGGCAAACGCTGCGGGGCAACCGGCTGGTACGACGGGGCAGCTGGGGCGCGGTCAGGACTGGACCGCCCCGCCGTCGACGTTGAGGCCTTGGCCGGTGATGGAGCCATTGACGACGCACGCCCACACCACCGCGGCCACCTCGTCAGGGGTGACGAGGCGGCGACTCGGCTGCTTGTCGGTGAGGATCTGACGGGCTTCTTCAAGGCTGCGTCCGGTCGTGGCTGCGATGCCCGCGACGGTGGCATCGGTCATCGGGGTGTCGACGTACCCCGGGCAGATCGCGTTGACGGTCACGCCGCTCGCAGCCACCTCCGCCGCGGCGGACCGGACCAGCCCGAGCACACCGTGCTTGCTGGCGGTGTACGCCGCGATGTACGGCTCGCCTACCTTTGCAGCCACCGACGCCACCACCACAACTCGACCCCACTGCTGCTCGATCATCGACGGCAGCGCACGGCGCAGGCAACGAAAGGGCGCCGTGAGGTTGAGGTCGAGCATGCGCTGCCAGTCCTCGTCGGTCGTCTTGTGCACTCGTGCCGACACTCCGCCTCCCGCGTTGGCGACCAGCACGTCCACCCCACCCCACGCCTGCTCGACTTCCGACCACAGCACGTCGATGGCGTCGGAGTGTGTGATGTCTGCAGGGAGCACGAGCGTGTCACCGACGCACGCGGACGCGGTTTCCTCGAGCTCATCGCGCGATCGGGAGGTCAGCGCCACCCGCAAACCTTGTAAGCTCAGCCGCGTGGCGACGACGCGACCGATACCTCGACCGGCGCCCGTCACCAGCGCCGTTCGCTGCCCGATGTCTGACACGGCAACGAGCCTACCCACCACTCGGCGACGTCAAGAGCACTTGAAGTTGGCCGACCCTGTTTACGTTCCTGTGAAGCGCCTGTGAACCTGCAGATCATGATTGCGCGACGCAATTGTGGGTACGTCGAGGCCCAGGGAGCAGTCCACGCAAAGGAAGAGGTGCCCCCATGGGAATCGATGACAAGCTGAAGAACACCGCTGAAGATCTCCAAGGCAAGGGCAAGGAGAAGACGGGCGAAGCAACCGGCGACCGCGATCTCCAGGCCGAAGGCCAGACCGACCAGTCGAAGGCGAACCTGAAGCAGGCCGGCGAGAAGGTCAAGGACGCTTTCAAGAACTGAATTTGCACGAAGTTCCGTAGGAGTTCGCTGTGACGCGGATGCCGCCACAGCTCACCATCGGTGAGTTGTCCGCCCGATCGGGCGTGGCGGCGTCCGCGTTGCGATTCTACGAAGACGTCGGCCTGATTGCCGCTGAGCGCACGGCCGGCAACCAGCGCCGCTACCCCAAGAACATGCTCCGCCGGGTGGCGTTCATCCGGGCGGCGCAGCATGTCGGACTCAGCCTCGACGAGATCTCGACGGCCCTTTCTCAGCTGCCTGAGTCCCGCACGCCGACCAAGGCCGACTGGGAGCGCGTGTCGCGATCCTGGACCCGCCGCATCGACCAGCAGATCGCTGACCTCGAACGGCTCAAGACGAAGATCACCAGCTGTATCGGCTGCGGTTGCCTCAGCTTGCGGACGTGCACCCTCAGCAATCCCGGCGACTTCCAGGGTGATCGCGGCACCGGTCCGGCGGCATTGTCGACGCCTGAGAACCACGGCGTGACGCGCGACTGACCCCGTCTGCTCCCGTGCCGCCACGGCAGCTCGGGTGGAAGAATCGCCACCATGGCCCTGCGGATCGTGGCAACCCACCCCGACCCCGCACTGGTCACCCTGCCGTGGCACCAGCCCCTGGAGGAGTGGGAAGGCCCGTTCCTTCTGCAGCTGCCCCGCGGACTCTCTCGCCACATCGTGCGCTTCGTCCGCCTGGACAGGCACGTGTACGCCGTCAAGGAGACCCGCGAGACCATCGCCTGGGCGGAGTACCGGCTCTTGCGTGACCTACGTCGGATGCGGCAGCCGGCCGTCGAGCCCGTCGGAGTCGTGACCGGCCGGGAGTCGACGGACGGCGACGACATCGAGCCCGTCCTCGTCACCCGGCACCTCGACCGCTCGATGCCGTACCGCGAGATCTTCTCCCGCGGCGTTCGGCCTGACACGAGCCCTCGGCTCATCGATGCCCTCGTGGTCTTGTTGACCCGACTTCACCTCGGGGGCTTCTACTGGGGTGACTGCTCGCTGTCCAACACCCTCTTCCGCCGGTCTGCCGGCGAGTTTGCTGCGTATCTCGTGGACGCGGAGACCGGCGAGCTGCACCACGAGCTCAGCGCCGGGCAGCGCCTGCACGATCTCGACATCGCCCGCGCCAACCTGTTCGGCGAGATGCTCGACCTGCAGGCGGGTGGGTTCCTCAGCGAGGACGTCGACGCGCTCGAGCTCGTCGACGGTCTCGTCGACCGGTACGAGCAGCTGTGGGCCGAGCTGACCGGCGTCGAGGACTTCAGCACCGATCAGATGTGGCGCATCGAGCAGCGGATCGAGCGGCTCAACGATCTCGGCTTCGACGTCGACGAGCTCGACATCGTCACCGACTGGGACGGCGCCTCGGTCCGCATCCAGCCCAAGTACGTCGAGCCCGGGCACCACAGCCGGCGGCTCCAGTCCCTTACCGGCATGGACGTCGAGGACAACCAGGCCCGGCGGCTGCTCAACGACCTCGACGCGTACGCCGCCGCCAACGGCCTGCAGGCAGAGGAGCCGGCGCTGGTCGCGCACCGCTGGCTGACCCAGGTGTACGAGCCGCTCGTCGCGACCGCTCCGCCCGAGACCCTGTCCTTGCTGGAGCCGGCCGAGCTGTTCCACGAGATCCTCGAGCACCGCTGGTATCTGTCGGAGCGGGCCGGACACGAGGTGGAGCTCTTCGAGACGGCGCGCGACTACTTCGCGCGGCAGGCGAGCCGGGTCGTCGGCGCGGCGCGGACGCCGCCCGCTGAGCCGGTCAGCCCCGAAGCTCCCGAAGAAGGCTTCGCGCGATGACCATTCGCTGGATCTGGTTGGTGCCCTCGAAGATCTGCGTCACCTTCGCCTCGCGCATGTAACGCTCAGCCGGGAAGTCGCGGGTGTAGCCGTAGCCACCGAGAACCTGCACGGCATCTGTGGTCACCTTCATCGCCGCGTCGGTCGCGACCAGCTTCGCGATGGCCGCCTGCCGGCTGAACGGTCGTCCGGCGTCGCGCAGCCGCGCCGCATTGAAGTACGTCGACCGCGCCGCCTCGACCGCTGCGGCCATGTCGGCAAGCAGAAACTGCAGGCCCTGAAACTCCGCGATGGCACGCCCGAACTGTTGGCGCTCGGCGGCGTAGCCCACGGCCAGGTCGAGGGCGGCCTGACCGAGACCGGTCGCGCAGGCAGCGATGCCCAACCGACCCGAGTCGAGCGCGGACAGCGCGATCGACATTCCCTGTCCCTCGTCGCCGAGCCGCAGCGCGACCGGCAGCCGGGCAGCGTCGAAGATCAGCTGCGTCGTGGTCGAGGCGGTCATGCCCATCTTCTTCTCCGGCGCGCCGAAGCTGACACCGGCAGTGCCTGCCGGCACGTGAAAGGCCGAGAGGCCGGTCTTCGGGTCAGGCGACGTGCGGGCGAAGAGCAGCCAGAAGTCCGCGTGCGGGCCGTGGCTGATCCATGCCTTGGTGCCGGTGACGACGTAATCGTCACCGTCGCGCACCGCCTTTGTCGCGATGGCGGAGACGTCCGAGCCGGCCTGGGGCTCCGACAGCGCATACGCACCGAGCTGATCTCCGCCGAGCATGTCGGGCAGCCACCTCCGCCGCTGCTCCTCGCTGCCGAACCGCGCCATCGCCGACGATGACAACGTGTGCACCGAGACGTCCACCCCGACACTCATCCAGGCGGTCGCGATCTCCTCGAGGACCTGGAGGTAGACCTCGTACGGCTGCCCGCCGCCACCTTCGGCCTCCGAGAACGGCAGCGACATCAGCCCGGTCTTGCCCAGCAGGTGGAAGACGTCGCGCGGGAACTCCGCGGCCTCTTCGGCCTGTGAGGCGCGCGGCGCCAGCTGCTCGGTAGCGATCTCCCGGACGACCGCGAGCAGCTCACGGGCCTCGTCGGTCGGGAGCAGTCGGTCAACGGGCATGAGCATCCTTGGTCACGAGTGCAGTCACGGGTGTCGGCGGCGGTCGATCTCGTAGAGCGCGATGCCTGCGGCGACGCCGGCGTTCAACGACTCCGTGCTCATCGCCATCGGGATGCGCACGAGCACGTCGCACGTCTCGCGGACCAGGCGGGACAAGCCGTTGCCTTCGCTGCCTACCACCAGGACCAGGGGTTCGGTGGCGAGGTCCAGCTCGCCCAACGCCACTTCGCCCTCGGCGTCCAGTCCGGCAACCATCAGCCCGTCGTCCTGGTACGCCTTCAGCTGCCGGGTCAGGTTGGTCGCCCTGGCGACGGGCACCCGCGCCGCAGCGCCCGCAGACGTCTTCCACGCGCTGGCGGTCATCCCGGCCGCGCGGCGCTCGGGCAGCACGACGCCGTGCACCCCGAACGCGGCCGCGGAGCGGACCACGGCGCCGAGGTTGCGGGGGTCGGTCACCGAGTCGAGCGCCACGATCAGCGGCGTGTCCGCGGCGTCGCGTGCAAGGTCGGGCAGGTCGTTGGGGTCGGCATAGTCGTACGCCGGCACCTTCATCGCCAGACCCTGGTGCACCGCGCGGTCGGTCAACTTGTCGAGCTCGTTGCGCGTCACCTCGAGCATCGAGATGTGCCGGTCCGCAGCGATCCGGAACGCCTCGCGCAGCCGGTCGTCGCGCTCGGCACTGTCGGCGACGTACAAGGTCGTGACAGGGATGCCGGCCTGGAGCGCTTCGACGACAGCGTTGCGACCGGCCACCCACTCCGCCGTCGCAGCGCTGCGTGATCCTCGTGAGGACCGCGACGACTGCGGACGGCGCTCGCCGGACTTGGGCTTGCGATGGGCCTTGTGACCTTCGCGCTCGGACGCCTTGGGGGTCGGGCCCCTGCCCTCGAGCGCCTTGCGGCGGCGACCGCCGGAGCCGGCGGTCGGGTTGCCGCCTTGGCGCTTGCGGATGGCGCCCGTGCGTTTGCTGTTACCCGCCATCAGCCGGACACCGTCCAGCGGGGACCCTGCGGCGTGTCCTCGACCTCGACGCCGGCCTCGCGGAGCCGGTCACGGATGGCGTCTGCCGCGGCGAAGTCGCGGCGAGCGCGGGCATCGTCGCGCTGGTCGAGCAGAGCAGAGACGAGTGCGTCGATGACTTCCTCCGAAGGGGTGCCGCTCACCTGACCTCGCCACACGGGGTCGAGCGGGTCGAGGCCGAGCAGGCCCAGCATCCGGCGTACGCCGGCGAGGTTGACGGCGAGCGCAGGGCTGTCGCCGTCGACGAGCAGCTTGTTGCCCTCCCTGATCGACGCCTGCAGCGCTGCCAGCGCCGCCGGCACGGCCAGGTCGTCGTCCATAGCGGCGGTGAAGTCCGGGTCGGGCTCACCAGTGGCCGGGTCAACGCCGCCGGTCACCTCGGTCGCGCGCACGACGTAGCCCTCGATGCGCTGGAACGCGGTCGCCGCCTCCTGCATCGCCGCCTCCGTGAACTCGATGATCGACCGGTAGTGCGGCGCCACCAGGTAGTAGCGGACGTCGATGGGACGGAACCGCTTGACGACCTCGCTCACCAGCAACGGGTTGCCGACCGACTTGCTCATCTTCTCGCCGCCGAGGTTGAGCATCGCGTTGTGCATCCAGTAGTGGGCGAAGGGCCGGCCCGCCGCCGTGGACTGAGCCAGCTCGTTCTCGTGGTGGGGAAACCTGAGATCGAGCCCGCCGCCGTGGATGTCGAACTCGTCGCCGAGGTACTTGCCCACCATCGCCGAGCACTCGAGGTGCCAGCCGGGTCGGCCGCGTCCCCACGGCGTCGGCCACGAGGCGGTCACCGGCTCGCCCTGCTTGTGGCCCTTCCAGAGCGCGAAGTCGCGAGGGTCCCGCTTGCCGCGCGCGTCGGCGTCGGTCGCCGGCTCCATGTCGTCGATGCGCTGGTTGGACAAGACGCCGTAGTCCGGCCAGGAGCGCACGTCGAAGTAGACGTCTCCCGAGCCGTCGTCGGCCGGGTAGGCGTGGCCGCGCTCGACCAGCTGCTCGATCAGCTCCACCATCTCGGGGACGTGGCCGGTGGCGCGGGGCTCGTACGTCGGCGGGATGCAGCCGAGGGCGGCGTACGCGGCGTGCAACGCGCGTTCGTTTTCGTAGGCGATCGCCCACCAGGGCTCCTCCTGCTCGGTCTCCTTCGCGAGCACCTTGTCGTCGATGTCGGTGACGTTGGCGATCAAGGTGACGGCGTAACCGCGGAACTCGAACCAGCGCCGTAGCAGGTCGAACGTGACCTCTTTGCGGATGTGCCCGATGTGTGGCGGACCCTGCACGGTCAGACCGCAGTGGTAGATCCCGACCTGGCCCGGCGTCACGGGCACGAAGTCGCGGACCCCACGGGTGGCCGTGTCGTAGAGGCGGAGCGTCACCGGCCCAGGGTACTCAGCCGGCGCCCTCGTCGGTTAACTGCAGACGCGCGGCACCCATCGCCACTACAGTCACTTCAATGCGCCGTTGCCCCACTGTGATCACCAGCCTCGTGGTACTTGCACTCGTCGTGACGCTCCCGCCGGCCTCCGCCGTGGCCGCACCCGCCGAGCCCAGCGACCACCGCGCTGCCCTCTCCCAGGCGGCGGCTCGGACAGCAACGCCCGCCAAGCGCATCTCCACCACCCGGTGGGGACCGGCAGGGCTGGCGCGCGGTCGACTCGAGCGGACCTCCGCCACCGACCGCGGAGTGGTGCTGGCCCGTCACCCGCGCCGAGTGAGCTACGACGACCCGTACGGCGCGGTGCCGCGGCTGGCGTACGGCCGGGGACGTTGGTTCTCACCGTGGACCAGGCCGGGGTTCGGGTTCGACGAGCTGATCGCGTCCTACGACGCCGACACCCCCGTCGGCACGTTCGTGGAGGTGTCGGTACGCGGGACCACCAGCGTCGGCCGGCACTCATCCTGGGACAGCCTCGGCCGCTGGGCGAGCCATGACCGCAACTTCCACCGGATGTCGCTCGGTGACCAGCGCGACGACTTCAGCCGGGTTGCGGTCGACACGCTCGTCACCGGCCCCGGGGTCACCTACCGCTCGTGGCAGCTGCGGCTGACGCTGATGAGCCGCGCCGGCAACGGCAAGACACCCACCGTCCGAAGGCTCGCGGTGATGGCCTCCCGGCTGCCTGCCACGTCCGCCACCAGCCCGCACGGTGGCGTGGTCCGAGAGCTGCGAGTGCCCCGGTTCAGCCAGCAGATCCACCGGGGCGAGTACCCGCGCTACAACGGCGGCGGAGAGGCCTGGTGCAGCCCGACGTCGACATCGATGGTGCTGGCCTACTGGAAGCGCGGCCCCACCCCTGCGCAGTACGCGTGGGTCAACGACTCCTACCGCCAGCCCTGGGTCGACTACGCCGCCCGGTACACGTTCGCCTGGGGGTACGACGGCACGGGCGACTGGCCGTTCAACACCGCCTACGCCGCCCGGTTCCGCACCGACGCCTTCGTCACCCGGCTGCGCTCGCTGCGCGAGGCAGAGCTCTTCATCAGGTCCGGCATCCCGCTGGTCGCGTCCATCTCGTTCGGCCCCGGCGAGCTCGACGGCGCTCCGATCAGCTCGACCAGCGGTCATGTGGTCGTCATCGTCGGCTTCACCAGAGCGGGCAACGTCATCGTCAACGATCCGGCGGGGCGCGACGCTCGCCACGTGCGGCACGTCTACCGGCGCGGGCAGTTCGAGAACGCGTGGCTGGACTCCTCCGGCGGAGTCACGTACGTCATCCACCCGCTGCAGCTTTCACTGCCGGCACCGGCGAAGCACAGCAACTGGTGAACCCGTAAGGCCCAACGTCCGACGCGATCCTGACCTCACCACAGCCGCGAGGTGGTGACGGGGGCTGCGTCGAGGGCTAGCATCACATCCACCATGCCGTCGCTCACAAAGGCACACCCATGACCCGCTTCCGTCCCACCATCGTCCTGGTCGCCTGCGTCACCGCGGCCACCCTGAGCCTGCCGGCCGCCGCCAGCACGACCAGCGTCTCCGCGAAGAAGGGTTCGTCTGTGACTCACATCGGCTACCGCCAGTGGACGACGGACGCCGACTTCGCTGGCGGCACCCACGCGGGCACGTCGTCTTCTGGTGGAGCACTTGTCATGGCGTCGCCGACCGGGACCTTCGCCTACACCGACCCGTACGGCGACGGCTCGAGCCCGACCTACGACGTTGCGCGGTGGCAGTCTCCGGAGATCACCACCGGCTTCAACTACACCGAGCTGGTCGGGTCGTGGAACGCCGACACTCCCACCGGCACGTGGATCCAGCTGTCCGTAACCGGGCTCGCCGACGACGGCACTCGCTCCAAGAGCTACATCCTCGGACGGTGGGCCGAGGGCGACGACACGATTCACCGCACGTCGGTTCCTGCCCAAGGCGACGGCCTCGCCACGGTGTCGATCGACACTCTGGTGGCGAGTTCCGGTCGGTCGCTGAAGTCGTGGCAGCTCACCGTGTCTCTCTTCCGCCGCACCGGCACCACCGCGACGCCTTCGGTCGGGCTGGTCGGCGCGATGGCGTCACAGCTGCCGACCGACGTCAAGAAGCTGCCCGCCAGCCCGTTGGGTGGCGCGGAGGGCACCACTCTCAACGTGCCGACGTACTCGCAGGAGACGCACGTCGGTGAGTACCCACAGTTCAACGGTGGCGGTGAGGCCTGGTGCAGCCCGACATCGACCGCGATGGTGCTCGCCTACTGGCAGCAGCTCAACCCGGCGTACGGGCCGTCGCCCGCTGACTACGCGGACGTCCCCTACGCCGACCCACAGGTCGACTACGCCGCCGCCAACACCTACGACTACAACTACGACGGCACCGGCAACTGGCCGTTCAACACGGCGTACGCGGGTCGCTACGACCTCGAGTCGTTCGTGACGCGGCTGCGTTCGTTGACCGAAGCCGAGCAGTTCATCAAGGCCGGCATCCCGCTGGTCGTGTCGGTCTCGTTCAGGAAGGGTGAGCTCAGTGGCGCCGGCTACGGCACCAACGGGCACCTGATGGTCATCGTCGGCTTCACCCAGAACGGTGATGTGGTCGTCAACGACCCCGCGTCGCACCTGATCGCCAGCAACGACGAGGTCCGCACGGTCTACAACCGCGCCGAGTTCGAGAACGTGTGGGTTCCGCACTCCGGCGGAATCACCTACGTCATCCACCCGAGCAGCGTGCCGCTGCCGCCACGGCCGGCCGAGGCCAACTGGTGAGCCGAGCCGGCTGCCGGTCAGTCGCCGAGTAGCCGCCGGGTCGCGATCGCGCCACTGAGGGCGGTCGTGAGGCGCATCATCGTCGGCGCTGCGTCGGAGAGGTGCCAGTTCTCCGGCGCGCCGTACCAATAGATCGGCTCGTCGGGCTCGTCGTCGGTGTCGGTCGCCGCGAGCTCGTCGGCCCATCGCTCGCCGAGCCCGAACACCAGTGCGTAGGGGAAGAACCGTGAGATGAGCTCCTCGCGCTGGTGTGCGGGGATGGCTTCGACTTCGGGCGTCTCGAGGAAGGCACGAAACTCCTTGAGCTCGGCCAGCACCTTGCTGCCCTTCGCGGTCCGCGCCGGCGTGATCTGGCCGACCGCCGCCAGCGCGGCACCGCCGATCACGACCGACAGGCCGACCAGCCCAAACGTGCTCGCCAGCGCGAGCACGACGGTGAGTACCGCGCCCGCTCCCAGCAGCACCCAACCGGCGGTGGTCCAGCGACTCCGCACGGCATCGGGGCGCTCCTTGAACCAGCCCTGACCGACCATGTCGTCGTACATAAGTGCCTGCACACCGGGCATCCGGTCACGCAGGACTCCTTCGAGCTCGCTCACCTTGATCTCGTCGCGGTCGGAGAAGATCGCGTCGAAGACCTCGCGCTCATAGGGCAACAGCTCGTCACCGGCGTCGTTGCGACGCCGCAGCAGCCAGTCGTGGCGACCGTGCTGGGTGCGCGGCAGCTCCTCGACGAACAGGTAGTTGCGCACCGCCAGGTCGACGATCGTGGAGGAGACGTCGACGACGTCGGCCCGCTCATCCACGAGGGTGCCCATCTGGCCGGGACGCACGGCGCTCGGCGGTGAGAAGAGCATCTGGTCGCCCATCGGTGTGATCGGTCGCACCTCCTGCGGCTGTCGCCCGGCGGTGTCTCGACCCCGGACGAGCCACAGCCAGAGCGGAAACAGCAGACCGAGCAACAGCACGGCCAGGGCGACGTACACCGGAGTACCCGTGGCAGAGAAGGACCGGGCCAGGCTCCAGCGGGACTGCAGCTCGGTGCTCGGCGCGACGCCGGAGTCGGTGTTGAGACCGAGGATGCCCACCATCTGGTCGCCGGGCGCCAGGTTGACCTGCTCCATCGTGGGCGCCGACACGTCGACCAGCTGCGACGTCGTACAGGGACGGCTCGACCCCGCGGGCCCCGCGAGGCAGGACAGCCAGAGGACGTCGGTGGCGTTCCATTCCACGCGCGCGGTGGCAATCGGCTGCTCGAACCCCTGGACGACGGGCCAGCGCACCTCGAGCCCGTCCGCGGTCTCGGCCACCGCACCGGTGACGTCGTAGTCGAACGTCATCGTCACCGTGTCGCTCTGCGGCTCCGGGAACTCCACGTCGATAGAGGCTCGTCCCCCGTCGGTGGTGATGGTGGCGTCGACGTCGGTCTGCACAGCATCGACCGCCACGTTGTCGAGGTGATAGACCCGGTCGCTCTCGGCGTCGTAGCTCTCCCGCCTCACGATCTCGCGCTGCACCACCGACGCCGACGTGCCCGAGAAGTCGTAGACCACGGTCTCGGCCACGTGCAGGCTGCCGTTGCGCTCGACCCGCACGGTTGCCTGGTAGCTCTGGATCTCCGCGTCCTCGGCCGCAGCGGTCGACACGTGCGCGGACGCGGCTGTTGTGGGTACGACGAGTGCAGCGAGCATGCCGCTGACGAAGGTGCAGGCGCGGACGGCGCGGGAAGCAACACCGCTCGTGCGTCGTTGCGCCGGTTGCGACGTGTCGTGCTCGGGCGTGGTTGCGCCAAAGCCGGCTGTCGGTGACATTTCGTCAGGGTAGTCTGCCGGTGTCGTCCAGCCGCGCGAAACGCCTGCAGGCAAGGGCGGTGTACTCATTCGGGAGGAGGCGTCGGTGTCCGACTCGGAACCGACCAGACCGCTGCCTCCGGCGCGGGTCCTGCCACCGCCCTCAGTGCCACCGGGCTACCCCGGCACGCGCGGTCAGCGCCCTGTCCAGCAGCAGTCGTACTCGGCGTACCCTCCCCAGCAGCAGCCGTACTCGGCGTACCCCGGCCAGCAGCAGTACCCGGCGCAGCCGGGTCAGCAGCCGCCCTCGACTCCGTACGCCGGTCCACCCCAGCAGGCGACCTACCCACCGCACGGCTTCCAGCAGTACCGGCCGCAGTATCCGCCGCAGCAACGCTGTGGCGCCTACCAGCACCCGCAGTGGGGGTACGGCTGGCCACCGCCACCGCCGCGGCGTCATCGCGGCGCGAAGGTCGCACTCGCCCTCGTCGGCGTCTCGGCGGTCGTCGTCTTCGTGCTCATCTTGGCGAACGCCATCACCGGGACGGTCGCCAGCACTACCGACTCCGTTGCGGTCGACCACTCCCCTGCGCGGGCGAGCAACCCCAACGCTGATCCCGTCGATGCAAGCAACGCGCGCGCCGTGCTCGACGGCAACACCCTCTACGACCAAGGTGGTCTGGCGAACGGCAACTGCCCGGCTCGCGACCTCGGCGACGCCGGCACCGCCGAGCAGACCGCGTTCTACGAAGCTTTGATGAGCTGCCTCAACGAGGAGTGGCGCCCAGCTGTGGAGAGTGCCGGCTACGACTACACCGAGCCAGGCCTGGTCGTGTTCGACGCCGAGATCACCACACCTTGCGGGAATGCTTCACCGGGGGACGGCCGCACCCTGGCGTTCTACTGTCCGATCGATGAGGTGATGTACGCCGACGTCTCACAGATGCGCAAGTTCTTCGGCGACAACGACGTGGCCTACGCCATCGTCATCGGACACGAGTTCGGTCACCATGTCCAGAACGAGGTCGGCGCCCTCGACGCCTTCGAGACCGTCGTCTATGACGACTTCGACAACCGGCTCGAGCTGAACCGGCGCGTGGAGCTGCAGGCGAGCTGTCTGGGCGGCATCTTCCTCGGTGCCATCGCCGAGAGCTACCCGATGGACGAGACGAAGCTTCGGCAGCTGAGCCGCGTCGGCGGCTCCTTCGGCGACGAGCCCGGCGGCGGCGACGGCGACCGCGACCACGGCTCCGGAGCTTCGAACCGCGAGTGGATCAACGCCGGCTACAGCGACAACGACCTGGCCGGCTGCAACACGTTCACTGCTGCGGGCGACCAGGTCGACTAGTACCGCGGCAGGAGCGCTACTCCGACACCTCGACGGTGATCGTGTGCCAGCCGGTTGCCCCGTCGGGGATCACGTCGGCGACGTCGGCGGTCTGCGTGGCGCCGGTCTTGTCGGTGGCGCGTACGGCGATGTCATGGTCGCCGACAGTGGCGTTCCAGGGCACCGACCACTGCACCCAGGTGTCGACGGACGGGTCGGCCCCGAGGGTCGCCGTCATCCAGTCACCATCGCCTACCCGCGCCTCGACCTTCTCGATGCCCCGGTGCTGGGCCCATGCCACCCCCGCGATCGTGACGCGGCCGGGTGACAGGTTCGCTCCTTCGCGCGGCACATCGACACGGGACTGCGTCTTGACCGGTCCTTCCTGTGACCATCCGCGCACGGTCCAGAACGCCGCGAAGTCGTCGAACCGAGTCACCTCCAGAGCGACCACCCACTTGGTGGCGGACACGTACCCGTACAGTCCCGGCACCACCATGCGAACCGGGAAACCGTGCTCGGGGGTGAGCGGTTCCCCGTTCATCGCGACGGCGAACAGCGCGTTGCGGTCGTCGGTCAGGGCCGCCAGCGGCGTACCGCAGGTCCACCCGTCCTCCGAGGTCGATTTCACCGCGTTCGCGCCCCGCTGCACACCAGCCTCGGCGAGGATGTCGGCGATCCGTACGCCGGACCACTCCGCGTTGGAGATCAGGTCACCCCCGAGCGGGTTGGAGACGCAGCACAGCGTCACCCAGGCCTGCTCGAGCCCGCGGTCGAGGAGGTCCTGATACGTGAGCGTCAACTCCCGGTCCACCATGCCGTGCACGCGCAGCTCCCAGTTCTCCGGAAGGATCTGGGGCACGGCGAGCGCGGTGTCGATCCGATAGAACCTGTCCTGCGGCGTCACCCAGGGCTCGAGTCCGCGGACGCCGAGGTCGGTGCCCTGCGGCGTCACGGCGGTGCGCACCGGCAGCCGGAGCTTCCGACGAGCCGCTTCCACGGCTGCGCGACCGTTCGCGAGGAAGCGCCCGGTGCCACCTGCGACGACAGCGCCTACTCCCACGACACCAGCCAGCACGAGGAAGTGGCGACGTGACGCCTCGAGAGGCGCCCCGGCGACGCTGTGCCCGCCCTCGGGTCGCACGGCTGCTTGGGCTTTCGGCGCCAGCAACGCGACCAGCACCAGCGACGTGACGATGCCGGCGATCGCCGGCACGTATGTCGTCGAGGACGACGTCAGCCGAGCCCATACCGCGACCAGGACGATGACCCCGAGCAACAGGAACAGGCACTGCGCGACCAGCACTGACCGCATCGCCACGGCTCCGGCCACCGCGCTGAGTGCGACCACCGCCACAACCGTCAGGCCGATCAGGAACGGCTTGTCGTTGGTGCCGACGACCGCGATCACGGGCTCGATGAGGGCGCCAGGGGTGAGGCGGATGACGCCTTCGGCCACGGCGACGAGCGGCGACACGCGCTGGTGCAGCCAGCCGCTGACCAGCTCGGACGCTGCCAGACCGGCTACACCGGCGACGACGCCGAGCAGCATGCCGTACCGCCGAGAGAGGGTCATGTCTTCGATGGTGCCTCAGAAGGGTGGCTTCGACGACTCCTCGGCGGACATGTCACAGACTCGTCACACGGCGGCGAACGGCAGGCTGGCATGATCGTGGCGTGACCGAGCCCGCTTCTGCCAGCGTCGGCGTCGGCAGCGACGTGCACGCGCTCGCCGACGGGCGGCAGATGTGGGTCGCCGGCCTGCACTGGCCGGACGAGACGGCCGGACTCGTCGGGCACTCCGATGGAGACGTCGTGGCACATGCCGCCTGCGATGCGCTGTTGTCCGCATCGGGCCTCGGCGACCTCGGCAGCCAGTTCGGCGCCACCGACCCGGCATGGGCCGGCGCGAGCGGCGTGCGTCTGCTGGCCGAGACGTCGCAGCGCGTACGCCGGTCCGGCGTGACGATCGGCAACGTCGCGGTGCAGCTCATCGGCAACCGTCCGAAGCTGGGCCCCCGTCGTGCTGAGGCCGAGCGGGTGCTGAGCGAGGCCTGCGGGGCAGCGGTGTCGGTGTCGGCCACCACCACCGACGGGCTCGGGCTGACCGGCCGCGACGAAGGGGTGGCCGCGATCGCCACCGCACTCGTCTACCGCTGAGCCGCCAGCACCGCCTCTGCCAGCAACAGGTCCAGCGGACGGGTGATCTTGAACGCCAGTGGGTCACCGTCGACCAACGTCACGGGCACCCCGAGGCGCTCCACCAGGGTCGCGTCGTCGGTGGCACCGGTGTCAGGGCCGGCGGCCGCGTGTGCCTGCTCGAGGAGGGTGCGGCGAAATCCCTGCGGAGTCTGCACTGCCCGCGCCGACGAGCGGTCGATCGGCGTGTTCTGACCGTCCACCCCCAGCCATCGCAGCGAGTCGGGGACAGGTTGGGTAGGCACGACGGCCTGCGCGCCGGCGTCGAGGGCGTCGAGCACCCGGCGTACGACCTCCGGCTGCGCCAGCGGACGCGCCGCGTCGTGCACCACGATCACCTCGGCCTGTGAGTGTGCGGCCGCGAGCGCGCAGGCCACGGAGGTCTGCCGGTCACCACCACCCGCAACGACGCGAACGGCCGAGCCAAGCCCCACCAGGTCGTCGCGCGCGAGGTCGAGGTGCGTGTCAGGGACCGCGACGACGACCTCGTCGCACAGCCCGACCAGCATCTCGGCGCAGCGGCGCAGCAGGCTCTGCCCGGCCAGCTGCCGGAACGCCTTAGGCACGGCCGGAGCGTCGGAGCGGCGGTCGACGAGACGTGCGCCCAGGCCGGCTGCCGGTATGAGCGCTGCGCATCTGCTGGTCACCAGAAAGCTCGCCTTACCCAAAAACCCCTGCCGGAGCAGGAGCCGGCACTAAGAGGCGAGGACCTCGTCGAGGATCGTCTCGGCCTTGTCCTCGTTGGTGTGCTCGGCGAGTGCGAGCTCGGAGACCAGGATCTGACGGGCCTTCGCAAGCATCCGCTTCTCACCGGCTGACAGGCCCCGCTCACGCTCGCGCCGCCAAAGATCGCGCACCACTTCGGCGACCTTCATCACGTCGCCGGAGTGCAGCTTCTCGAGATTGGCCTTGTAGCGGCGCGACCAGTTGGTCGGCTCCTCGGTGTGCTCTGCCCTCAAGACGTCGAAGACCCGCTCGAGACCGGCGGCGTCGACGACGTCACGGACTCCGACGAGGTCGAGGTTGCAGGCGGGAACGCGAACGATCAGATCAGTCTGAGCAACAATGCGCAGGACGAGGTAGAGCTTGTCCTCACCTTTGATCTGACGGGTCTCGATATCTTCAATGACCGCGGCCCCATGATTGGGATACACGACCGTCTCACCGACCGTAAAAGTCATCTGTCAGTTACCCCTTTCCAGACAGCCATCATAGCATGGCGTTGGAGCGGCGCTGGCCGCGTAATGCCTGGTCAGAGCGTAAATTGATGCTTGACAAAACACGGTCCGCATGCGTGGCACGGGTCTCTGACGACGCTCACGCACGGTTTCGATACGCTGAGCCACGCCCGCCCGCCGACACGTCACACGCCAGCGCCGCACCTGCGCGGAGAGGACACCTCATCGTGGAGACCGTCACCGCCGCGCCTGGGCGATGCGGATCAACGTCTCGCCGCCGCCGGCTGGTGCAGTCCCTTATGTCGATGATACTTCTCGGCGCGCTGGCGGGCTGCGGTGCCGGCTTCGATGCCCAGACCAACCAGCCCTACCAGCCGGCCGCGGGCGTCACCGTGCGAACCTCCGAGGTCTATGCCGTCAACACGCTCGTCGTGACCGACGGCGAGGGCAACGGCACCGTCGTGACGTCGCTCATCAACCAGGCCTCCGAGCCGGACAAGCTCGTCGCGCTCACCGCCGAGGACAGCGAGGGCGCCGGCGTCGACGTCTCGCCGCTTCCCGACGGTGGCCTCGAGCTGGCCCCCCGCCAGGCACTCCAGACGGCCACCGATGGTGCTCTGCGCATCAGCGCCGACACTCTCCAGGCCGGCGGTCTCATCACCCTTGCCTTCGAGTTCGAGTCAGCGTCGCGCGTCGAGGTCGAGGTCCCGGTCGTCGCCGCGAGCACCCAGTACGCCGACGTACCGATCGGAACGACAGGCAGCGAGTCGCCCAGCAGCACCAGCAGCTCACCGACGCCGAGCGAGTAGCCTCCGCGAGTGCTCCGAGGCCCGCAGATCAGCCGTTCGCCGCGGCGTCGTACTTGTAGCCGAGTCCCCGCACCGTGACGAGGCTCCGGGGATGCGCCGGGTCAAGCTCGATCTTGGCCCTCAGTCGCTTCACGTGCACGTCAAGCGTCTTGGTGTCTCCCACATAGTCGGCGCCCCAGACTCGGTCGATCAGCTGGCCGCGGGTGAGGACGCGCCCGGAGTTGCGCAAGAACAGCTCGAGCAGCTCGAACTCCTTGAGCGGGAGCTGGATCTCTGCACCTCTCACGGTGACCACGTGACGCTCGGTGTCCATCCGCACGTCGCCGGCTTCCAACGTTGCCGGAGTCAGCTCCGGCTCCTTGCCGCGCCGGAGGACGGCACGGATGCGAGCGACCAGCTCACGGGGGCTGTAAGGCTTGGTGACGTAGTCGTCAGCGCCGAGCTCGAGGCCGACTACCTTGTCGATCTCGGCGTCCTTGGCGCTGACCATGATGACGGGAACGGCTGAGATCTGGCGCAGCTGTCGGCATACCTCTGTCCCGGGAAGCCCGGGCAGCATCAGGTCGAGCAGCACGATGTCGGCGCCGTTGCGGGCGAACTCCTCGATGGCGCCCGGCCCGGTGCCGGCGATCGCGACGTCGAAACCCTCCTTGCGCAGCACGTACGCCAACGCTTCGCTGTAGCTCTCCTCGTCCTCGACGACGAGCACTCGGGTCACGAGACCTCCTGGTGGGTCGGAGCCGCGTTGGGCAGGCTCAAGGTGAAGGCCGAGCCCTCTCCCTCGACGCTCCAAACACTCACCTCACCGCCGTGAGTGGCCGCCACGTGCTTGACGATCGACAGGCCGAGACCGGTGCCTCCGGTGGAGCGGGCACGGGAAGGGTCGACCCGGTAGAACCTCTCGAAGATGCGGTCGAGCTCGGCGCTCGGGATGCCGACCCCCTGGTCGGTGACCACGATGTCGACGGCATCGTCCTTGGCTCGAGCCGACACGGTGACACGGGTGCCTTCAGGGCTGTAGGCGACGGCGTTCTCGATCAGGTTCCCGAGTGCCACCACAAGCTCCTCCTCGTTGCCGAGAACGGCAAGTCCGCCTTCGCCGCCGAACCGTAGTTCGACGCCCCGGTCCGTCGCGTCGACCTTCACCCGGTCGATCGCCCGCTCGGCAAGGCTCTCCACTCCTACCGGGTCTGCGTCATCGAGCGGGTCGTCGCCCTGCAGCCGGGAGAGCTCGATGATCTGCTGGACGAGCCGGGTGAGCCGCTCACTCTCGGTGCGCATCCGCTGGGAGAACCGATGGACGGCCTCGGGATCCTCGGCCGCCTCGTCGACCGCCACCGAGAGGAGGGTGAGCGCGCCCACCGGGGTCTTGAGCTCGTGGCTGACATTTGCCACGAAGTCCCGACGGATCGCCTCGACGCGCCGCTCCCTGGTCCGGTCCTCGACCAGTATGAGGATCAGCCGGCTGCCGAGCGGCGCGACCCGGGCGGCCACTTGGCGGGTACGGCCGCGACCACGTCGCAGCACGAGATCTGACTCCCTGATCTGACCGTCGCGACGCACCTGGCGCACGAGGTCGAGCAGCTCGGCGACGCCGACGTCCGAACCACGAACGAGCCCCATCGCATGCGCGGGTGCACTCGCCTTGAGGACGGAGTCGTCGGGTCCGACCACGAGCGCGGACGAACGCAGCACGGAGAGCACGGCGGCCACGCCTGGCGGCACTGCGGGCTCCGGCGCGGTCAGGGAGGTGCGGCCCTGCTCACGCTCGCTGATGCGGAACGCCAAGATCGTGGCCGCGCCCAGCACGGCTCCGACTGCTCCGCCGAGCAACGCGGCGGTCGACGAGTCCATGCTGCGATCGTACGCAGCGCTTGCCCCGGAACTCAGAGACAGCGACCGCGGATTTCACCACTGTTCACGCCCAGTTCACCGCGCTTCGCCTGCGCTTCATCCAAACCACCTACGGTTGGAGTCATGCGCAACCAGTACCAGCACCAGCTCGACCGCGTGCTCAGCGAGCTCGTGGAGATGACGGGTGATGTGCGTGCTGCCCTCGCCACGGCGACGCAGGCACTGCTGGAAGCGGATGTGTCGGCCGCTGAGGCGGTCATCAGCGGCGACCTGGCGATCGACGAGGCCCGCGAGCGGATCGAAGAGGACAGCTTCGACATCCTTGCTCGTCAGGCCCCGGTCGCCGGGGACCTACGCATGCTGGTGGCATCGCTTCGGATGGTCGCCGACCTTGAGCGGATGGGTGATCTGTCCGTGCACGTCGCCAAGGTCGCTCGGTTGCGCTTCCCCACGAAGGCGGTTCCCACGGCGCTGGTCCCGACGATTCAGCAGATGGCCAAGACCGCCGACGAGATGATCGCGGCGGCGGCTGAGATCGTCGCGACCCACGACGTTGACGCGGCCCGGGAGCTCGAGTCCGCCGACGACGACATGGACCGCCTGCGCCGCTCGATGTTCCGGACGCTGCTGGCCGACGACTGGGACAGCGGCGTCGAGCCGGCGGTCGACCTGGCGCTGCTGGGCCGCTACTACGAGCGGATCGGTGACCATGCGGTCTCGATGGCTCGCCGGATCGTCTTCTTGGTGACCGGACAGCACCCCGTCGCGGGCTGAGGCGGGCGCCCGCCGACCACTACAGTGCGGGGATGACCGATATGCCCTACCAACTGGTCCTGCTCCGCCACGGCGAGAGCGAGTGGAACGCGAAGAACCTCTTCACCGGCTGGGTCGACGTGCCACTCACCGACAGGGGCCGTCAGGAGGCCGTCCGCGGGGGCGCGCTGCTGCGGGAGCGGGGCGTGCTGCCGGACACGCTGCACACGTCGGTTCTCCGGCGTGCCATCCAGACCTCGCAGCTGTGCCTCGACGCCATCGACCGGCACTGGGTGCCGGTCCGGCGGTCGTGGCGGCTCAACGAGCGGCACTACGGTGCCCTGCAGGGCAAGGACAAGAAGGCTACCCGCGCGGAGTACGGCGAGGAGCAGTTCATGCTCTGGCGCCGGTCATATGACAGCCCACCGCCGCGGCTGGCCGACGACGACGACCTCAGCCAGGTCGACGACCCCCGCTACGCCGACCTGCCCGACGAGCTCCGTCCACGTACCGAGTGCCTTGCCGATGTCGTCGAGCGGATGCTGCCCTACTGGTACGACGCGATCGTGCCCGACCTGCGCGCCGGGGCAACCGTGCTGGTCGGCGCGCACGGGAACTCGTTGCGCGCACTCGTGAAACATCTCGACGGGCTGTCGAGGGACGCCGTGGTCGCTTTGAACATCCCTACCGGTATCCCGCTGCTGTACGAGCTGGACGCAGACATGCGCCCGCTGAGCAACGGCGGCGAGTATCTCGATCCGGAGGCGGCTGCGGCGGCCATCGAGGCGGTCGCCAGCCAAGGGCGTTGACGGCCCCGGCGTCAATGCGAGCGCTGACCCGCCAGGTAGCCGTCGAGGCGCTGACGCCGGCGGTGGATGCGACGCTCGCGGTTGGCCAGCCGAGCAGCCGCGAGGCGAACAGACTCCCGCGCCTCGGCCCGCCTGGACACGCCAATCTCGCGCGCGAGGTCCGGTGCGGTAAGCATGTGTTTCCTCCATCAATCGGCCCTCGCTGTGGGGCCGAGTCGGTAATGCGTGTCTGCGGCAGTTGCCTCTTACATGGTAGAGCCTGGGCCGGCCGCCCCCAAACCGAAACGACGTGATGGTGGACACCCCCGGCGGCACCCGTCGCCTGCTCTCACCGCCGGCTCTGACCTGGGCAGTCCGCCAAAGCCGCCGACCTCAGGCACGGGTCGGCTGACGTCGTGTTGTGAGTGTCGGAACTGCGGGTTAGGTTCGACACGTCATGGTGATCTCCGAGGCTGCCACGAGCGACGACCGGCCGTTGCCGACGACAGTCGTGTCGTCTCGCGAACAGGCCGAGGGCTATGTCGCCATGGTCTGCTTCAAGCACGGGCCACCGCGTCTTCAGGGCGCAGAGCTCGAATGGACCGTCCACGACCGCCGCGATCCGTCACAACCTCTTTCCGCCCGCCGGCTGGCCGCAGCACTCGAAGACCATGCGCCGCGAACCCTCGACGCGGCCAGTCCCCACCTCCCGTTGGGCCGCGGGTCCGTCGTCACCGTCGAGCCCGGCGGCCAGGTCGAGATCTCCACCCTCCCGGCCGCCTCACTCTCTCACCTCCTCGACCACACCCTTGACGACGCCGCGGCGCTGCGGCAGCTGCTCAGCAACGCTGACCTGGTGCCCGGCCAGACCGGACTCGATCCGCACCGCGCACCGACACGCATCCTCCACACGGCCCGCTACGACGCCATGCATGAGTACCTCGAGCGCGTCGGCCCCTTCGGCCCACAGATGATGAGCAGCACCGCCGGCATCCAGGTGTGCCTCGACGCAGACGTCGCCGACGCAGGTCGGTGGCAGGCACTGCACAGTCTCGGTCCGGCCCTGGTCGCCCTGTTCGCCAACGCCCGACATGACGTCGGCGGTGACACCGGGTGGGCATCGGCGCGGATGCGCGCGACGCTGGGCACCTCACCTCCCACCTCGTCGCCCCCGGCTCGGTGCGCCGACCCCGCCGCCCACTACGCCCGCCAGGCGCTCCACGCTGCGCTGGTCTGCGTCCGAGGCGACACGACCTGGCGGGCGCCGGCCGGACTCACGTTCGCCGACTGGATCGACGGCTCACGCCGGTCCACCAGCCCGGTCGGACGTCCGCCGACGTACGACGACCTCGACTATCACCTCACAACGCTGTTCCCACCGGTACGCCCCCATGGCTACTTCGAGGTCCGCTACCTCGACGCGCAGCCGGCTGACGAGTGGGTCGCGCCGGTGGCGCTGCTGAGCAGCCTGGTGGCCGATCCTGCCAACCTCGATGAGGCCCTGGCCGCCTGCGCGCCCATCGAAGGCGGCTGGTGGGAAGCCGCCCGGACGGGTGCTTCACACCCGTTGGTCCGTCGGGCGGCTGCGCAGGTTGCTGACGCCGGCTGCCGCTCGGTCGAGGGTGCTGGGCTCCACCACGACCTCACCCACACGATTACCGACCTGGTGCAGCAACGGCTGCACCGAGGAACCCCTGGGGGTGCTGCTCATGACCGCCGTGTCACAGCCGTCTCCGCACGCTGACGCCGAGCGCAACGGCATCGAGCGGTTGCGTAGCCGCGTCGCCGAGGCACTCTTGCGCTCGCGCGACCGCAGCATCGCGCTGACCGACGCCGTCGACGACGACGACCTGGTGCGCCAGCACTCGAAGCTGATGTCGCCACTTGTGTGGGACCTCGCGCACGTGGGCAACCAAGAAGAGCTGTGGCTGGTGCGCGACGTGGGTGGTCGCGAGCCGGTGCGTCAAGACATCGACGAGCTCTACGACGCTTTCAAGCACGCCCGCTCCGACCGGCCGGCGCTGCCGCTGCTCGAGCCCACGGAGGCCCGTGCCTACCTCCACCAGGTGCGCGACAAGGTGCTCGACGTCCTCGACCACACGCAGCTCGAGGGCCGCACGCTCGTCGACAACGCCTTCGCGTTCGGCATGATCGCCCAGCACGAGCAACAGCACGACGAGACGATGCTCGCGACCCATCAGCTGCGCGTCGGTGAGCCGGTGCTCCACGCGCCACCTCCGCCGCCCGGCGCACCCCTGCCGGCCGCTGAGGTGCTGGTGCCTGCCGGCGCCTTCACCATGGGCACGTCCACCGAGCCGTGGGCGCTCGACAACGAGCGACCGGCACACCCCGTCGACCTACCCGCGTTCTTCCTCGACACCGCGCCGGTGACCAACGGCGACTATCTGCGCTTCCTCGAGTCCGGCGGCTACGACGACGAGCGCTGGTGGTCGGCCGACGGGTGGCGCCACCTCCGGGACCACACGATCACAGCCCCGCGTTTCTGGGAGCGCAACGACGACCGCTGGGAGCGGCTGCGCTTCGGGGTCCGCGAGCCGCTGAACCCCCGCGAGCCGGTCGTCCACGTCAGCTACTACGAGGCTGAGGCGTACGCCGCCTGGGCCGGGCGACGGCTGCCCACCGAGGCGGAGTGGGAGAAGGCCGCGCGCTACGACCCGGCGGGCGGGCGCTCGCGGCGCTACCCGTGGGGCGACGACGACCCCACCGCCGAGCACGCCAACCTCGGCCAGCGGCACCTGCAACCGGCCGAGGCCGGCGCCTATCCTGCCGGGGCGTCACCCCTCGGCGTACACCAGCTCATCGGCGACGTCTGGGAGTGGACGAGCAGCGGCTTCCACGGCTATCCCGGCTTCACGGTGTTCCCCTACGCCGAGTACTCCCAGGTCTTCTTCGGGGCCGACTACAAGGTGCTGCGCGGCGGCTCGTTCGGCACCGACGCCGTCACCTGCCGAGGCACGTTCCGCAACTGGGACTACCCCGTCCGGCGGCAGATTTTCGCCGGCTTCCGCTGTGCCCGCGACGCGCGTCCCGACGAGCTCAGCTGAGCGCATGTGCCGTCATCTCGCCTACGTCGGCGTACCGGTCACGCTGGCCGAGCTGGTGCTCGACCCGCCGCACTCGCTGGTGCACCAGTCCTGGGCGCCGGTCGACATGCGCGGGGGCGGCACGATCAACGCCGACGGCTTCGGCGTGGGGTGGCATCCCGGCCCGGGCAGCGACGCGGTGCGCTACCGCCGCGCCACCCCGATCTGGGCCGACCTGTCGCTGCCCGACCTCGCACGCGGCATCCGCTCCGGCTGCGTGCTGGCAGCCGTACGCAGCGCCACCGCGGGCATGCCGGTCGTCGAGACCGCGGCCGCGCCCTTTACCTTCGGGCGTTGGCTCTTCAGTCACAACGGTGTCGTCGCCGGGTGGCCGCACTCGATCAGCGAGCTGGCGTCCGCGCTCCCGGTCGAGGATCTGGTCACGCTCGACGCACCGACCGACGCTGCGCTTTTGTGGGCGATCGTCCGGCACCGCCTGCGAGGCGGTGCGTCGCCCGGTGAGGCTGTCGCGGGCGTCACCGCTGACGTCGCACTGCTCGCTCCGGGGTCACGGCTCAACCTGCTGCTCACCGACGGCGAGATGATCGCCGCGACGACCTGGTCACACGCGCTGTCGGTGCGCGAGCTTCCCGACGCCGTGGCTGTCAGCTCCGAGCCGTGGGACCTCGACGACGGCAGCTGGCAGGTGGTGCCCGACCGCAGTCTGGTCGAGGCATGGCCAGGCTCAGTGAAGCAGGGCCCCATCGGCGAAGGAGCTGCGTGACCGGTCCGAGGCTCGACATCTACCTGACGCCTGACGACGCCGCGCGATCCCTGCGCAGCCACGCGCGTCTCGGGCTCAGCTCCGACCCCAAGTGGCTGCCACCCAAGTGGTTCTACGACGCCCGCAGCAGCGAGCTCTTCGAGCACATCACCCGGCTCCCGGAGTACTACCCCACGGCCGCGGAGCGCGAGATCCTGCAGTCTCACGCGGCTGACATCGCCGACCGAACCGGCGCCCACAAACTCGTCGAGCTCGGGTCGGGCTCTTCGGAGAAGACACGGCTGCTCCATGTCGCTGGCCCGCGTGCCAGGCCCTTCCGATTCGTCCGACCGAGGGTAGACAGTCCGAGCCGTACGCAGCCGGACGAATCCCCAGGCCCTTCCGATTCGTCCGACCGAGGGCAGACAGTCCGAGCCGTACGCAGCCGGACGAACCCGAGAGGTGACCGGCCCACCTAGTCGCGGTCGAGCCAGCCTCGGAACGCGTCCAGGTTGCGCGTCGACTCGCCGCGGCTGACCCGCCACTCCCATTCCTTGCGGATGGAGCTGGCGAAGCCGAGCTCGAGGATCGTGTTGAACGACTCGTCGGCGTACGTCAGCACGGAGCCGAGCAGCCGGTCCAGCTCGTCGGCGGTGACGACCGACAGCGGCAGCCGTCCGTCGAGGTAGATGTCGCCGTTGTGGTCAAGGGCGAAGGCGACTCCGAACAGCCGGAGGTTGCGGCTGAGCAGCCAGCGGTAGACGGCCTCGTGGTTCTCGTCGGGGTTGCGGCAGACAAAGGCGTGCACGGCCAGGGCGTGGTCGCCGACTCTGAGCTGGCACGGTGTCGCGAGCTTCCGCTCCCCGGGGAGGTCGAAGACGAAAAGACCGACGCTCGGCTCTGCGGCGTCGAGCCCGGCATCGGCCAGCGCACTGCGGATGGTGTCGATGGCAGCCGATGCGTCGCCGGCGGGGTCCGCCGGCCGCTGCGGCGTGAGTTCAGCGGGCATGCCCGCAATCGTAAGGTCGGCGACTCACTCGGCCATCGCAACCGCGTCGGAGCGCATGAGCTGCAGCGCGTCGTCGTAGGCCGCGAGCGTCTCCGCTGCGGTGCGCTCCCACCCGAAGCCACGCGCGTGCTCGACCCCGGCGCGACCCAGCTCGGCAGCGAGGCCCGGCGAGCTCAGCAGCCGCTCGAACGCGTCGGCGTAGTCGGACGGGTCATGCCCGCCGATCAGGAGCCCGCTGCTCCCGTCGGCGACAGCTGTCGAGAGGCCGCCGACGTCAGCGGCCACGACCGGCGTACCGCAGGCTTGCGCCTCGATCGCCACCAGACCGAACGACTCGTTGTACGACGGCACACACACCAGCGTGGCCGCCCGGTAGTAGTCGACCAGCGCGTGCTGCTCCAGCGGTGGCACGAACGACACGACGTCCGACACACCCAGGGACGCCGCGAGCTCAATGAGCGCCCGCGGCGACTCGAGTCCGCTGCCCGAGGGGCCGCCGATGACAGGTACGACGAGCCGCTCGCGCAGCTCGGGACGTCGCCGCAGCAGCAGGGCTGCCGCCTTGATGACCAGGTCGGGGGCCTTCAGCGGCTGGATCCGACCTACGAACATCGCGACGAGCGCATCGGCCGCGATGCCCAGTCGGGCCCGTGCCTGCTGGCGATCCCCGGGAGTGAAGACGGTGAGGTCGACTCCTGGGCTGATGACCCGCAACCGCTCGGGTTCGGCGGCGTAGAGGTCGATGAGCTGGCGTCCTTCGGCCGCGGTGTTGGCGATGATGAGGTCCGCGGCCTCGACGACCTGCCCTTCGCCGATGAGCCGGGCCGGTGGCTCCTCGATGTCTCCCTCGGCAAGCAGGGAGTTCTTCACCTTGGCCATCGTGTGCATCGAGTGCACCAACGGCACTCCCCAGCGGTCGCGGGCGAGCGCACCCACCTGTCCTGAAAGCCAGTAGTGGGAGTGCAGGACGTCGTAGTAGCCGGGCGCGTACGACGCCTCCGTGCGCAGCACCTCACGGGCGAAGGTGCACAGCTGGCCAGGAAGCTCGGTCTTGGTGAGCCCCTCCAGCGGGCCGGCGACCACGTGGCGGACCACGATGCCGTGAGCGAGCTCGACCACCGGTGGCAGGCTGCGGGACGTGGCTCGGGTGAAGATGTCGACCGCGATGCCGTGCGCGGCCAGCTGCCGCGACAGCTCGACGACGTAGACGTTCATGCCGCCGGCGTCCCCGGTGCCGGGCTGGTCGAGGGGGGAGGTGTGGACGCTCAGCATGGCCACCCGTCTGAGGGGTCGCACCAGCCGGTCGACCCAAATTACCTGGGCTCCACCCACACGCCTGCTCACAGATCTCACAGCTCCCAGAAGAACGCCGCGCGCGAACCGTGCTGCCCACGCCTGTAGGAAGGCCAACAACCAATGCGTCTCGCGCATTTCACCGGACCTCGCGAACCGGCGTCCCCAACCCGCTGGGTGCCGCAATGGCGCCCATGACCGACCATCCACGCGCCGCCCTCGTGACCGGCCACAGCAGCGGTATCGGTGCGGCCACGCCCGCGCCCTGGCCGGAGCGGGGTACGGCGTGGTGTGCGCCGCCCGGCGTACCGACCGGAGCGAGACGCTGGCCGCCGATATCGACGGGTTCGCGGTCTCGTGCGACGTTGCTCGCCTCCGGCTCGCGTGGGAAACGAATTCGAACATCCCTCGGGTCCCCGCTAATCGCACATGTACGCACGCCCGCGGACGGATTCCGAACAAATTTTGCCTCTAATCGCTCACAAACGTATACTGGGACACTTCTGCGTTCGCGACCGCCGAGAGGGTCACCATGCCATCAGCCACCTTGCCCGCCCGCGTCATGTTGGGAGGGGTCCTGCTTGCCTCCGGCCTCCTGGCACCGGCGCTCACCAGCACCGCACTGGCGCAACCGACGTCCAGCCCCGTATCGACGAGTTCCGACTCGGAGACCGAGACCCGGCCCGTGATCGACTCCAACTTCGCCGACCCGGAAATCCTTCTGGTCGACGGCGTCTACCACGCCTACGCGACCAACTCGGACGGGCAAAACGTCCAGCACGAGACGTCGACGGACCTGCAGCACTGGACCCGCCAGTCCGACGTCGCGCCCGTACTCGGTGACTGGGTCGGGCCGTGCAGCTTCGCGCCCGGTGGTGCGACCGACAAGTGCGTCTGGGCCCCCGAGGTCACCGCGGTGGACGGCAGCTACGTCCTGTACTACACAGCCCGTGACGCGACGTCGCCGCGCCAGTGCATCGGCGTCTCGACGTCGACGTCGCCGAACGGACCGTTCGTTCCCGTCGGTGACGACCCGCTGGTGTGCCCCAACGGAGAGAACGGCACGACGGATCTCGGCGGTGCCATCGACGCGAGCACGTACAACGAGGACGGTCAGCGTTACCTGCTGTGGAAGGCGGACGGCAACTGCTGCGCCGGCAAGACCGCGATCATCTTCATCCAGCCGCTGTCGGACGACGGAACCACACTCACCGGGCCGCCGGTCGAGCTGATCCGACGCGACCAGCCCTACGAGGGCAACGTCGTCGAGGCGCCCACGCTCGTGAAGCGCGACGGCACCTACTACTTGTTCTACTCGGCGAACGACTTCTACGGCGGCGGCTACCGCACCGCGTACGCGACGTCATCGAGCATCACCGGGCCGTACACGAAATCGCGGACCGAGCTCATGACGACGGACAGGTTCCAGGGTGACGTGATCGGCCCGGGCGGCCAGGACATCGTCACCAACGCCGACGGCACGACCTCGATCGTCTTCCACGGCTGGGATCCGACGTACTCCTACCGTGCGATGTATGTCAGCGACCTGAACTGGTCGGCGAGCGGCGCCCCGTCTGTCGAGGCTGCGGCTACGCGCTACCAGGCTGAGGACGGCACGCTCAGCAACGCCCTTGTGGTGGGTGACGACAGCGCGTCCGGCCTGGCGAAGGTCGGCGGCATGGACTTCTCCAACAGCTCCGTGACCATCAAGGTGTACGCCGACACGTCGGCGCCGCAGACGTTGGGCATCCGCTACGCGAACGGGTCGCGCGACGCGAGTGGCACGGTCGCGTCGACGGACACGGTGACCGTTAACGGCGCGGATGCAGGCACCGTGTACTTCGCGCACACCACCTGGGGCAACTGGCAGATGGTAGAGCACCCTGTAACCCTGAAGATGGGCTGGAACACGGTCACGTTCACCAAAGCGACGTACTTCGCCGAGATCGACGCGATCGACGTGTACGACAGCGATCCCGTGCCCGCACCGAGCGGCCCGCCAGCGGATGTGACCGGCGCCACCCGCTACGAGGCCGAGAAAGGCACGGTCACGCATGCCCGTGTCCTTGCTGACACCAGCGCATCCGGCGGCGCCAAGGTCGGCGGTCTCGACTTCGCAGACAGTTCGGTGACGTTGCTGGTGAACGCGAAGAGGTCCGGGCCGGCGACACTGGGCATCCGCTACGCGAACGGCTCCGAGCGGGGCGGCTACCGCGTCGAGTCGACGGACAAGGTGACCGTCAACAACCGGAACGCCGGCACCGTTACCTTCGCGCACACCACGTGGGGCAACTGGCAGACGCTAGAGCACCAGGTGCTGCTGAAGAAGGGCGTGAACAGGGTCACGCTGACCAAGGCCACGTTCTACGCCGAGATCGACGCGGTGGACGTGTACTGAGAGTCGGCCTCTGAGGAATCACTGTCCCCGGCATGCGTGCCCTTGACCGAGCGTTGCTCAGCTCGGCCGGGGGCACGATGCGTCGCGCCAGCGGGACCGCGCCCCGTCGAAATTCGGCCAGGGCGGCGTACCTCGATAGAATCGCTCTCACGCGCCGCGACGACTCGCACGTCTTCCTTGCCGCTGCTGATCCGGCGTACCCCTCCACGACAGGACCGTTTCACCGTGTCTTCTCCCACGATCCAGGCCATCGAGCCGACCTCCCGCGCCGACATCCGTAACGTCGCGATCGTGGCGCACGTCGACCACGGCAAGACCACTCTGGTCGACGCGATGCTGTGGCAGTCCGGAGCCTTCGGTGCCCACCAGCACGTCGACGAGCGCGCGATGGACTCCGGCGACCTCGAGCGCGAGAAGGGCATCACCATCCTCGCGAAGAACACCGCGGTGCGGTACGCCGGCCCGGCGGCCACGGACGGGCCCGTCACCATCAACATCATCGACACCCCCGGTCACGCCGACTTCGGCGGCGAGGTCGAGCGCGGGCTGTCGATGGTCGACGGCGTCGTGCTGCTCGTCGACGCGTCGGAAGGGCCGCTTCCGCAGACCCGCTTCGTGCTCCGCAAGGCGCTGGCGCAGAAGCTCCCCGTCGTGCTCGTCGTCAACAAGGTCGACCGACCGGACGCCCGGATCTCGGAGGTGGTCGAGGAGACCTACGAGCTCTTCATGGACCTGCTCGACGACACGCACGACCAAGAAGCTCTCAACTTCCCCGTCGTGTACGCCTCGGCCAGGGCCGGTCGCGCCTCGATGACACAGCCCGCTGACGGCGACATGCCAGACTCCGCTGACCTGGAGCCGTTGTTTCGCACGATCATCGAGAGCGTGCCTACGCCGACGTACACCGAGGGCGCCCCCCTTCAGGCCCACGTGACGAACCTCGACGCGTCGCCGTTCCTCGGCCGGCTGGCGCTGTGCCGGGTGCACGAGGGCACCTTGAAGAAGGGGCAGAACGTCGCCTGGCTGCGCCGCGACGGCTCACGCCGCAACGTCAAGATCACCGAGCTGCTCGTCACCGAGGCGCTCGAGCGGGTCGCCGGCACGCACGCCGGCCCCGGTGACATCGTCGCCATCGCCGGCATCCCGGAGATCAACATCGGCGAGACGCTTGCTGACCTCGACAACCCGGTCGCGCTACCGCTCATCACCGTCGACGAGCCCGCCATCTCCATGACGATCGGCACGAACACCTCACCGCTGGCAGGTCGCGCCAAGGGTACGAAGGTGACCGCGCGGCTGGTCAAGGACCGGCTCGACCGCGAGCTCGTCGGGAACGTGTCGATCAAGGTGCTGACCACCGAGCGCCCCGACACGTGGGAGGTACAGGGACGAGGTGAGCTCGCGCTGGCCATCTTGGTCGAGCAGATGCGCCGGGAAGGGTTCGAGCTGACCGTCGGCAAGCCGCAGGTCGTCACCCGGGAGATCGACGGCAAGCTGCACGAGCCCGTCGAGCGGCTCACGATCGACGCGCCCGAGGAGCACCTCGGCGCCATCACCCAGCTGCTCGCGGTGCGCAAGGGCCGGATGGAGCAGATGATCAACCACGGAACCGGCTGGGTGCGGATGGAGTTCCTCGTGCCTGCCCGTGGGCTGATCGGCTTCCGCACGGAGTTCCTCACCGACACCCGCGGCACGGGCATCGCCCACCACGTCTTCGAGGGTTACGAGCCGTGGGCGGGTGAGCTCCGAACCCGCTCCAGCGGCTCGCTCGTCGCCGACCGGACCGGTGCTGCGACGTCGTACGCGATGACCAACCTGCAGGAGCGCGGCACGTTGTTCGTCGAGCCCGCGACCGAGGTCTACGAGGGCATGATCGTGGGTGAGAACTCCCGCGCCGACGACATGGACGTCAACATCACCAAGGAGAAGAAGATGACGAACGTCCGGTCGAACGCCGACGAGTTCGAGAAGCTCGTGCCACCGCGCAAGCTCTCGCTGGAGCAGTCGCTCGAGTTCTGCCGCGAGGACGAGTGCGTCGAGGTGACGCCCGACTCGGTGCGCATCCGCAAGCTCGTCCTCGACCAGACCGTCCGCGGCCGCACCGCCGCCAGGGCCCGCACCCGCGCCTGACACCGCCGCCGAGGCGGCTGCCCTCCCCGGGCGCCTGCCCGCCAACCGAAGTGAACATGGCAGATGCACTGTCCGCACGGCAGATTTGCCATGTTCACAAGCCAGCTGGCTTGTTGACATGGCAAACGCCGGGAGGCGGCAGGGGACGGCACCGCGCACTCGCGCTCGCGGCCGGTTCAGGTGTTGAGAAAGCCCGTGATCAGCGCCCGCAGCTCCGCACGATGGCTCCAGACGAGCCCCCCACCGGCGACGATCGTCACCTCGGCGTTCGGCAGCAGCTCGGCCAGCTCACGGGCGACTACGGCCGGATGCGCGGTGTCGTCCTCCTGGCCGATCAGCAGCACCGGGCAGCTGACGGCGGCCAGGCCGTCTCGCGAGTCGAGCGGGTGTTGCGACGGCAGCTCCCGCAGAGCCTGTGCCACCGACGTCGCCGACAGCCGGCGGGACTGGCGGGCCGCCCACAGGCGTACGTCGGGGCGGTCCTGCACCGACGCCGGCAGCTCGGCGATCAGAGCGGCAGCCAGACCGGCAAGGTCCCGCTGCTCGATCAGCTCGGCCTGGTGCTGCAGTCTCGCGACCGCCGGGTCGGTGCGGGGCTGGTCGATGGCGGCGGGTAGCACGAGCACCAGCCGGTCGAAGAGATGCGGCGCCGACACCGCAGCCCGTAGCACCGCGCCGGACCCGAGCGACACACCTAGGCCTCGGGTCGCGCCGAAGGTCGTCACCACGGCGCGCAGCTCTCCCGCGAGTGACTCGTAATGCCACCGGCCTCCCCCTCCGACCGTCGCACCGTGGCCGCGGAAGTGGAAGAACACCCGGGTGCCTTCGACGCCCGAGCCGAAGGGCCGCGTCTCGTCGATGGAGCCGGCGAGGCCGTGCGCGAAGACCGTCGTGGGCGCGCCGCTGCCCCTGACCAGGCACTCGATCGGCCCGCCGGGGCCGGCGATCAAGGGCACCGAGGTCAGCGCTGGTGCATGGCGCGCAGCGTCGGGCGTACGTCGATGAGGTAGACCAACGCAGCGACGGTGCCGATCATGTTGAAGAAGACAGAGTTCCCGAACAACAGGTGCAGAACGAGGAAGACACCGAGCAGGAGCAACCAGAACACCTTGTTCTGCTTGTCCGCCGCGACGAAGAACTCATCCTTGCGGATGGCGGAGTCGCACAGAGCGAACGCCTTCACGACGAGCAGTACCCACCACAGCGTGCCGGTGATGTAGGACTCGATCTTGAAGGCGAGGTATGCGTCTACTGCTGCTGCCACCACGCGCCCAAGGGTAACTGCCGCATGCAACGAGCCGAGGTCCCATGGAGCGAGTTGCTCCGCAGGACCTCGGATGGGCTTCGCTGCAAAGGCGCTACGAGCGTCAGCGTCCGGTCTTGTCGGCGGCGTCGCTGGTCGCCTTCTTGGTCGCCGACGCGGTCTTCTTCGCGCTGGTCGTGGTGGCCTTCGCCGACGACTTCGCCCTGCTGGCCGACTTCTTGGCTGTGGACGTGGTCGCCGCTGCGGACTTCCGGGCGGTCGCCGTGGTCGCCGCTGCCGACTGCGTGGTCGCGCCGGCCTGCTTCTTCACCGTTGTCCTGGTGGCCTTGGCCCGAGCAACGGTGCTCTCTGCCTGCTCCTGCAGATCGGACGTCGCCTGCTGGCGGCGGACGCGGGTCACCAGGGACTTGCCCCGGCCGGCCAGGTCGCCGTACGTCGAGAATGCGCTCACGATGGCGTCGCCGAGCAAGCCCTGCGCCTTGCTCGGTACGGACTGGACGTCGATCTCGCCCCGTGCGTTGCGCAGCTTCGCGACGGCAAGGTCACCTACACCGACGACGGCGTACAGAGGTGTCTTGTCGAGGTCGCTGAGGGCGCGCTCAACGTCGCTGCGGGTCTTGTCGAGGACAGTGCTGAGGGGCATGGTCATTCCTTTTCCGCACCGGTCGGTGCTTCTCGGGGTCGTGTGTCGGTCAGCGCGGCTCGCGCCGAAACGAGTCGTAGATGTCGAGCAGCACCTGCTTCTGCCGCTCGGTGAGGGCGGGGTCGGAGAGCACCGCGATGTGCACGGAGCGCTCCTGGTCGTCATCCGGCTCGAGGATCCCGGCCCGGACGTACATCGTCTGCGCGGACACCCGCAGGGCGCGGGCGAGCTGCTGGAGCACCTCGGCCGAGGGTCGGCGCAGGCCGCGCTCGATCTGGCTCAGGTAGGGGTTGGACACCCCGGTCTGCTCCGCGAGCTGCCGTAGCGAGAGCTGGGCTCCGCGACGCTGCTCACGCAGGTAATCACCAAGACTCTGGGCGCCCTGCCCGAACTTGGCGGTGCCCGCCTTCGCCGTCGCACCCACCTTCGCGGCGAGTTCGGGCGCGCTGTGGACCGGCGTGGCGACCTTCAGCTTGGCCATAGCCCCTACTGTGCTTGCAATAGTTAGCAGTTTGCAAGCTGTGAGCACGTGATGCCGCTCACGGTGGCGGCTGGCGGCCCGCTTCGCTCAGACGGCGGCCAGCAGCTCCGTCTGCAGAGCTCGGCGTACGTCGGCGAGCCGCGACGGTACGACGGAGTACCACACCCAGGTGCCCACGGTCGGTGCGCCGGCTGACCGAAGGGCGCCGCCGGCTCCCTGCGGAGCTGCGTCGTCGATGTCCTCAGAACGCGGCGCGGAGCTCGCCCACGGGCCGCCCGCCGCCGAGCAGCTCCACCTCACCGGTGCGGTGCAGCGCCTCGGCATCGACGCCGGGTTCGCGGTCGACGCCCATCCGGCGCAGTGCGTGCGCCATCACGACCGGTCGGGCGCGGCTGCTGCCGTCGTCGATCTTCAGTGCCACCGCACGGCCGTCGGGCAACGCCAGGGCGTAGCAGGCCTCGGCGCCTGCCTTGCCGATCGCGCCCGGTACGGCCCGCAGGAGCGCGCACTCGTCACGTCGCGAGCCCGAGGCGTACGCCGGGGAGCCGACGACCGCGTCAACGACCCGCCGCTCCGGCGTACCGGCAGGAGCAACCACCAAGGCACGGAAGGCGCTCGCCAACCCGGTCAGCGACGCGGAGAACAGCGGTGCGCCGCAGCCGTCGACGCCCGTCGACGTGATCGGCTCACCAGTCAGCTCGGCGAACGTGTCGGCCAGCGCCAGCTGAAGCGGGTGGCCGGCATCGCGGTAGGTGGCGATGTCCCAGCCGTTCGTGACGCAGGTGGCGAGCATCGCGGCATGCTTCCCGGAGCAGTTCATCGCGACCGGTGCCTTGCCGAGCCCGCTGCGGATGTACCCCTCTTGCGCTTCCGCGTCCAACGGGTAGTCGGGTGGCGTCTGCAGCGCCGACTCGTCGAGGCCTGCCCCGGCGAGGATCCGGCGTACGCCGTCGATGTGGAAGTCCTCCCCGGAGTGGCTCGCCGACGCCAGCGCGAGCAGCTCACCGTCGAGGTCGAGACCGAGACGCAGCATCCCGACCGCCTGCATCGGCTTGTTGCTCGAGCGAGGGTAGATCGGCTCGTCAACACCACCGACCGCCCAGTCCACCGCGCCGTCGGCGGTGAGCACCACGACAGACCCACGATGGTGGCCCTCGACGAAGCCCGAACGCACGATGTCGACAAGGATCTCTGGCGCAGCCACGTGCGGCAGCGTACCTGCGGGTCCGATGCTCGCCCGCTGTCGGCACCGCGCCGTGGACGTCATGAGATGGCACAATCGCCCCGTGTCCGATCGCAACGTCTCGATCCCGCAGTGGACCCCGACTCAGCGCGAGATCGACGACCTCGACCTGCTCCTCGACGAAGCCATCCCGCCGCTGCGCGGATTCGTCGACCCGTCGGCGGGCACCGGCACGAGTGCGCCGATCACCCTGCACGTACGCCGGGAGACGGCCGAGGTCGCGATCGGCGTCGGCACGCTCGACCTCATCGACCCCGAGGGCGCGGCCCTCGCCCGGCTGACGGTCGAGTCGACATACGACGCGAGCACGCCGCAGCGAGACGATCTGGTGGGTGTCGCGGGGCCGGTCGAAAGGCTGGCGCACAACGAGTTCGGACCGTTCCGGCGGCTGCATCTGTCCCCCGCCCAGGTGCACGCGGACACACCGCCCGACCGGCTGAGCGCCGTGATGGTGACCCGCGCGCTCACCGAGGACGACATCAGCGCTGTCCGCGAGGTCGCCGCCTCAACCGGCAGGACACCGCTGCTGGTGACGTGCACCGGCCACGACATGCCCCGCGGGCTCTCCGCGCCGGCACTCGTGCGCGCCGGCCTGGCCGCCGCCGACCTCATCGGGCACGACGCGAGGGTCGTCGCCGTACCGGTGGCTGACCACGGCGACGACGCCAACCCGGCGCTGCTCAGATCTGTCGGCGAGGCGTACGGCGCCGTCGACCTCGTGCTGCCCGCTGAACCGACCGGCGAGCACCCCGAGCCGATCCGGTCGATCATCGCCGTCGACCGCCCGCCGCGCGGCCACCAGGGCGTCGTCATCTTCTTCACCGGGCTGTCCGGCTCGGGCAAGTCGACGCTGGCTCGCGCCGTTGTCGACCACATCCTCGAGCGCGGCGACCGCACCGTCACCTCGCTCGACGGCGACGTGGTGCGCCACCACCTGTCCAAGGGCCTCGGCTTCAGCCGCGAGGACCGCGAGACGAACATCTTGCGGATCGGCTTCGTGGCGGCAGAGATCTCCCGCCACGGCGGGGTGGCGGTGTGCTCGCCCATCGCCCCGTTCGACGCGACCCGGGCCGAGGTACGCCGGATGACCCGTCGCGCCGGCGGTGGGTTCGTGCTCATCCACGTGTCCACACCACTGGAGGAGTGCGAGCGCCGAGACCGCAAAGGTCTCTACGCGAAGGCCCGGGCTGGCGAGATCCCCGACTTCACCGGGATATCGTCGCCGTACGAACCGCCGAGCGATGCCATCAAAATCGACACAACCGATAGAGATATAGCAGAATGCACGCGCGAGATTCTCGCGGCGCTCAGCTCTGAGGGCTGGCTCAACCCCTGACCGGAGGACACGTGCTCAACGCGGGACAGCAGCTGCTGGCTGACGGCTGGTTCAGCGCCCACGGTCTGGAGATCAAGACTGCGATCGCGGCGTTCGTCGTCGGGGTGGTCGTCGGGATCACGGGGATGGGTGGTGGCGCGCTGATGACCCCTGCGCTGATCTTCCTCGGTGTCGGTGACGCGTCGACGGTCGTGACGGCCGACCTCACCGCGGCGGCGGTGTACAAGTCCGGCGGCGCCGCCGTGCACTGGCGCGAGGGGTCCCCGAACCTCCGCCTGGCCGGCTGGCTCATCGTCGGGTCTGTGCCGATGGCGTTCCTCGGTCCGCACCTCATCGGCTGGATAGCGCCCGACGCCGACCTCGAAGACACCCTCAAGCTCTGCATCGGTTTCGCACTGCTCTTCGCCGCGGCGACGTACGCGTTGCGGCTCTACATCCAGCTGCGGCGGGTCACCGACGGCACCCACCCCGGTGAAAGCGACCCGGTCGTACGCCCCGTCCCCACCATCGTGGTCGGAGCGCTCGGCGGCCTGCTGGTAGGGATCACCTCGGTCGGGTCAGGCTCGGTGATCATGGTCGCGCTGCTGATGCTCTACCCGACGCTGTCGGCGGTGAAGCTGGTCGGGACCGACCTGGTGCAGGCGGTGCCGCTGGTGCTGTCCGCGGCCGTGTCGAACATCATTGCCCACGGCCTCGACTGGGGGATCACGATCCCGCTGATCATCGGCTCGGTGCCCGGCACGATCCTTGGCGCCAAGATCGCACCGCGGGTGCCGCAGTCGGTGATCAGGCGCGCCATCGTGGTCGTCTTGACGATGTCGGGTCTCGCCCTGCTCGACAAGGCAGGGTGGGCCCCCCTCGGCGCCGGCGAGGAGGAGACCCATCCCATCTTCATCGGGGTGGCGGGCATCGTCTTGATCGGGCTCGTCCCGCTCGTGTGGGGTCTGCTCCGCCGGGGCGCGGGCTTGCCCATGTTCGGAACCCCAACCGTTGCGGAGATCGAGGACCCTGCGGCAGCCAAGGCGCGCCGAAGCAGGACGCGTACACCTCGCTGACGCCGTCGCGACGCCAGCGGCCGCCTACGTACGCCGCCGTACCGGTCACCTCCGTCACATGTCGAGCGCGGATGGTCCGGGACAGGCGTCACGGGTGGCTAGGATGACCCGGAACTGCTCAGAGGAGACCCCCTGCAATGACCGTCCACGCTGACTATCGCCTCAGCCAGCTCGCTGAGCTGGAGGCCGAAGCTATCCACATCTTTCGTGAGGTCGCGGCGGAGTTCGAGAAGCCGGTGCTGATGTTCTCCGGTGGCAAGGACTCCGTCGTCATGATGCGGCTCGCGGAGAAGGCGTTCTTCCCGGCCAAGATCCCCTTCCCTGTGCTGCAGATCGACACCGGCTACGACTTCCCCGAGGTGCTCGAGACCCGTGACCACTGGGTCGACCGGCTCGGCGTACGCCTCGTTATCGCCTCCGTGGAGCAGGCCATCGCCAACGGTGTCGTGATCGACGACGGCAAGACGAGCCGCAACCGGATGCAGACCGGCACGCTGCTGGACGTCGTAGAACGCCATGAGTTCACGGCCCTGTTCGGTGGCGGTCGCCGCGATGAGGAGAAGGCGCGCGCCAAGGAGCGCGTGTACTCCCACCGCGACGAATTCGGCCAGTGGGACCCGAAGAACCAGCGGCCTGAGCTGTGGTCCCTCTACAACGGCCGCATCCACGCCGGCGAACACATGCGCATCTTCCCGCTCTCGAACTGGACCGAGCTCGACATCTGGCACTACATCGGTGCCGAGGAGATCGAGATCCCGAAGATCTACTTCGCCCACCAGCGGCGCGTGTTCAAGCGCGACAACATGCTCTACAGCGAGAGCGAGCACAATCCGCTGCGCCCCGGTGAGACGATCGAGGAGCGCACCGTACGTTTCCGCACCGTCGGCGACATCACCTTGACCGGGTGTGTCGAGTCGAGCGCTGACACCATCACCGCCGTCATCGACGAGATCGCCGTGGCCCGGGTCACCGAGCGCGGCGAGACCCGCGGTGACGACCGCTTCAGCGAGGCCGCGATGGAAGACCGCAAGCGAGAGGGCTACTTCTGATGGCTGGACCATCCATGGACCTGCTGCGGTTCGCCACTGCAGGCTCCGTCGACGACGGCAAGTCGACCCTGATAGGGCGGTTGCTGCTCGACTCGAAGTCGATCTTCGAGGACCAGCTCGAGGCCGTCGAGACGACCTCGAAGTCGCGCGGCTACGACTACACCGACCTGGCGCTGCTGACCGACGGTCTGCGGTCGGAGCGAGAGCAGGGCATCACGATCGACGTGGCCTACCGCTACTTCGCGACGCCCCGGCGCAAGTTCATCATCGCCGACACCCCCGGCCACGTGCAGTACACCCGCAACATGGTCACCGGCGCCTCGACTGCCGACCTCGGCCTGGTGCTGGTCGACGCCCGCCAGGGGCTCACCGAGCAGTCGCGTCGGCACGCCGTCATCTTGTCCCTGCTGCGCGTCCCCCACCTGGTCCTCTGCGTCAACAAGATGGACCTCGTCAACTACTCGCAGGACAAGTTCAACGAGATCCACGAGGAGTTCACGTCGTTCGCAACCAAGCTTGCGATTCCCGACCTGACGATCATCCCGATCTCGGCGCTGAAGGGTGACAACGTGGTCACCCGCTCCGAGTACATGGACTGGTACTCCGGACCGTCGCTGCTGCACCACCTGGAGAACGTGCACGTGGCGTCCGACCGCGACCTCGTCGACACCCGCTTCCCGGTGCAGTACGTCGTGCGGCCGAAGTCCGACGAGTACCACGACTACCGCGGCTATGCCGGCCGGGTAGCCGGTGGGGTGCTCAAGCCCGGTGACGAGGTGCTCGTGCTGCCCTCGGGCATGACGTCGAGGATCTCCGAGATCGACCTGTTCGACCAGCAGCTCGACGAGGCGTTCCCGCCCATGTCGGTGACGGTGCGGCTCGAGGACGACGTCGACGTGTCGCGCGGTGACATGATCTGCCGCCCGCAGAACGCGCCGCAGCCCAGCCAGGACATCGACGCGATGATCTGCTGGATGTCGTCGACCCCGCTGCTGCCCCGTCAGAAGCTGTCCATCAAGCACACCACGCGGACCGCCCGCGCGATGATCAAGGACGTGCAGTACCGCCTTGACGTGAACTCGTTGCACCGCGACCTCGAAACCAAGGAGCTGGTGCTCAACGAGATCGGGCGTGTGCAGCTGCGCACCACGTCGCCGATGCTGTGCGACCCCTACGAGAAGAACCGCACCACCGGCTCGTTCATCCTGATCGACGAAGCCACCGGCGTGACCGTCGGTGCGGGGATGATCAACACCGCCAGCTGACGCCCGGCTGCCTCAGAACATCGCGGCTGCGTCGGGCGGGTGCACCGCCCTCCGAGGCACGTCGGCTTCGACGGCAGCGTCGCAGGCCGTCGGTGCGGTGCCTCCGAGGTGCGCCGGATGGCGGTCGTCGGGACACCCAGGCCCTGGCTGGTCGGGATGGCTCTGCTGTACGCCGGTGACCAGTTGCTGAAGCTGTCTGCCGAGCTCGACCGTCGCGTCCTGGACGCATCCTTGCGTCGGCAAGGTGATCGGCGGGCTCACCGCGATCGAGACCGCCCGGCCGCGGCGCAGGCTGATCGGCAGGCCGGCGGTGGCGACCCGCTGCGGGCCCCATACCGCCACCAGCACCAGTGGCGCGCCGGTGCTGCGGCTCAGCGCAACCGCGCCAGGCATCAGCGCGCGAACCGTGAACGACCGGCTGATGCCTGCCTCGGGGAAGACACCGACGACCTCGCCAGCGATCAGGGCGCCGCGTGCCTCCAGGAACGCGCCCGCGGGCGCAGCCCGGTCCACCGGGACATGGCGCATGGCGGTCATGGCCGGCCCCGCGATCGCGTTGTGCCAGACGTCGTAGCGGGTCAGGAAGCGGATGAACCGACCGCTGGGACGAGCCGCCAGCCCCACGAAGATGAAGTCGAGGAAGCTCACGTGGTTGCTGACCACGATTGCGGGACCGGACCGGGGGATGTGCTCCGCGCCGTCGACCCGGATCCGCAGCCCCAGCAACCAAAACAGCAGCCGCGAGGCAGCGATGGCAAGCCGGTAGACCAGATCCACTCCGCAAGTATCGCGATTCGTCCGCCTGAAGGCGGGGAGTTCTCGCCGGGCCTGGCCGGACGAATCCGAGGGGGAACGTTTCAGCGGCTGGCCCGGACGTGCAGGCCGACGTCGGGGTCGACGAGGGCTTCCTGCGCCGCAGCGATCCCGTCGACGAGAAGGGGTACGCCGACGTCGACGTTGCGCTTCACCAGCGCGAGCGCGATCGGGCCGAGCTCATGGTGCCGGGCAGACGTCCCGACGGCACCGACAGCACGGCCGTCGGCCACGACATCGGCCTTGTGCCCGGGCAACCGGTCCGCCGAACCGTCGAGGTGGAGCAGCACCAGCCGACGCGGCGGCCGGCCGAGGTTGTGCACGCGGGCCACCGTCTCCTGGCCGCGGTAGCACCCCTTGTCGAGGTGCACCGCCGAGCCGACCCAGCCGACCTCGTTGGGGATCGTGCGGTGGTCGGTGTCGAGGTGGAGTCGGGGCTCACCGCGAGCGATCCGCAGCGCCTCATAGGCCCAGAGACCGCACAGCGGCCCTGCCGTCGACGTCTCGAGCTCCGCCCTGCTGACCAGCTCGACCGCCTCGGGTCCGCGTGCCACGACTGCCCACTCCTCCGTGACGTCGTGCACCTCGACGCGCATCATGAAGCGCATCGAGTCGAGCCAGGCGACGAGCGGGGCGGCTTCCCCAGGTCCGACGTGGGCCCAGAACGCGGCTCCGTCGTCGTAACCGCTCATCGCGTGCTCGACGTGGCCGTGCGGCGACAGCACCAGCGTGGTCACCCACTGGCCTGGCGAGAGTCCCTCCAGGTACTGAGTCGTGAGTGAGTGCAGCCACGGCAGCCGGTCCGGTCCGTCGATGCTCACCACCTCGCGGTGCGACAGGTCGACGGAGCCTTCGCCGGCGAGCAGCGTCTTCTGCTCCCGCAACGGGTCGCCGTAGTGGGCCGCAACGCCGACGTCGACACCGTCAGCCTCCACGGCGCGTGGCGCCCGCAGCAGCGGGCTCGACCACCTCACGACGCGCAGCTCGCGCACTCACCGAACACAGTCAGATGTCCCACGTCTGCGTGGAACCCGTGTTGCTCTCTCAGCATTCCTGTCATGGGCTCGATCTCCGCCGGCTCCACCTCGGTGATCTCACCGCAGCCGCGGCAGACGAGGTGGACGTGCTCAGGTGCCGTGGCCGCATGGTACGTCGGGGCGCCGTGGCTGAGATGTGCATGGTTGACGAGCCCGAGCTGCTCGAGGAGCTCCAGAGTGCGATAGACGGTCGAGATGTTGACGCCGGAGGCACGCTCGGTGATCCAGGCGTGCGCGTCCTCGGGTGTCGCGTGGCCGAGCGTGGTGACCGCGTCGAGCACGAGATGCCGTTGGGGCGTGAGCCGATAGCCCCGTGCCTTGAGCCGCTCCTGCAGGTCCATCGCGTCAGTCTACGAGGCAGCGCGCTACTCGGACCTTTGCAAGCGCGCCCAGATGTGCGGCTGGATCTGCTGGCCGACGGCAGCCATGTCGAAGGTCCACAGCAGGTCGCCCTCGACCAGTCCGTACAGCCGGTGGCCGCCGACGTACTCCTTGGCGCTCTCGGTGCGGACGACGGCGTCGGTGGACAGCTCGATCTTCGCTCCGTCGACCTTGCCGTAGTAGATCTCGACGAAGCCCGTCGGGTGCGCCAGCACCAGCTCGATCCCGCCGCCGGGCTGCGGCCGCACGAACCCGGTCTCGAGCGCGAGCGGCCGTACCTCGTTTCCTTCGGCATCGATCAGCCAGGTGCGGCTGAAGTAGTGGAGAAATGGTCGCCCGTCATGGGTGAACGCCACCTCCTGGCCGAACGGGAACGCGTCGATCGTCGGGTAGTCACCGTGGCCGTTGCCCTGCCAGTGCCCGAGCAGGAAGGCCACCGGCATCAGGTCAGGATGCAGGTCGGTGGGAATCTGGAAGGGCATGCGTGCGCTCGGAGTCAACTGTCGCTGGTCGGCTTCGAGCCGCGGACGAGCGCGTAGACGGAGTATCCGGCGAGACCGGTGATAGCGAGGCTGCTGACGACCAACAGCATGCTGAAGAAGAACTCCACGCTTGGAGTCTAACGACGAGCGTTGCCCACGCTGCACAAAGACACCGGCCATTACCGCGCTACACCGCTGCTGCGCCTAGCGACGCGCTTTGACCTGGAGGAAGGCGCGTGCCTCGGTCGTCGACATGGCCGGCCGCTGCGCCAGGTCCGCCAGCGCCGCGGCACGTGAGACCAGCTCTTCGTTGTGCTTGACCGGTACGCCGCGGGCGAGGGTCAACGTGTCCTCCATCCCCACCCGGAGGTGGCCGCCCTTCGCAAGCGAGGCGAACGCGACCGCGAGGGAGGTGCGCCCGATCCCGGTGGCCGACCACGAGGTGACCGCCGCCGGCAGCGCCTGCACAGAAGCGACGAGGGCGTCTGCGGTTCCTGGCATTCCCCCCGGGACGCCCATCACGAGGTCGCAGTGCACGCGCCCGCCGTACGGCAGCCCGAACGTGTCGAGCAACCGGTGCAGTGCGTGCACGTGACCGAGGTCGAAGAGCTCGAACTCCGGTACGACCTCCCGCTGCTGGCTGAGCTGGTAGAGCTCGGCGACGAACGGCCACGGGTTCATGAAGACGTCGTCGCCAAAGTTCGTCGTCCCCATCGTGAGGGAGCAGGAGTCGGGCTCGGCGTCCAGCACCCGCAGTCGCTGGTCGAGCGGATCGTGCACGGATCCTCCGGTCGACAGCTGTACGACGAGGTCGGTGTGCTCCCGGATCGCCGCCACCGAATCGGAGAGCAGACCAAGCTCCAGGGTGGGACGGTGCTCGGCATCGCGGATGTGCAGGTGGATCATGGCCGCGCCGGCGGCCTCACAGCGCACCGCTGTCTCGACCAGCTCCTCCAGCGTCGTCGGCAGCGCCGGCACCACCTCCTTCGTCGACTCCGCACCCGTCGGGGCGACGGTGATCAGCGTGGTGGGGTGGGGCGCGGCCGTCATGGCCGACATCGTGCCAGACTCGTCGCGGCCGCAGACCGCCACCGGGGACGGTCCGGCGTACGACGGCGACGAGCGGGAGGCTCCCATGCGGGCGGTGGTTCAACGGGTGACCAGCGCGAGCGTCAGCGTCGACGCGTCGGTGGTCGGAGCCGTCGACACGCCGGGATTGCTGGTCCTACTGGGAGTGACCCACGACGACACCGACGCCGACGCAGCTGCTCTGGCCGCCAAGGTCTGGCAGCTGCGGATCATGCGCGACGAGCTCTCTGCCAGTGACCTCAACGCACCCGTCCTCGTGGTCAGCCAGTTCACGCTGTACGCGGACACCCGCAAGGGCAGGCGCCCCTCCTGGTCGGCGGCAGCGCCGGCGTCGGTGTCGGAGCCGCGGTACGACACCTTCTGCGCTGCTTTGCGAGCCCTCGGCGCGCACGTCGCGACCGGTGCGTTCGGCGCGCAGATGCAGGTGACCCTGACCAACGACGGCCCGGTCACGCTGGTCCTGGACACGTGATCCGCCCGCACCCCGGCCAGCATGGCTGACGCGTCACGGTGCGTGAGAGCAGCCTCAGTCTCCATCCCCCGCGACAGCTGGGTGAAGATCGACGGTTACCCGTACGGCAACGGGCACGCCAAGATCAACGCCGCGTTCTCGTACGGCGGGCCGAAGCTCGCCTTGCAGACGGTCGAGGAGCTCACCGACATCTCCTCCACCGCGTGGCGATCATCGACTGGGTCGGCTTCCGCGATCTGACCAGCGCACTCGGCGGCGTCCGGGTCTACATCCCGGAGACGTTCTACGACGACTCGCAGCGGATCACGTGGAAGAAGGGCTGGCACACCTTTGAAGACGATGAGGCCCTCGCATATGTCCGCACCCGTCACGGCCTGGCGAACGGCGACTTCGACCGGATCAAGCGTCAGCAGAACTTCATGCGAGCAACCATGAGCAAGCTGCTCTCTGGCTCCACCACTCACAACCCCCTCAAGATCACCAAGGTCGTCGGGGTGGTGACGAAGTACCTGACCGTCGACTGACGTCCCGGCGTCTCCCCTTCAGGCGAGGTACTCTCGACGCTGACCGCCTCACACTCCCCGGGGGTTCCATGGCAGACCGACCACCAGCCGACTCTGACGAGCCGACGGACCGGTCTCCTGACGCCCAGCCAAGCTCCCCCGACGACCCCACCAGCACCACCACAGGCAGCAGTGCGCAGGACGGCTCCTCGGCCGAGGGGTCGAGCGCCGGCGCGGGTGGTGCCTCCGCTGCGCCGCCGCCGCAGCACTTCGTTCGAAGGCACCGTACGCAGCTGCTGATATCGCTAGGTCTTGTCCTGCTGCTGGTGATCGGTGCCTCTGCCGGTTACCTCTACTGGGCCAACAGCAAGCTGGCCGACATCCCACGCGTCGAGGCCGGCATCACGCCCGCCCCCGAGAAGGACCACAACGAGGCGAAGTACCCGCTCAACATCTTGCTGCTCGGCGCCGACCACGGGAACGTCGGGCAGTCGGTTGCGGAGGACCTCGCCGACGGCAAGTGGACCCCCTTCGAGCACCTGAGCGACACGATCATCGTGCTGCACATCCCCGCCGACCGAGAGTCGGCACAGCTCATCTCGATCCCCCGGGACAGCTGGGTCAAGGTCCGGGGCTACCCGTACAGCAACGGCCGCGCCAAGATCAACGCCGCCTTCTCGTACGGCGGCCCCGAGCTCGCCGTCGACACAGTGCAAACGCTTACCGGCATGACGATCGACCATGTGGCGATGATCGACTGGGTCGGGTTCCGCGAGCTCACCGAGGCTCTCGGCGGCGTCCGGGTCTACATCCCCGAAAGCTTCACCGACACCAGCCAGAACGTCGAGTGGGTGAAGGGCTACGAGACTCTCGAGGGAGAGCGCGCTCTGCAGTACGTCCGCACCCGGCACGACCTGCCGGGACCGGTCAAGGACGACTTCGGTCGCATCGCCCGTCAGCAGAACTTCCTGCGGGCTCTGATGGGCAAGCTCTTGGCCCACAGCACGACCCGGAACCCTATCCGCTTCGGCAAGGTGCTCAACACGCTGACGAAGTTTCTCACCGTGGACAGCAGCTGGGACAACGACGAGATCCGCGATCTTGCCTTCTCCCTGCGCAACATCGAGTCCGACGACGTCGACTTCGTCACCGCGCCCTTCGGCAGCTACGACATGATCGACGGGCAGAGCATCGTCCGTCTCGACAAACCCAAGCTCCGCCAGCTGATCCGCAACGTTCAGAACGACCGCATCGGGCGCTACCTCACCAAGTACCCCGAGCAGAAGCTGGCAGGGGACAAGTCGATCAACTGACGCGGGCGCGCGCGTGTAGTGGAACGGCCGGGTGGTTCCTACTGGTGCCGGCCGTAGTCATCGTCAAGGCGCTCGATGTCGTCCTCGCCGAAGTACGTGCCGGTCTGCACCTCGATGAAGATGAGGTCGGTCGTCCCGACGTTCTCCATCCGGTGCGCCGCCCCCACCTCCACGTCGATGGTGGAGCCAACGGTCACCTGCTGCTTGACGTCATCCAAGGTGACCACACCCTCACCGGCAACGATCACCCAGTGCTCGCCACGACGGCGGTGCCGCTGGTAGCTGAGCCGCTTGCCCGGGCTCACGCAGATGCGCTTGACACGAAACGCCTCGGCCGCGTCGACAACCTCGTAGTAACCCCAGGGACGGTCGTCGCGCTCGATGGCCACGGCTAGTTCCCTTCACGACGGTCCGAGGCGGCCCCCGCCCCAGCAGGCCGCCATCTCGAGCGTCAGTGTAATCAACGCCGTGTGCTGCTGGAGCAGCTACCGAATCAGACGTGGATGCGCACCTCGGCGACATCGCCCTTCGCTGCCTTGACCGCGCGATCGACCGGCACGACCTTGGGAGCCAGCGCCCGCAGCGTCCAGTCGCCGGGTGCTGCGAAGAACCGGAACTGACCGGTCGCGCTCGTCGGCACCTCCGCGGTGAACTCACCGCTGCGGTCGAGCAGCCGCACGTACGCGTTCGCGACCGGCTCATCCTCGTGGACGACGACTCCTTGGATGATCGACTCCTTGGCGACGTCGACGCCCTCGAGGCTGGGGCCGCCCTGGGTTGCTCCGCACACTCAGGCCTCCCCGGGCTCGTCGCCGGTGGCCACGGGCACGCCGACGAGCGAGCCGTACTCCGTCCACGAACCGTCGTAGTTCTTCACGTTCGGCTCGTCGAGGATCTCGTGCAGCACGAACCAGGTGTGCGCGCTGCGCTCACCGATGCGGCAGTAGGCGATGGTGTCCTTCGACCCGAACTCGACGCCGGCCTCCTGGTAGAGCGTCGTCAGCTCCTCGTCGGACTTGAAGGTGCCGTCGTCGTTGGCCGCCTTGCTCCACGGGATGTTCGCCGCGGTCGGCACGTGCCCTCCGCGCTGGGCCGACTCCTGGGGCAGGTGCGCCGGAGCGAGCAGCCTGCCGGCGTACTCGTCAGGCGAACGCACGTCGACGAGGTTCTTGCTGCCGATGGCGGCGATGACCTCGTCGCGGAACGCGCGGATGCCGAGGTTCGGCTCCTTCGCGGTGTACGACGCCTGGCTGCGGGCGACGGGCTCGTCGGTGAGCTCGCGGGAGTCCAGCTCCCACTTCTTGCGGCCACCATCCATCAGCAGAGCCTTCTCGTGCCCGTAGAGCTTGAAGTACCAGTAGGCGTAGGCCGCGAACCAGTTGTTGTTCCCGCCGTACAGCACGACCGTGTCGTCATTGCTGATGCCGCGGCTCGCGAGCAGCTGCTCGAACTGCTCCTTGTTGACGAAGTCACGCCGGACGGGGTCCTGAAGGTCCTCCTTCCAGTCGACCTTCACGGCGCCACGGATGTGACCCTTGTCGTAGGCGCTGTTGTCCTCGTCGACCTCGACCAGGACAACACCATCGTCGTCGAGATGGCTATCGACCCAGTCTGCGTCGACCAATACGGCTTCGCGGCTCATGCGGATTACCTCCATTGATGTGGTCCCGCGGGAGACTGCGGGAAGTTCGAGGGGTACGGGGCGGTCGGTGACCAGCGGGGTGAGGGAGGACGTGGGTGGACGCCCGGTCAGGGCGTCGGACACAGGGCAGCAGCGGTGTGACAGTTGTCCACCGCGCGCCGCTTGGTCAGGTACGTCGACTCCATATGAAGCAGCCTAGGCGGACGCCTGACGCCTCACCCATCCCCAACCGCATGATGAGACCGTTGTCTCACTAGTCAGCATGGAGTCGGCGTCTGCCGGTTTGGCACGCCGTTGCAGCCTCACGCGCCCCTCGTCCCGCCGGCGAAGGGGGGCAGCACTTCAAGCACGTCGCCATCGCGTACGCCGACGTCGGCGAGGTCGAGCGAGCCCAGCGGGCGGTCGCCCAGAAGGAGCGAACAGACCGCCAGCACCGGCCCGAACCGAGGCTGGTCGCCGTGCCTGTCCCGCGCTGCTGCCAGCACCTCGGACACGGTCGTCCCCGTCAGCTCATCCTGGGCAACACCGGCCGCGGCACGCGCGGCAGCCCAGTAGCGGACCGTCACGCGCGGGCCGCCTGGCGTCTCGGCATCCGCTGCTGGTGTCGCCGCACTCGTCATGTCCGGTATTCTCTCAACCGCAATGGGGCCCCGGCGAACCGCCGTGGGCCTTGCCTGCTTCTGGGCCTCGAGGAGGTGCACGCGTGAGCACTCTGCTGCTGCTCACCAACGCGCTGCAGCCTTCGGCCGACATCCTGCCGGCACTCGCCTTGCTGCCCCACCAGGTGCGGATCATGCCTGCCGAGCCAACCGTCCTGCTCGACGCACCTGACTGCGACGCCGTGCTGATCGACGGACGGCACGACCTGGCCGCCGTCCGCAGCCTGTGCCGGCTGGTCCGCACAACCGGCGTCGACGTACCTCTCCTCGTGGTCGTCACCGAGGGCGGACTCGCCGTGGTGGCCGCTGACTGGGGCATCGACGACGTCGTGCTGTCCACCGCCGGACCGGCGGAGGTCGAGGCGCGGCTGCGGCTAGGCGCCGGCCGCCTCCAGCTCGCCCGGTCGGACGACCAGCCCGACACCACGATCATCAAGAGCGGCGACGTCGAGATCGACGAGTCGGCGTACACCGCGACCCTCGACGGGCGCGCGCTCGACCTGACGTTCAAGGAGTTCGAGCTGCTGAAGTATCTCGCGCAGCACCCGGGCCGCGTCTTCAGCCGCCAGCAGCTGCTGCAGGAGGTCTGGGGGTACGACTACTTCGGGGGCACGCGGACCGTCGACGTGCACGTACGCCGACTGCGGGCCAAGCTCGGGCCCGAGCACGAGGCGCTGATCGGCACCGTGCGCAACGTCGGCTACCGGTTCGTGCTGCCGACGCGGACACGCGGAGCGGCCGCCGACGGCACACCTGCGGACGCCCCCATAGCCTCCGCAGGCAAGGCCAGTCGCCGGTGACCGCTGGCCTGCAGATCACGACAGCACCTGCCCTTACCGAGGACGACCAGGCTCGGGTACGCGAGATCGAGGAGGCGGCGATCGCGGTCGACGGGGCCGCACCCCTCGATGACCAGGTGCGGCTCGACCTGGCGCACGCCGAGGCTCCCCGGCTGCAGCACCTGGTGGCTCAGCTGCCGGACGGGACCCTGGCGGCGTACGCCCACCTGCGCCGTACCGACGACGGTCCTGTCAGTGCGCATCTCGTCGTGGACCCGGCGTACCGGCGCCACGGGATCGGCACCGCGCTCGTACGACGCATGATCGTCGGGGCGGGCAGCCAGCCGCTTCGAGTGTGGGCGCACGGCGACGAGGCTGCTGCCGGTCTGCTGTCGGGTCGGCTCGGTTTCCGCCGCGTCCGCGACCTGTGGCAGATGCGCCGTGCCCTGGACGCCCCGCTCACCCCGCCGACGTACCCGCCCGACGTGATCGTGCGCACCTTCGAAGTGGGGCGCGACGAGGCCGCGTGGGTCGAGCTCAACGCTGCGGCGTTCGCCGACCATCCCGAGCAGGGCCGGCTCACCGAGGACGACCTCGTCCAACGACTCGGGCAGTCGTGGTTCGACCCTCTCGGCTTCTTCCTCGCCGAGAGGGACGGCGCGTTGCTGGGCTACCACTGGACCAAGGTGCATCTCCTTGGCGAGCACGCTGCCCACGCCATGGGTGAGGTGTACGCGGTCGGCGTGGCGCCGCACGCGCAAGGGCTCGGGCTCGGCAAGGCACTGACCTCAACGGGGTTGCTGCATCTGCGCGCGCGGGGACTGACCGAGGTGCTCTTGTACGTCGAGGCCGCCAACGCCGCGGCCATCGCGGTGTACGAGAAGCTCGGGTTCACGCGATACGCCGTCGACGTGATGTACGAGCACCCGTAGCTGCCTGACCGACGTCATCCGTTGTTCACCTGAGGGTGAGACCATGGCGGCATGTCGCCCGAGCCCAACGTCGCCCGCCTGGCAGCCACGACAGCTGGTGACACCGACGACGCGGCAGGCAACGACTCCTTCGACGTCGAACCGCCGTACGACGCAGAGCACGACGACCTGCCCGACCACCGCTTCTTGGACCGTGAGCTGTCATGGCTGCGGTGGAACAGCCGGGTGCTGGCGCTGGCAGCCGATCCTGACCTGCCGCTGCTCGAACGCACCAGATTCCTCGCCATCTTCGCCGGCAACCTCGACGAGTTCTTCATGGTCCGCGTCGCCGGCCTCAAACGCCGGCTGGCCGCCGGAGTCGCGGTGCAGGCCGCCAGCGGGCTGATGCCGCGCGAGATCATCGAGACCATCTGGGCGGAGGCACGTGAGCTGATGGCGGAGCACGGCCGGCTCTTCCGAAGCGACGTCCTCCCAGCACTCGCCGAGCACGACATCGCGCTGCTGCGCTGGCGAGATCTCGGCGACGACGAGCAGAAACGCATGCAGGAGCTGTTCACCGATCGCATCTTCCCCGTGCTCACCCCGCTCGCCGTCGATCCGGCGCACCCCTTCCCGTACATCTCCGGGTTGTCGCTCAACCTGGCGGTGACGATCCGCAACCCCGACACGGGTGAGGAGCACTTCGCCCGGGTCAAGGTGCCGCCCAGCCTCCCCCGGTTCGTGACGCTCGGCGGACAACGCTTCGTCCCCGTCGAGGACGTCATCGCCGCCCATCTCGACCAGCTGTTCCCCGGCATGGAGGTGCTGCAGAGCCATACGTTCCGCGTCACCCGCAACGAAGACCTCGAGGTCGAGGAGGATGACGCCGAGAACCTGCTGAAGGCGCTCGAGCGTGAGCTTCAGCGCAGACGCTTCGGCTCCCCGGTGCGGCTGGAGGTCGAGGAGTCGATCGACGACCACGTGCTGGAGCTGCTGGTGTCCGAGCTCGACGTGACCGACAGCGAGGTCTTCCATCTGCCAGGTCCGCTCGACCTGACCGGTCTGCACGGCATCGTCGACCTCGACCGGCCGGAGCTGAAGTACCCCGCCTTCGTGCCCCACACGCATAGCCATCTCGCGGAGGTCGAGTCCTCTAGCCCGGCTGACATGTTCGCGGCGATCTCACGCCGCGACGTGCTGCTGCACCACCCTTACGACTCATTCGCCACCAGCGTTCAGCGCTTCATCGAGCAGGCCGCCGCCGATCCTCACGTACTCGCGATCAAGCAGACCTTGTACCGAACCTCCGGCGACTCCCCGATCATCGAGGCGTTGATCGACGCCGCCGAGGCCGGGAAGCAGGTGCTCGTCCTGGTGGAGATCAAGGCGCGGTTCGACGAGCGCGCCAACATCCGATGGGCCCGCAAGCTGGAGCAGTCCGGCTGTCATGTCGTCTACGGCATCGTCGGCCTCAAGACCCACTGCAAGCTGGCACTCGTCGTTCGTGACGAGGCGGTCGGCATCCGTCGCTACGCGCACATCGGGACCGGCAACTACAACCCGAAGACCGCGCGCATCTACGAAGACCTCGGCCTGCTCACCGCCGACGTGGGCATCACCAGCGACATCAGCAACCTCTTCAACAACCTGTCAGGGTTCGCGCGACAGCGCGACTACCCGCAGCTGCTGGTGGCGCCGGAGTCGGTGCGAACCGGTCTGATCGACCGGATCGAGCGCGAGATCGACCACCACCGCGCCGGTCGGCCGGCCCGGATCCGGTTCAAGATGAACTCCCTCGTCGACGAGGCTCTGACTGACGCGCTCTACCGCGCCTCCCGCGAAGGCGTGCCGGTCGAGCTCTGGATCCGCTCCATCTGCGCGCTCCGACCCGGCGTCCCCGGCCTGTCCGACAACATCCGGGTGCGCAGCATCCTCGGCCGCTTCCTCGAGCACAGCCGAGTGTTCTGCTTCGACAACGGCGGCGAACCGCAAGCCTGGATCGGCTCCGCCGACCTGATGCACCGCAACCTCGACCGTCGGGTCGAGGTGCTGGTGAAGGTCCCCTCAGGTGGCCACGTCGACGAGCTGAGCGCCCTGCTCGATCGCGCCTTCGACCCGGGTACGGCGGCGTGGTGGCTCGGCCCCGATGGCGAGTGGGAGCGCCACCACCACGCACCCGACGGCAAACCCTTGGTCGACCTCCAGTCGTCCCTGATCGCTGCACACCGGCGCCGTCGCGAGTCGGCCAGCGCGGCGCGGCGCTCCTGACCGGCCCCTCTCCGATTCGTCCGATTGGGGCAGTCGTGATTTCTCTGGGCTGGGTCGGACGAATCGGTGAGGCCGTTAGCGCGTGGCCGCCCCACAGCTGGCGAACAGCAAGCCCCCTCGGCCGAGGTCGGACAACAGCTGAGCGTCCGGTGCCGACGGCTTCAGCGCGAGCACCAGCGTGGCGTCCTTCACGTCGGCCACCGCCAGCTTGAACCGTTCCTCGAAGGTCCCGCCCTGGTCGGGCGCCTCACCTCGGGCGAGCCGCTGACGGGGTCTGAGATCGGCAGCTGCCTGGTCCTCCTCTGCGAACTGCATCGCGACGGTGAGGACGCCACCCGGATCGGTCGCCAGGCCGAGACCGGTGAACGGATGGATGCCGCCGACCTCGGCGATGCGCTGGCGGGCGAGCCTGCGCTCGCTCGCCGAAGCTGCGCCGAAGCCCGGCCCCACGCAGGCCCGGCTGCCGAGCTCGAGCACCGCCACCACCGTCTTGGAGGAAAAGCTCACCGCAAGCGGTGGCACGCCCTCAACGTCGTACAACGAGTCCCGATCACCTTTGATCACCTCGAGCGTCTGGGTGGTGTAGCGGCCGCTGTCGCTCGTCACGACCAGCCTCTCGTCCGGCAGCAGCGCGAGGTAGCCCAGCTGCGGAGTGAGGCCGGGGGAGACAGCGGCCACCACGTCCGGCCCCGCCGCGCGCACCCCGTCGCCGTCTGCGGCCGGGTAGCCGAGCCTGCTGAGTGCGTCGCCGGCGGCGTCGAAGTCGAAGTCCTCTGACATCTTGAGCACCTCGACCGCGCCCGCGCGGGCCTGACCATACATCTCCCAGTCGGTGTCGAGCACCGACCATCCGTACTTGTCGGTCATCACCTGATCGAACGTCGACAGCACCGACCCCACCGAGTAGTCCTTGTCGTATGCGTTGTCGTAGAACGAACGCTTGGTGCGGATGGTCGAGCCCGACGCGATGTCGGGCGACAGGTCTGCGCGCGCCGCGCTCCAGTCCGTGAAGCTTGCGATGAGTGTCTTCTCAGGCATCGCCGAGAGGCCTTCTTCGACCGGTGACGCCGGAAGCTGGAAGCGGTCCCAGACCACAAATCCAGCGACGACGAGGAGCGCGACCACCACGACGGCGATGACGGCCGTCATCATGTGCTTCTTCCGCACCACGCTGCGCGCCCTTCGCCACGATGGACACTCGTCGTGCCCGCATGTGAGAGTAGTCGATCGTGGCAGCCTCTCGACCCGTCCGAGCGGCCGGTGCGGTCGTCTGGAGACCCAGCAGTCAGGGGCCGGAGCTGCTCTTGATCCACCGCCAGCGCTACGACGACTGGTCCTTCCCCAAGGGGAAGCTCAACGCCGGGGAGAGCTCGCCCGCCGCGGCCGTTCGCGAGGTCGTGGAAGAGACCGGTGTGCGCGTCCGCCTCGGACCACCGCTGCCGGACCAGCAGTACACAGTCGGGGGCGACGCTGGCCCACGCACCAAACTGGTGTCGTACTGGGCGGCCCGCGCCCCAACCGGCAGCGACGTCAGCGGCTTCGAGGCCAACGACGAGGTCGACGAGGTGCGGTGGTGCGCACTGTCGCAGGCACGTCAGCGGCTGACCTATCCACGTGACCTCGATCTGTTGGGGCGGTTCGAGACACTCCCCCACGGCAGCGCACCGCTCGTGATCATCCGACACGCCGAGTCACTCGACCGAGAGAGCTGGGCGGGAGACGACTCCGAGCGCCCCCTCAGTGCCGCCGGGCAGCGGCAGTCCGACACGTTGGTGTCTCTGCTTCGGGCCTACGGGGTACGCCGAGTGGCCAGCAGCGACGCGGTGCGCTGCGTCGACACCGTGCTGCCGTTCGTGAACGCCGCGAAAACCGCGGTCAAGCTCGATGCTGGACTGTCTGAGGAGGAGTTCGACCCTCAGGTTGTGGAGCGCCGGATGCGGCGAGCCCTGGCGGGCCGCGCCCGGGTGGCGTTCTGTACTCACCGCCCGGCGCTGCCGCTGATCTCCGAGAGTCTCGGCATCGAACCGCTCTCCCTCGCACCTGCCGACGTCGTGGTGGTGCATCGCCTTCCGGGTGAGGTCATCGCGGTCGAGCACCACCGCGCGAATGACGTCGACTGAGCCGCCGCCTCGGCGTACGGCGGGGGCTAGGGCAAGACCAAGTGGGATACGCCGTACACCGCCGCCGCCACGAGGCCCGCCATCGGGAAGGTCAGGATCCAAGCGCCGATGATCGACCTAGCCACCCCCCAGCGCACAGCGGACAACCGCTTCGTCGCCCCGGCACCCATGACTGATGACGTGATGATGTGTGTGGTCGAGATCGGCGCCTGGAACACGTAAGCCGTGACGTAGAGGATGGAGGCCGCCGTCGTCTCAGCGGCGAACCCGCGGGGCGGGTCGAGGTGGATGATGCGGCGGCCCAAGGTGCGCATGATGCGCCAGCCGCCCGCGTAGGTGCCGAGGGAGATAGCGGTTGCGGCTGCGGCGATGACCCAGAGCGGAAGGCCGTCACCTGCGTCGACGTACCCAGCGGTGAGAAGCGCGAGGAAGATGACACCCATCGTCTTCTGGGCGTCCTGCAAGCCATGGCCGAGGGCCATCGCGGCGGCTGACAGGGTCTGCGCCATCCTGAAGCCCCGATTGGTCTTGCCGGGGTTGCGTTTCCTGAAGATCCACAAGATCGCCAACATGAACAAGAAGGCGATGACGAAGCCCACCAGTGGGGACACGACCATCGGGATGAGGACCTTCTGCTCGATTGCCGACCACGCGACGAAGCTTCCGGATGCAAGGGCAGCACCGACCAGGCCTCCGATCAGCGCATGCGACGACGAGGAGGGCAGTCCGAAGTACCAGGTGGTCAAGTTCCACGCGATCGCGCCCACCAAACCCGATGCCACGACGACCAGCCCGTGCTCACCACTGGGTGGGGTGATCACGTCGCTGACGGTGGAGGCGATCTCCTGTCCGAGAAAGGCGCCGGCAAAGTTCATGACCGCAGCGAGCAGGAGCGCCATGCGGGGGGTGAGCGCCCGAGTGGACACAGATGTGGCGATCGCGTTGGCGGCGTCATGGAACCCGTTGGTGTAGTCGAAAGCCAGCGCAATGATCACGACGCCGACGACGAGGGCGAACTCCACGTCAGGTCCTCGCGGTTTCGGACACGCGCGAGTGAGCGGGGAACCGTCCAGGCATGCGCTAAGACTCCTTGACGGCGATCTGCTCGACGATGTTGGCAACGGTCTCGAAGGCGTCGATCGCTGCCTCGAGCGAGTCGACAACGTCCTTCAGCTTCATCACCGTCAGGGCGTCGTAGTCGCCGTTGAAGAGCTTGGCGACGATGCGGCGGTACGACTTGTCCCCGTCGTTCTCGAGGCGGTTGATCTCGATCCAGTACTCCTCGAGGTCGTTCATCGTGCGCAGCCGCGGCATCGCCTCGGCCGTCAACTCCGCAGAGCGCTGCAGCACCTCGACCTGGTTGGCCAGCTCGCCGGGGAGCTCGCGGATCTCGTACAGGTTGACGAGGTCGACTGCCTCTTCCATGAAGTCCATGACGTCGTCGAGACCAGCGGCGAGACGGTAGATGTCCTCACGGTCGAACGGGGTCACGAACGTGGAGTTGACCCGTTTCACGATCGTGTGGGTCACTTCGTCACCGGTGTGTTCAGCTTCGCGCATACGCTTGGCGATCTCGCCGCGGTCGGCACCGATGGCCAGCATCTCTGCAAGCAGCTCGGCGCCAGTGACGAGGTTGCGCGCGGAGTCCGCGAACAGCTCATAAAACGTCGAGTCCGTGGGACGGAAACGCAAGGGCACGGCAAACTCCCGTCGAGCGCGGAAAGATCAACGCAATGCTAGGGGTGCCTGGGGCAACCGGCCAACCGTGCCTCACGCCCGGGACGATCCGGAGGCTCGCACCCCTCAACCGTCGGTGGGATCGTCGCTGACGCCCAGGATGGAGTCGATCTGGCTCTGCGTCAGCGGCCCGTCTGACTCAGACGTGGCAATGATGAGATTCGTCATCATCTCGATCTCGTTGAGCACGTTGACGTCGTGGATGTCGACGTCGAGCTGATCGTTCACCTGCTCAGCCTTCCAGGGCGATGGCGGCTCATTGTTGACAGCCGTGACCCCGAGATGGCCCTCTGCCGATTCGGCCAGCGTAGCCGGTGGCTTTCGGCGCCGCAGACGATTCCACATAGCCCCCAAAGTAGACCGAGAGTCCGGCCCAGCGGTTGCGGAGTACCGCGAGCCCATCGTGTCGATGTAGCCCAACGTCGGGTACTCCGCCGTCCAGGCCTGCCCGTGAGCACCTGATCGGACTAGTCTGCACGGAACGCCCTGCCGTCCGTTGCGTGGATAACCCGCGATTTCATGTCACTGCGTGGTGCCACTTATAGGACACTAGGTATCTCTCAAGCAATTCAGCGCAGATCGAAATTCGCGCTGGGTGCCCCGCACGTGGAAGGGGGGACATTGGCTACGCCCGAGGACCGTTGGCGTGTGCTCAGCGACTACGCCGATGTCGTGTCGCGCAGCACGTCCGTTGGAGCGCTGGTCGAGCGCACCCTGCACACGGGCTTGATGGTCCTCAACGCCTCCTCCGCCTCCGCCTCCCAGTTCGAGGTGGAGCGCGGACGCGTCAAGATCCTGCACAACCTGGGAGACCTGGCCGAGTGGGAGACTTCCTGGCCGGCGGACACCTACTACATGCTGAGCGAGTACGCACAGCTGATGACCATGATCGGTGGACCGTCACGGTCGTGGAGGGGTTCCGTCGACGACCCTGAGACAGCTGGCCCCGACCGCGAGCTGATGAGCCGGGTGGGCAAGCAGCACGCGGCGTCGTTCCGAGTCACAGTCGCCGACAACGCCTGGGGGGATCTCTACTTCACTCGGGGAGACGGCGACGCCGCGTTCTCCAACGACGACCTCGCGGTGGGTGAGGTGCTGGCGGGCCTGATGTCAGCCGGCCTCTCGCGGCTCGAACTGCTGGCCGACCTGGCCAACCTGGCGTACACCGACCCGCTGACGGGCCTGGGCAACCGCCGGGCCGCGGATGAGTGGCTGGAGCGACGGCTCTCCCTCGCAGATGATTTCGTTCCTATCGCGGCCGTGCTGTGTGACATCAACGGTCTGAAGGCCATCAACGACTCATTCGGCCACACCGCTGGTGACGACTTGCTGCGCCTGGTGGCGGGCCACCTCACTACCGCCGTTGAGGGCCTTGAGGACGTGCTGGTGACACGGTTGGGCGGCGACGAGTTCCTGCTGCTGATGAGCGGCGTCGAGCGCTCCGACACTAGTGCCGTCGAGAAGCGGCTGGCTGACTTGGAGCTGCCGCACCGAACCGGCCTGGCGGTTGGTGCTGCCTCGACTCAACAGCCGCCGCACTCCAACGAGTCGACCAAGACCGCCGCACGGAGCCTCTTCCGCCTGGCCGACGCCGCACAGTACCGACACAAGCAGACGCGCAAGGTCGCCCAGGAGACCCTGCTGATCGCCCCGATGGTCGCCCAGCTCCCGGCCGAAGCAGCGCGACTGGTCGACGACGGGCTTCGTGCGCTCGACGAGATACCCGAGCAGACGATGCTGTTTCGCTTGCAGGCGGTCTGCGACGCGGTCGCCAAGACATACGACGTTGCGTCCTGGTGGATCAGCTGTACTACGGGCGTCGGCAAGGTCATCGATGTCCTGTCGTGCGTGCTGCGTCCGGATGCACGCGGGGACCTGTCCGGCATCGAGCTGACTTCCGGCACAGAGTTCGAGATCAGCGACTTCCCCGCGACCAGACAGGCGCTGCAGGGCGGCTCCTACTACGCCTCACTCACCGAGGGCGAGGAGTCCGAGCGAGCCCTCCTCGCCCGAATGGGTTATATCGCCGCGCTTGCTGCTGGCGACACCGCACGTGACGGCAAGCAGTGGCTGGTGGAGTTGTACTCCGACACGCAAACGTCCTCATCCATGTTCGCCGCTGAGCCGTCCCTCCGCGCGCTGGTGCACATCGCCGTCAAGGGCGCCTCCGACTAACTCCAGCTGGCGCACAGTTGGGAGCGACACAAGCCCGCACTGGCGATCAATCGTCCGCCACCCGGCAACCGTGACCGGGCAGTATCCATGCAACGATGAGGCCGCCTCCACGGATCGCCTCCTGGAGCCGCCCTTCCACCCGGTGGCGGGTCGGGGCCTCTAGCTCAATTGGCAGAGCAGCGGACTTTTAATCCGCGGGTTGTGGGTTCGAGTCCCACGGGGCCCACCCCTTGTGATGTCTCGGGTCAACGTTCCATGTCTGGGCTCGTTTGGTAGCCCTGGTGTGACTCCGCGGGCTGGTAGTCGCGGTTGGGGTCGAGCCAGGCGCGACTGGCCTTCGATGAGCCGACCCGCTGCGATGGGCGACGCGGCGGAGGGACAGGGGCCCGGTGACTCATGTCAAGATGCGCGCGTAGCTGGCATCGTTGACTCATGAGCGGATGCGCGCTGGGTGGCCGCGTCGAGAGCTGGCTTGGAGACGGCCTTGGTTTTGGCGGTGGTCAGGGTCAG
>JAABUR0100000573.1_pt1 | contig 78180 bp, 74 predicted proteins | sample 5560091 | NCBI WGS metagenome assembly JAABUR01 (sample SAMN10711879, study PRJNA513375) | rock metagenome | isolation source: Antarctica rocks | place: Antarctica: Victoria Land, University Valley sud
CTTCGTGAGCGGGATTCCTCAGACCGAGGGCGAGGACTACGAGGTCAAGGACTCAGAGCTCGTGTTCAACCGCCTGCTCGTGAAGGAGCAGGTGGGCTTCTGGCGCTGGACCGCGATGTTCTTCGCCTTGTTCGGGAGCTATGGCCGCAACGACACGGTCGACGTGCAGTACGAGGTAGGTGGCCGCAAGCAGCTGGCCACGAGCGTCGACTTCAGTCCCTCCGGCTAGGGATTGGCCGGCCGCTGCGGGTAGCCTTCCACGATGCGCATCGACGAGATCCTGGCCGAGCGCCGCCCCGTCTTCTCCCTGGAGTTCTTCCCGCCGAAGACCGAGGAGGGTCACACCAACCTGCGAGCCACGCTTGACACCCTGCGCCACGACAGGCCCGACTTCGTGTCGGTCACCTACGGGGCGCTTGGCTCGACGCGTGACCGAACGATCGACATCGTCAAGTGGATCAAGCAGGACCTGGGCATCGAGGCGATGGCACACTTCACCTGCGTCGGCGCCACCGCCGGCCAGCTGCGCGAGACGCTCACCGAGATCGAGGCCGCGGGCGTGGACAACGTGCTCGCCCTCCGGGGAGACCCGCCGGAGGGCCAGGGCGAGTGGACGCAGACCGAGGGAGGCCTGCGCTACTCGACGGAGCTGATCGAGCTGCTCGGTGAGCACTTCGACTTCGCCGTCGGCGCGGCCGCGTTCCCCGAGGTCCACCCGCAGGCGGAGAGCCCCGAGGCCGACATGAACTTCCTCAAGGCCAAGCAGGACGCCGGAGCCAGCTTCCTCATCACCCAGCTCTTCTTCGACAACGAGTTCTACTTCGGCTTCGTGGCCCGCGCGCGGGAGGCCGGCGTGACCGTGCCGATCATCCCCGGGATCATGCCCGTCACCTCGGTGCGCAACATCAAGCGGATCACCGAGCTGTGCAAGTCGGAAATCCCGGACGCCTTCGAGCACGAGCTCCAGACGCGCGCCGAGGACAGCGACGCCGTGCACGACCTCGGCATCGCCTACGCGACGCTGCAGTGCATGGACCTGCTGGCCCGTGGAGCGCCGGGCATCCACTTCTACACGCTCAACCGTTCACCGGCCACGCGGGCGATCCTGGCCGCGCTGCGCGCCGCCGAGCCCTGGACCAGGGCGCCACAGCCGGTCTGACCGCGGCGCCGCGCTTTCACTGAGACGCCAGGGGACCTAAGGGCGGGCCCCGAGCAGCAACCTGCTCCGGCTGGCCACCGCCGCGCCGCTCACCGCGTCGATCTCGACCGTGTCGGCCAGCAGGGGCTCGAAGCGCGGCGCGTCCGAGTAGGTGAGCACGGCGAGGCCGAAGGGCTGGTTCTTCTCCAAGTTGCCGGTGCCCCCGCCTCCCACCGTGCCCCCGTTGAGCTCCACGAGGTTCTCGCTCGTGCGAAGCGCCGGCACGTGGGTGTGGCCGGTGAGCACCGCGACCGGGCGAGCGGGCGGATCTTCGCGCAGGCGCGCCACCGCCTGCTCGGCCAGCGACGGCGAGTGCACCATCACCACGTCCACGCGGCCGAGCAGCGATTCGAGCCAGTCGGCGAACTCCTTGCGCTGGGCGTCACTGGGATCCTGGACCTGGCGCGCCCGGTAGCCGTCGCTGCGCAGGCGCTCGAACGGATCGGAGTACCCGGCCACGTTCAGCCCGCCCACCTCGACCACCACCTCGCCGAACCCGCCGCCGGGCAGCATCCGGCCGCGCTCGGTGAGCACGGTCGCCCCGGCGCGAGCCAGCCCCCGCTCGAGCTCCTCGGAATCGTGGTTGCCGCTCACGAAAACGAACGGGTCGCCGATACGGGCGACGCGCGCGGTCAGTCTCGCCTCGAAGGGAGATCCGCTCGAGGTCAGGTCCCCGGCGAACAGCAGCGGCCCGTCGCGCGCAGCGCGTTCGAGCGTGGGCAGCGCGAGCAGATTGTTGTGCAGATCCGAGGCCAGGGTGAGCCGCGGCAGCCCGGCGGCGGGACTGCGACCCGCGGGCGCCGCGACAAGACGGGCAAGGCCCACGAGCTGGTCGTTCAGCTCCTCGGAGAGCCTGTTGGCCGACGTGTTCGCCTGGTCGATGGCCAGGAGGGCAGGTGGTATCTCGGGACCGTTGGCGTAGTACTCCGGCTTCTCGATCGGCCCGCGGGGTGGCAGCAGCAGGGCGATCGCCGCGCAGCAGAGGACAGACCCGACCGCGGCGGCGGGAAGGGTGAGCACGAGCGGCGCGGCCCGTCCCCTCAGCGCCAGCGCCACCAGAACTCCGAGGGCCAGCGAGGACGCTCCGGCGAACAGCACCAGCAGGCGTATGTAGGACTCGATCGCGCCCTCGGCGTCTCCGCGCAGCTCGGCGACCTCGGGCAGGCTCCCTCGCGCCACCCGTCCCACCGCTGTGCGATCGAGCGCCCGCAGGTCGATCGATAGCCGCGCGGGAAGCCGCACCGCGTCGAAGCGCACACCCCAGTCCACGAGCGGCACGTAGATGTCCAGAGCGCCATCGTGGCCCGGGTCGGCGGACAGCCGGACGGTGCCAACCGGAAGGTCGCGATCCACATGGAACACGGCAAGCGCGCCGGTGGCCGCGCCCGCCGTGGCCAGCAGCACGAGCAGCACCGCGATCACTCGGCGGACGGTCATGGCACAAGGGTAGGAGCGCGGGAGAGCGGCGCGCGGACACTCCCCAAGAGAAGCGCACCGAGTGATCCCCGGCGAGGGCTAGAGTGGGTCGGGACGTGGCGACCCCCCAGACCACCGTTTCGGTCGTGATGCCCGCGATGGGCGAATCCGTGACCGAAGGCACGGTTCTCACCTGGCTCAAGCAGGTGGGCGACGTCGTGGCCGTCGACGAGCCCCTGGTCGAGGTCTCCACCGACAAGGTGGACGCCGAGGTGCCCTCTCCGGCCGCCGGGGTTCTGCTCTCGATCGCGGTGGAGCCCGATCAGACCGTCCAGGTCGGCGAGGTGCTCGGGGAGATCGACGCCAACGGCGGTCCCCCCCGGCCCCAGCAGGATGACCCGCCGCAGGCGGACCCCGGTTCCCGGGGCGAGGCAGCGAGCGCCCCTCCCGGCGACGGCCGCGCCACCGACGCGGCGCCGCCCACGCCCGCTTCCTCCGGCAACGGCGACACCGGTACGACCCCTGTGGCCGCCCGCATGGCAAAGACGCTCGGCGTGGACCTTGCGGCCGTGACCGGCACCGGCCCGCGCGGCCGGATCACCAAGGGCGATGTGGAGGCCGCGAGTAACGGCGAGGCCGATGGCGCGCCAAAGGCGCCCGCCACGCCCGGCGTCGCCGAGATGGAGCCGATTCGCGGCCCCGCAGCCACCCTCGTGCGCTTCATGGAGGACAGCCGCTCGATCCCCACCGCCACCAGCTTTCGCACGCTGAGTGTCGACACATTGGCCTCGCGCCGCGCCGAGCTGAAGGCGGCGGGACGCAGGCTCTCCTTCACCCATCTGATCGCCTGGGCGATCGTCGCGGCCACCGAGGACCTGCCGGTGATGGCCAACTCCTTCGCCGAAGTGGACGGCAGGCCCCACCGCGTGAGACCCGCCACCGTGAACCTCGGCCTGGCGGTCGACCTTCAGCGCAAGGACGGCACCCGCTCGCTCGTGGTACCGGTGATCAAGAACGCCGGCGAGATGGGCTTCGCCGAGTTCGTGACCGCCTACGACGAGGCCGTGGCGGGCGCCCGCGACAACAAGCTCTCACCGGACGCCTACCAGGGCGCCCAGATCACGCTGACCAACCCCGGCGGCATCGGCACGGTGGCGTCGGTACCGAGGCTGATGCCCGGCCAGGGCACGATCGTGGCCACCGGCGCGATCGGGTTCCCCCCGGGGCTCGCGGAGGCCGACCCCGAGGCGCTGAAGCAGTTGGGCGTGGCCAAGGTGATGACGATGACCTCGACCTACGACCACCGCGTGATCCAGGGCGCGGAGTCGGGAGCGTTTCTCAAGCGCATCGAGGAGCTGCTGCAGGGAGGAGACGGCTTCTACGAGGGCGTGCTCGGCTCGCTCGGCGAATCCCCGGAGCGCGTGGAGAGCGGCGGCGAGGACGCTAGCGTGACGGCCACCGAGCCGGTGCCGGCCGCCGCGGCCCCGGCCGTCTCGAGCGCGACCGACGAGGCGTTGCTGCAGGCCGTGCAGGCCGCCACCTCGGTGGTCAAGGCGCACCGCATGCACGGCCACCTGGCGGCGCGGCTCGACCCCCTGGGCTCAGAGCCCCGCGGGGACCCCGCGCTCGACCCGGCCACAGTCGGACTGACGCCGGAGCTGATGGAAAGGATCCCGGCCTCGGTGCTGCGCGTGGCCGTTGCCGGCGACACGTTCGCGGAGGCCCTCCCCCACCTGGCGGAGACCTACACAGGCACCATCGCCTACGAGATCGAGCACATCGCCGGCCACAACCGGCGCATCTGGTTGCGACAGGCGATCGAGTCGAGCGAGTACCGCCGCCCCCTCGACGACGACGAGCGTCGCCGGCTGCTCAGCCGGCTGTCGGAGGTGGAGGCGCTGGAGGGCTACCTGCACAAGGCCTTCCTTGGCAAGAAGCAGTTCTCCATCGAGGGGCTCGACGTACTGGTCCCGATGCTCGACGAGACGATAGAGCTGGCCTCCGGTCACGGTGCGCAGGAGGTGATCGTGGGCATGGCCCACCGAGGCCGCCTGAACGTGCTGGCCCACACGGTCGGGCTGCCCTACCAGTCGATACTCGTGGAGTTCGAGAGCGAGCAGACCCTGTCCGCCGACTCCGCCGCCCCGGAGGGCGGCACCGGCGACGTGAAGTACCACTACGGCGCCGCGGGCACCTACCACACCCGCGCCGACAAGGGCGTGACGGTCACGCTGTCGCCCAATCCCAGCCATCTCGAGTACGTGAACCCAGTCATCGAGGGCCGTGTACGCGCCGACCAGACCAGCCGTAAGGGGCGCGAGATCATCCGCGACCCGAGCCTGGTCGTACCCGTGCTGATCCACGGCGACGCAGCGTTTCCCGGCCAGGGCATCGTGGCCGAGACGCTCAACCTCCAGGCCCTGCCCGGCTACTCCACGGGCGGCACGGTGCATATCATCGCCAACAACCAGCTGGGCTTTACGACCGACCCCTCCGAGAGCCGCTCCACGCAGTACGCCTCGGACCTCGCCAAGGGCTTCGACATCCCGATCATCCACGTCAACGCCGACGACGTGGAGGCGTGCATCGCCGCCGTGCGACTGGCGGTGGCCTTCCGCAACGAGTTCGGTCGCGACGCCCTGATCGACCTGATCGGCTACCGCCGCTTCGGACACAACGAGACCGACGAGCCAGCCTACACCCAGCCGCACATGTACGAGCTGATCAAGAAGCAGCCACCGGTGCGAAAGGTCTACGCGGACAAGCTGGAGGCCGAGGGAGTGGTTTCCGAAGAGGAGGCCGAGAAGCTGGCCGGCGACGCCTACGGAGCCGTGGCCGCCGCGCACGCCGAGCTGAAGGAGTCGATCGCGGGCCCGCCCGAGACGGGCACCCACGAGATCGATCGCACGATGAGCCGGGAGCCCAAGACAACGCTTCCCGAGGACCTGCTGCGCTCGCTCAACGAGCAGCTCGTGAGGGTGCCGGAGGGATTCAACGTGCACCGCAAGCTCAAGCCCTTCCTCGACAAGCGTGAGGTCGCCCTGGACGACGGGGCGGTGGACTGGGCCCACGCCGAAGCGCTGGCCTTCGCGTCGCTGCTGGCTCTCGGCGTGCCCGTGCGCCTGACCGGACAGGACACCGAGCGCGGCACCTTCAGCCAGCGCCACCTCGTGCTCCACGACGCGATGGGATCGAAGGGGGGCACCGCGCCCCTTCACAACCCGATGGGATCGAAGGGGGGCACCGCGCCCCTTCGCAACCCCCCAATGGCCTACTGCCCGTTGCAGAACCTGCACAGCGCGGTCTCGCCCTTCGAGCTGCACAACAGTCCGCTGTCCGAGCAGGCCTGCGTCGGCTTCGAGTACGGCTACAGCGTTCAGGACACCGACGCACTGATTCTGTGGGAGGCCCAGTTCGGCGACTTCGTGAACTCCGCCCAGGTGATCATCGACCAGTTCCTCACCTCGGGCCTGGCCAAGTGGGGACAGACCTCGCGACTCACGCTGCTGCTGCCCCACGGCTACGAGGGGTCCGGGCCCGAGCACTCGAGCGGCCGTCTCGAGCGCTTCCTGCAGGCGTGCGCCGAGGGCAACATCCGCGTGGCCAACGTGACCACGCCAGCCCAGTACTTCCACCTGCTGCGCCGCCAGGCGCTGGTATCCAAGCCGCGTCCGCTCGTGTTGATGACCCCCAAGAGCTTGCTGCGCCTACCCGCCGCCGCGTCCACCGGGGAGGAGCTCTGGGGCGGCGCCTTCGAGCGGGTGATCGACGATCCGAAGCTGTCGGGTTCGCGCGAGGACGTGAAGAAGCTGGTGCTGTGCTCGGGCAAGGTCTACTACGACATCGCCGGCCACGAGCAGCGCGAGCAGACTCCCGGCATCGCGGTCGCACGGGTGGAGATGCTCTACCCCTTCCCGGAGCACGAACTGGCGCAACTGCTGGCGAGCTACCCCAACCTGGAGCGGGTCGTCTGGGTGCAGGAGGAGCCGCGCAACATGGGCGCCCGGGCGTTCATGCGCCGGCGCATGGCCGCGATCCTCCCCGAGGGGCTGCACTATTTCTACGTGGGCCGCCAGCTTCGCGCCTCCCCTGGCGAGGGCTACGTGGCCGCCCACCGCAAGGAGCAGGCCCGAATCGTGCGCGTGGCGCTGGACCTCGAGGAGGACCGGCTCGAGCCCGACGTGTCCTCCGAGCGCCCTTTCCTGTAGAGAGGAACGTCAGGGGAGGGAGCGCAGCCCGAACGTCTCGGGAGGAGCGCAGCCCGAACGTCTCGGGAGAAGCGCAGCCCGAACGTTGTTCGGGCGAGCACCGCAGCGGGGAACCGCCGGCGGGCACCGCACCTTTCCCTCAGCGCTTGTCGACCTGGCCGCGGGCCAGCTGATCGGCCACGTCGGCCCCGCCGAGACGGCGTTGCAGCGCGCTGGACACCGCGGGAGCAAGCCCCCCGAGCGCCGCCCCCACGCGCAGGCCCAGCGGGGCCACATCGACCTCCAGGCGCCCGCGCTCGATGCCCTGCGCCAGCGCCTCGGCCACCTGCTCCGGCGTGCGCGTGCCCACGAACGACGGCAGCTTGGCCCCACTCTCGTGGAACATGCCGGCGTCGCGGATAAAGCCAGGGAACACGGTGGTCACCCCCACCCCCGTACCCGCGAGGTCCTCCCGCAGGCCGATCGCGAAGCCGCGCATGCCGAACTTCGTGGCCGAGTAGAGCGAGCTGCCACGGCTGGCGGTCTTGCCCGACAGCGAGGAGACGAACACGAGGTGGCCCGAGCCGCGCTCGACCATCCCCGGCGCCAGCGCGCGGGCCAGATGCATCGGGGCGCGCAGGTTCACATCGAGGGCACGGTCGATCTGGTCGTGCTCGAAACCCAGCAGCGCCCCGCTGGCCGGCAGGGCGGCGTTGGCAACGAGCACGTCGACGGCTCCGGCTCGCGCGGGCAAGGCGGCCACGGCAGCCGCGTCGCTGAGATCCGCGGCCAGCGCCTCGGCCCGATCGCCCAGCTCAGCACACAGGCGCTGCAGCACGTCCTCGCGCCGGGCGCTCGCCACTACGGTCGCGCCGCGGGAATGCAGCACGCGGGCGACGGCCAGCCCGATCCCGCCGGAGGCCCCTGTGAGCAGCACCCGGCGGCCCTGGAGATCCAGTCCCATACCCGCAGTATCGCGGTCAGGGGCCAATCCACGCTCCGCTATGCTCGACGACCTCAGCGGGCGTAGCTCAGTTGGTTAGAGCGCCGGCCTGTCACGCCGGAGGTCGCCGGTTCGAGTCCGGTCGCTCGCGCTGAATTGGTCCGCCACCACCTCGGACGCTCCTTTAGCCACGGGCCAGTGTCTGTGGGGGACGACTGCTAGTGGCTGGCCGGCGCGGCGCGCATCTCGCACACCGAGGTGGTCCACCCTCCACGAGAATTAGGTAGTCGTCGATCTTGCTCATCGTTCAATCCTGCCTGACGAAGAATGCTTCCAGGTCAGTCCCTCGCAGCCTCAATCTTCTCCTTCAGGCGCGCGAACTCGGCCAGCGCTTGAGACTTGTCAGACGCCGCGACGGCTCCTCCCGTGGGGGCGCAGAGTGCTTGCGCCTGGACGTAGTCACCGGGGTCGCTGATGAGGTCGATGCCGACGACTCCCCAGCCCGAGCGCTCCTCGGTGGTCGCCGACGCTGCGAGTTGCTGGTCTGAGATGGAGATGCCCCCTCCGCTCACAACCTTGGAACCGCTGGGGCACAAGGCCACGGCGGACTGCACATTTTCGCCATTGAAGAGCACTCTCTCGGAGGCCACCACCGTTATCTGGCCGACGCCGCCGGGTCCTGTCGCACCCCGTACCGGCCCGCGGATGTCCTTCTGGGTCAGAGACTTGTTCTTGACGTCCTTGCCGCTGATCGAGCTATTCTCGATGTTCTTGCCCGTAATCGTGGCGGCGGCGTAGGCGCTGCCGCCGAGGAGCATGAACAGGCACAGCGTCGAGACCGCGTTGGCGTAGGTGAGCCTCGAGCGAAGCTTGGACATCAAGACGGACCTCCCGATAGATGATGGAGTCAGCGTAAACCCCGATTATGATCGTTCGGTGCGGCGGTTCGGTGCCAAATTGCCGCAGCCCGGCGGCAGCTCTATGACCTCCGTGGCCCACCCATGAGCGAGCTCCGCAAGCTCAGCGTGGCGGGATGGGTGGCCGTCATCTCGGCGCTGGTCGGCTTCGTGCTCAAGCTGAGCTTCGAATTCACAATGGAAGAAAACGGGGTGCAGACCGAGTGCAGCTACTTCGACCTGGGGCCGTTCGTTGCCGCGATCGTCTGCCTGGTCGCAGGTATCAAGTGTCTCGGCAACCGCTCCCAGCCGGGCCGCTCGGAGAACCTCGAGACCGCCGCCGCCGTGATCGGGCTCGCCGGTGCGGCCGTCCACCTGGTCCGTGGCGTGCTGATCACCGCCGGAGCCCTTGGCCCCTGCGCCTGAGTTGGCCCAAGCGCCGCCGGCCAGATCTCAGCCCTAGCCTTGCTCTTTGTCTCGCCGCCTCTGCTTCAGGGTCGCCCACCCCAGCCAGGCCAGACAGGCCACGGCCGGCAGGACGTAGGCCAACTCGACCAGCCAGTGGCCCCCGTGGGCTATCAGGACGGTGTTCATACGTTGGATTGCAGCAGGAGGGCGAGGGCGAAGGTCGTGGAGGGGGCGGCCGGCAGGGTGCCGAGCGCCGCGGCCACCGCCCACCGCGCCCTTCCCCTCCTCAAGGCTCTACCACGAGCCTCGCGATCACTCGGTCGCTTCCGCTGTCCTCGGCGTTGTGGCTCTCGATCTCGAACACGCCCTCCAGGTCGGTCTCTATCCCGAAACGCGCCGGCCTGCCGGGCGCGGCCTGCTTCTCGACGTCGTAGCCGTGCAGGTGGATCTCGTACGGGGTGTCGGAGATCACCAGAAAACGCACGGCGTTCCCCGTCTTGGCCTCGATCTTCTGCACGCCTCCCTCGACCTGGCCGTCGCTCAACCGGATCTCGGTCGGCGGCGGAGGGGGTGCCGATTCAGCCGTGGCCGTGGGCTCGCCCTCGCGGCCCTGGGTGGGCAGGGTCTGGTCGATGTTCGTGCTCGGGTCGTCCGCTTTGCGACTGCTCTCCTCCGGCCGTGCCAAGACGAAGACCACCACCGCTATCACCGCTGCCAGAGCCAGGAGTCCGATTCGTCCCTTCCCGTTCATCGAATCCGTCTCCAATCGGGTAGCGATCGGCCCAGGCAGGCGAGAGGACGGCCTCCCCGGACCCCGCGGAGTATGCCAACGGCCGGGTGAACCGTTCACACCAACGCCACATGCAAGTAACGCAAGGGTGACGAAAAGCCCTGCTCTGAGGCCGAATGTGAGTGAGACAACGATGCGGTGCTCACCGGAACGACGTTCCGGTGACGCTCCTCTCGGGAGAACACGATGGTCGCAACCGCAAAGAGCGTCGAACTGCACTTCCACGCCCTCCCTGGAGTTGACGACGGGCCATCCACGATCGAGGAGAGCGTCGAGCTGGTACGGCGAGCCGCCGCGCAAGGCAGCGAGATCGTGGTGGCCACGCCCCACGTGCGCACCGACTTCGTGACCGACGTGCTCGGGCTGGGCGAGCGCGTCGAAGAGCTTCGGGCCGCTCTCAGAGCCGCGAGCGTGCCGATCGACCTGCGCCGCGGGGCCGAGCTGGGCCACGACATGGTCAGCCGCCTCGCCCAGCAGGAGCTGGACTCGATCGCCCAGGGTCCTGCCGGCGGGCGCTGGCTGCTGGTGGAGTCCCCCTTCGAGGCGATCGACGAGGAGTTCCATGCCGCCACCGACGAGCTGCGCGATCGCGGCTTCGGAGTGCTCGTCGCCCACCCCGAGCGCAGCGCAGACGCCTCTCTCTACGAGAGCGCCGGGCTGCGCCGGGAGCTGTGGGCGGGGTCGCTGGCCCAGGTGAACGCCCAATCGGTCACCGGGGATCACGGTCCCGAGGCGCAGCGCGCCGCGTTCGGGCTGATCGACCAGGGTCTGGTGACGGTCGTGAGCTCGGACGCCCACGGTACGAGCAGGCCGCCGCTGCTACGCGAAGCTGGTGCGCATCTCGTCGAGCATGGGGTCGATCCCCTGCTCTGCCGCAGCCTGACCGACGGCGGACCTCGTCGCCTGCTGGCCCGCGGGATCCCCCGCGCCGCCGCCCTCGTGGCCTGAATCCTGGCCCGGGTCCCGGATCTCTGGGTCGAAGCGGTAGCCCACGCCGAAGTGGGTGTGGATGTACTGCCAGGCCGGCGAGGCGTGCTCGAGCTTCTGACGGACCTTGCGGATGAAGACATCCACCGACCGGTCGCCGTGCGCCATCGCGTAGCCCCACACCTGCTGATAGATCTCCTCGCGCTGGAGCACGCGGCCCTCGGCGTGTGCCACCAACTGCAGCACCTCGAACTCGCGGCGGGTCAGGTCCACGCTGCGTCCACTGGCAAACGCCTGGAACTGGTCGGCGCGGATCTCCAGCTCGCCCGCGGAAACTGGTCCGTCGTCGATGCGGCTCGTGGCCTGCTTGCGACGCCTGACCACAGCCTCGACACGCGCCAGCACCTCTTCGGGGTGACAGGGCTTGGTCACCCAGTCGTCGGCTCCCATGCGCAGGCCGCGCACCCGCTGGGCCACGGTCGACCGGCCGGTGCAGACAACCACACCCAGCGCGGGCATCGCGTCCGAGAGCCGCTCGAGGAACTCCCAGGCCGACGGCCCCATCAGGGCCAGGTCGACCACGACCGCGCTCACGCGCATGGCCACGAACTCCTCCACACGAGGAGCGGCCTCGAGGCGGCGGTACTGCCAGCCGATGCCCTCTAGGCGGTTGACCAGAACCTGCACGAAGCCGGAGTCGGAGTCCAGGATCGCGAGGCGGATGTTTCCCGGGTCGGAGTGGTTCACGTGGTAACGGTCCACGGCGTGAGCATACGACAGCTTCGGGCCGTTGACCGCCCTTTACATCTTTTTCACAGTCCGGTCACGCGCTCATAACGGCGTGGCCGTGCGCGGGTGGCACGGTCCACTTTCATGGAAGCCGCAACGGACGGTCACAGCCTTCGCGCCGGTGAGCTGGAGATCAGGCCGGACGAGTTCCTGGCCATCGCGGACGGGCGTGCCCTCACCCTCACAGCCCGCGAGCTCGAGCTGCTGAAGGCGCTGATGGAGCGGGCCGGGCGGATCGTAAGCCGGGAAGAGCTGTACGTCTCCGTGTGGGGGGAGCCCTACCGAAAGTCCGACCGCTCGGTGGACGTCTACGTCGGAAAGCTGCGCCAGAAGCTCGACGAGGCGGTGCCCCACCACCGCTTCATCCACACCCACTTCGGCTTCGGCTACCGCTTCCAGCCCCAGTCCGCGGAGCGCGACTTCACCCGTCTTTCCTAGACGGTGCCCCGTGAGCGAAGCTTGGCGCCCTGGCGCCAGAGCTTCTTTACATCGTTTTCACATGCGGGAGACAAGTCTGCAACAGGCTGTCTGGAAGCAGGTGCGAGCGTGGGCCGCCGACCGATGGACAACAGAGGGGACAAGAACATGAGGAAGTGGCTCGCACTGGCAGCCACAGGAGTGATGGCGCTTGGCGTCATCTCCTGCGGGGACGACGACAGCGACAGCGGTGGAGGAGGCGGCACCAGCGGAGGCGGGGGCAACCTGTCCGGCAACATCAGGATCGACGGCTCCAGCACCGTGCAACCCTTCGCAGAGGCCGCCGCGGAGCTCTTCAACGAGGATAACCCGGACGTACGCATCACCGTAGGTGGCGCCGGCACGGGCGACGGCTTCGAGAAGTTCTGCCGTGGCGAGACCCAGATCTCCGACGCCTCGCGAGCGATCGAGCCCGACGAGGAGAAGCTCTGCAAGTCCGGCAAGGTGACCCCCACCGAGGTTCAGGTGGCCAACGACGGGATCACCGTGGTGACCAACAAGGAGCTCGAGGTCGACTGCCTGACGACGGCCCAGCTCGAGAAGATCTTCGGCAAGAGCGCGAAGGCGACGAACCTCAAGGACGTCGACCCCAAGCTCCCCGACTCGGAGTTGGCCCTCTACACCCCGGGCACGGAGTCCGGCACCTTCGACTTCTTCACCGAGCAGGTCAACGGTGAGGAGGGCGTGCAGCGCACCGACGGCGTCCAGACCTCGGCCGACGACAACGTGCTGGTCACCGGCGTGTCCGGCGAGAAGGGCGGCCTTGGCTACTTCGGCTTCTCCTTCTACGAGCAGAACCAGGACAAGCTGAACGCCGTGAAGATCGACGGGGGCGGCGGCTGCGTCGAGCCGAGCTCCGAGACGATCCAGAGCGGTGAGTACAAGCCGCTGTCGCGCCCGCTGTTCATGTACCCGAGCGATAAGGCCCTCAAGCAGCCCGAGGTGAAGGCGTTCCTGGACTACGTGACCGAGAACTACCAGGAGATCGCCGAGGTCGCGAAGATCGTGCCGATGTCCGAGGAGCAGGCCACAAAGGCCAAGTCCGCCCTCGGCGGCTAGGCAGGACGCCGAAAAGTAGAGATGGAAGCCTCCTCCACCACCGCGGGGGGCCCTGCGGGGCTCAACCGGCAGCGCTCCTCGCGGTCGGTGGGGGAGGCGGTGATCAAGGGCCTGCTGATCTTCGCGGCGCTGATCTCCGTGCTCACCACGACAGGGATCGTGGTCGCCCTGGCGCGCGACACAATCAAGTTCTTCGGTGAGGTCGGGATCGGCGAGTACTTCTTCGGTACGAAGTGGACGCCGCTCTCGGGCGGCGACCAGCAGTCCTTCGGGGTGTTCTCGCTGATCTACGACACCTTCTACCTCACAGGAATCGGGTTGCTGGTGGCGGTGCCATTCGGACTCGGATCGGCCATCTATCTCTCCGAGTACGCGTCCCCCCGTGCGCGCAGGATCCTCAAGCCGACGATAGAGGTGCTAGCCGGGATTCCGACGATCGTGTTCGGGTACTTCGCGCTCACATTCGTAACCCCCCTCTTCAAGGACACGCTCGGGATCGACCTGAGCACCTTCAACGCGTTGAGCGCGGGGCTGGTGCTGGGAATCCTGGTGCTGCCCACGATCGCTACGGTCGCCGACGACGCTCTCAGCTCGGTTCCCAACTCGCTGCGCGAGGGTGCGTTCGGGCTTGGCGCCTCGCGTATGCAGGTCGCGCTGCGGGTCGTCTTTCCGGCGGCGCTCTCGGGAATCGTGGCCGGCGTCGTGCTCGGTGCGTCGCGCGCCATAGGCGAGACCGTGATCATCCTCGTGGCCGGCGGTCAGCTGGCCAACCTCACGGTCAACCCCACCGAGGAGATGCAGAACATGGCGGCCTTCATCGCCGCCACCTCCCAGGCGGACGTGTCCACCCAGGGCGTCGAGGGCCTCACCATCTTCGTCGTCGGCACCACGCTGTTCGTGATCACGTTGGTGCTCAACGCGATCTCGATCCGCTTCGTGCGCAAATACCGGCAGGTATACGAATGAGCGTGGCCGAGGCCGCCGTCACCCGCCGCGTGGTGGAGCGCGCGTCACAGGGCCAGAAGGTCAGAGAGCTGCTTTTCCGCAGCGCGCTCCTGCTCAGCCTCGGGGTCGGTTTCCTGACACTCGGTGCGCTGCTGATCGACGTGGCCCTCGACGGTGCTCCCAAGCTGTCGTGGGACTTCATCACCAACTTTCCGTCGCGCATCTCACCCGAGCGCTCCGGTGTGCAGTCGGCGATCGTCGGCACGCTGCTCCTGATGGTCACCACCGCCGTCTTCATCGTGCCCGTGGGCGTGGCCACCGCGGTCTACCTCGAGGAGTACGCCGACCGCGACCGCTGGTGGAACCGGCTGATCGAGGTGAATATCCAGAACCTGGCGGCGGTGCCCTCGGTGGTCTACGGGATCCTGGGCCTGGCCTTCATCGTGCGCGACCCGCTGGGGCTGGGCACAGTGGTACTGGCCGGTGCCCTCACCCTCGGGCTGCTGGTGCTGCCGGTGGTGATCGTGGTCTCCCGCGAGGCGATCCGCGCCGTGCCCTCATCCATCCGCGAAGGGGCGGTAGCGCTCGGCGCCACCCAGTGGCAGACGATCTGGAAGCAGACCCTCCCCGGCGCCCTCCCCGGGATCGCAACCGGCGTGATCCTCGCCCTTTCGCGTGCGATCGGGGAGACCGCACCGCTGCTCGTGATCGGCGCCGCCCTGTTCACCCGCTTCAACCCCAACGACGTGACCGCCGATCAGTTCACCGCGCTACCGCTGACGATCCTCCGCTTCGTGACCGACGCCGACACCGAGTTCAAGACCGCGGGCGCCGCAGCCATCCTCGTACTGCTCGCGATCCTTATTGTGATGAACGCAGGGGCCGTGTTCCTCAGGAACCGCTATGAACAGAAGTGGTAGGTGAACGGGAGTGCCTGAACGAATGACCCAAGAGCCTGAGAGAAACGAGCGCGAGGCCGTCGGGGCCGCGAGCCCCACCCCGGTGCCTACGGGCGCCGGCCAGATGCAGGCCACCCAGGAGGAGGCGCGGGGCCAGCGCCCGGACTCCGCCCGCAACGCCATCTACGACCTCGACGACGTGGGTGTGAGCTACGGCGGCGTGGCCGCCGTGCGCGAAGTGAACTTCCCGATCTACGAGCACGAGATCACGGCGCTGATCGGTCCCTCGGGCTGCGGAAAGAGCACGCTGATCCGCTGCCTGAACCGGATGAACGACCTGATCCCCGCCGCGGCGGTGTCAGGCCGGGTCGTCTACCACGGGCAGGATCTCTACGCCTCGGACGTCGACCCGGTACAGGTGCGCAAGCGAATCGGGATGGTGTTCCAGAAGCCCAACCCGTTCCCCAAGTCGATCTACGACAACATCGCGTTCGGCCCCCGGGTTCTGGGTATGAAGGGCGACATGGACGAGATCGTGGAGCGTGCCCTGACCCGCGGCGCCCTGTGGGACGAGGTCAAGGACCGCCTGAAGACCAACGCCTTCGGCATGTCGGGCGGCCAGCAGCAGCGTCTGTGCATCGCGCGGGCCCTGGCCACCGACCCGGACGTCCTGCTCATGGACGAGCCCTGCTCCGCGCTCGATCCGATCTCCACGGGGCGGATCGAGGACCTCATGCTCGAGCTGCGCGAGAGCTACTCGATCGTGATCGTCACCCACAACATGCAGCAGGCCGCGCGGGTATCGAACATGACGGCGTTCTTCACCGTCGAGCTGGATGAGGCCGACCACCGGACCGGCCGCGTGGTGGAGTACGACGAGACGGAGAAGGTCTTCACCAACCCGAGCGACGAGCGCACGGAGGCCTACGTGACCGGCAAGGTCGGCTAGGTGGCGGTGGCGCCCAACACCTCGAACCGCCAGCACTTCCAGGACGAGCTGGCGAAGCTCGAGGAGTCAGCCCTCGGCGGCCTCGACCTGGTCGGCCAGGCGCTCGACCGCGCCCTCGAGACGGTGCAGCACCGCGACGTGGAGCTGGCCAGCATGGTGATCGCCGACGACGACCGCATCGACGGACGCTACCTCGAGGTGCACCAGGGCATCCTGTCCCTGCTGGCGCTCCAGGCGCCGGTGGCCGGCGATCTGCGGCTCGTCGCGGCCCTGCTGCACGTGATCAAGCACATCGAGCGCATGGGAGACCAGTGCGTGAACATGGCCAAGCTCGTGCCCCTCGCCGGCCACGAGCCGCCCGCCGACGCCGAGCTGCTCGACAACATCGCCCGCATGGGCGGCTGCGCCCGCTCGCTCGTCGTACAGTGCAAGCTTGCCTTCGCCCGTCGCGACGTGGGACTCGCCCAGGACCTGGTGCGCCAGGACGACGAGATCGACACGCTCAACCGCGCCTGCTTCCGCCGGGCTCTGGAGATCGGAGATGACCCGGACCCGCGCGAGTGGGCGATGCACATGATGCTCATCGCCCGCTGCCTGGAGCGCATAGGCGACAACGCGGTGGATATCGGCGAGCAGTGCGCGTTCGTGGTCACGGGCCTGTTTCGGGAGTTCGAGGACGCTTCGCACCCCGAGTGGGCCCCCGGGAACTGACGTGGCGGTCTTGGGCAGCACCCGCCGCCAGCGCACCTTCTTCTCGCTGCTCCAAGAGGCCGGCGCGAACGCCGAGAGTGCTACCGGCAAGCTCGACCGGCTCATGCGCACCTGGCCCGACGAGCACGAGCTGCGGGCCGAGGTCAAGGCGCTTGAGGAGGAGGGCGATCGGATCACCCACGACATCCTCCACCAGCTGCACTCGACCACCCACACACCACTCGATCGCGAGGACATCCACGCGCTCGCGGTGGCGCTGGACGACGTGGTCGACTACACCGAGGAGGCGGCCGACGTACTCGGTCTCTACAAGATCGAGGCTCCGATGGAGCAGGCCGTGGAGCTCACCGGCGTTCTGCGCGACGCAGGGCGAGAGGTGGCGGCGGCACTGCACAAGCTCGAAGGGATGTCCGACCTCAACGTGCACGTCCTCGAGTTGGACCGGCTGGAGGACGAGGGCGATCGCATCAGCCGCCAGGCGCTGGTCTCGCTGTTCTCAGGCGGCATCGATCCGATGGTGGTGATCCGGTGGAAAGACGTATTCGAGCGGCTCGAGCAGAGCATCGACGCCTGCGACCGGGTCGCCCACCTGCTCGAGGGAATCGTCGCCAAACGGGGCTGAGACTGTCCGGTGCGGTGCTCGCCGGAGATTTCCCGGTGCGGTGCTCGCCGGAACAACGTTCCGGCTGCGCTCCTCCCCGAGACGTTCCGGCTGCGCTCCTCCCGAGACGTTCCGGCTGCGCTCCTCCCCGAGACGTTCCGGCTGCGCTCCTCCCGGGGCCGTTCCAGGTGTGAGGCTCTCCTTTACCGAGTGATCTATGGGTGCATCGACATCGGCAGCAATACGACGCGGGTGCTCGTTGCCGAGGCGGGTCCGCGGCCGCTACGAGAGCTCGCGGCTCAGCGCTCCTTCACCCAGATCGGGCGCAGCCTCGACGCCGACGGCCGGATCCCCGGGGCGAAGATCGCCGAGACCGCGGCGGTGGCGGGCGCCCAGGCGCGCCTGGCGCGCGGGTTGGGCGCCGGCGCGGTGGCCACGGCGGCGGTGCGCGACGCCGTGAACCGCGATGAGCTGGTGGCGGCGGTCGAGGACGCCGCGGAGGTGAAGCTGACGGTGCTCGACAGCTCCGAAGAGGCGCGGCTGTCCTTTGTCGGCGCGACCCGCGCGCAGCGCGACGCGCACGGTGCGCAGGACACGATCGCCGTGATCGACGTGGGTGGCGGCTCCACCGAGATCGCGGTGGGAACGCCCGACGGGAAGGTCGAGTGGTCACGGTCGGTTCGCGTGGGCTCGGGCGTGCTCGCCGACGCGCATCTTCATTCCGATCCCCCGTCCGTCGCCGAGCTCGACGCCGCGCGCGACCACGCGGACGAGTGCTTCGCATCCCTGGCGCCGCCCGCGGCCGCTACAGCCCTGGCGGTCGGGGGAACCGCCACCTCGCTCCACCGCGTCGTGGGCGCCCAGCTCGACGAGAGCACGCTGGCCGAGGGCGTCCAGGTGCTGTCGCGGAGCCCGATCGAGGAGACGGCGCGGCGCTTCGAGCTCGCTCCGGAGCGTGTGCGCCTGCTGCCCGCCGGGATCATCGTGCTCGGCGCGGCGTGCGCCTGCCTGGGCCTGACGCTGCGCGTCGCGGGGGGTGGGTTGCGCGAAGGCGTGATCCTCGAGCTGGCCGACGCCGCCGAGACCGCGGGGATCTGACCGTGGCCAGGGCCCGGCCGATCCGGGGACTGAGTCCCGACACTCGCTTCGGCGACGCGGCCGCCGCCGCGGTGGCGGTGCGCGCCGCCGAGGTGTTCGAGCACTCCGCCGGCGTGCTCGACACCGCGGCCATCGAGCGCGTGCACGCCATGCGTGTGAGCACCCGCCGGCTGCGGGCCGCGCTGGAGGTGTTCGCTGTCTGCTTCCCGCGCAAGGAGCACAAGCGGCTGCTGCGCGAGGTCAAGGCGCTCGCCGATGCGCTCGGCGAGCGGCGCGACCCCGACGTGGCCCTGCTGACCCTGGCGGGCGTGGCCGAAGAGCTGACGCGAGCGGACCGGCCGGGCATCGAGAGCCTGGCCGCCGAGTTTCGCGAGGAGCAGGAGCGGGGCAACGCCACCTTGGAGCAGGCGCTCGAGAGCGTGCGGGAGAGCAACCTCGCGGACCGGCTGGCGGCGCTGGCCGGCGCGGCGCGGTCCACCGAGGCGGCGCCATGAAGGCGCGCAAGGTCAAGCGGCTCGACCCCGAGGGGTCCCTGAGCGACAACGCCCGGCGCATCGTGGCCGTGCGCCTTGACGAGCTCCTCTCGTTCGCTCCCAAGGCCCTCGGCGGGGAGGAGGTCGAGGCTCTGCACGACATGCGGATCGCGGCAAAACGGCTGCGCTACGTGCTGGAGATCACCGAGCCCGCCCTCGGGCCCTCCGCGCGCGGGGGCGCCAGGACCGCGAAGAGGCTTCAGGACCTGCTCGGAGAGATCCACGACTGCGATGTGATGCTGCCGCGGGTGCGGACCCACATCCACCGGCTGCGCTCCGAAGACGCCGAGCGGGTGCGACAGGCAGCGGGCGCCAGGGCGAAGGACCTGGGGCCGTCTGCGGCTCGCGGCGCGCCCAACCGCGGCCGCTACCGGGGTCTGGAGGCGTTCGCCGCCTACCTGAGTGCGCGCCGGGGGATCCTGTTCGACCGTTTCGTGCGCGAGTGGGAGGCTCTCGAGGCCGGCGGCTTTGCCACCCACCTCATGGACGAGCTCAGCCCGGATCCACCGGACCCGGCTGGGCCAGAGCCCGCAGCTCGGTCAGACGCAGCAGGACCTTGAGCTCGCCACGGTGCACCCCCACGACCGCCCCCTTTGGCAGACGGACCTGGGCGCCGGCGCTGCCGTGCACGGCCATCGACAGGTCCGGCTCGTGGCCCACGAGTATGGCGTGCTCGCCTACCTCACCGGCTACGTCTTGAGGATCGAACGGACCGCCGGCGAGCCGGTCGTCCTCGATGAGCTCGTGGCCGAGCCGCTCGCAGATGGGACGGGCCGTCTCACGGGCTCGCACCTTCGGACTGGCCACGCACCCCTGCACCTCGACGGCCAGGCGCCCCAGCGCGTCAGCGATCGTCTGGGCGTCCTGCGCGCCTTTCTCGGTGAGCTCTCGCTCGGCATCCGGAGACCCGTCGTGGGCCTCGGTGTGTCGCACCAGCCAGATCACCGCGCGCAAGATACCGGTCGCCCTAACCTAGGGGGCGCAACCGAGGGGGAATGTAAAGACGATGCAATCGAGCACTGACGTGCGCACCGACGGCCAGGTCGAGGTGTCCGAGGCCCCGGCGCCCGATCTAGACTCGAGCGAGCTGTACGCCAACCGCGAGCTCTCCTGGCTCGACTTCAACGCGCGCGTGCTCGAGCTGGCCGAGGACGATCGCACGCCGCTGCTCGAACGGGCCAAGTTCCTCGCCATATACGCCTCCAACCTCGACGAGTTCATGATGGTGCGCCTCGCGGGCCTGCACGACCAGGTCGACGCCGGCATTGACGCCCGCAAGGCCGACGGCCTGTCCCCGGTGCAGACGATCGAGCGCATCGCCGAGCGCACGCGCGAGATGGGCCGCCGACAGACACACCAGTGGGAGCAAGAGATCTGCCCCGCGCTTACAGAGCACGGAATCCGGATCACCGACTGCGCCAGCTGCGACGAGCAGCAGCTGGCCGAGATCGACCGCATCTTCCACGAGCAGGTCTTTCCGGTCCTCACGCCGCTGGCCGTCGGGCCGGGGCGGCCGTTTCCCTACATCTCCAACCTGTCGCTGAGCCTGGCGGTGTGGGTGCGCGATCCGGTCAAGGACACCGAGCTGTTCGCCCGCGTGAAGGTGCCGCGCGAGGTGCTGCCGCGGTTCATCCAGATCGGCGAGGGGACCTACGTGCCGCTGGAGGGGGTGATCGCCCGTCACCTAGGCGCCCTCTTTCCGGGCATGGAGGTGCAGCGCCACGCGCCGTTTCGCGTGACCCGGGACGCGGACTTCGAGGTCTCCGACGAGGCCGACGACCTGCTGCGCGCCGTCGAGAAGGAGCTGCGCCAGCGCCGCTTCGGCGAGGTGGTGCGCCTGGAGGTCGGTGCGCAGATGGATGACGACCTGCGCTCCTTCCTGGTCGAGCAGCTGCGCGTGGAGGAGAACGAGGTCGAGGACGTGGACGGCCTGCTCGACCTCTCGGATCTGTGGCAGATCTACGGGCTCGAAGGGCTCCAGGAATTGCGTGAGGAGCCTTGGAAGCCGGTGTCCGTGGAGCCGTTCGCCACCCAGGACGGCAAGCCCGACCTGTTTGCCGCCATGCGGGCGGGCGACGTACTGGTGCATCACCCCTACGAGTCCTTCGCCTCCAGTGTCGAGCGGCTGGTGGAGCAGGCGGTCAACGACGACAACGTGCTCGCGATCAAGATGACCGTGTACCGGACCTCCGACGACTCCGAGCTCGTGCCACTGCTGATTCAGGCCGCCGAGCGCGGCAAGCAGGCGGTGTGCCTGGTGGAGCTCAAGGCGCGCTTCGACGAGCGGCGCAACATCCATTGGGCGCGCGCGCTGGAGGAGGCCGGCGCCCACGTCGTGCACGGGCTACCGGGCCTGAAGACGCACGCCAAGGCGCTGCTGGTGGTACGCCGTGAGGGCAAGGGCGTCCGCCACTACGTGCACGTCGGCACCGGCAACTACCACGCCAGGACCGCGCGCCTGTACGAGGACTTCGGCCTATTCACCACCAACCCCCAGATCACCTCCGACGTGGCGGCGCTGTTCAACGCCCTGACCGGGGCTTCGCGTTCCCCGGGCTACCGGAAGGCGCTGGTGGCGCCGGAGTGGATGCGCGATGGTCTGCTGCGCGAGATCGAGAAGACGGTGCAGGCCCACCGCGACGGCAACCAAGCGCGAATCGTGATGAAGATGAACTCGCTGGTGGACAAGCGCTGCATCCGTGCGCTGTACGAAGCCTCCCGGGCCGGCGTGCGGGTGGACCTGAACATCCGCGGCATCTCCTGCCTACGGGCGGGGGTTCCCGGCGTGAGCGACAACATCCGCGTGGTCTCCATCGTGGGCCGCTTCCTGGAGCACTCGCGCGTGTACGGGTTCCTGCGCGGGGACGAGCAGCGGTGGTTCATCGGATCGGCCGACCTGATGCCGCGCAACCTCGACACCCGCATGGAGCTTCTGGTTCCCGTGGAGGATCCCGCCGCGCGGGCGGAGATCGAGGACACGCTCGAGCGCTGCCTGGCCGACGACAGCTCCGCGTGGGATCTGCGTCCCGATGGATCGTGGGAGCGGCGGACGGGTGGCAGCCGCAGCGTGCACCGAGAGTTGATGGAAGGGGCGTCTGAGAGCGCGTCCAGGGAGCGTGCGGCCGCGGAGGCGGCGCCGGGCAGAGGCTGAGCCCTCCGGGCCGGCGGGTCAGCCCGCGGGCTTGAGTCCCAGCCGCCGCTTGAGCGCGGCCACCCGCCCGGCCGCCTCGCGCACGCGGGCCGCAAAGCCAGGGTCTGCCTCGGCGCGCTCGAGCAGCATCGGGTAGACCTCGTTCCAGCTGCCCGAGCCGGTCATCAGCACGAGGTCGGCACCGGCCTCGACGCTACGCAGCGCAGCCTCGGCCACGTCGGAGCGGGCCAGCACGGCCTGTGCCTCGATGCTGTCGGTGACCACGGCGCCTTCGAAGTGCAGCTCTTTCCGCAGCAGGTCCTCCAGCACCCTGTCCGACTGGGAGGCGATGTCCTGCTCGTCCAGCGCCGGGTAGAGGGCGTGCGAGGACATCACCAGCGGCACGTCCTCGCCTATCGCGGCGCGGAACGGGGGCAGGTCGCTCTGGTCGATCTGCCTCCTCGAGGAGGCGACGGTCACCGGCGCATCGTCGGTGTTGGCCCCGGCGGCGCCCAGGCCGGGGAAGTGCTTGACGGTGGCGGCGACGCCGGCGTCGTCGTGGGCGCGCACCGCGGCCGCCACCAGCGAGGGCACCGCCCGGGCCTCGGCCCCGTACGCGCGACCGGCGACCACCGACGCCGGCCCCGAGGCCACGTCGGCCACCGGCGCCAGGTTCACGTTGATCCCCTCGCTGCGCAGCGCGCGGGCGCCGGCGGCGGCCGACGCTGCGGCTGCGTCCGGTTCGGTCAGCGCACCCTGCGAGAGCTCGGGGGCGACGAAGGGCACGCTGCGGATGTCACCGCCCTCCTGATCGGTGGCCACGATGGCGCCGCCGTCCGCCGCGCGCTGGAGCGAGCCCGTGAGCGCCCTGAGGGTTTGGGAGTCCGGAGCGTTCTTCGCGAACAGGATCACCCCGGCGCCCTCACCGTTGCGCAGCCGCCGGCGGATGTATGCCGGAGCCTCGGTGCCGTCGAAGCCCATGATCAGCAGCTGGCCCACCGCGCGATCGATGGGCAGCTCGACCGCGGCCTCGGGGCCCTCGGCGGACCCAGTCGCCGCGGGCGCGGAGCCGCCCGGCCCAGAACCGCCTTCGCCGCTGCCGCCCGCCCCCGCGACCACGCCGGTGATCGCCGACAGCGCGGCAACCGCGCAGAGCGCTGCAAGCCTTCGGCGCGCGGCGGGATCGCGTGCTCCGGGCATCGCCGGCAGCGTATTTCAGCGCCCGCCGGCACAGGCACCAAGGCACGCGCGCTATCGCGGCAGGTAAGTCCGGCCAGCGCCTACGAGACCAGGGCCTGGGAGGCGTGGCTACGGCGGCTGCGCTTGGCGTCGTGCAGCTGGCGGTCGACGACGCGCATCAGCTCGCGGGCCTCACTACCGTCCTCGCCGAGAAGCGCGAAGCTCACCGTGGCGGTCAGACATGGGGCGCCTGGCGCGGGAGACACCCCCGCCACGGCCGTCTCCAGCGAGCTCTTCATCCGCTGAGCGCCGTCGCGCCCGGCCCGGGGCGCTACGACGGCGAACTCGTCACCGCCGATCCGCGCGAGGGTGTCGCCCGGGCGTACGGCTGCGGCGCAGCGCTCGGCGACGGCTCGCAGTACGCGGTCGCCTGCCTGATGGCCGTGCACGTCGTTGACCTCCTTGAAGCTGTCGAGGTCCACGAACAGGAGAGCAGAGGGCACGGGAACACGGTCCCCGGTGTCCTCTCGGGCGCGCACGACCTCCTCCTGCAGTGCGGAGTCGAATGCCCGGCGGTTGGCCAACCGCGTGAGTGAGTCACTCAGCGCCATCGCCCGCTGGAGGCGCTCGGCCTCGACGAGCCGGAACTTGAGCCACACCACCACCGGGGTGAAGGCAAAGCTGGCGGCCGCGATGGCGAGGACCGTGGCCGGGTAGGCCACTCTCATCGCGCGATCGTCGTAAGCGAGGGGCGTGGCGGCCGTGACCACCAGCGCAGAGATCAGCCCCCACGCCCACTTGGGCGGGTAGAAGTAGGAGATGAAGAACAGCGGCAGGACCAGAAGTGGCAGCGCGTAGCTGACGGCGCCGCCGGTTGCCCACAGGATCACTCCGGAGATCGGCATGAGCACGACCCCGGCGACCTTGTGTTGCCACCAGGGCAGCCGCGCCCACGGGATCCAGCCGAGAAGCGAAGCCACGCCGAACACCAGCACGTAGACGCCCACTCCGAGAGCGACCCCCGTGTGTGCGCGCTCGGCGTCGGGCAACGCCTGGCCGCCGATCACCACCAGCGCCGCGAGCAGGTAGAGATAGCCCGCGGTGTGGCCCATCAGGCCGCGTTCGTCGGCCACGACATCGTCGCGGGTGAGCTCGCCGGTGTCTGTCCGGAGATCAGGCATGGTCGGTTCGGGCCTCGTGCCCTCCGTTGCCTTCTTCGACGCCAGCTTCACCGGGCTTGAGCACGACCTACTCCGTCAGGTGCGGTTTGGCGCTGCGGCGCGCGTCGGCCGCGGAGCGGATCTTCTCCGCCGCGGCGGGCACGGCCTTCTCGAGGCGCCTCATATCCCACTGATCCAGCGTGAGCAGGCGCATAGGCGCCGTGGCAACGACGGTGGCGTTGCGCCTGTCGTCAGAGAGCAGGCCCATCTCGCCGAAGAAGTCCCCCGGCCCAAGCTCCGCGAGCTTCTCGTCGCCCCGGCGCACTTCGGCGGTCCCCTCTTCGATCGCCATGAACTCGTAGGCGTAGTCGCCCTCGGTCACCAGCGGCTTGCCCTCGGACACCGAGACCTCGCTCACGAACGGCGAGATCTTCTCGAGGTCCTCGTCGGGCACGGCCTCGAAGAGCGGAAGCGCCTTCAGCCGGTTGGTGTCCAACCCTTCTCCTGACTCGCGGGATAGCTGCCACAGAGAATCTAACCCACCCGGGGCGCGACTGATCGGAGAGAGGCCCTCCGGCGTAGATGCTGAAGATGCCGTCCACCGTCAAGCTGACCGCCGCCTTCGCGCTCGGGCGCCTGGCCTTTGGCGTCGGTCTCATGGCCCGACCCGAGCGCATAGCCTCCGGCTGGGTCGGCGAGGACGCCGAACGGGACGCCGTCAAGATCGTGCTCCGCGGCCTCGGAGCCCGCGACGTGGCGCTGTCCGCGGGCGCTCTGGTGGCGCTCGGAGACGAGGACCGCCTGGCCCACTGGGTGGCCGCGGCGATCGGCTGTGACCTCTGCGACGTGGTGTCGACTCTGGCCGCCCCGCCCCACGCCCTCCCGGGCAATGCCCGCTGGGGCACCTTGGCCCTGGGCGGCGGCTCGGCCCTGGCGGGCGCGCTGCTCCTCGCCGCCATCAAGCGATGAAGGTCGCGATCGTCGGGGCGGGCGTCTCCGGGCTCGTAGCCGCACACCGCCTCCATCCCGAGCACGACATCACGGTCTATGAGGCCGGCGAGCGCCTGGGCGGGCACTCCAACACCGTACGCGTGGATCTGGCCGACGAGACCCACTGGGTGGATACCGGCTTCATCGTCCTCAACGACCGCAACTACCCCAACTTCGAGCCGCTGCTGGCCGAGCTCGGAGTGCAGACCCAGGCGTCGCACATGAGCTTCTCGGTGAGCGACGGCGCAGATTTCGAGTACGCGGGCACCCCTCGCGGCCTGTTCGCCAAGCCCTCGCACGCCCTCGACCCGCGCTTCTTGAGGATGATCGCCGACCTCGCGCGGTTCAACCGCCGCGCTCGCTCGCTGCTGGAGCTCGAGCCGGACGAGGGGCCGTCGCTGCGCCAGTTCCTCGCTGACGGCGGCTACGGCGACTGGTTCGTGGAGCGCCTGATCGTGCCCCAGGCCGCCGCCGTGTGGTCCGCCGATCCGGATCAGATGTGGTCCTTTCCCGCGAGCTTTCTCGCACGCTTCTTTCACAACCACGGGATGCTCGGCCTCACCGGCCGGCCTGACTGGCGCACGGTCCGGGGAGGGTCGCGGACCTATGTGGACGCGATCTCGCGACCCTTCGCCGATAGCGTGCGCCTGTCCGCCGCGGTGCGGTCGGTGACCCGTCGCGAGGACGGCGTCGAGATCGCCGCCGACGGCTGTGAGACCGAGCGCTTCGACGAGGTCGTGATCGCCGCCCATTCCGACCAGGCACTGGCGATGCTCACCGACCCGACCGACCTCGAGCGCGAGCTGCTCGGCGCGGTGGCCTACCAGCCCAACGAGGCCGTGCTGCACACCGATGAGGGCCTGCTCCCCCAGCGCCGCGCGGCTTGGGCGAGCTGGAACTACCGATGGGATCAAAGGGGGGCACCGCCCCCCTTTGCAACCCGAAGCCATCAAAGGGGGGCACCGCCCCCCTTTGCAACCCGAAGCCATCAAAGGGGGGCACCGCCCCCCTCTGCAACCCCGGATGACATCAAATGGGGGCACCGCCCCCCTCTGCAACCCCGGATGACATCAAATGGGGGCACCGCCCCCCTCTGCAACCCCCCTGGCGATGCAGGGCGGACCAGGCTCACGTACTGGATGAACAATCTCCAGTCGCTGAAGTCGGACACCAACTTCTGCGTGTCGCTGAACATGACCGACCAGATCGACCCGGGCAAGGTGATCCGCACGATCGACTACGCCCACCCGGTCTTCACGCCGGAGGGCGTTGCCGCGCAGCGCCGGCACGCCGAGATCTCCGGGACCGGGCGCACCCACTACTGCGGCGCCTACTGGCGCTGGGGCTTTCACGAGGACGGCGTGGTGAGCGCCCTGAACGCGCTCGAGCGCGTCGGGTCGAGCGCGAGGCTCACGAGGAGGATCGCGGCATGACAGCCTCCGCCGTCTACGACGGCTGGGTGCGCCACCGCCGCCACACCCCGGTCGAGCACGAGTTCACCTACCGCCACGCCATGGTGCTGCTCGACCTCGGCGAGCTGCCCGAGGTGCTCGGCGCCCACCCGCTGTATTCCGCCAGCGGCCGGGCGCCGGTGCGCTTCCGGCGCGAGGACTACCTGGGCGAGCCCGAGCGCCCGCTCGACGAGTGCGTGCGCGACCTGGTCGAGCAGCGCACCGGTACGCGCCCGCGCGGCGCCGTGCGCCTGCTCACCACCCTGCGCACCTTCGGGCACAGCTTCAACCCGGTCTCCTTCTACTACTGCTTCACGCCCGGCAGCGAGCGCGTGGAGGCTGTGGTCGCGCAGGTGACCAACACGCCTTGGGGCGAGACGCACTCCTACGTGCTCAGCCGCTCAGGGGAGCACGCCGTGATGAGGGACACGATGGACAAGGTCTTCCATGTGTCGCCGTTCATCGGCATGGACAACCGCTACGACTGGCGCGTGACAGAGCCCGACGCCAGGCTGCTCGTGCACATCGACGAGCGCGACGCCGAGGGCCACGCAGTGTTCGACGCCACCCTGTCGCTCGACCGTCGCGAGCTCACCCGCGGGCGTCTGACGAGGATGTTCCTACGGTTTCCCGCCACGTCGCTGCGCGTGGTGTTTCTCATCTACTGGAACTCCCTCAAGCTCAAGCTCAAGGGCGCCCCGTACCACCCGCACCCTGAAAGGTCGGCATGAGGAACACGGTCGCACGCAGGTTCCTCTTCCGGCTGCTCTCGGGCATCCGCGACGAGCGGATCGAGATCTTCGAGCGCGGCCGGCGCTACTCGTTCGGCCCGCCCGACGCGAAGCTGCACGCGCAGGTCACGGTGCGTTCGCCGCACGTGTACCGCCAGGTGCTGCGTGGATCGACGGGACTGGCGGAGACCTACCAGAAGGGGGCGTGGGAGGCCGACGACATGGTCGCCCTCGTACGGATCGCCGCGCGCAACATGGCGCCCTTCGACCGCGCCCGCCGGGCATGGCGGCACGTGCTGCGCACCGGCCAGCACCTCGCCGACATGGTGCCCCACAACGACCCCGAGGGCAGCCGCGAGAACATCGCCGCCCACTACGACCTGGGCAACACGCTCTTCTCGCTCTTCCTCGATCCCACGATGATGTACTCGTGCGCGCTGTTCGCATCCGCGGACATGTCGCTCGAGGACGCACAGCTGGCCAAGCTCGAGCGGATCTGCAAGCGCCTCCAGCTGGGGCCGGAGGACCACCTGCTGGAGATCGGCACCGGATGGGGCGCCATGGCCGTGCACGCCGCCGCGCGCTACGGCTGCCGGGTGACGACCACCACCATCTCCTCCGAGCAGCACGACATGGCGGTGGACCGGGTGCGCGCCGCGGGCCTGGAGGACCGGGTGGAGGTGCTGCTCCAGGATTACCGCGAGCTCGAGGGCAGCTACTCCAAGCTGGTCTCGATCGAGATGATCGAGGCGGTGGGCTGGCAGTACTTCGACACCTACTTCGAGCGCTGCTCGGCGCTGCTCGCGCCCGACGGCCTGATGTTCCTGCAGGCGATCACCATCGACGACCGCGCGTACGAGGGGGAGAAGGCGTCGAAGAGCTTCATCAACACCCAGATATTCCCCGGGGGCTGCCTGCCCTCGCTGGAGGTGATCCACCGCTGCCTGGCCGGCCAGACCGACATGCGCACCGTCTGGTTGGACGACGTCACCCAGCACTACGGGGAGACGGTGGCCCGCTGGCGCCGGGCATTCGTGTCGAGCGCCGAGCGGGCGGACGCCCTCGGATACGACCTCGAGTTCCGGCGCATGTGGGAGCTCTATCTCTCCTACGTGGAGGCGGGCTTCCTCGAGCGCCGCATAGGCGACGTGCAGATGGTGTTCGCCAAGCCCGAGTGGCGGGCCCAGCTTCCAACTGGGGGCCTAGGCCCGCGGCTGGCGGCTGAACATGCGGTCGGAGATCCCGTCGAGCAGGAATCCAGGGCCGCGTGAGGCCAGCTTGGCCAGTGCGGTCTTGCCGCCGGGACCTAGCACCGTGCGGTCCTCGCGGATAGCGGCGATCACCTTCTGAGCCCACTCCGGAGCGGGCACCTTGTCCCAGTCGGAGGTGTCGAGGTGACGCCCGTAGGTCTCCTCGGTCGAGTCGAGCATGTCGGTGTCCACCCCTCCGGTGACCAGGTGCAGGGTGCTGACGCCGGTGCCCTTGAGCTCACGGCGCAAAGACTCCGTGAAGGCGACCACCCCGGCCTTGGAGGCCGCGTAGGTGGTGGCCGCCGGGAAGTACGCGTAGCCGGAGATGCTCGCGTTGTTGACCACCTTTCCCGAGCGGCGCTCGAGCATTCCCGGCAGGACCGCCCGCGTGAGCTGCACCAGGCCGACCAGGTTGGCTTGGAACATCGCGTAGACCTCGTCGAGGTCCTGATCTTCGAGCAAGCCCCCGGTCACCAGGCCGGCGTTGTTGATCAGCAGGTCGATCCGGCCGAGGTCTGCGCCCAGCTCGGCGCAGCTCTCGTCGATCGCCTGGCGCGAGCCCAGGTCGACCCTCACCGCCCTCACCTCGCGGGCGCCGCCCGCCCCTGTGGGAATTGGCTCGAAGCTCGCGGGAGTGCGCATTCCGCACAAGAGGAGGCCGAGCGGCTCGCGGGCCAGCGCTTCCGACAGCGCGCGCCCGATTCCACGGTTCGATCCGGTCACGAGAGCGGTACGGCCGGAGAGGTCCATGTCGGAAAGCCTAGACTCCCCGCTGATCGGGCCGGGGGCATGGACCGTAATCCTCGGAGATGGCCCCCCGCGACATCACCCTCGCCCACGATCGGGCCGGCTCCGGTGAGGCGCTGGCGCTGGTGCATCCGCTCGGGGCCGACCGCGGAGTCTGGACGCCCGTGATGGAGCGCCTGGCCGCGCACCACGACGTGATCGCGGTGGACATGCCGGGCTTCGGCGAGTCACGGGAGCTGGCCGACGACGCGCCCGCTACCGCGCAGCGCATAGCGGCCGAGCTCGGGGCCACCCTCGACTCCCTGGGCGTTGGGCAGGCTCACGTGGCCGGAATTTCCCTGGGCGGCTGGGTAGCGCTCGAGTTCGCCAAGCTCGAGCGCTGCCTCAGCGTGACCGGCCTGTGCCCCGCCGGGTTCTGGACGCGCCCCCTGGGACCGCGCCCGGAGGCGGCGCGCGGCGGCGCCAGGGCGCTCGTGCCGCTTCTGAGGCCCCTCCTGCAAACCGAGCGCGGGCGTCATCTGCTGCTGCGCGGATCGATCGCGCACCCGGAGCGCGTCCCCGGCGCGGATGCCTACCGGCTGGTGCGCTCCTATGCCGTCTCTCCCGGCTTCGCCCGGGCCAACGCCGAGATGCGCAAGACCGTCTTCTCGGGGCTCGAGGACATCCGCGTGCCGATCACCCTCGCCTGGGCGGATCGCGACCGGCTCGTGTCCCCGCCCCGCAGCGTGCCGCCGGGAGTGCACACCGTCCGCCTTCGCGACTGCGGCCACGTACCCACCTGGGACAGCCCTGACCAGGTGGCCGCCGCCATCCTTCAGACCACGGCCCGCGCGGCGCGCCCCGTATCGTCCGGCGCATGACAAGCGCCACGGTCCAGCCGCCCGACGAAGCACTCGAAGCCGCCCGGTGGAACCTTGAACCGCTCGTGGACGGCGAAGGACCGGACGGCGCACTGCGCCTGGTCGGAGAGGCGAAGGCGCGTGCCGATCAGTTTGCCGAGCACCACCGCGGCTCGCTGACGGACATCGACGCGCCCGCGCTGGCCGGCGTGATGCGCGAGCTGGAGGAGATCTACGACCGCCTGGGGCGGGCGGGCTCCTACGCCTCGCTTGCGTACTCGGTGGACACCCAGGATCCCGAGCGCGGCGCGCTGCTGCAAAAGCTCAACGAGGGTGGCGCCGAGATCGAGACGGCGCTGCTGTTCTTCGACCTGGAGTGGAACGGGCTGCCCGACGCCCGGGTGGAGGAGCTGCTGGGCGCCGGGGAGCTCGACTTCTGCGCCCACCACCTGCGCACTCTGCGCCGCTACCGCCCTCACCAGCTGTCCGAGCCCGAGGAGCGTGTGCTCACCGAGGCCGACGTGACCGGGCGTTCGGCCTTCGCGCGCCTGTTCACCGAACAGATCTCGGCGGTGACCGTCGATCTGTCCGGCGCCGGCGAGGCGGTGCCGCTCGTGGAGGCTTTGAGTCGCCTTCAGGATCCCGATCGCGAGCGCCGCGCGCAGGCGGCCCGGAGCATCACCGAGGCTCTGCAGCCGAGTCTACGCACACGGGCGTTCATCTCCAACACACTGCTGGCTGACAAGGCGACGAAGGATCGGCTGCGCTCCTACCCGCACTGGCTCGCGGCGCGCAACCTCTCCAACGAGGCCGGCGACGAGTCGGTGCAGGCGCTGATCGACGCGGTCGTCGGGCGCTACGAGCTGGCGCGCCGCTGGTACCGGCTGAAGGCAAAGCTGCTGGGCCTCGACCGGCTGGCCTACTACGACCGGATGGCCCCGGTGGCAGCCACTGAACGACGGGTCGCCTACGCCGACGCCCGCGAGCTGGTGCTCGACTGCTACCGCGGCTTCTCGGAGCAGCTGGGCAGCGTCGCCTCCGAGTTCTTCGAAGGCTCCTACATCGACGCGCCACCCGAGCCCGGTAAGCGCGGCGGGGCCTTCTGCCTGTACGCCGTCCCGTCTGCGCATCCCTACGTGCTGCTGAACTACACCTCGCGCCCCGCCGACGTGCTGACCATGGCCCACGAGCTCGGCCACGGCGTGCACGCCGCGCTGGCCCGGCCCAAGGGGCTGTTCGAGTTCTCCACGCCCCTGACGGTGGCCGAGACGGCCTCGATCTTCGGCGAGACGATCGTGCTCGAGCGCCTGCTCGACGAGGCGCCCGACGCCGCCGCCCGGCTGTCACTGCTGGCCGAGTCACTCGACGGTGCCGTCGCGGCGATCTTCCGCCAGGTGGCGATGAACCGCTTCGAGCACCGCATTCACACCGAGCGGCGCAGCTCGGGCGAGCTGTCGGTCGAAGCGTTCGCGTCCGCCTGGCTGGAGACCCAGAGCGACATGCTCGGAGACTCCGTGGAGGCCTCCGAGGACTACGGCAGCTGGTGGTCCTACGTGCCCCACTTCGTGGACGACCCGGGCTATGTGTACGCCTACGCGTACGGCAACCTGCTGGCGCTGTCGGTCTACCGCCGTTTCGAGCAGACCGGCGAGGGCTTCGTGGACTCCTATCTGGACCTGCTGCGCGCCGGCGGCTCGATGGCGCCCGAGCAGCTAGGGCAGATCGTGGGCGTGGACCTGACCGACCCGGACTTCTGGAGCGCAGGACTTGACCTCGTGGCAGGGCGTCTGGAGGCAGCCGAGCGCGCCGCCGAGGAGGCCGGCGCGGGCGGGTAGGAGACCCCCTCCCCGGCTAGAAGTGCGCGCTGGGCCTCGAGGGCATCCAGGATCCAAGCTGCTCCGCGGCCCGCAGCTCCCGCCACGCCGCTCCCGCCCGCTCCGACCGAGAGGAAGGGGGCGTTGCCTCGATCGGATCGAGCTCCCGGCTCAGGCAGTTACCGCAGAGCGGTCTCATGGTGTGCGCTCCGCAGTTACGACACTGGCGCCTGATCTTCGACGGCATCGTGCCCGTTGTATCCCCCCATGGGGCATAGGTCAAGCACAGCCGGGCTCGGATATTCGTCCAGGGCCGTTTATCCGGTCTGACCCGTGTCCGCGTGCGCGGCCCCGACCGGCTTGGACTCCGGCGAGCCTCGCTGGCGTAGGTAGACGGCAAAGATGGCCATGGACCCCACCGCCAGGAACTCTGACTGCCAGTTCTGGAGCGTGGCCTCCCAGAAGTCCGCGCTCCCCAGGTACTGCGTATAGGAGAGGGCATCCTGGTGGTGCTCGAAGCGCTGCTCGTTGTTGGACCCGCGACCGGTGATCGACTGCCCAGCCAGGAACCCAGCCAGATCGCGCCCATCAGGAGCAGAAGTGAGTTGGAGTAGAGGGTGCTCCGCAGGCCCCCGACCCGCGCCCATCTGGGCGAGCGCGCGCCGGCGTGGCCTCCGACCTTCTGATCCTGATCGGACTCCGTTCCCGGCTTGTCCAGGTCCTTGGACTCGGGCCCCGCTGCAGGAGCCACACGGTGCCCAGGATGTAGAGCGTGAACTGGAGGTACTCAGACTGCCAGTTCTCCAGGACCGCGCGGCCGAACTCCGACGAGAACACGTACCTGCCAAGGGAGATCGCCGGACTCTCGTGGCGCAGCTGGTCGTTGTTGAAGTCGTGCCAGCCCGCGAACGCCTGTCCGGCCAGTGCGGCCAGGAAGATCCCCAGGAAGAAGAGGGTCAGGCCGTTGTCGCGCACATGCCGGCGCATATCAGTGGCCCAGCGCGCCGATCACGGTGAACAGCACGAGGCCCGTGGCGATCACCAGCAGGTAGAGGATGAACATCACGCGCATCAGGACTCGAGCACGCAGTCGTACGGTCGCTCCTCACCAGGCTGGGGCTCGCATCCGGCAGCCGAGACCTTCCACCCGTCTCGGGTCCCGAGGAGGCCGATCGCCTGTTCGAAGGCTGGTGCGGTAGGAGCTACGCCCAGGAGTTCCTGCTCTACAAGCTCTACACCCACGCCGCGGCTTTTTCAGGCCGCGGCTGAGGCGGTCGAGCACCGGACCGGGACCCGGCTCGCTAACTCAATCGGCCGGTTCGCTCGGTCTCGAGCTGTGATTCGGTCAGCCGTCTCATACGTCGGCAGACCTGGCGATAGAACGCGAGCTGCTGCGAACGCCCGACCAGGCGAAATCCCAACCGAAGCAGCAGCGGCCCGCTGTCCGCCAGACGCGACACGGCGTGCAGCCGAAACTCGACGGCGCCGGTGTCAAGCCACTTCCAGACCTCGTAGTGCATCTGTCCCTGCTCGAAATGCCCCTCGAGTGTCCCGTACCACCAGCCGAACACCCGCGCCTCTTGACCGCCCACGCTGCGGGTCTCGTCGTAGACGTCACCGACGCGGACTCCGAGACGGAAGCGGAAGCTGGCGTAGCGGATGGTCAGCAGCATGTCGCGCCCGGCCAGCGCTGCGCCCGGACGGTACGTGGCACGGACCCGGCTCGGATCGGCCACCTGGTACTTGACCATCAGGTCGCGTGCAACCTCCCAGCTTCCTCCTTCGACGGGATCGCCCGACGGCTCGTCCGGCAGCGCCTCGGTCATATCGTCGAGATGCCACCCGCCGGCGGAGCGCTGCCGGAGCGCCTCGGGATCGTAGTTGTGGGCCTTGCCCGCGAGCTCGGCGAGCCTGCCTCGATCGCCGCCTCGATCCGGCCCCGGGTCGCTGTCGCGCTGCTCTGAATCGACGCGGCGCGTGGTGACGACGATGGCGCCGTCGCGGCTCCCGCCCGCGATCCGCGCAATGCGCTCGAGAACCCCGGTCCACATGTAGAACTGGACCTCCTTGGCCATCCTCACGTGCGTGTAGAGCAGGTCCGACAACCGATCTCCGCTGCGAGCCCACGACTCGATGACCACCTCGAGCGACCGACCGACCGCGCGGGCGCGAAACTCGATCTGCCCGGCCTCCAGATGCCCTTCGAGGGTCGCCAGCCGAAAGGACCTGGCGGTGACCGCAACGACCCGGACCGGGCCATCCCACGGGCCCGGCATCCGGACGACGTACTCGTCGTCCACGGCCAGGCCACCTTCATCGCCGTGGAGCTTCTGAAAGGTGGCCAGCTGGGTTGGGACCATCGCGTCGAGGTCGGCTGCGACCGCCCCGATCAGCTCCGCGGCCGACATTCGCGTTTCGCGGATTCGAATCCTGTAGAGGCGGTGCAGTAGTGGACCCACGCCATCTTCGGGCCGCTGCAGCTCGCTGAGGTCGGCGTCCCCGGGCAAGGGCGGCGGCGCGTCCTCGGGCAGGAAGCCCGTGAGCTCGGAGCGCTCAACCGGAGTCGTGCGCCACATGTACCGCCATGACGTGAGAGCGACGCCGACGGGCCAGCGGGCAGCCGTTGCTGCACGCCGTGAGATTGGGAGGCGCTTGGACACGCCCTGAGTTCTACCGGCTGGACCCGAGAGCGCCGAAACCGCCCGCTCACGAGACCCGTAAGCTGAGGACGTGCTTCAACGCGTCCTCGTCGGTTCCCCGCTTCGCGGCTGGCACCTCCAGGCAGCCTCGCTCGGGTCGATCGCGCTGTGCATCACCCTCTGGATCCGCGCGAAGACGATCGGAGAGGACGAGCGCGGAAACGCCGAGCGACGCGCCCTGTTCGTGGGTCTGTGGCCGCCGATGTTCTGGCTGATCGGCGACACGATCGATCGCCAGCGGATCCTGAGGGCACGCGGCTGGGCGGCGGGAAGACCGCGCCTGAAGCAGCTTCTTCGCTGATGGGCGGTACTGGGATCGAACCAGTGACCTCCTGCTTGTAAGGCAGCGCGGATAGGGACGCCGTGGGTGACGATTCAGCCGTTTTCCGCCGCTAATGGCCACTTTCTGTCCCGGTAGCCGTGACCCTCGGTAGGCCCCGGTAGACCGTCGCAAAGCGTCTGAAAAGTGTCTGACGCGGGCATGGGCACGACTGGGCTCGAACCAGTGACTTCCGCCTTGTAAGGGCGGCGCTCTACCAACTGAGCTACGCGCCCGCGTCCGACAGCTTAGGCCGCCTTGCGCTTGGCCTTCGGTCGCTGGGCCACCGGGCGCTGGCGAGCAGCCTTGATTACGGCTTCCATCGGCTGGTTGGGCTTGTCCCGGTAACCCTCGAAGACGTGCAGGTAGTGCTGCGTGGTCATGGTCGGAGAGTTGCCCATGCGCCGCGCTATCTCGGCCGTGTCGATGCCTTCACGGCCCAGCAGGCTCGCGTAGGCGTGGCGCAGGTCATAGGGCCGCGCCTTGTCCGGGGCGTTTGGCTTGAAGCTGCGCGCTCGCCAATTCGCGTAGACCCACCGGGTCCACGGGTTGTCTTCGTCGTCCGGGAACACCAACGCGCTGGCCTTCGGGTTGGACGCCGTGCGCCACTTGGCCAGGTCGTCCCGTAGCGGCTTGATGAGCTTGGGTACCGTGCGCCGCTCGCTGGTCTTGGTGCGTCCGATGTTGCCATCCTTATTGGCGTGCTCTACCCGTATGGAGTCCTTCCCGACGTGCTCCCACGTCAACGCCAGCGCCTCTCCGGGCCGCAAGCCCGCGTACGCCAGCACCGATACCAGCGTGGCGTCCCGGAGTCCGTGAGGCTTGCGGGCTAACAGCGCACGGCGCAGCGCCTCTGTGTCTTCCGGGGGCATCGGCCTAATATCGGTGCTGCGAGTCTGCGGAGGCAACGATCCGCGCGAGCGCAGTACGTCGGCCGGGTTGTGCGGAATCTTGCCGAGGTTGACCGCGAAGCCGAGAATCTGGCGAAGCAGCTTGAGTGACCGCGCTGCGGTGTAGTTGGGCACGTTGTCCGTGGCCAGTTGGGCGCGCAGGTCGATCACTCGCGCCACGTCGATGTAGGCCAGCGGTTCATCCCCGATGCGCGGGACAAGATGAACGTCCAGGAAGTTCCCGTATTGCTCGCGGGTGGCCGCCGACAGACGACGGCCGACTACATCCTTGGGCCACCAATCGTCACGGGCGAATTGCTCGAAGGTCTGGCGGCTGCCCGCGTGCCCAAGAACCGGGATCGGCTCATTGCGCTGCTTGGCCTGACGGATTGTCGCGTCTCTGGCATCGGCGTCGGCCTTGCGGTCGAACGTCTCGGTTCGAGGCTTGTTCGCGTGGTCGCGGTAGCGGACCCGATACGCCTTGCCCTTCTTTCGCTTGACGACTTCGACGCTCAAGGCTTACGCGCCATATCTCGGAAAGTCGTGCCGCTAGCCACCTTGCGGCCCTTGCGCTGGCGCGTCTGACGCGCGCCGCCTTCTCGCCGGGATGCAATCCAATCCTGCTCGGCCTTACGGCTGATCCGGTAGGGCTGGTGCTTCGAGCCGCTGGCCTTGAGCGCCCCGGACGCGATGGCCTTGCGGATTGTCTTAGGCGACAGCTTGTGCCTAGCTGCGACTTCCGCCGTGGTGGACCACTCTGGGATTGCGGGTGTCGGATCGACCGTGTCAGCCACTTCGCCTGACTCCAACTCGCGCAAGCTGACTCCCGAACCCGGACGGCCACACTCGCCACATGTGTAGGACAGTCCCCCGCCTTCCAGCGTCCACACGTAGCGGGCTGGACGGCCTTGGCAGTTCTCACAGAGGGGTATCGACACAAGTAAGTGGTCGGGGCGACAATCACCCTAGCAACCCTTCTGAGCCCCGCCCTAAGCCTTCCTAACGCCGCTCGGGTCCCTAGGTTCCCTAGGAGCCCGCTTGCGGTGTCATTCGTCCTCGACGGGAAGCGGCGGCGGCCCGCTTTCAAGAAGCCGCAGTTCCTTGGGCATTCGGCCACGACCGATCCAGCACCAGTAGCTCTGGTTTGAGGGTGTCAGGGTCATGGTTGACCAAAAGGTCTGCCCCGCCAAGTCCTCGTACGCAAAGCGTGCTTCGAGAGTCGAGTAGAGCGTGAGCGACTGGCCCTGATCATCGGCCACGAAGGTAATCACCGAGTCCGAGTCGGCAGCAACGTTTACCGGGTGCGGGGTTTGACCGATGCCCCAGGCGACACCGCCTAGCAGCGCGGCACACTGCCCTCGCACGTTGATCGCTGGCCCCTTGCCGATATTCCTGATCTCGAAATCAAGGTTCGGCTCGGCTTTCGGCTGTCGGTTCGGGCCGAGCTGGAACCTGTCCGGAGCTTCGGCCGCGACAACTACGGGGCGGTGCGAGGCTTCCAGCGCCTGGCGAGATAGCCGAACTTGTCTGCTCGACAGGTAGAGAGCGAGTAGGGCCACTCCTACCGCCAACGCGGGCGCAGCGTCTTTGAGTGCGCCGAAGGTATCTCCGAGCACGGTTTCCACGCGGGCGAGGCTACTCCTGAGGCCCGTACTCAACCCCGGCCGATAGGCGAGGGGCCCTCCTTCAGCGCCCCTCCTACGTCTTCCTAAGCCCGCCCGCGTTCCTAGGAACCTAGGAGCCGCCTAACGCCCTCTGGCGGCTGAGGTTGACCGCGCCGAGGGCGCTAGCGACGCGGTAAAGAAGTAACTGCGCTGGCGCAGTGTCGGAGGCTCAGCGGGTGGGCTACGAATCGCACGTCACTGAGGACGACATTCCATGAGGCGGGAGAACGGCTGTCGTTCGATTAGACGACACCCGTTCTAGCCGACCGGGCCTACATGATGCTTTTGCAGGCCCAGCGGGTCCAAGGAACCTTCTCAAGTCCCTTGAGGCTCGTGCGATGGAGCTTCACCCGGTCACAGACCGGCACCCATCGCGGGACAACCCCTCGGGCCTGCCAACTTCCCCTCTAGTTCGTGGTCGCGCACCGGAGTCATCCGTCCCGCAACGTTTTGCAACCGTATGACATTCGACGGACGTACGTCTGTGCGAACATACGTTCGTGTCGATCAAGGGCGGCTCCTACGTTCGGTTTCAGCGGGCGGTCGCCACCGGCAATCCGCTCATTGCCCTGACCGCCGCGCAGGAGCTACCGCAACTCAGCCTCGCCGATGCGCTCGCGCTGACCTGCGTGCTGCAGATTTCTTCGGTCGTACGCATGTTCTCGATGGTCGCATGGCGCTTGACATTCGAGAGAGGGGCACTTCCTCCCCCCGCCTGCGGGGCCCCTCCTTCTGGGGGCTCCCTACGGCGGGGTTGGGCTGAAATGCCGGGTGGCAAGCGGAATCTTCCGGGTGCGCCCAATCGTCCACAGCCTGTAATGGCGTACTACGGGGTAGAATCCCTGTTCTGATGCGGAATTCGGGCGGGACACAGTGACCCCCACAAACGTACCACTTATAAGGCCCGACCTTGAGCCGGTTCGGCGCGTGCTTGCCGAGGCTGAGGAGTTGATGGCGATCTATCGCGGAGATGGAGATCCGGCCCGAAACTCGGACCTGGTACCGCTGATCGAAGACCTTGAGCGCACGCGCGGGCCGCTTGCGGCCTACTGTCGGCGCGGCCCGATGGTCGGACGGCGGGTGAGTAATGAGGAGGCACGGGTGCTGAACGCGGAGGTCACCCGCACGCTGAGGCGAATGCGAGCGATGCTCAAGCGGCGCTCGGGTTCGCGGCGTCCGGCGGTGGTGGAGCCTCGTCGGGTGGCGGTCGATGGCGCTTGTGGACGCGCGCGTCAGGTCATTGACAGGCTGCGCCAGGACCATGAGGCGCTACGCCGAGTCCTCGCCTCAGGCTCGCCGCGCACAATGCGAAGTGGGGCAGTGGTTGCTTCGACCGCTGAACTAAACGACGAGGCGGCGAAGCTCCTCGTCGATCTGCGCGACACACGCTGGATGGTCAGCCGGCACCTACACGCATACCGGCGCGGCCACCTTGAACGCATGAAGCACGCATCGAACCGGTACGAGGTCAGCGAGGAGGAGGACTTGGTAGAGGCGCTTGTGGACGCTGTGCGCGTTGAGGCCGACCAACTACGTGCCGAAATCGTCTGCTCGGTGAAGCAGCGAGAGCCCGAGCGACCCCAGCGACCCAAGGAGCCATATAACTTCGACGACGCGGCGGCTGCGTGGTTCAAGTTCCACGACCGGCACGGGCGTTGGCCACGCAAGACCGACCATCACCCGGTCAACGGCCTACCGCACTACACGCAGTTGCACCGCGTGGTCGGTGCGAGCCCAATGGCCCAGATGCGCGCTCGCCTTGTAGGTGCGTCCCGCAGCGGGACGCACCCCTCGGAATCCAGGGGTCCTGGGGGTGCGTCCGAGGGCCGGACGCACCGGGACGCACCCTGCCGCGATCCCGCATGAACAGAGGGGTCAAGGTGCGTCCCATCGCGGGACGCACCTGCGAGCGAGGTCACGGATGAAAGCCGGTACGTGGGATTGTCAACGCGGGCCGAAGGCCCGCCTGCTTCAGAAGATATTCCAACCGGTGACTAGCTCTAGCAGACTCTCGTCGCGCTCATAGTCTTCAACGGGACGAATGGTCGCCACGCGAACCTGGTCAGCGGGGATGGCCCGGATTCGTCCCTTTCCGGCAGCTACGTACCAGCTATCGCCTGTGGCCGCGACCAGCTTTCCGCCCGCCGCAGTTCCATGTTCTCTCTCGATACTTACGTCAGCCAACGGAGGGGGATTGAAGAATCCGGAGGCCAACAAACTAAAGGCGACCGTGGCAGCGCCCGCGGCGAAAAGGGAACGGGCGGAAATCGTCGCCTCCCACAGGGACTCCACGAGCAGCAACGCCAGCACCCCGCATACGACTACGGCGATACTGACCAGCGGGAGCAGCAACGGGCTAGCAAGACTAATGGGATATCCCACGAGCCTGCCGACCAACCAGACATTCGACGATTCGTCGGCCTCGACTGCAGACGCTCGCGGCTGCGCTCGCGCGCGTCGGCTGAGCCCCTCTACGGCGAGGAAGACGAGGACAAACAGGGGAGTCGCAAGACCGACCACCACGGCTGTGCCGATGCCCCGTGCGAGGACCTGCTCGAGTGGGATGAGCGGCAGTGCATCCGAAATGCGAAGGTCCGCGCCTCGCAGCTCACCTGACAGGAGTACCGCTCCGAGTGTGTAGAGAACCGCCAATCCGAACGCAGCGACACCCGGCAAGAGGAGCAAGGCCCGCTCGGGGTTGAGTCGGCCACGGGCGTCAGATCGGGCGAGGCCTTCCATGAAGCCACTCTAGGAGAGAGCGGTGTTCCCTTGACGTGAGCCTTCGGCACATAACCCCACTCACTTTCACCCCGGCTAGAGGCCATCACCTAGCGGCCAACCCAGCCGCAGCCGGAACCCCAGGACCCCCAGCCCTCCCAGGCTCCCCCGCGAGTAGCCGCATAATTAGCTCGGCTCGGCTCGCTCGGCCCGAGCGCAGCGGCCTACCTAGGTCTGCTGGGGTCCTGGGGTTCGACGGCATCGCCGGGCTCACGTTCAGCGTCGGCGCTGAACGGCGGCGGGTCCGGCTCCGCGCTGTCGGAAACATCGTCTACCTCAGCGGGCAGGCGCGGAGCGGTGGCCTGCCACGGCCGGACACCCTGCACGATGCGGCGGTAAAAATCGACCGCTTGCTGTCGTGTCTCTAAGACGAACGACTTCTCGCCCTTCCCGCGCTTGGTGCCCATCGGCCGGGTGAGCGTCAGGATGAAGGCGCGTGGATCGCGCTTAGCGTCAGAAGGTGAGAGGAGGCGCTGCGGGTACTCCCGCGCCTCTGCAAGCAAGATCGAAGTTGTCTCTCTCGAACCCATGAAGCTCACGTCAACCCGCAGGTCGTTAGGAGCTTCCGGCAACTGCTTGAGGACCCACTTGATGCGTGTGAGTGGCCGACCTTCGCGCGGCGCATCGATACCGACACTCGCGCTGACCTTGCGTGTTCTTAGATCGGCCTGCACCGTAATCGGGCCAACGGCGTCCGGCACCTTGATCGTTGCTTGGAGCGTTCCTGCCTCCGCTAGCCCCTGCACGGCGGCATCTAGTCGGGCTTCGCTTGTCTGCTTGCGAGGCCGAACCGGCTTCACGTCTCGACCCAAGTCTTGGCTTAGGCCAAGGCTGAGGTAGTCCACGAACTGGTCCCACCGCTCGGCTACTTCGCGCGCCTCTGGGTTGTTCGGGCGCAGCGTGCCAGCCGCCGCGGCGTTGCGCACCGAAACCCACTTGTCTCCCATATCTTGGAAGCCCGAAGCGCCCGACTTTTCATGGTCCAAGTAAGCGATTAGCTCACCGAGAATCCACGCCTGATCTTCGTCCTCGATGCCCCGAAACCGGTGCTGGACGATGGCTTCCGTAAGAACGCGCCACCACGAAAGGTGGAACAGCCCGACCTTCCCGGCCCTGCGGCCATCAAGCGCCACGGCGCTCTCCGTGGGCTTGGCGGTGATCTGGTTAGAGATAGTGAGCACGGCGTCGAAGCCGTGCTCACGCGCCATAGCTAGATAGCGCCCGACCTGCTCTGCCTTGAGCGGTGCGCCACTCGTCTTTACTTCTAGAAGGCAACGCCACCGCGTCTTCCCGCGCTCGACCACTATCGCGCCGTCAGGGATCGAAAGCTTGCCGTTCGTGTCCTTCAACTGAACCTCAGCAAAAGTCGAGATGCGCCCGCGTGGCGCGTTCAGTTCAGCCAAGATCGCGCGGCCGAAATCAGGCACCGCGTACATGACCGCAAGCAGGGAGGAAGTAGCCCGCCGTTCCTGTTCATCTTGCCCTCGGATGCCCGCTGTCGGGATCAGACGCGCGGGATGCCATTCCTCAGTTGGCTCAGGCATGGAGCGATCCTAACCGCACTCAGGCCGAGAGTGGGAAGAAGAGACGACTTGACACGCTTTAGTAGAAGCGTGACTTCTGCTTGACAGATCGGCTCGTCAGTGTCACGCTATTGATATGAAGCGTGACAAGTCGATCATGGAGCCAGGCAATAAGGGCAAGCGCTACCCGCCCGAGCCGTTGACCCCGGACGAAGTTCGGACGCTGCTCAGTGCGATCACCGGCAAGGGACCGTTGGCCTCTCGCAATCGTGCCTTGGTCGCCTTGCTCTGGCGCTCCGGGCTGCGCGTATCCGAAGCGCTCGCCCTCTACCCACGCGACGTAGACGGGTCAGCCGGAACGGTCAACGTGCGAGAGGGCAAGGGGCGCAAGGCGCGGGTGGCCGTTATCGACTCGGAAGCGCTCGCCTATCTGCGAGCGTGGATGGAACTCCGACGCAGGCTCGGCATCAACGGGCGGCATCCGATCTTCTGCTCAGTAGCCGATGGTGCCAAGGGCAAAGGCCAGCGCAAGGCGGGCCGAGCGCTCGATACGTCGTACGTACGGCGACTACTTCCCAAGCTGGCCGACCGGGCGGGCGTCGAGAAGCGCGTTCACGCGCACGGCCTACGTCACTCGCACGCGACCGAACTGGTAGATGCTGGCGTTCCGTTGCATGTGATTACGGGTCAACTCGGCCACGCCTCGACCGCAACCACGGACACCTACCTCATGAAGCTCAAGCCCGCCGAGCGCATCGCCTCGATGCGCGCTGCCGGGTGGGCACTCGATGAACCCTAGGAACCCAAAGCAACGCCGACCGAGCGGCGCTGGCTCGGATCGTATGTGGTCCAGGGCTGCTCGCGTGGGGCCTCGCAGGCGCGGAGCCCTCGGAACCCTGGGGCTGAGGAAAGAATCAAAAAATCTCAGCCGTGGTCGGCCGCTATCGCCGTGGTCATCACTCAGTAGAGGCCGGATTTCGAACTACCGGCCGCTGAGAACCCACTGATCCCGACGCGGACTAGCGGGGCGGGCCTGCGCGCGGTGTCTGTGGTTTCCGGCTGACCACTGTGTCTGAAAAGTGTCTGACTCGGTCGAGATTGGCTCTCAATAGTGGCGTTTTCCAGGTATTTTCCGGCTATTGACCTCCTGCTTGTAAGGCAGGCGCTCTACCAGCTGAGCTAACCGCCCGGCGAGCGCCGAGGGTAGCGGCAGGCGGGGTTCTAGTATCCAAACCGTGAATCAGGATCTCTTCTGGCGCTCGCTGCTGGTGCAGGCTCTGCTGGTGGGGGCGCTGTTTGGCCTGCTCTTGCTCCTCCCCCTGGAGGAGGACTTCTTCAAGGACTACGGCTTCGCGATCGGGCCCATCTCCTGGCTGGGCTGCTCACTGGTCACCGCGCGCCTGCTGTCGCTGCCGGCGGGACTCGCCCTGTTCGCGGCGCTGGCCGGAGGAGTGGCGGGCGCGCTCGTGGGCCTCGTGGCCGGTCACGGTCCAGGATTGGGCGTCTCGCTGCTCGTGTTCGCCGCCTCGTGCGGGGGCTATGACCCCAAGCGCGACACGGCAGCCGTCGACGCGTGAGCGCCGCGCCCAAGCTCGCCGATACGCTCGACCTCGGTCCGGTCCACCTTACCGTGACCGACATCGACCGCTCGGTCGGCTTCTACCAGGACGCGATCGGGCTCCAGGTCCGCGGGCGGGGCGACACGGAGGCGTCCCTGGGCGCGGGCGTCGACGAGCTGCTGCACCTCGTCGAGAACCGCGACGCCCGGCCGGCGGGCCGCCATGCCGGGCTCTACCATTTTGCCCTCCTGCATCCTTCGCGGGAAGAGCTGGCTCGCGCCACCGCACGGCTGGCCAGAACCGGCACGCCGATCAGCGGCGCCTCCGACCACGGGATCTCGGAGGCGATCTACGTCCCGGACCCCGACGGCCACGGCATCGAGCTGGCCGCGGATCGCTCCCGCGACCGGTGGGGAGACCTCAGCGGTCCGACGGCCATCGGGCCGCAGCCGCTGGACCTCGAGGCGCTGCTCGCGACGGTGGCTGGTGAGCAGCCACAGCGCCACGCCGATCCCGGGCTCGCCGTCGGGCACTTGCACCTGCACGTGGGAGACGTGGACCAGGGCCTTGGCTTCTACCGCGAGGTGATCGCCTTCGAGGCGCAGACGCTGCTTCCCAGTGCCGCGTTCGTCTCCGTGGGCGGCTACCACCACCACCTGGCGTTCAACACCTGGCGAGGGGAGGGCGTGCCTGGCGCGCCCGAGCACGCGGTCGGGCTGCGTCACTGGACGGTGCTGCTAGACGCGCCCGATCTCGAGGCGGTGCAGGGGCGGCTCACCGATGCGGCCATCGACATGGAGGCCCTCGATGGAGGCGTCCTGGTGCGCGACCCGTGGAACAACGCGCTGCTCCTGGCCCGCCGCGAAGAGTAAGCGCCGTGTCGGGCCGGCCGCAAGGCCGTAGGCGGCGAGCCGCCCGGTCCATGCGTGTGGAGCCTGTCGCCCTAAACTCCGGACACCACGCTCGGCCCCGTCGTCTAATGGTCAGGACAGCGGCTTTTCACGCCGCAAATGGGAGTTCGATTCTCCCCGGGGCTACTGTCGAGACCTGATCCCGGGACGCTGACCGCCATTACCATGGAGGCGCCCCCGTAGCTCAGTTGGTCTTAGAGCGAGCGCCTTTTAAGCGCGAGGTCGTCGGTTCGAATCCGACCGGGGGCATGCCATCCACGGCCGACCATCCCCTTTCTTCCGTCTCAAGGGTGTGCGAACATATGTTCGTGCCGGCTGCATCCCCTCCCACACCCTGGCTCAAGCGCACCGGTCGACCGGTGGACGGCACGCGGGTCTCCGAGCTCAGGGTCTGTTTCCGGCACGGGGAGACCGCATGGCACCGGTACGGTGCTGGAAAGGCTGGCCACAGGTGGCGCTGCAAACGCTGCGTAGCCGAAGCGGTCACGCGACGCCATCAGAAGATCAAGCGCCTCCTGGTAAACGAAGCAGGCGGACGTTGTGCGATCTGTGGCTATGACCGGTGCATTAGCAACTTGCACTTCCACCACGTCGACCCCGACACAAAGTCGTTCAACATGAGCGTCAGCGGCGGAAAGGCGATAGCCACCTATAGAGCCGAAGCGGCCAAGTGCGCGCTGGTCTGCGCCAACTGCCACGGCGAGATCGAGATGGGTCTCATTCCATCGCCGCCCGCCGGCGGCGCCCTAGTGCCGGAAGTGGCGCCGTGAGGTGAAGGCCATCGCCACGGCGGCCGCGTCGCAAGCCTCCACGACCTCGGGGTCGCGACGGGAACCTCCCGGCTGGATGATCGTTCGCACGCCCGCCTCGACCGCAACCTCCACTCCGTCCGCGAAGGGGAAGAAGGCGTCGGAGGCCATCGCGGCGCCGGTCAGGTCCAGCCCTGCCGCGCCGGCCTTCTCGACGGCGATCCGCACCGAGTCGATGCGGCTCATCTGACCGGCTCCGATCCCTGCGGTTCCCAGGTTGCTGGCCAGCACGATCGCGTTCGAACGCACGTGCCGGCACACCTTCCACGCGAACAGCAGCTCACCCCACTCGGCCTCGGTCGGCTTGCGCTCGGTCACCACCTGCATGTCGTCGCGCATGTCCGAGCTCACGTCGCTGTCCTGCACGAGCAGGCCGCCACGCACGCGCTTCATGTCCTGCTCGCTCACGTCGGGCACGCGGCGTTCGTCGTTGACGAGTATGCGCACGTCCTCCTTCTGCTCAAGCACCTCGAGCGCCCCGTCGTCGTAACCCGGAGCGATGACGAGCTCGATGAACATGCCATGGAGCTTTTCGGCCAGGGCACGGCCGACGGGGCGGTTGAAGATCATGACGCCGCCGAACGCGCTCATCGGATCGGTGGCGAAAGCACGCTCGAAAGCGTCATCCACGGTGGTAGCCACCGCCGCGCCGCATGGGTTGTTGTGCTTGATGATCGCGGCCGCTGGGACCTCGAACTCGTCGACCAGCTTGCGAGCGGCATCGAGGTCGAGCAGGTTGTTGAACGACAACTCCTTGCCGTGCAGCTTCGACACCATCGAGAGCAGGTGCGTGCGCGTTCCCGCCTGGGCGTAGTAGGCCGCGCGCTGGTGCGGGTTCTCGCCGTAGGCCAGGTCGAGCACCTTGGTGAACGAGCGGGTCTGCTGGCCGGGGAAGTCCTCCTCGCGCTCGGCGAACCAGCGCGAGATGGCGGCGTCGTAGCGAGCCGTGTAGGAGAACGCCTCCATCGCGAGCGCCTCGCGCGTGCGGGCCTCGATTAGGCCGTTGGCCGCGCGCAGCTCCTCGAGCACCGCGTCGTAGCTCTCGGGCGAGACCACCGCCGCGGCGAACGCATGGTTCTTCGCCGCCGCGCGGATGAGCGTCGGGCCACCGATGTCGATGTTCTCGATGACCTCCTGCTCGCTCACGCCGCGCCGGCCCGCCACCTGCTCGAACGGGTAGAGGTTGACGCACACGAGGTCGATCGGCTCGATCGCCTGGTCGCGCAGCGTGTTGATGTGTGCCTCGTCGGAGCGGACCGCCAGCAAACCGGCGTAGATGCGCGGGTTGAGGGTCTTGACGCGCCCGTCGAGGATCTCACCGAAGCCGGTGTAGGCCTCGACGGAGCGTGTCTCGATGCCCGCTGCGGCCAGCTCTCGCGCGGTGCCCCCAGTGGAGACGATCTCCACACCAAGCTCCACGAGCCCGCGCGCGAAGTCGACCAGCCCGCGCTTGTCCGACACGCTGAGCAGCGCCCGGCGCACGCGCACCCCCGCGGGTGCGGTGAGCTCGGGCGTGCCGGGCTCAGCCGTCTCGGTCACCGGTGTGCACGAGGCGCGCGTTGTCGGCATCGATGCTCACGGCGCCCGCGGCGATCAGCAACACGGCGCGTGGCAGCAGCCGGTGCTCGATCCTGTGGACCTGCTCCTCGATCGCCTTGATGTCCCGAGCATATGGAAGCTCGAAGCACTCCTGCAATATGACCGGCCCGCTGTCTATGCCCTCGTCCACGAAGTGGACGGTCACACCCATCACCCGGACTCCGTAGTCGAGCGCCTGCTCGATCGCCCGGATCCCTGGAAATGCGGGCAGCAGCGAGGGGTGCACGTTCACCAGCCGGCCTTCGAAGCGGCGGATGAACGGGCCGCTCAGGATCTCCATGAAGCCCGCGAGCACCACCAGGTCGACGTGGCGGTCGGCGAGCCAGTTGCCGAGCGCCGCGTCGCGTGCGTCGCGGTCGGGGTGGTCGGCCCGGTCGAAGACCTCGGCCTCGATGCCGGCGTCGCGCGCACGGTCGAGCCCCCGCGCTCGGTCGCGGCTGGAGGCCACGCCCACCACCTCGATCTCGGTTCCGTGCAGAGTGTCGAGGATCGCCTGGAGGTTGCTTCCCTCCCCGGAGATCAGGACGCCGACACGGAAGGGCGGCACGGTCAGGCGGCGACGCGGGCCGGCAGCTGCAGCACGGGGTAGGGTCCGCCGCTGGTCTCCACGACACCCCCCTCGATCAGCTCGTCGACCCGCGCCAGGATGTCCGCCCTGCGCATGTGCGACGAGACGCCGTAGGCCGGCAGGCCGTCGTAGGAGTTGCGCTCGATCTTCTTTGTGCGAGCGCCGTGCAGGATCTCCACGCACGTCGTCCGGCCCACCGCCGGCCGGGCCCCGCGAGCGACCGAGACGATGGCGCCGTCGAGATCCGCAATCGCCTCCGGCGGCGGAGGCGGCAGCTCGGGCACGAGGCCTTCGGCACAGACATCGCAGCACGGCACCCCCTCCGGCCGCGGCGCAGGATCGGCGCGATCGCCGAAGTGCCGGAGGATCGTCCGCCGGCGGCACGCCTCCCCCTTGGGGAGGAGCGCAGCCGGAACGTCGTTCCGGCGAGCACCGGACCCTTCGACATACGCCCAGATCTCGCGGTACTGGCGCCAGCGCACGCGAGCGCTCTCCTCGACCGACCCCCGGCAGGCGGCCGCGGCCCGGCGGTCGAAGGGCGCCGTGAAGCGTCCGGCCACACGGTCCGGCGACGAGGGCGACGGCAGAATGACCCCCGCGCGCGCGAGGTGTCCCAGCAGCGAGCGCAGCCGGTCCTGCCCGCCGCCGATCGCCCGTGAGATCTCGGCCGCCTCCACTGCATAGCGCTCCTCCCCGTCAGCGGAGGCGCGCAGCCGGTCGTGCAGCGCGGCGGGCAGCTCCGAGTCGACCTCGTCGCGCTTGATGAAGTGCACGTGCAGCGCCTTGTCGCGGTTCTCGGCCAGCAGCAGCGCCCGGGCCGGGGCCCCGTCGCGGCCCGCGCGTCCGGCCTCCTGGTAGTAAGCCTCGAGCGACGCCGGCACCCCCGCGTGGAGCACGGTCCTGACGTTGGCCTTGTCGACGCCCATGCCGAACGCGTTGGTGGCCACGATCACCCGCACGTCGTCGGCCAGAAACCGGCGCTGCGCGACGGCGCGGCGGTCTCGATCCAGCCCGGCGTGGTAGGCCACGGCCTCCTCGCCGAGCTCGGAGCTGAGCATCTCGGCGATCTCCTCGGCGCCCGCGCGCGTGCCCGCATAGACGATGGCCGGCAGGGAACCCTCGCCGCGCAGAGCCTCAGCGATCAGCGGGCGCTTCTCGTGCGGGGCCGGGCGGGCGACCGCGAAGGAGATGTTGGGCCGGTCGAATCCCGTCGCCACCCGCAGCGGCTCGCGCAGGCCCAGGCGGCGCACCACGTCGGTGGCCACGCGCGGAGTGGCCGTGGCGGTGGACGCCACGATCGACCCGGCCTGCAGGTGGCGGGCGGCGTCGGCCAGCCGGAAGTAGTCGGGCCGGAAGTCGTGGCCCCACTGCGAGACGCAGTGAGCCTCGTCGACCACGAACAGGCCGATCCGGGCCCCCCGGATTCGGTCGAGGAAGCCGGGCGAGGAGAACCGCTCAGGCGACACGTAGAGCAGCCTCAGGTCGCCCGCCACGGCACGGTCGAGGACACCGGCGTTGGCGTCGAGGCCCTGCTGGGCGTTCACGAGCGCGACTGCATCACCCAGCCCGCGGGCGTGCAGGGCCTCGACCTGGTCCTGCATAAGCGCCACGAGCGGCGAGACGACGATCGTGAGGTCGTCGCGCATGAGCGCCGGCAGCTGGTAGCACAGCGACTTGCCCGATCCGGTGGGCATCACCACCAGCACGTCGCGCCCGTCGAGCGCCGCCTGGCAGGCCTCGCGCTGACCGGGCCGGAAGGCGTCGAAGCCGAAGTTCTGCCGCAGGGCGGAGGGGAGGTCCACGGCGGGTGACACTAGCGCCGGGTCCGGCCAGGTCGGGGCGCTGGTGCGCAATCGTTACGAAGCGGCGGAGAACTGTTGCGAGCGGGCCGCGCGCACCCCGATCGCCCCCACGACGGCGGCCGCGAGGGCGGGCGCGATCATCGCGGCCCAGGAGAGCCCATCGACCTCGATGTCAGCGTAGGGCTGGCTGAACACGCCCCAGTCGGGGAACACGTGCAGCGCCACGAAGCCGGCCGCGGTACCGAGTCCCACGAGGGCGGTGGCCGCGGGGGCCAGGCCGTGGCCCGCGAGCGCCAGGCCGAGCACCAGCAGCGCTACCACGAGCCCCGCGGTCCCGGCGATGGCGGTCCCCGACGGCACCGGCGCCTCCTGACGAAGCAGGTGGTCGAGCGTGTGCATCACCAGCAGCCCGACCAGGACGAGGTTGGCCGCGATCAGCGACCGGTCCGATCGCCAGGGCCGGCGCGAGGCTTTCGGCATCGTGGCCGATGCTTCAGGACTGGACAACGGCGAGCTCCTCGAGTGCGAACTTGCCGTTGGCCACGTCGGTGCGCTCGAGCGGATACTCCCCGGAGAAGCAGGCGTCGCAGTGGGTGGCACGCTCGCCGCGGATCGCCTCGTAGACCCCTTCGAGTGACAGGTAGCCGATCGAGTCGCAGTCCAGCTCCTCCGCGATCTCCGCGACGCTGCGGCCGTGGGCCACCATCTCCTGCTTGGTCGACATGTCGACCCCGTAGTGGCAGGGGTGGCGGATGGGCGGAGCCGAGATGCGCATGTGCACCTCCAGCGCGCCGGCGGCGCGCAGCATCTTCACGATCTGCCGGGTGGTGTTGCCGCGCACGATCGAGTCGTCGACCACCACGAGCCGCTTGCCCTCCACCACCTCGCGCAGCGGGTTGAACTTCATCTTCAGTCCGTGCTTGCGCAGCTCCTGGCCCGGCTGGATAAAGGTGCGAGCCACGTAGCGGTTCTTGATCAGGCCGTCGTCGCGGGGGAGGCCCGAGGCCTTCGCGTAGCCGGTGGCGGCCGGGTTGCCGGAGTCGGGCACCGCGATCACCACGTCGGCATCGACGGGCGCCTCGCGCCAGAGGATCTCACCCATCTTGCGCCGCGAGACCTGGGTGCGGTTGCCCTCGAGGATCGAGTCCGGCCGTGCGAAGTAGATGTGCTCGAAGACGCAGAAGGCCTTGCGCGGGGAGTCCACGACCTGGCGGGTCGCGATCCCGCGCTCTCCGATCGAGAGCATCTCTCCCGGCTGCACCTCGCGCAGCAGCTCGGCGCCCAGGATGTCGAAGGCACAGCTCTCGGAGGCCACGCAGTAGCGCCCGCCGAGCCGGCCGAGCGAGAGGGGGCGCAGCCCGGCCCCGTCGCGAAACGCGACGACCTTGTCCGGGGTGAGCACCACGGTGGAGAAGGCGCCCTGGAGGCGGGGCATGACGTCGGCCAGGGCCTCCTCGACGGTGTCGGCCTCGTGGGTCGACAGCAGCGCGGCGATGATCTCCGAGTCGGAGGTGGAGCGGAACGTGACACCGCGTTCGGTGAGCTCTGAGTGCAGCTCCACGGCGTTGATCAGGTTGCCGTTGTGGGCCAGGGCGATCTGGCGGCGATCAGAGCGGTACACCGGCTGGGCGTTCTCCCACGCCGAGGAGCCCGTGGTCGAGTAGCGCACGTGGCCGATCGCGCTGGTGCCGGTGAGGGCGCGCAGCTTCTGCTCGTCGAAGACCTGGGACACCAGGCCGAGATCGCGGACGGTCATCAGGTTGCCGCCCTCGCAGGTGGCGATCCCGGCGGACTCCTGGCCCCGGTGCTGAAGCGCGAAGAGGGCGAAGTAGGCGAGCCGCGACACCTCGGACTCGGGTGCGTATACGCCGAACACACCGCACTCGTCGCGCGGCCCGTCGCGCTGCTCGAGCGGATCGGTCAGGGGTTCCATGGAGCCCAAAGAGGTGGCCGGCGGGGTACGCGGCAGCCGGATTTTCAGGTTAGCAGTGGGCTCCGCCGGCCGGCGCCGCTACAGCTCCGCGGGCGAGGTCACGAGGCCGAGGCGATCGGCACCCCGTCGCAGGCGGGCATCGAGGGTCACGACCTTGCGCTCGAGCAGCCGCGCGAGGGCGAGGTACTCGGCGTCGTATGTCTTCGCCCAGCCCAGCTCGTCGGCGATGCGCCAGGCCTCGACGTGGAGACCGGCCGGATCTTGGCGAGCTATCGGGAGCTCGCGCGCACGAGCAAGCAGGGCATCAGCCTGGGACGCGTGTAGTTCGCGTCTCCACACGCCTTCGTGGAGGGACGACGTCCATTCCGACCACATCAAGGGAGGCGCAACCAGGCCCCGGCCGAGGGTCGCCAGACGGTCCTCGCCGCCGAGGATCCAATACACGACGCTGGCGTCGACGACGAGGCTCAATGCAAGCTTCGCGAGCCCCGCACCAGCCGAACTCCGTCCGGCATCGGGCTGCCGTCGGGAAGCGTGCCCCACCCGCCGGGAACCTCGACCGGCTCAGGCTCGCCGGCTGCCGCGTCGAGCTCATGCTCATCGACCAGATGCTGGGTGCCGATCTTCTCCGAGCGAAGGCGCCCACTGCGGATCCAGCGACGGACCGTCTCCGGATCCCGATGTACGCGGCGCGCGGCCTCAGGAACTGTGAGCATCGTTGCCTGATACTACTACCCACCCGGCGGGCCGCCTCAGACCAGCGGCACGCTGGCGGTTCCATGCGGACGTATCGAAGACCAGCGGGTACGCCGCTGCCCCGTAGGCGCCCGTCACCGGCCGCCCGGCAGGTCGCGCTCGGCCAGCGCCTGCTCAACGGCCTCGAAGTCGTGCTCGACCTCGCCGTTCGCGACGCCACGGAGGTGATCGAGCGCTTCCATACCGCTCCTGCTCGGCCCGCTCCTCCCGAGCCGTGTCGATGGTGAGCGCCTCGACGTGTCCGCTCCCGACCGACGGCTCGCGGCCTTCGTCGCGGTAGGACGCGAGCATCTCGCGGGCGGCTTCGAGTCGGCGGCGGGCTCGGTGAGCGCGTGCTCGCCGAAGCGAAGCTCGAGGATCCCTTGCAGGGCGTCGATCACATTCTCGCGGGCCTCGGTCCGGGTGCGACCCTGGCTGTTGGCGCCGGGAACCTCGGCGATCGAGGCGGTGATCCAGCTGTCCCCGGCGCCTCGTAGACGATCGTCAGCTCGAGCAGCGAGTCCATGACGAAGACGTTAGCTCGCCGATCGCCCGGAGTCGAGCGCCGGGGGGTGTGGATCGCTTGGAGCTGGCGCAGCGAGCCTTGGGTGTAGATCTGGGGACGCGCCGGCGGATCGGTGGGTCGAGCCGTCTGAGGTCGCGCTGAGCGGCGCGCGCGAGCTCGACGCGCCAGCCGTCGTCGGTCACTCGAACTCGTGCTTGATCTCGTCGAGTGAGATGGTGCGCCCCGCGGCCTCTTCTGCGGGGCTGGTGGGCTCATCGTCGACCGGGGCGTCGTCGAGGAACTTGGTCAGCGGGTCGCGAAGGTCGTCGAGCAGCCGCAGCGTGCGCTCGGCCTCGCGCTCGGTGCGCGTCTCGACGCGCTCGCGCAGTTGCTCCTTGGCGGTCATTGACCTGGTGAACGGTAACGCGCTCAGCGGCCCAGATCGAGCGGTGTCGGCGCTTGGTGGTCGAGGCGGCGTTCGAGCCGCTCGACGAGCGCCGTGAGGTCTGCGTGCAGCTCGCGAGCGCGTTCGAGCGCGTCGGCGAACTCGGTGCCGTCGAGCCGGCCGGCCTTCAGCTGTCGGGCGCGGCGCGGGCGAACCGGGGCGCCGAGCGCCTGGGCGCTCGTGTCGGGTGCGGCGAGCGTGCGGAAGTCGGCCCAGACGTCGTCGGTGACCCGGTCGCGAGCCATCCGGTCGGGCTTGGAAGCTGCCGGCGGCAGGCGACTTGGCGTGGGGCTTGTTGCGTCGGCGGGCGAGCGATGAAGGCGTCTCGCCGTGGCGGCTGGCGCGAGATGCTAGTACTTGAGAATGAACGTGACTGCGATAAGCGTCCAGAGGAATGGCCATACAACCACTCCGTAGTTGGCGAGCGTTCTCGCAAGCCTATGTCGAGCCAGGACGGCCGACGTAGGAAGTACGACGCCCGACAGAATGAGTCCGATCGCCACAACGTACTCGGCGGTGTCAGGCAAGGTTGTCGCATGGCTCTCGTGGTCGAGGCTGTAGGCGCCGAGCAGGCTGATCGAGGCGAGCAGACTTAGACCTAGTGCGGTCAGGTGGACTAGCACCAGCCCCACGGGCGGGAGCGTTCAAATTTGACTGGACACCCTAGTCATCATCGTAGTTGTAGGTGAAGTAGTGCAGTTCCGGGGACCGGACCCCGTTCATCGGTCTTACGAGACGTGACGTTGCCGTTGGCGTCATAGGCCAGCACCGTGTCCATAACACGACCCTGGGAAAAGTGCTGGGCATCCGGGGGGAGTGTCCCACCGCCGGGTGAGCCACAAAGACGACTCAACTCGTTCAACGATGTGGCCAAGCTCCCACACGGCTGCGGGTTCGAGGCCATCAGCCTCGCCGGGTTCCGGCGGCCTCAACTCGCCGACGCGCCAGTCACCGACTCGCAGCCGGTATTCGTCGTCGCTGCCCGTGAGCTTGACGATGTCGCCTTGGGCTGGGTCGGCGACGAGGCGAGCGCGTCGGTGACGCGGCGCTGAACGGGCGTGTCGAGGCGTCGGAAGTCGCGGCGGCCGCGGGCGGTGAGGACCCAGCCGCCGCCGATCACGCGATCTCGCGCTTGATCTGCTCGGCCGAGAACACCTCGCCGCGGGCGATCTGCTCGCGCGCCTCGCGGGCGCCCTCGTCTTCCTCGGGCGTGGTCGGCTCGTCGTCGAGCGGGGCGCTGGCCAGCAGTTCGCCGAGCGCGCCGGGGCGCTGGCGGCGGGCGAGGTAGTCCAGGGTGTCGGCTGCCTCGGCCTCGGTCAGCTCGTCGATCCGTTCGCGCAGTTGCTGCTTGGCGGTCATGGCCTGATGAACGGTAACGCGCTCAGCGGTCTGGCTGGACCGGCGGCCGGTGGTCGAGGCGGTGTTCGAGGCGCGCGACCAGGGTGGCGAGCTGTTCGTGCAGCTCGCGGGCGCGCTCCAGCGCGTCGGCGAGCTCGGTGTCGAGGAGCTGGCCGGCCTTCAGGCGCTGGGCACGGTAGCCGTCGACTTCGCGTCGACCAGGCCACCCAGGACCGCAGCGATCGACTCGGCTGCGGCGAGGGCGCGGAAGTCGGCCCAGACGTCGTCGGCGACCTGGACGCGGGCCATCCGGTCGGGCCTGGACGCTTGCGCCGTGGGCGGCTTGGCGTGGGGCTTGTTGGGTCGGCTGCGGGCCATGAGGGCTCCCCCGGAAGAAGCGTTGACGTGTAGACGGCGCATCAACGGTGCAAGTGCGTGAGCGCGTCTTGGCCGTTGATTTCTGCGCAGCGACGACTCGGTGGCGGTCGTCGGAAGCCGGAAGGCTCGGCGAGTGGATGAGACCGGGCTGCGGTGGAGAACAAAGCTCCCGAGACGAGTCGGCACGGCGCGCGTGGTACGAGTCTTCGTCCGCTTTCGAGGTCTGGCGAGTGCGTCGTTCGGAGGAACGCGAATCGCCACCGGGCGACGCTGTCGCCGGACAGACCGAGGGGAAACGAACAGGCGTACTCAGGGGAACGCTAGCCCGAGTGCTGCGTTCGCTTCGCGCAGCTCGTCGAGTGTCCAGGTCCAGCGGCCGCCGATCTGCAGCACCTCGCCGCCCACCGTGCCGATCGGGGTAGCCAGCTCGGCCAGCGACTCGAGCGCATCGGCGGGGCCCGACACCACGAACCGGCCCGCGCCCTCGCCGAACAGCGCCTCGAGCTCATACCCCGGCAGCGAGATGGTCGCCCCGATACCACCGGCCAGGCAGCACTCGGCCAGCGCCACGGCCAGGCCGCCCTCGGCCACGTCGTGAGCGCTCGCCAGCGCACCCTCGCGCACGCAAGTGCGCACCGCCTCGATCACCCGCCGCGCGCCGGTCACGTCGATCCCCGGCAGCCCGTCGGGCAGCTCGCGCCCGCGCAGCTTGGCCAGCTCCGACCCGGGCAGCGTGACCGTCGCGGCGGGCGAGCAGACCAGCATCACCGTGTGCCCGTCGGTGGTGAACCCGGTCCCTGCCACCCGCTCCACGTCGGGGACGGCCCCCACCATGCCCACCACCGGCGTCGGGTAGATCGGCCCGTCCCCGGACTGGTTGTAGAGCGAGACGTTGCCCCCAACCACCGGCACGCCCAGCTCGGTGAGGGCGTCGGCCATACCGGCCACCGACCGCTCCAGCTGCCACGCCACGTGCGGCTTCTCGGGGTTGCCGAAGTTGAGGCAGTTGGTGAGCCCGAGCGGCGCGGCGCCCACGCACGCGAGGTTGGCCGCGCACTCGAGCACCGCCTCGACGGTGCCGGTGTACGGATCGCACGCCACTCGGCGCCCGTTGCCGTCGATCGAGACCGCGATCCCTCCCCGTGCGCCGTCCTCGGAGAGGTCGAGCACCGCGGCGCCTGCCTGCCCGGGGCGGCGCACCGTGCGCGAGCCCACCAGGCAGTCGTACTGCTCGAAGAGCGGGCGGCGCGAGCTGAGGTTGTGCGAGGCCAGCAGCGCGGGCAGGATGTCCGCGGGATCGTCGGAGTCGAGGGTGCGCGGCGGCGCCGGATAGATCTGACAGTCCGGCCTGGCGGGCTGGAGGTCATAGAGCGGGCAGTCGTCTACGAGCGCGTCGACCGGCATGTCGCCCACCACCTCATCGCCATCGAGCACGCGCAGCCGGCGGGAGCCTGTGACTTCGCCTATCGCCGTGGCGCGAACCTCCCAGCGCTCGCAGACCTCCGCCAGCTCGCCCAGCTTGTCCGGCTCGATCACGCACAGCATCCGCTCCTGGGACTCGGAGACCATGATCTCGAAGGGCTCCATGTCCTCCTCACGCAGCGGCACCTTCGACACGTCGATGTCGAGGCCCACCTCACCCTTGGAGGCCATCTCGGAGGCGCTGGAGGAGAGCCCGGCGGCGCCGAGGTCCTGAAGCGAGCGCAGCGTGCCCCGCTCGAGCAGCTCGAGGGAGCACTCGAGCAGCCGCTTCTCCTCGAACGGATCGCCGATCTGCACCGACGGCCGCTTGGAGGCGTCGTCGGAATCCAGCTCGGCGGAGGCGAGCACCGACGCCCCGCCGATCCCGTCGTGCCCCGTGCGCGCCCCCATCAGCACCAGCAGGTTGCCCACACCCGCCGCCGCCGCGCGGATCAGGCGCTCCTCGCGCGCGATCCCCAGGCACATCGCGTTGACCAGGCAGTTCTGCTCGTAGGGGGCCTCGAAGTAGACCTCGCCGCCCACGGTGGGCACGCCGATCGAGTTGCCGTAGTGGCCGATGCCCGACACGGCGGCGTCGAGCAGGTAGCGCGAGCGCGCGGAGGTGAGCTCGCCGAAGCGCAGGGAGTCGAGGATGGCGATCGGGCGGGCGCCGACCGCGAACACGTCGCGCAGGATGCCCCCCACGCCGGTGGCGGCGCCCTGGAAGGGCTCCACCGCGCTCGGGTGGTTGTGCGACTCGACCTTGAAGGCGATCGCCAGGCCGTCGCCCACGCTCACGGCCCCGGCGTTCTCGCCCGGACCCATCAGCAGGTGGGGGCCTTCCGTGGGAAGGAGGCCGAGCAGCTTCTTGGAGTGCTTGTAGGCGCAGTGCTCGGACCACATCAAGCTGAACACGGCCAGCTCGACCCCGTTGGGCTCGCGCCCGAGCTTCTCGACGATCAGGTCGTACTCGGAGTCGGTGAGCCCGAGCGCTCGGTGTGCAGCGACCGCGGCCGGGCCGCTCACCCGCGGGCCTCGGCGAGCGGCACCGAGCCGGGAGGGCGCTGCCCCCCTGCGATGTTCTTCTCCTCGACGTGCTCCACCAGCGACCGGAACAGGCAGCCGCCGTCCTCCGACCCGGTGAGATGGTCCACGGCGTGCTCTGGATGGGGCATCAGTCCCATCACGTTCTTGGCCTGGTTCGCAACCCCGGCGATGTCGGCGAGCGACCCGTTGGGGTTGCGCCCCGCGGCGTAGCGGAGGATGATCTGCCCGTGTGCGTCCATCTCGCGGAGAGCCTCTTCTGGCGCGTAGTAGCGGCCCGTCGTGTGCTTGACCGGGATCGAAAGGGCGTCGCCGGCCGCGCACGCGCGCGTGAACGGAGTGTCGGAGTTGACTACCTCCACGTCGACCTGCCGGCAGAGGAAGCGCAGGCCGGCGTTGGGCAGCAGGGCGCCGGGCAGCAGCCCCGCCTCGCATAGGACCTGGAAGCCGTTGCAGATGCCGAGCACGGGACCGCCGGCCAGCGCGTGCTCGGACACCGCCTCCATCACGGGCGAGAAGCGCGCGATGGCGCCCACGCGCAGGTAGTCGCCGTAGGAGAAGCCGCCGGGGATCACCACGGCGTCGACGCCGCCGAGCTCCCGGTCTCCGTGCCAGAGGATCTCGGCGTCGCCGAAGCGCCGGCAGGCCATGAGGGCGTCGGCCTCGTCGCAGCTGCCGGGGAAGCGGACGACCCCGAACTTCACCCGATCACCGTAGGTGGTCGATCAGGGCGCAGCGTCACTGGTCAACGACCTGGATCTCGTAGTCCTCGATCAACGGATTGGTCAGCAGGCGCTCGCACATCTCGTGCAGGCGCGAGGTGTCCTCCACCTCGAGCTCGACCAGCCGCCCGACGCGGACGTTCTCCACGCCGTCGAAGCCGAGCGCGGGCAGCGCGCGCTCGACGGCCTGGCCCTGGGGATCGAGGATCCCCTCCTTGGGGTGGATCAGCACCCGCGCCTTCACGCGGCGCCGCTGCGCTCGAGCCAGGCGGAGAACGGCTCGCCCGCGATCCGCTCGTAGGCGTCGACGTACAACTCGCGGGTCTTCGCCACCACGTCGTCGGGCAGGGCGGGCGCCGGGGGCGACCTGTCCCATCCCGAGCCGGCGGCCCAGTCGCGCACGTACTGCTTGTCGAAGCTCGGCTGCCCCTGCCCGGGCTGATAGCCCTCGGCCGGCCAGAAGCGCGACGAGTCGGGGGTGAGCACCTCGTCGCCGAGCACGATGGTGCCGTCCGCACGGCGGCCGAACTCGAACTTGGTATCGGCCAAGATGATCCCGCGCTCGCGTGCGTGCGCCGCCCCGTGGATGTAGAGCTGGGCCGAGAGCCTCCGCAGTTCCTCCAGCAGCTCGCGGTCGCCGATGATCTCCGCCGCGCGGTCGAAGTCGACGTTCTCGTCGTGATCGCCCAGCTCGGCCTTGGTGGCGGGGGTGAAGATCGGCTCGGGCAGCTGCTCGGACTCCCGCAGGCCGGCGGGCAGGTTGATCCCGCATACGCTGCCGCCGGCCTGATAGTCCTTCCAGCCCGAACCCGTGATGAAGCCGCGCACGACGCACTCGACGGGCACCATCTCGAGGCGCTCGACCAGCATGCCGCGCCCGCGTACCTGGTCGGGAACATCGGTGAAGGAGACGAGGTGGTTGGGGACGATCCCGCTCGTGCGCTCGAGCCAGAACGCGGTGAGGCCGGTGAGCACCCTGCCCTTGTCGGGGATCGGCGTGGGATGCACCACGTCGTAGGTGGAGATCCGGTCGGAGGCGACCAGCAGCAGCCGGTCGTCGTCCGCCGCGTAGATGTCGCGGACCTTGCCCTGGGCGACCAGCTCGAAGCCCTCGAGGGGGGCGGTCTCCTCCATGCGCCTGAGGCTAACAATCGGGCGGGTCGGTCGGGGCCGGCGGCGGAGATTCAGACCGGTACTTCGTCCTGGCGCTGCGGGGCCTCGCTGTGCCGGGTGCTCGCCAGGGTCCAGAGGCGGATCCGGGCCTCGCGCCCGCGCACCTCTAACTCTCCCACCGGCTCGAGCTCCTCGACCGGCTCCACCAGCGCCGCGCGAGTCGCGTCGGCCACGTAGAGCTGGTACGGCGTGCCCTTGGTCATGCCCTCCAGCCGCGCGGCGGTGTTGGTCGTGTCGCCGATGGCCGTGTACTCCAGCCTGCGCTCCGAGCCCACGTTGCCCGACATCACGAAGCCGCTGTTGATCCCGATGCCCATCTTGAAGCCCTCGGCCAGGCCCTGCTCGGCCAGCCAGGTGTTGAACCCGCCGAGACGGCGCAGCATCTCCCCGGCCGCTCGCACCGCGCGGTCGGCGTGGTCGGCCTGCTCGATGGGCGCGCCGAACACGGCCATGATTCCGTCGCCCATGTAGGCCACGACGGTGCCGCCCTCGTCGAGGATCGCGTCGCTCATCGCGGTCAGGTAACGGTTGAGGATGTCGATCACCTCGTCCGGCTCGCGACGCTCGGCGAAGGAGGTGAACCCGCGCAGGTCGCTGAACAGGACGGTGCCCTCGGCACGGGTACCGCCCAGGCGAACGCCGCCGGCCTGGTCGAGCACCTGCCCCACCACCGACTCGGGCACGAAGCGGGCGAACGCATCCCGCGCGCGCTCGCGCTCGAATGCGGTGGTGACCCCGTAGAGCACCACCGTCGCGGCGGCCGAGAGCAGCGCCGCGATCAACGGATAGACCACCGTGACGATCGTGCCGGCGTTGAAGAGCAGCTGCGCCGCGCCCGCGAAGGCGACCACGAGCACGACGGTGCCCACCAGCGCCCGGAAGGCGGAGAGGCGCAGCGCCAGCAGAGGAGCCGCGGCGCCCAGGAGCACGATCAGCAGGACGTTCACCGATCCCGGGGCGGGGCCGAGCGGGAAGCCGCGCTGGATCGTGTCGATGGCGCTCGCGTGGATCTCGGGCCCGGGCATGGGGTCCGCGCCCGTTGTGGAGGTGGGGTGGAGGTCCTGAAGCGTGCTGGCGGAGGCCCCCACGACCACGACCTTGTCGCGGAAGAGGCCCTTGGCGAACCTGCCCGCCTCGACCCGCCAGAAGGGGATCGAGCGCACGGTGCCCGGGGGTCCCGCGTAGTCGATCCACGCCGTCGAGCCCTCCGGCAGGTCGACCTCGCGTCCGAGGGCATGCTCGGCCGCCGCGAGGGAGAAGCTGGGCAGGCCCGAGACCCCGAAGTCCATCCGCCGGGTGACGCCCCCCGCGTCGATCGGGACCTCGGAGTTCGAGGCAATCCCGCGGCTGTAGGCGAGCCCCCTGCCGCCGCCGAAGATGCGGGTGCGCCCGTCGCGGCTGACCTCGGTGGTGGCCAGCACCACGTTGCCGGCCCTGCGTACCGACTCGACCAGCGCGTTGTCCTGGGCCGGCCGTGAGCTGGGCTCGGTGAACTGGACGTCGTAGGCGATGGTGCGCGCGCCGTCGCTGCTGAGGTTGTCGATCACGTGGGCGTGCAGGCCGCGGGGAAATGGGAACTGCTCGCGCAGGTGGTTGAAGGTGGTGTCGTCGATCTCCACGAACACGATCCCAGGCGGCGCGTCGCGCTCACCGCGGATCGAGAAGCGCTCGTCGACGGTGGACAGGTCGGTGCGCTGCAGGACGCCGAAGCCGTAGCCCAGGAGCGCCAGCGCCACCGAGGCGAGCCCGGACGCGAGCAGCAGTAGACGGTAGATACGGCGGGGACGCATGGCTTTGCGACCCTTATCGCTCACGATCCGCCGGGACTTGAACGAGGCCCGCCCTGTGGTCCAACCTGTGCTACGGTCGACCGGTGGCCTCTCGAGTAGTTCGAGCCCGTCTGGACGAGCCGTCCGAGCGGGCCCTTGAAACGCTGATGCGCGAGGGGCGCAACGAGTCCGAGGCGCTCCGCACCGCCCTGCTGGAGGCCGGCCACCGGCGCGGCCGGCGCTCGGCACTGGCGGAGGAAGTGGCCCGCCTGGCGGCCGACGGTGACGACGCCCAAGAGCGCCGGGCCGTGATGACCGACATGGACGCGATCTCGCCCGGCTGGCCCGAGTGACCCGCGGCGACATCTACCGTGTTCGCCTGCCGAGCCGCCGTGGCCGTGAGCAAGCGGGCACGCGCTACGCGGTGATCGTCGGAGCCGATGAACTGCTGGGCCTGTCGAGGGCGATCATCGCCCCGACGTCGCGGAGCGCCGCGCCGGCGACCTTTCGCCCGCGGATCGATCTCCAGGGCGAGCCCACCCGGGTGCTCGTCGAACAGCTTCGGGCCGTCGATCTGAGCGGCCTCGGCGACGCAGCCGGCCACCTCGCCCCCCAAGAGCAGCGGGCCGTCGACGAGGCCCTTGCCCTCATCCTGAGCCTCTAGGGTCGCAGGCGTGGACTGGCCCGAGGTGTTCATCGTGTTCGTGCTCTCGCACCTGGTCGGCGACTTCCTGCTCCAGACTGACTGGCAGGCTCAGAACAAGGCCGGCGGCCTCGGGGCCAACCCCGTGCAGCGGCGCGCACTCGCCTCGCACGTGGCGGTCTACGCCCTGACATTCGTGCCCGCGCTGATCTGGCTGGCCGGCGAGATAGGCGCCCGGGCGGTCGCGATCGGGGCGCTGATCGCCGTGCCCCACCTCGTACAGGACGACGGGCGCCTTCTGGCCTCCTACATCCGGAGGGTCAAGGGCCCGGACGCGGCCGGCATACCGGTGGCCGTGGTCGGGGCCGATCAGGCGCTGCACATGCTCGCGCTGTTCGGCGCCGCCTTGCTGGCCGCGCGGTGATCAGGCGCGCAGCAGCGCCGGCGGGGCGAACTGAGCCGCGTTGGGGATGATCGGCGCGGCGTCCACGCCGAACCACTGCTCGAGCAGCCCCCTGTAGAGGCCACGGTAATCGGAGGTCGTGCGCAGGTTGTCGTCGGCGTCGAGGGAGACGAGCCCCGGGAACTCGCCGACCATCTCGCCCCGCACCTGGCTGCCGATCAAGAACGAGGCGCCGGCCGCGCCGTGGTCGGTGCCGGTCCCGTTCTCCTTCGGCCGGCGGCCGAACTCGCTCCACACGTGCACCAGCACCCGGTCGGCGAGGCCGCGGGCCTCGAGGTCGCGCTGGAAGGCCAGCAGGCTGTCGCAGGTGAGCTTGAGGTTGCCGGGCAGGCTGGCCTGCTGGTTCGAGTGCGTGTCATAGCCGCCGGCCGCCTCGATCGACACGCAGCGCAGGGGCAGCCCTGCCGCGAGCATCGCCGCCAGCGCGCTCAGGCGCCCCGCGAAGTCCGAGTTGGCGGGGTAGGCGATCCCCGCCGGGCTCGAGTAGCCGGCCTGGAAGGGCTCCATCTGCGCTTGCAGGCGGCCGGTAGCGGCCGCAGCGTCACGCGCCTGGGCCAGCCCGGCGTCGCCCGTGTCTGCGCCGAGGCCCAGGCCGCCGATCGCGTTGAGCATCGGCTGCTGCATGGGACCCCACACGCCGGGTGCCCAGAAGTCGTAGTCGTCAGGTTTGGAGATGGTGGCCACCGGCACGTTGCCGGCGGCCAGCGACGGCGACAGCTCCCACCCCAGCGACAGGCCCTGCAGCGGGTTGTCGCGGGCGCCGTGCTGGTCGAGGTAGCGCCCGAGCCAGCCGATCCTCCCGCCGATGTCGGTTGCGCCGACCTCCCAGAAGTGACGGCTGGTGAAGTGCGACTGGTTGGCGTCGGTGTAGCCGATGGCTGGGAACACGGAGACCTTGCCCTCCCCGTGCAGCGTCGCGAGCCCGGAGGCCGAGGGGTGCCAGCGCAGCGTGGAATCTGCAGAGAAGGCGCTGCCGGCGGTGGGCGAGAGCTTGAGATTGGGCCGCAGCAGCTCGTACCGCGGGTGGCCCGTGGGGGCCAGCACGCTGAGGGAGTCGGCGCCGCCCTCTAGGAACACCGACACGAGCACGGGCTGCGCCGGGCGCTCGGCGGCGGCGGCGATGCCCTCCTCGAAGGCCTCCCAGCCGAGTCTGTTCGCTCCGTAGACGGCCATCGCCACCCCGGCGGAGCGCGACATGAACGAGCGGCGCGTGAGTCCGGTGCCGGCCGGGGCGGGCATGCCGGCTTCGATGGCGGGCAGCCCACGGCCGGGCATCGCCGCGGAGGCGGCGCGGCGCAGCAGCTTGGCCCGTGACAGGCCTTCGCAGCCACACGCCTCCAGCTCGGCCCCTTGGGCGTTCGCCACGCGGGGCGGTGCCACTCCTTTGCGGTCTTTCTCCATCTCCCTCTTCTCGGCCATCGGTCAGCTCGTCTGAAGGTCGGGTGAGACGGCCAGCAGCTGGCGCAGGGCGTTCTGGCGCAGCGCGCGGAGGTAGGGCTGCTCCCAGCCGGCCATCACAGCCGGAAGGCAGGTGGACGCGAAGTTGGTGAGCGCGGTGAGGCCCTCGGCGGTGACTGCAGGGTCCGACCAATAGTCGCGCGCCCTCTGCACCGCCAGCTGCGGCGACTCCGTTGCGTCGTACTCGTCCATCCGGTCGCCGGGAATGGTCCGCCCGTTGAGCAGGTGCGACACCATCATCCAGCGTCCCCGCAACGTGCCGGTGTCCAGCCAGCGGGCGGCGTCCCAGCCCGCCACGCTCGGCGGGCGAAAGAGGCGCTGGCCGGCCAGCTCGCCGAGCCAGACCCAGGCACCGGTGTCGATCGTGCGACGCTGCCTTCGCAACAGGCCCGCGATGTAGACCGTAGGCGGCTTGACCATCCGGGGCCCGGCGTAGAGCTGCGGGTGCACGAGGATCGCCTCGACCACCGGCCGGATCTGGCGACCGCTCTCCACGTAGGTGCGCTCGAGCGCCTGCCGGTCGGCGGCGGAGGGAGGCGTTGGGATGAAGTAGCTCCACAGCTTCTCCACGAAATAGGACGCGTGGAGGGGGTTGTCGAGGCAGAGGCGCAGTCCGTCCTGCCAGGTGTAGTTGCCGCTCTGCCCGAACACCGTCTTCGGGTTGTTGTCGTGGCGGTTGGCGTCGTAGCGGAAGTTGTACTCGCCCAGCTCGGGGCTCCAGTCGTTGCGCCAGCCGGTCAGCGCGCGGGCCAGCTCACGCACGTCGTCTTCGCTGTAGGCCCCGCGATCGGCGCCGAGCGTGAACAGCTCCATCAGCTCGCGCGCGTAGTTCTCGTTGGGACTGTTGACCCGGTTCTGGTTCTGGTTGAGCCAGAGGATCATCGCCGGATCGGTGGTCACGTCGGTCACCAGCCGATCAAAGGACCCGAGCGAGTCGGCGCGCAGCGTCTCGTTCTGATCGATCATCAGGCTCTGAGGCGCACCGTCGATCGAGGTGGCGAACCAGTCGTGCCAGATCAGCGTCATGCGCTCTACCAGCGGCTGGTCGGTGCGGACCATGCGATCGAGGAACCAGAGGTGGTCGTGGCCCCAGGCGTCGTCGGGGTAGAGCGGGCCGTCTTCGGTGGTGGGCTGCGCACCCGTCAGGGTCGGAGGGCCCGGCGGGCGGGTGAGCGAGAGCACCGCCGCCTCGAGGCCCATCGCGGCCAGCACCTCGGCGTGACCGGGCGAAGGGCCGAACCCCGCCCGCCAGAGCAGCCGCTCGGCCTCCCTGAAACCGAAGCTGCCGGTGCGTACGGGGGTCGGGGGATCGATGCGGGGGCCGGGCACGGGGACGGGCGGGGGCGGCACCGGAGCGGCGGGGGCCAGCGCCGGCTGGGGGACGGGTGCCACAACGGCCGGCGGCTTGACGGCGGGCTTGGGCCTTGGCACGCAGCGGCCGGGCTTGCCGCGCTTGGCGGCGGGCTTGCGGACCTTGCCCGGGCCGCAGCGCGCCGGCCGCCGCCTCTTCCTGCGCTTCTTGCGCGCCATGATCGTCACCCTCTCGGCGTCGGCGTTCGGCCCCGCGCGCTTGAAGCGTGTGCGCCGGGTCTGGACGGTCCGGCTACTCGACGCGGAGCGTGGCCTGCATGCCGACCGCCTCGTGGCCGTCGAGCGAGCACCAGAGGTAGTAGCGCCCCGGCGCGAGATCCACGCCCCGGGTGCCCACCGAGCCGGCGGGCGACTCGCCGAAAGAGGCCAGCGGCACGTGTGAGCCCTCGGGGCTGACAACCAGGTCGTGGGGATCCTCTCCTGAGTTGCGCAGCTCGAACGTGACGCGGCCGGCCGCCACCACGGGGCGCGACAGGGTGTAGGCGTATTCGGTCGCCCTGACGCTCACGTAGCCCGCCGGAGGGGGAACCGTCGCGAGCGGAAGTGGAGCCACGGTCGGGACCTCGACGGGGCTCGCCGGGCTCTCGCCCGTCGGCGACCCAGGACTGGGGGTGCGAACCGGCTGGGGGATACCGGGACGGCTGGCCCGGCGCCGGCACCGGCCCCTCCTCCTGCGCGCCGGAGCCCCGCGCCGGCGGGCCGCGCAGCGGGTTGCGCCCCTGCGCCGGCCCACCGCACGCCGGCGCATGGCACGGCGACGCGCCGCGCTACGCCGGCCGGTCGCCGCGGGTTGGGCCGTGGCCGAGCTCGCGTCGCGCGCGTAGGCAGAGCCGGTCACCGAGCCGGCGGTGGCTCCTCCGGCGCCTGCGCCAAGCACGACGAGAAAGGTCGCGAGGGCAGCGATCGTGCCGCAGCGGATCATCGGTGAGCTCCCGTTGGCATACGCCTCCGGCGTCGACTCCACGCTCCGTGTTGCTTAGCGGCGGGCCACCAACCTCGACCAGCGGTCGAGGTGTGGGGCCTGGCTCAGGCTGCGCCGTCAATCGAATCGAGCTGACCGACCATGGCCTCGGCGTACAGCGTGAAGGCGGCGGGATCGAAGATCGAGTCCAGGTCGGCCTCGGGCGCCGCCGCAGCCAGCAGATCACGGAACGGCGTGCCCTCGTCCCAGGCCCGCTGGGCGTTCTCCTGGACGATCCGGTAGGCCTCGTCGCGCGAGCGCCCCAGCTCGACCAGGGCCAGCAGGGCACGCTGGGAGTAGAGCGCCCCGTGGGTGGCCTCGAGGTTCTCCAGCATGCGGTCGGTGTGCACCGTCATCCCCTCCACCACGCGCAAGGCCAGGCCGAGCGCGTAGTCGAGCAGGATCGTGGCGTCGGGGATGGCGACGCGCTCGACCGAGGAGTGTGAGATGTCGCGCTCGTGCCACAGGGCCACGTCCTCCAGCCCGGCCTGGGCGTAGCCGCGCAGCAGCCGCGCGATGCCCGTGATCCGTTCGCTGGTGATCGGATTGCGCTTGTGCGGCATGGCGGAAGAGCCCTTCTGCCCCGCGCGAAAGGGCTCCTCCACCTCGCGCACCTCCGTGCGCTGCAGGTGGCGGACCTCGGTGGCGAAGCGCTCGAGGCCGGCGCCGGCCAGGGCAATGGCCTCCAGCAGCTCGGCGTGGCGGTCACGGGCCACCACCTGGGTCGAGACCTCCTCGCGGTCGAGGCCGAGGCGCTCGAGCACCGCCGCCTCCAGCTGCGGCCCGTTGGTCGCGTAGGTACCCACCGCCCCCGACAGCGCTCCCACCGAGACGGCCTTCACGGCACGCTCGAGGCGCTCCACGTTGCGATCCGCCTCGAACGCGAAGCCGGCCAGCTTGACGCCGAAAGTCGTGGGCTCGGCCTGGATTCCGTGGGTACGGCCCACGCACAGCGTGGTCACGTGCTCGCGCGCCCGGCCAATGAGAGCGTCACGGTAGGCCCGCGCGCCGGCCGTGAGCAGCGGCCCGGCGGCGGCCATCTGCAGCCCGAGGGCGGTGTCGAGCACGTCGGAGGAGGTGAGCCCGTGGTGTACCCACCGGCCCGCCTCGCCCACCGACGCCGCCACCACGTCTACAAAGGCGGCGACGTCGTGGTCGGTCACCTTCTCGCGCTCTGAAACCGCCTCAACGGTGAACGAGGCCCGCTCTGAGATCGTGGCGGCGTCGTGGGCAGGCACCGTACCCGCCTCGGCCAGCGCGTCCACCACCGCGAGCTCCACCTCCAGCCAGGTCTCCAGCTTGCGCTGCTGTGACCAGACCGCGCCCATCTCGGGCCGGGTGTAGCGCTCGATCACCGGGCGTCGGGCACGTCAGGCGTCGAGGATCTTGGCCGCAAGCACGGCCGCGTTGCGCGCGTTGTCGATTCCCACGCAGCCCACAGGCACGCCCGGGGGCATCTGGGCTATGGCCAGCAGCGCGTCGAGTCCACCGGCCACCGAGGTCTTCGACGTCAGAGGCACCCCGATCACCGGGAGATCGGTGTGGGCGGCCACCACTCCGGGCAGCGCCGCCGCCAGCCCCGCGCCGGCGATCACCACACGCAGCCCTCGCATGCGCGCGTTCCTTGCGTAGTCGGCCACCGCGTCGGGATCGCGGTGGGCGCTCATCACCCGGATCTCGTAATGGATGCCACGCTCCTCGAGCTCGGTGCCGGCCTTCTCCATCGCCGGCATGTCGGACTTGGAGCCCATCACGATGCCCACACGCGGAGCGTCGACCGCGAGCTCGTCGAACTCGTGCTCCACGTCGGTCTGGGTGGCCGGGGTCGGGGTGCCGTGCTCGGTCATGCCTTCACGTCTATCACTGCACGTGCGGCGATGTCGCTCCGCATCTGCTTGCCGTCGAACGCGATACGGTCGGCCGCCGAGTAGGCGCGCCGCCGTGCCTCCTCGGCGGTGGAGCCGATCCCCGTCACGCTGAGCACGCGGCCGCCGTCGGTGACCAGCCGGGAGTCGCGCTCGGCGGTGCCGGCGTGCAGCAGCTCCACCTCGAGCGAGTCGATCGAGCGCAACCCGCGGATCTCGTCACCTTTGGACGACGTCTCCGGATAGCCCGCGGAGGCGAGCACCACGGTGACTGCCCACTCGTCCGACCACTCGACTTCCACTCCCCGGAGGCCGCCGGGCCGGGTGGAGCCTTCGAGCAGCTCGAGCACATCCGAGCGCAGCCGCGGCAGCACCGCCTGGGTCTCGGGGTCGCCGAAGCGGCAGTTGTACTCCAGCACCTTCGGACCGTCTGCGGTGATCATCAGTCCTGCGTAGAGCACGCCGTGGTAGGGCGTCCCGCGCCGGCGCAACTCGTCGACGATCGGCTGGTGCACCACCAGAGCCAAGGCCTCGGCGTGCTCGCGGTCGATGCCGCACACCGGCGAGTAGCTGCCCATCCCGCCGGTGTTGGGCCCCTCGTCGCCGTCGCCGATGCGCTTGTAGTCCCGCGCGGGGGCCATCGGCACGGCGCGTTCGCCGTCACACACCGCCAGCAGGGACAGCTCCTCGCCTTCCAGGAACTCCTCGAGCACCACGTCCGTGTGGCCGAACCTGCGCTCGGTGAAGAACTGCTCGACCGCCTCGCGGGCGGAGGCCTCGTCGGGGCAGATGATCACCCCCTTGCCCGCCGCCAGGGCGTCTGCCTTGAGCACCGCCGGGTAGCTGGTGCGAGCGATCGCCTCCAGGGCCTGCCCACGCGACCCGAGCACGGCGTGGCCGGCGGTGGGCACCCCGACCTCGGCCATCAGCTCCTTGGCGTAGCGCTTGGAGCCCTCCAGGCGCGCCGCCTCGCGTGCAGGGCCGAAGGCGCGCACGCCCGCCCGCCCGAGCGCGTCGACCAGGCCGGCCACCAGCGGTGCCTCGGGGCCAACCACCACCAGGTCGATGCCGCGCTCGCAGGCCGCCCTGACGATGCCCTCCACATCCTCGGCCTGCACGTCGAGGCATTCGATCCGGTCGCGGGCGATTCCGGCGTTTCCGGGAGCGGCCAGCACCTCCGGATTCTGGCGGCTGCGCAGAAGGCAGCGCACGAGCGCGTGCTCGCGCCCCCCCGCCCCTACCACGAGAACCTTCACGCCTTCACAGAGAGGCGATGAAGTCGTCCACCGGGATCGCCGTGAGCGACTCGTAGCGGGCCGTTCCGCGCGAGGCCAGCTCCATCGAGACCCGCGCCATGGTCACCTCGTCCGGCGCCTCGACCACGTTCACGAAGTCGAACCGGCCGAGCACCGCCCACTGCGCCTTGACGGTGGCTCCCAGCTGCTCGATCTCCTTGTTGACCTCGCGGATGCGCTGCGGGTTGCTCTTGATCGTCTGCACACCGTCGGGGCTGAGCGTGCTGAGGAGTATGTAGGTCGGCACAACGGTCCTTTCGCTGGGGTGGTGTTTCTTTCATCTTTCCCGCCCGAGCGCAAGGCAACCGGCAACTGAGGGCCGCTTGACCCGGGGGCCGCATCACTACGGACTCTGGGTTGTTGCACGGTAAGGTCCCGCAAAGGGGAAGCCACCACAGGAGGTCACACATGAGGGTCCGACATGCCGCTTTAGGTGCTCTGCTCACGATAGGCGCGCTCGCGGCGCCGGCGGGGGCCCAGGCTGCGTCGCTGGGGCTGCTCCCGGCCAAGGCGTGCTACGGCGCGGCCGAGAAGGTGAGCCTGTTCGGTACCGGCTTCACACCCGGGGGTCCGGTCACGGTCAGGCAGGGGTTGATGACCCTGAACCCAGGGCCGACCGTGGATGCCACCGGATCCTTCGCGGGCAAGGCGTTCATCCAGCAGATCTCGGCCAAGGAAGAGACTACGAACTTCAACGCCACCGATCAGAACAATCCCGCGATCACGATCGCCACCGGTCCGCTGCGGGTGAGCCAGCTGTCGCTCAGCGGCACCAAGGCCGGCGCGAACGGCCTGATCCAGCGCATCCGAGCCCGGGGCTTCACGTCGGGGAGGAAGGTCCTCTACGCGCACGTGCGCCGCGGGGGGCGCAAGATCAAGAACCTTCGCATCGGTCGCCTCCAGGGCGCCTGCCGGACGCTGAACGTCAGGAAGCGCTTCTTCAGCTCCGGCGCCAACCCGGGCGTCTACACGCTCTATTTCGACACCGCCCGCCGCTTCAAGAAGGGCAGGAGCCAGCAGCCGCGGGGCACGCTCACCGTGTTTCGCATCGTCCGGCGTTCGGCCGCCGGCGCGCGCGCCGCAACGTCGTCGCAGTCGGGCGTCTTCACCAGTCCGAGCGCAATCGGCAGCTGGAGGTAGGAGGTTCGGATGACCCCCAGGGCAGTGGCCGCAGCGGTGATCGCCGTGGCTGTCCTGGGGGCGCCGGCCGCGGGCCGGGCGGCCACCCTCGAGGTTCGTCCCTCCAAGCCCTGCTTCGGGACATCTGACCGCGTGAGCCTGGTCGGGACCGGGTTCACTCCGTCGCGCTCGGTCAACATCCGCCGCGACGGCAGGCTCCTCAACCGCCGCAAGGGCAAGGTCCAGCCCATCGCCACCGATGCGGACGGGCGGTTTGCCGTGGTGGCCACGGTTCCTGATCTGGTGCGCTCGACGCAGGACTCGACCTACGCGGCGATCGACCGGGCCGACCCGGCCCGCCGGGCCTCCGCGCCCGTCAAGCTCAGCGACCTGAGGGTGAGCATCAAGCCCGACGACGCCGCCGCCGATCGCCCGCGCCGGATCAGGGCCCGCGGATTCACCGTTCGGGGCAAGACGCTATACGGCCATGTGGTGCGCGAGAAGAGCGAGCGCACGTTCAGGGTCGCGCGCCTGCGAGGAAGCTGCAAGACGGCCCGCGGGCGGGGACGGCTGTTCGGCAAGAACGCGGCCCGGGGCACCTATCGGGTCCAGTTCGACACCTTCAGGGAGTACAAGTCCTCACGGGTTCAGCGCGTCCGGTTCAGCGTCAAGATCCGCCCGGTCACCCGGCCTGCCGCCGCGGGCGTAGCCACGCTCGTCGCTCAGGCCCGCACCCTGACCGAAGGCGCGAACGCCCCCGCTGTCCCTTAGACGTCCAGGTCGGGGTAGCGCGTGCGCAGGTGCTCGGCCAGAGCCTCCCGTACGCGGCCGCGCTCGTCGGCCGAAGCCAACCGGTAGCGGCCCAGCAGCTCCTTGGAGCCCTCCAGCGGCAACCCCGCGATCTCCCAGCGCACGGCCAGATGCTCGAACAGCAGCTCGGTTCGGCGCTGCCGGCGGTCTTCGGCGCTGGCCCCCGGCTTGCTCTCGAGGCGCTCGAGCCGGCGCAGGGTGCCGGCGCCAAGCTCGTCCCTGAGCGTGAGCACGTTGCCCTCGGCGTCGCTGTGATCGGTAGTCGTGGCACCGGTGGTCGTGGCAGCGGCGGTGGCAGCGCTGCCCTGCTTCCTGCGCTTGCGCTCTCGGCGGCCCACGGTCGGGGGCCTAGACCGCCGTGGCCCGGGCGCCGGCCGTCTCGAAGGCCAACTCACCACCGCGGGCGTCCACGGTCACCGTGTCGCCGGCCTCGAACTCGCCCTCGAGCAGCTTCAGCGCCAGCTTGTCCACCAGCTGCTTCTGGATCACGCGCTTGAGCGGGCGGGCGCCGTAGGTGGGGTCATAGCCCAGATCGCCGATCAGGGCCTTCGCCTGTTCGGTCAGCTCGATCTCGACGCCGCGCTCGCGCACCCGATGCGCGAGCCTGGTCACGCCGAGCTCGACGATCTCGCCGATCTCGTCGCGGCTGAGCTGGTCGAACTCCACGATCTCATCGAGGCGGTTCACGAACTCGGGCTTGAAGGTCGCGCGCACGCCGTCCATCCCGCCCGCGACGTTGGAGGTCATGATCACCACGGTGTTGGTGAAGTTCACGGTGCGGCCCTGGCCGTCGGTCAGGCGGCCGTCGTCCATGAGCTGGAGCAGGACGTTGAAGACGTCGGGGTGCGCCTTCTCGATCTCGTCGAGCAGGACGACCGAGTAGGGACGCCGGCGCACGGCTTCGGTGAGCTGGCCGCCCTCGTCGTAGCCCACGTAGCCCGGGGGCGCGCCCACCAGCCGTGACACCGAGTGCTTCTCCATGTACTCCGACATGTCGATGCGAATCATCGCCTGCTCGGAGTCGAACATGAACTCGGCGAGCGCGCGGGCGAGCTCGGTCTTGCCGACGCCCGTCGGGCCGATGAACATGAAGGTGCCGATCGGGCGGTTGGGGTCCTGCAGCCCGGCCCGCGAGCGGCGCAGCGCATTGGACACCGCCTCGACGGCCTCGTGCTGGCCGATCACGCGCTCGTGCAGGCGCTCTTCCATCTGCACCAGCTTCTGGACCTCGGACTCCATCAGCTTGGAGACCGGAATGTTGGTCCAGCGCGCCACGACCTCCGCCACGTCCTCGTCGTCGACCTCCTCCTTGAGGAAGGTCCTCTCAGACTGCAGCGCGCGTAGGCTCTCCTCCTGGGCGGCCACCTCTGACTGGAGCTCTGGGATGTCGCGGTAGCGCAGCTCGGCCGCCCGCTCGAGATCCGCGTCGCGCTCGGCGCGCTCGGCGTCGCGGTGGGCCTGCTCCAGGCGCTCCTTGGCCGAGCGGATCGCGTCGATCGCCTCCTTCTCGCCCTTCCAGTGCGCCTTCATCTCGTTCGAGCGCTCGCGCAGGTCGGCGAGCTCGCGCTCGATCGCCTCGCGGCGCGCGACGCTGGCGTCGACGGCGGGGAGGCGCGCAGCCGGAACGTCAGGGGAGGCGCGCAGCCGGAACGTTGTTCCGGTGAGCACCGCACCTGGGACTCCCCGGCGAGCACCGGACCGGTGGCTCTCCTTCTTGAGCGCCTGCTGCTCGATCTCAAGCTGCTGAATCCGGCGCTCGAGGGTGTCGATCTCCTCGGGCATCGAGTCGATCTCGATGCGCAGGCGCGACGCCGCCTCGTCGATCAGGTCGATCGCCTTATCGGGCAGGAAGCGGTCGGCGATGTAGCGGTGTGACAGCAACGCCGCGGCCATGGTGGCCGAGTCCTGGATGCGCACGCCGTGGTGAACCTCGTAGCGCTCCTTGAGCCCACGCAGGATCGCGATGGTGTCCTCCACGCTGGGCTCGCCCACCTGCACGGGCTGGAAGCGGCGTTCGAGCGCGCCATCCTTCTCGATGTGCCTGCGGTACTCGTCGAGGGTGGTGGCCCCCACGGCGCGCAGCTCCCCGCGGGCCAGCATCGGCTTGAGCAGGTTGGCGGCGTCGACCGCGCCCTCGGCCGCCCCGGCGCCCACGATGGTGTGCAGCTCGTCCATGAACAGGATCACCTGTCCCTCGGCCTCGGAGATCTCCTTGAGCACAGCCTTGAGCCGGTCTTCGAACTCGCCCCGGTACTTGGCGCCCGCGATCAGCGAGCCGATGTCGAGCGAGATCACCCTGCGGTCACGCAACGAGTCGGGCACGTCGCCGGACACGATCCGCTGGGCCAGGCCCTCGGCGATCGCGGTCTTGCCCACGCCGGGCTCGCCGATCAGCACCGGATTGTTCTTAGTGCGCCGCGACAGCACCTGGATCACGCGGCGGATCTCGTCGTCGCGGCCGATCACCGGGTCGAGCTTGCCCTCCTCGGCGGCCTCGGTCAGATCGCGGCCGAAGCGTTCGAGGGCCTGGTAACGGTCCTCGGGATTCTGGTCTGTCACGCGATGGGGCCCGCGGACCTGCTGGACGGCCTCGGCCAGGGCGTCGCGCGTAGCCCCGGCGTCCACCTTGGGATCGGCCGCCAGCACGAGCAGGAGGTGCTCGGTCGAGACGTACTCGTCGCCCATCCTGCGGGACTCGTCGTCGGCCGACTGCAGAAGGGCGATCAGGGCCGAGCCCAGCGAGGGGGCCGCGGTGGCATCGCCGGTCACCGTCGGCAGCCCGTCGAGCACGGCGTTCACGCCGCGGCGCACGGACTCGGGCTCGGCGCCTGCGCGGCGCAGGACGGGCACGACGATGCCACCATCCTGCTCGAGCAGGGCGGCGAGCAGATGGTGGGGCGCCACCTCGGGATTGCGGCGCGTGGACGCGAGCCGCTGGGCGGCGGCCAGTGCCTCTTGTGCCTTGATGGTGAAGCGATCAGCTTGCATAGGAAATCTAAGTCGGGAACACTAAGGTTCATCAGAGCCTAGCAGCATGCCGCGGGCCAGTCGCCCGACCGGCCCCCGCCGCGTGGGACAACAAGCTTTGGCCACCCGTCCATCGCAAGTGCGACGCCGGGCCTTTACGATTCGCCGGTGAGCGGGTTCGCCGGCGAACTATCTCGTGCCGTTTCGCGGGCGCGGCTACCGGCCGGCGTTGGACAGCGCGCCTACTCGAATGGGCTCTATCACCGCTCTGCCGAGCACGACGGCTGCGGTGTCGCATGCCTGGCGCGGCTCGACGGCGCGCCGACGCGCGAGACCGTGGAGCGGGCGATCGGGGCGCTGGTCAACCTCGAGCACCGCGGCGCCGAAGGCGCCGACGCGGCCACCGGCGACGGCGCCGGAATCCTGATGCAGCTCCCCGACGGGTTCATGCGCGCTGCGGCCGCGCGCGAGGGCCACCAGCTGCCGGCCGCGGGCGCCTACGCAGTGGCCATGTGCTTCCTGCCCCGCGACGAAACCCGGCGCGCGGAGGTCGAGCGCCTCGTGGAGGCCACCGTGCACGCCGAGGGCCTTCTGGCGATCGGCTGGCGCGACGTGCCCGTCGACGAAGCCCACGCGGGCGAGCGAGCGCTGGCCGCGTCGCCGCGCATCCGCCAGCTGTTCGTGGGCGCGGGAGCGCCGGCCGAAGATCCGGACGCCTTCGAACGGCGCCTCTACGTGACCCGGCGGCTGATCGAGCTCGGAGCCGGCTCGGACATCGCGATCCCCAGCTTCTCGTCGCGCACGGTCGTCTACAAGGGAATGCTCTCGGCCCCCCAGCTGTCGGGCTTCTACCCCGACCTCGCCGACTCGCGGATGGCGAGCGCGCTGGCCATCGTACACTCGCGCTTTTCCACGAACACGTTCCCAAGCTGGGAGCTCGCCCACCCGTTCCACATGAGCGCGCACAACGGCGAGTTCAACACGCTGCTTGGCAACGAGAGCTGGATGCGCGCCCGGGAGGCGCGGCTGGCCGCCGGGCCGCTCGGCGAGGACGTCCAGCGCATCCTGCCCATCATTCCCGAGGGCAGCTCGGATTCCGCCGCCTTTGACGCCGTGCTCGAGCTGCTGGTGATGGGCGGGCGCTCGCTGCCCCACGCCGCGATGCTAATGACCCCGGAGGCCGAAGGACGGCCCGACCTGCCGCAGGAGCTGCACGATTTCTACGACTACGGGTCGATGCTCATGGAGCCGTGGGACGGCCCGGCGTCGCTGACCTTCACCGACGGACGCATCCTGGGCGCGACACTCGACCGCAACGGACTGCGTCCAGGCCGCTGGGTGATCACCGACGACGGCTGGTTCGCGCTGGCCTCCGAGGCCGGCGCCTTCCACGTGCCCGCCGAGCGCGTGGCCCGGGTGGGCCGGCTGCTGCCCGGCCGGCTGCTGGTGGTCGAGCCCGGCTCGGGGCGCGTGCTCAGCGAACGCGAGGCCGAGCTCGACGTTGCCCGCACACGGCCCTACGGCGCGTGGTTCTCCGAGCACTCGCTGCACATCGGAGATCTGCCCGAGGCCCCTCCCCCTCCGGCGGAGACCGTGCCGCTACACGAGCGCCAGCTCGCTTTTGGCTGGACCCAGGAGGACCTGCGCGTGCTGCTGGCGCCGATGGCCGCCGACGGCCGGGAGCCGACGGGCTCGATGGGTATCGACACGCCCCCGGCGGTGCTTTCGGACCACCAGCCACCGCTGTTCTCCTACTTCAAGCAGCTGTTCGCCCAGGTGACCAACCCGCCGATCGACCCGGTTCGCGAGCAGGTGGTGATGAGCCTGTCGACCCGGCTGGGGCCCGAGGGCGATCTGCTCGAGGAGACCGCGGAGCAGGCGCGGCGCCTCGTGCTGGACCAGCCCGTGCTGCGCGACCACGAGTTGGCTCGCCTGCGCGCGGTGGAGGACGGCCCGCTGGCCTCGTGCACCCTCGACTTCACGTGGCCTCTCGGCGAGGGCCCCGACGGTCTGGTCTCGGCCCTCCAACGCCTCTGCGGCGAGGCCGACGAGGCCCTGGCCGCAGGCGCCGGGGTGCTCATCCTCAGCGACCGCGCCGTGGGGCCCGACCGTGTGCCTGTGCCCTCGCTGCTGGCCCTGTCCTGCGTGCATCATCACCTGGTGCGCACCGGCACGCGCACGCACACGAGCCTCGTGGTCGAGTCCGGCGAGCCACGCGAAGTGCACCACGTAGCGGTGCTGATCGGCTACGGGGCCGGGGCCGTCAACCCCTATCTGATGCTGGAGTCGCTCGACCACCTAGAGGGTCGCGCCGAGCCGGAGATCGAGGTGGCTCACGCCGGCGACCGCGTGGCTGCGGCGCTCGGCAAGGGCCTGCTCAAGGTGATCTCGAAGATGGGCATCTGCACCGTGCGCTCCTACTGCGGTGCGCAGGTCTTCGAGGCCGTCGGACTCGACGCGAAGCTGGTCGAGCGACACTTCACGGGCACCCGCTCGCGAATCGGCGGCGTAGGCCTCGGCGAGCTCGCAACCGAGGCGCTGCAGCGCCACGCACGCGCCTGGCCCCACGCCCACGGAGAGCCGCTTCCGGCGCATGTCCGGGACGCGCTGCTGCCCGCCGCGCACGCCGCCCTGCTCCCCCAGGGGGGCACGTACTCCTGGCGCCGCGACGGCGAACGACACATGTGGGACCCCGAGACGGTGGCCGGCCTGCAGCGTGTGGCCCGGGGCGGCGGGAGCGAGGCCTACGAGGCCTTCAGCCGCCGCGTGGACGAGGAGAACGCCTCTCACGGGCTGCTGCGTGGGCTCATGCGGCTGCGTACGCTGCCAGAGCCCATCCCGCTCGACGAGGTCGAGCCGGCCGCCGAGATAGTGAAGCGATTCGTGACCGGAGGCATGAGCCTGGGCTCGCTCTCTCCCGAGTCGCACGAGACGATCGCGGTGGCGATGAACCGCCTGGGCGGCAAGTCCAACACGGGCGAGGGAGGCGAGGACCCGCGCCGCTTTGACCCCGACCCGAACGGGGACCTGCGCCGGTCGGCGATCAAGCAGGTGGCCTCGGGCCGCTTCGGGGTGACGATCAACTACCTGGTGAACGCGGACCAGCTGCAGATCAAGATCTCGCAGGGCTCCAAGCCCGGCGAGGGAGGCCAGCTGCCCGGCCACAAGATCACCGAGGAGATCGCCCGGTTGCGCCACTCGATGCCAGGGGTCGAGCTGATCTCGCCGCCGCCCCACCACGACATCTACTCGATCGAGGATCTCAAGCAGCTGATCTATGACCTGCGCTGCGCCAATCCGCGTGCCTCGGTGTCGGTCAAGCTGGCCGCCGAGATGGGTGTGGGCACGGTAGCGGCCGGGGTGTCCAAGGCCAACGCCGACCACATCGTGATCGCCGGGCATGACGGGGGCACCGGCGCCAGCCCGCTGTCCTCGATCCAGTCCGCCGGCGTGCCGTGGGAGATCGGCCTGGCCGAGACCCAGCAGACCCTGGTGCGCAACGACCTGCGCTCGCGCGTGGCGGTCCAGGCCGACGGTCAGATGCGCACCGGTCGCGACGTGGTGATCGCCGCGTTGCTTGGCGCGGACGAGATGGGCTTCGGCACCGCCCCGCTGATCGCCACCGGCTGCGTGATGATGCGCGTCTGCCACCTCAACACCTGCCCGGTGGGAATAGCCACCCAGGATCCCGAGTTGCGGCGACGCTTCGCCGGCCGTCCCGAGCACGTGGTCAACTACCTGATCGCCGTGGCGGAGGAGACCCGCCGCATCATGGCCGGCCTGGGGGTGCGCCGGTTCGAGGACATGGTGGGCCACTCGGAGCTGCTCGAGGCCGACCCCGCCGTCGAGCACTGGAAGGCCCGCGGCGTGGACCTCACGGCTCTGCTTGCCCCGCCCCAGGCGCCGGTGTACGAGCGCCGCCAGGCCGAGGCTCAGGTACCCGTGCTCGACGACTCGCTCGACCACCTTGCGCTGATTCCCGCGGCCAGCCGCGCGATCAACCACGGTGAGCAGGTGCGGGTAAAGCTCGCCGTCGAGAACGTGCACCGCACGGTGGGCGGGTTGCTCTCCGGCGAGATCGTGCGCCACCACGGGCCGGAGGGCCTGCCCGAGGGAACCGTGGAGGTGGCCCTACGCGGCTCCGCCGGTCAGAGCCTGGGAGCCTGGCTGGCGCCCGGGGTGACCCTCACCGTGCACGGAGCCGTCAACGACTACGCCGGCAAGGGGCTCTCGGGCGGCATCGTCGCAGTCCGCCCGCCCGCCGCCGCGCACTTCCCAGCCGGAGAGAACGTGATCGCCGGCAACGTCGCCCTCTACGGCGCCACGTCGGGGCGGCTGTTCCTGGCCGGCCTCGCGGGCGAACGCTTCGCCGTACGCAACTCCGGTGCTCTCGCCGTGGTGGAGGGCGTGGGCGACCACGGGTGCGAGTACATGACCGGTGGCCGGGTGGTGGTGCTCGGTAAGACCGGCATCAACTTCGCCGCGGG
>JAABUR0100000578.1_pt1 | contig 77613 bp, 83 predicted proteins | sample 5560091 | NCBI WGS metagenome assembly JAABUR01 (sample SAMN10711879, study PRJNA513375) | rock metagenome | isolation source: Antarctica rocks | place: Antarctica: Victoria Land, University Valley sud
GCCTCCGGGACCACCGGCGCCCAACGCCGCCGTAACACGCCCACAACAGCCGAGCCCAATACGAAAGGTCAGCCCGAATAGGCTGGGCGACACGCTCTGTTGCGACCACCGACAGAATCCGCCGATCCCTATGTGGAACGGCCCTTGGGGGTGGGGGACTGGGCGTCGAGGTAGCGGTAGATCGTGGGTCGGGTGACGCCGAACTCGGCGGCGATTTCGGCGACGGTGTAGAGGTGACGGCCTTGCTGGTCGGTTTCGTCGTACATCTGCCGGGCCGTCCGGGCTTGGCGGGCGCCGAGCTTGGGTTTCTGGCCGCCGGCACGGCCGCGGGCCCGGGCGGCGGCGAGGCCGTCGCGGGTGCGTTCGGACATGAGAGCGTGTTCGAACTCGGCGATCGAGCCGAGGATCTGGAAGAACATCCGTCCGACCGCGGTGGAGGTGTCGATGCCCTCGTCCAGGACGATCAGGTCGACGCCGCGGGTGTGGAGATCGTTGGACAGGTCGATGAGGTGTTCCAGAGATCGGCCGAGCCGGTCGAGCTTGGTGACGACGAGTTGGTCGCCGCTGCGGCCTGCGACGGTGAGGGCTCGTTCCAGTTCGGGTCGGCGGGCCAGTTTCCCGGAGGCGTGGTCGATGAAGATCTGTTCGCAGCCGGCCGCGGTGAGCGCATCGTGCTGCGCTTCGGGGTGTTGATCGCGGGTGGAGACCCGCCCGTAACCGATTCGCATGCGGGAAATGTAACGCGAACCCCCGACAGCGTAACGTTGATGTCTACACGGGTTGCTTTACAACCACGACGTGCGACGACGGGCAGCAACCAGGGTTGTAACGCGAACGATTGTTTCAGTTGCACAGTGCGTCAGAGCTCAGTTGTCAGCGCCGAGCTGAAGGCCGATCGCGGCGACGGGCGGCGGGGTCAGGCGGCCACGAATCCATCGAACCGTGTCTCCGAGAACGATCCGGTTAGCTGAAGAAGCAGTGCCCGGTCATCGATCCGCCTGCGGGCGCTGGCGAGTGTGGCGACTGACAGATGGCAGGTTGATGCGAGGGACCGGTAGTGGGCCTACCGTCGGGGATGGCTCGCATCGGTGTGACGCGCTGACTCCGCACCGTTCGGGCCGGGCCTGGTGGGCCACACGGGGCCACGCCATCGGAGGAGGCGACGATGCCCGGGGACATCAACCGCTACCTGAACGTATCGGCGGCCGTGTGGTCGACGGTCGTCGGCGTCGCAGTGGCGCTGGTCGCGGCCGCAGTCTGCTACCGCTATAAAGGCGCGGTCGTCGCCGCGCGAGTGGCCGGGTGGCTGCTACTGGCCGACTCGATCGCGGTGATCCTGGTCATCACCCTCTTCGGCCGCCCGGCATTTGAGTCCGCCGGGCCGTTCCCCAACGTTTCCAACTGGGTGCCGTTCAGGGACATCAACAGCGAACTGCACAGCGAACTGCACAACGTCAACCGCGCACTTGGCATCACCAACATCGTCGGGAACGTCGCGCTGTTCGTGCCGAGCGGCATCCTAGCTGGGCTGTTGTTCCGGCCGAAGTGGACGGCGTTGCTCCTGGCGCCGGTGCTGTCCACCGGTATCGAGATCACCCAGCAGCAAGTCGGATTGAGCGCCGACATCGACGACGTCATTCTGAACACCCTGGGCGGCGTCACCGGTGTCGCACTCGCCCTGCTGGCACGTCGGCTCACTGTCCGCCCCCCCGGCGCACCGGACAGCTCACCACTTACGGCAGCGCATCGCAACGAGCAATGACACCGGCGCGCACCCGACGATGTCCCGCTGGCCGGTTGCCTAGCGGGCCGGTTCGTCGGACTGGTCCCAGTGCACGGTGACGGAGCCGCCCGGCGGCGCGGTGACTTCGGCCGTGCCATCGGGGTGGACGGCAAGTGCGTAATTGCCAACGACCACTGCCGGAACTATTTCGGGTGGTCTGGCAGGGTCTTCGCCACCCAGAAGTTCGTCCCGCAACCCGAACGGCAACCGGCAACGCTGCAGGCGGCCGCAGTCGACCTCTCCCCGCGTCCCGCAACACCCGCCCGGTGACGATTCCCGTAGAGGTACACCTACGGGACAGCGCCCGATCTCTTTCTCCGCGCTCGGGCATGCCTGCGGACGGTGGACTGGCGCACCCAGAAGGACAGTAGCTGCGTTGAGCAGCGAGGTCCTAGCATCGGTGCCATCCGCGCCTACCGGCTCCTCGAGCTCCAGGTCCTCAGCGACCTGTTCGTCGTCGGCGACGACGACTGCTGACCAGAGGGATCTGACCTGCTAGCCAGCTTCCGCGGGGACCCCAGGTGCACACTGCGGCGCAAGAAACCCGTGGGACGGTTGTGAATCTGTAACGCAAGTCGTGTCCGCTTACTTTGTAACGCAACCTCTTTCGGGATCCGTACACGAGTTTCTTTACATCCGTCTCAGAAACGATCGATTTTGGACATCGGGGTGATGCACGACGGCACGTGCCTGCCGGCGAGTTTGAAGTGAGGCGGTCGGGCCGTGGGCCCGCGCGCATCCGGTCGACCTCAGCGTCGGCCTACTGGGCGCGGACGGCCGACGCGACCGACACCGAAGCAGTGAATGCAACCAGAGCGCCCAGGACCGCCAGGAACGAGAGGGTGGGAATGCTCACGGTGACCGTGTTGGCCGTGGCCCAGATGGCCGCGCCGACGGTACCGATCAGCAACCCAGCGGCGGCCCCGGCGATCAACGGGAGGGCGACGGTGATCAGCGGCAATGCGAGCCGTTGGCCGAATGATGCGCCCAGGGTGCGCAGCAACTCGTCGGTAGGACGGTCGTCGGCCGCCGTGGCGATGACGGCGGTGACCGCCGATTCCAGGAGGAGCAGGAAGCAGCCCAGGGACAAGATCGTCAGGACGACCGGGGTGCCAGGGGATTGCACGCCGAGGATCTGCAGGTCATTGGCGGGAAATCCATACCGCTCCACGATTCGGGAGACGTCGGTGCGCATGTCGGGCGAGATCGCGCCGGTGCTGCGCATGATGAGTAGCTGCGCGAAGGGCCGTAGTCCCAACCGGTCCGCGGTGGATCGGTCGATGACGGCGCCGACCAGGTTGTAGGCGAAATAGTCAGCCGGGTAGGCGGCAGCTGCCAATTCGGGCCCGGGCTGGGTGGTACTGATTTCTCCGGGAGGCGCCGCCACCTCGACTCGGGGGCCAGTGCATTTCTCGCTCAATGTGACCACCTCACCCTGCTGCAACGACCGGGCGATTTCGGGCGGCAGCGGTTGGTCGATGAGGGCGACCCACCCGGGTTCGTCGACGATCCCCAGGAAGCACCAGGATCTCGAGTCGCCGAGTGGCTGTACACCGAGAAAGCTGGCGGGACTGGCTGATCCGGGGTCGTCGATAGCGTTGAGCACTGCCGTCGTCCCATGCACGGCTTGGGCGAGCTCCTGCATCATGCTGGCCGGCGGGGTGGTTCCACGCAATGGCAGTTGGATGTCGGTGCGGCGGATCCCTGGTCGGTTCGCGGCGGTGACGGTGTCGTTGACGCTGATGATCGCGGTCGAGATCGCTGCCCCGGCGCACGCGAGGGTGCCCGCCATCGCCATCAAGACCACTGTGCGGCGCAGCGCCACGCGGGCCAAGCGCCGACCGACTGAGTACGGTCCGACGGTCGCCGACCGCAGCGGTGGCAGATCCCGGTCGGTCGATCGCTGATTCTCCCCGCGGCCTCGTTCCACCAGCGCGCTGGCGACGACCAATATCACCGCCACCAGAACAAGACCCAGGAATACCGGGACCTGGGCACCCAACGCGGGCGGACGGTGGTCGACGGATCGGGCGATCGCCGCTGAGATCGGTGGCGCCACACCGAACGCGACGCCGATGGCGATCAGCGCGCCAAGCAACCCACCGATCGCTGCCTCCACCAGCCGAGCGGCGACCACAGTGCGGCCGCGGGCACCGATGGCTCGGTAGACCCCCGCGGTACGGCGGCCGGCACGCCCGAGAGTGAACCGCACCGCGATCAACACGCTCAACAGGGCCAGCCCGGTCAAACCACCGAACAGTACTGGGTACCTAGCCAAGAACGAGGACGACCCACCGCCGGCCAGGTCCCCCCGCGGGGTGACGGTGAATCCGGCCTCCACCAGCCGGTCTCGCAGCTGCGCACTGGGTGGCGCCGACAGCGTCCAGTACACCCTGGCGGCATCGACATCGCCGATGCCGCCGGGGTAGGTGAACAACACCCGGGCATCGCCGGCGCTCAGGTCGGTGGAACCCACACCCACCACCGACATTTCCCGGCCAGCTCGGCCCAGGGTTATCCGGTCGCCCAGCCGAAGTCCCGCCTCGTCGCGCAGCGCTGGGGTGATCACCACCTCGTCCGCCTTGGCCGGCAAGCGACCCGGTGGGTCGACCTGCAACAGCCCGGAAAAGGTCGGGGAAGTCCAGTCGCGCTCGTTGGCGGCGACGGTACGAGTGATCCCGGACATCTTCGCCGGGATCTCGAACAACACGATGACAGGTTGGAATGTCAACGGCCGCACCAGATCCCCAAGTTGGGCGGCGGTCTTGGCCCGCAACGTCGGGGTGCCAAGATCAGCCGAGGTGCGCTCCAACATGGTCGACGCGGATCCCAGTTGGTCGACCACCCGCTGTTCGCTCGACGCACGGGACGACTGATCCGACACCCACAACAACGCGGCACCAGCGGTCGGAACCAGGACACACAGTGCCGCGATCAAAGTCAGAAACCATCGGCGTAGCGCTAGCAGTAAGCCGAGGTGCAGAAAGTTCATGCCTGGTTAAGGGCTCCCCGGGTGATAGCGAGCCCCCGGGTAGCCCGTGACACCACCTCGGGATCGTGGGTGGCGACCAGGACAGCGGCACCGTCGGCTGCGGCTTGGTGCAGACAGTCCATCACCACGGCGGCATTCTCGGCGTCCAAAGAACCGGTGGGCTCATCAGCCAGGATGACCTCTGTCCCCACTGCCAACGCCCGGGCGATCGCCACTCGCTGCTGCTCGCCGCCGGACAGCCGGGCCGGGCGACGCTCACCGAGCCCCTCCAGACCCAGACGACTCAACGCTTCCTGGGCGGCCGTTCGTTGCGGCACGCCACGCACCCCGGCCAGGTGGAGGGCCAATCGAACATTTTCGCTCGCGGTCAGTTCCGGCACCAGGTTGTATTCCTGAAAGACCAGGCTCACCCGCTGCCGCCGTAGCCGCTCGCGGCCGCTGCTCGACAATTGGTGCACGGCCTCGTCCCCGACGAATATCTCCCCGCTGTTCACCCGATCCAAACCGGCGATCAGCCGCAACAATGTCGTCTTACCACTTCCACTTCGACCAGTCAGGGCGACGACCTCACCGGACGAGACCCCCAACGAGACCTTATGCAAGGCCAACACCGCACCCTGTCCCGAACCGAACCGCCGCGACACCCGGTCCACCCGGACTCGACCTATCAAGTGCAGGCGTTCGCGTTCGTGTAGGTGACGACAGAGGACAGCTCGTCGTTGTCCAACCACCCGACATTAGAATTCGACGCGCCCGGGTTCATGCAACGTGTGGTTCCAGTGCCGTTCGCGTTGTAGAACCACCGCGCGTCTCGGGTGTAGCTGTTGTTGGACCAACTGGTCATATGGTCATTGAACGCAGCACTGACGTTGGTGGTCTGGGGCGTACCACCGGTGTTCGCCGGTACCCGCACGTTGGGGTTACCGCTGAAGTCCGCGTAGTCCCACAGGCAGACCCCGTAGAAGGTATCGCCACAATCCGTGATCGCGGCCCGCGCGGCTGGCGTCGCGACGAACAGCCCCGCGCACACCATCCCGCCAACGAGAAGAAGTTTCGGAAGCCGGGTGAGCAGTCTCATGGGTGTATCTCCGCACTAGTATGGACGAGTGCTTGCGGATCAGTCTTCGGCCCGTGTGAGGGAATGTCAATCACAAAATCATCCCATGGTGGGCCCTTCGGACTTGGTAGGAGGGGTGGGGCTTGCCACCCAACTGCGTCCCGCTCTCGGTCATCGAGGGCCGGAGGGTACGGACGGCCCAGCTACGCGAGCACGAGCCGGGAGCAGCTCAAGCGGTCCCCTGCCGTCCGTCAGCATGTGTTGACGGCCGAGCATCGTCAGCATATGCTGACAAGTGTGGACGCGACGGTTGACCTTGCCAATGGCGCCAGCAGTACCGACCCCGAGGTCGGCCTGCGGGCGGTGGTGGCACTGCGCGCCGTGGCCGAGCAGCTGGAACAGATCCAGGTCGACAACGCGCGCGGCCTGGGATGGTCGTGGCACGACATCGCGCTGCGCCTGGGTGTGACGAAGCAGACCGTTCATCGCAAGCACGGCCGACGCGTCCGGAGACGGTGATGTTCGAACACTTCAGCGAGTCTGCGCGGACGGTGGTGGTCGACGCCCAGGCCCACGCACGACGCCTGCGCCACCCCTTCATCGGTTGTGAGCACCTGCTGATGGCCGTGGTGTCGGCCGACAGCCGAGCCGTCGACGTGCTCCGCGCGGCCGGCCTCACGCCAGAGGCCGTCGAGGCGGCGGCCTTACGTGTGATGGGCCCATCGAGTGCACTTTTCGACCGCGAGGCGCTGGCCGCGATCGGTATCGATCTCGATCTGGTCCGCGAGAAGATCGAAGCGAGCTTCGGCGCTGATGCCCTGGCTCCCTCGCCGCGCCGCCGCGGCCGTCGGCGTCGACGCAGGCCCTGCGACTCGCCTTCCGGGCACATCCCGTTCACCAGGCGGGCAAAGGAATGCTTGGAGCTGACCCTTCGGGAAGCGCGCGCCGCGCATAGCGGAGAAATCGGCGTCGAGCACATCGCGCTCGCATTGACCGCGATCCGAAGTGGTGTCGTCCCAGAGATCTTCGCCGCGCAGGGCGTATCGGCCAGTGGCTTGCACACGACGATTCTCCACCGCTACCGCCGGGCCAGCTGACGACCCCGACTACCTGCCCACAGGGCCGAGCTCAACGAGCGGAGCAGTAGTCGAACGTGCGCTGACACCGAGGCTGGACCGGCTCGAACAGGGATGCGGTCGCTCGTCGATCCGGAGCGCGAACACCGATGTGTAGGCCGCGGATCTAGCAGACGGTGCCGTCTGCATCGTTGCACGATCGAGGCGGCTAGCCCGCGCTGCGCTTGACGCCATGCCACGATGCGCTGCCGGATCATCCAGCTTCAAGGACCCGCGCGGCGCGGTGATGTAATCTTACATCATGCTCCGCACCCAGATCTCGCTGACCCAGGAGGAACGCCGCTCCCTCGACGCCGCTGCACAACGTACCGGCCGGTCGATATCCTCCCTCATCCGCGACGCGGTCGAGACTGTCTACGGCACACAACGGTCCAGCAAGGACGACCTCGCCGCCATGCGCCGAGCGTTCGGATCCTGGAAGGACCACGACCATGACGGCGCAGCATGGGTCGATCAGCGGCGGTCTGGATCTCGTCTCCCGCACACCTCGTGACGGCCCTGATCGACACGTCGGTATTGATCGATTACCTGCGAGGCCATCGACAGGCCGCCGCGGTTCTCGAGCGAGAACGCGCGGCTGGTCCACTGCAAGCCAGTGAGATCACCCGTTTGGAGGTTCTCGCCGGCATGCGCTCGGAGGAGGAAGAAGCGACCCGCTCCCTGCTGTCGGCGCTTGTGTGGCACCCGGTTGACGCCCACGTGGCTGAGGACGCTGGAGCGCTCGGCCGACGGTGGCTTCCCAGCCATCACACGATTGATGGTGCCGACCTTGCGATCGCTGCCACCGCCATCCGCACAGGGTCTCGGTTGCTCACACGCAACGTCCGACACTTTCCGATGTTCCCAGATCTACACGCGCCGTACTGACTCGAACGACCAGTGCGGCAAGGGTGTCCAGTCCCACCACGCGCCCCGCCCGGTTGCCCGATCCCTGATCGACACTGTGACATTTGCAGATAGCGCGCTGATTCACACGAAGCGAGCCGGCGGGAACGCCTGCCTGCCTGAGCGATCGCCCACGATCGGCGTGGCCCAACACGGGCGGCTCCAGCCGCTCATCCGCCACACCGGGATGGTAAGGCCACCAGCAGGAGTTTGGTTCCATCTGCCGCCATTCCGTGTCCGTCATCGAACCGGTCGGCGACCCAGATCGATCGGTTACGACCTGTCGGCAGGTTCCGACGCCCCCTGGGCGTGGACGATGGGCTGGCGCCGGAAGGCGCCGCGGCTGTGGGTGATGGCGACGCAGGTGATGATGAATCCCGTGATAGCCCATCCGAGAATCGCCAGCGCCGCGAAGCCTCGTACCTCCAACGAGGGAGACACCAACGTCTGTAAGGCCAGCGTGTCCCACAGCACATGCGCCACGATCAGCGGCCAGACCCTCCGGGTGCGCCAGAACAACCAGGCCAGGACGAAGGACAACCCGATCCGACCGAACGCGCCGACACCCCACAGCGGAAGGTGCAGCAACGTCCGGATCAGGGTCGCCGCAGCGATGGCCAGGTAGCCGGCAGACCGGCTATCGAAGTGTGCAGGCAGGAACCGTGCGGCCAGGCCGGCGAGGGCGATGATGAGCACGGCCATCCCGCTCTCCTCCAGGATCGACGTCACGAGCGCGTCGATCAGGGATCCGATGACGGCCTTCGGACCGGACAGTGTGATGGGAATTGTCGGCACGCGAGGGCGTACCAGCAGCGCGAAAAGCAGCGCCCAGACGGCACTTGCCCCCAGACCGACCGCCGAGGCGCGCAGCAGGAGGGTGCCGATCCGGAGCGTCGGTGGGTGGGCGGTCGCCACGGCGGGGATCGGACGGGTTATAGCGGCGGTGACGTCCATTGACTCGGTGCCGACCGGCGTGACGAATGGCGGGTTCAGACGGAGTCGACCCGGGCGGATCACCAGCCACACGAGGGCGTACCCGACGAGACTTCCCGCCAGCGCGGCGCTCACCCATCCCGGGCCGCTGCTGACGGGCAGGATCGCCAGTGTCGTTGTCGTCAGCATCAGCGCTGCCACCACCGGAACCCACCAGATCAGAGGAACCGGTTGGCGTCCGTCGGGAACACTGCGCAGACTCATCCGTGCGGGCATCACGGTGGACGGCGGCACGGGCGGAGACGCGCGACGGGGGTCCTGGGCAGCACGACCATCGGCCGACGGTGAAACCCACGGATCGCTCATCGACCACTCCCCGGTAGCGGGCCACGCCGCATCTGCCGTGAGAGTAGTGGCCCGGCTATGTCATTGGATTGCTCGCGACGAACACGGGTGACGAACATTGACTCACCGGTGATGCCATGCCCTTACTCGAACCTCGATGAGTCGCATCGAAGGTACTTCCTGTGATCTCAATCCCGCACTAGGAAGGCGTCATTGACTGCAACCTGCTGCTGGTGATGCAGCAGGTGACCGAGGAAACAGCCCGGCACGCCGGCCGCGCCGACATCGTCCCTACATCCCTCGACGGCAGTCGAGGGATGTAGGGGCCTTCCGCCGTCGAATCCCTGTCCGCCGCGACGGTCTCAATCGTCGATCCCTCGCCGGGCGGCAGCGATGCGAAACGCCTCGCTTCGCACCACAGCGAGCTAGACTGATCGCTATGACCAGAGCTGTCACCGTGCGTCTTGACGAGGCCGATCACGCCGCATTGGAGAAGCAGGCCGACCAGCTTCGGGTTCGTCCCGGCACGCTGGCCCGCATGCTGCTGCACGCCGGGCTCACTGGGAATGGGACCGCCGCGGGCCGCGACGCCGCGCGCGCTGCGCTGGATCGGCTGGTGTCCCGGTCTCAGCGGCGCGCGGCTGGCGATGCCGTGGCGCTCGTCGCCGACGCGCGGGTCGCCCTCGAACCGCGCCAGTGAGCGTTGTTGTCGACGCCAGCCTCATCGTCGCCGTGGTCGTCGCGGACGAGCGCCAGGATGCGGCTAGGGCGCATTTAAGGGCATGGTTGGACGCTGACGAAGAGTTGCATGCTCCGGCCGTGTTGCCGTACGAGGTTGCCAACGTTCTCGCGCGGTTGGTGTTCGACGGCGCACTCGAAATCGCAGAGGTGAACGACATTTGGGCGGACCTCGCCGCGCTCGGGGTGGACTTGCATCCCTTCGATTTGATCCGCGACGGACGAGAGATAGCCGCCGTTAGTGCGCGCATGCGCCGACGGCACGCCACAGACTCCGCCTACGTCTGTCTCGCACAACAGCTCGGGACAGCGGTGTGGACCCTGGACGGGTCATTGGCCCGCAACGCGAATGATCTCGGGTTGCCCATCCAACTCGTTTCGTGACCCCGTCGCGGCGACCGTCCATCACAATCGCCCGGCCGACGCCCCGACCGCGAGACTCCTTGCGCACCTGTAGGTTCTTGAGTTCCGGGCGTGTTCCCCAGTGACCAGAACTCCGGTGCCCAGCGGCGTCCCGGCCAGCCAGCCCACCAGGTACACCACCCCGCCGGCTTGTTGTCGGTCGAAGGACACCTCGGCGAGTTGGGCGCCGGGCGGTTCAGTGCGGTGAGCACCGCGACATCCGCCAACCGGCAGGGCCGCACCTCGACCGCTTCGTTGTTCGTCATCCGCCGATCACCCTGACGTCAACCCAGGCCCGGTGGCGACGACCCGGTCCTCGGTGAAGAGCAGTCGATAAACCGCCGGCATCGGCGTCGCGGCACAGAACGGCCAGTCCACCGAGATCCCGAAGCCGATCAGTGCTGAGGCAGTGCGGCCTCGGCCGTCCGGCGCAGCGCACGCCGGCGCAGCGCACGCCGGCGCAGCGCACGCCGCGCGAGTTCGGCGTCGGACAGGAACCGAACCGGCATGAGGCACGCTATCCGCGACGATCAACGCCGGACAAGACCGGCAGCTTGCACCGCCGCTCATTGCCTGCAAGGGGATCGGCTACTGGACTGGTCGCGGCGTTATAGCTTGTCGGCGGAATCCACGTACTTTCGGAGTAACCGAGCGAACTGCAGCCTTTCCGCGGCCGGCCAGTCCCGGGTGATGTGCTCGAAGGCCTGGCGATGCTGGCGCCGGTAGCGGTCGCGCAGGGCCACCCCGTCCGGGGTGAGTCGCAGCACGGTGCGCCGGCCGTCGCGTTGGGACGCCAACCGTTCCACAAACCCCGGCGAGATCAGCTCCGAGACCATGCGGCTGGCCGCGGAGGGATCGACGCCGAGCTGCTCCGCGACGCTCCCGACAGTCGCCCGCCCGTCCGCCTCGTCGACGATGTTGATCACAATGTTCCTGGACAGGTCCTTTCTCTCCATCGGCGGGTCGACCTTGATCATGTGGGTGCGGCGGCGGAGCCGGCCGAGCGTCGCGCCGACGGAGTCCAGCAGCGCGTCGTCACCATCTGGTGGCGCGCCGCCGTCCTGCGGTCGTGAGCGCGAGGAGGTCACGGGGCCACTCTACGGGTAGTCTGCATCTCGCAACTGTATGACTAACATCATGTATGTGTATATTAGCAAACACCTGGACTGGCCCCGGCCGGTGTACACCTTCGACTTGAGGACTGTCATGGTCACAGCGATCACCAACGTGCAGGTCTTCGACGGGCACGAGGTCCTCAGCGCCACCACGGTTGTCGTTGACGGCACCCGGATCGCCGCGGTCGGCGAGGGGGTGCCCGACGGCGCGGACGTCATCGACGGCGACGGCGGCACGTTGTTGCCCGGCCTGATCGACGCCCACACCCATACCTCCGAGCAGGGGCTCGCGCTGGCGCTCCGGTTCGGGGTCACGACCGAGCTGGAGATGCAGGGCATGTGGACCCGACAACGGCGTGCGCACCTCGCCGAGAACGACTCGATGGCCGATGTCCGCTCGGCGGGTTTCGGTCTTACACCGCCCGGCGGGCACCCGAGCGAACTGTTCCCTGCCGACGCCCGCCCGGGCGAGAAGGGTGTACCTGCACCCGTCGAGGATGACCAGGAGGATCCGGGCGCTGGGCTCGTCATGCCCTTCGTCACCACGCCGGACCAGGCCGTCGCCGCCATTCCGCAGCTCGTCGGGTCCGGCTCGGACTACATCAAGTTCATGATCGACGACGGCTCGGTCGAGGGCCATCCCGGGCTGCCCATGCTCGACCAGGCAACCCTCAACGCCGGCGTCGCGGAGGCGCACCGGCACGGCATGCTGACCATCGCCCACACCCTGACCCTCGACGCCACCCGCATGGCGATCGAGGCCGGAATCGACGGTCTGGCGCACCTGTTCATGGACACCCCACCCACCGACGAGATCGTCGACCTGATCGCCGAGTCAGGAGTTTTCGTGGTTCCCTGCGTCGTGCTCGACGCGTCGATGATGGGCATCACCGGCACCTCCTTCGGTGCGGATCCGCGGGTCAGCTCACGACTTGACGAGGCCTGGCTGACCACCCTGCGCTCCAGCTACGACCGTTACCCACGGGGCGTCCTCGGCGACGTCCTCGCCTCGGTCAAAGCTCTACACGACGCTGGCACCGACATCATCACGGGAACCGATGCGTCCTTCCCCGTGCCCTTCCTCGGCGGCATTGCCCACGGCGCCAGCGTCCATCACGAACTGCAGTACCTCGTCGATGCGGGTCTCACCCCGATCCAGGCACTGCGTACAGCCACTGCCACCCCGGCCCACCGGTTCGGCCTCACCGACCGCGGGCGGATCGCTCCCGGAATGCGTGCCGACCTGCTCCTGGTTGGAGGCGACCCCACCACCTCGATCGCCGACACCCTCAACTTGCGGACGGCCTGGCGACGCGGCACCCGGCTGCAACTCCAGTAGACCGGAGATGGACAGGGACCGGCGCCGCCGCCGGGCGCTGGACTGATGAGCCACGACCGACATGGTGCTCGGATTACTGGCCCGTTCGCCCGTGAGGTGACCGTCAGACTGCTGGATCGGCCAAAGGTCGGCGCCAGGTGACGATCTGGTCGGTGAGTGAGTAGACCCGGGTGACGTGGTCATGCTCGTCGTTGTCCCGGACGTGGTCGAACCCGATGCGCTCCAACAACTTCCACGAGCCGGAGTTCTCGTCGGCGACAGTGGCGTGCACCTGGTGGTCCAGGTCGAGAGTGTTGAAGCCGAAGTCGATCAGCGTCCTGGACACCTCGGTGCCCAGGCCCTCCCCCCACTGATCCGCGGCGAGGGCATAGATGATCTCGTAGCCGTGCACGGTGTCGGTGCCTTTGATCTCGGCATGGCCGATCAGTCGCCCGTCGCGCCGGACCGCCCAGATGGCAAACCGCTGCTCGGCATAGATCGGGAAGACCCGATGGAATAGGGCCCGGTCCTCCGCCTCGGACTGCGGCCCGTCACCCATGTACTGCGATACCCGGGTGTTTTGGAAGAAGGCCACGAAATCCTCTTCGTCCGCCTCTTGGTACGGGTCGAGCGTCAGCCGGCGGTGTGCAGTGTCGGTGGGAACGTCACGGAGGACGCTAGGGCCGGGCTGACGAGCGGCCAACCGATTCAACTGCAAGCGAGCCGCCGGACGGTGATCCGGCGGCTCTGGTGCGACGGCCCCTGCCAGTGCGCCTCTCGGCGAGTGGCTGCTCGTGGCAGCTGATGGGGTGGGGCCCGGGGCATGTCCAGGGACCGTCCGTCGGTGCAACCGGGTACCCGGCCGATTTGTTCCTTCGACATTGAGGGCCGGGGGTCGCGTTCCCGGTGGGTCGTCGGCGCAATCCGGCATCGGGCGCCGGTGCTCGGGAACGGGGTGCGGCCACCGTGCAGCGCGGCGATAATCGGACCGATCCGGTTGGCGACGCGGATCACTCCGGCACAGGTGCGGGTGGACGTCCGCTGGTGCAGCCCGGCCATCACCAGCGACTGTTGGACGGCGACGATTCCGTTGTCCCAGATCGCCTGGGCGGTGCGAGCGGACGCTGATGTCGTTCAGCTCGCGCAGCAGTGGGTAACTGAGCTCGACGTCGACCGCAGCCATCCCGCGACACACCGCACCGCGGCAGGATCGCCGGTCAACCCGCGGACATGACAGGCCGCCGTTCCGGACCGGAACACATAATCACCGGAGTCGTCCCGCTCGGTCACCTCCGACTTCCGCAGCTCGCGCATCCACTGTTCGATGTCCTGGGGTTCGGCCACTCTGCTCCTTCGATTCGTCCGGCTGATTTGTTCGAGTGATTCGTTCGACTGGTTCGTTCGGCGGGACGCCGCGCCACCCGCCGTTCAGCGAACAGTTCCAGTGGTTCGCAGCGCGCCGGCGTGGTGCGAACCATTGGAACTGTTCGCAAGATCGCTCGTCCGGTCGGGATCTCGCGTTCCATCAAGGCTGCCGCCCGATCCGCTGGTAACCATCTGTACCGAGTCAGGTCCGACAGCAGAGCCGCCATCCTCTGCGATCGGACCTGATCTCCTTCCAGTACCGATCAGAGGTGAGCCCGTGTACTGGCTCTGGCTCTCGGTGGTAAGTGGTGGCATTCCGTCGTCGCCATCTGGCGGGACCAGAGTTGTCGTCCTCGACATGCCGGGCAGGTCCGCACGATCCCTCTTCGAGGACGAGGTGCCCTGTCTGGCTCAAGGCGGTCCGTGCTCGCGTCTACGGTCGTTGTCATGGATGCGCGAAGTGTGCTGTCAATTCTGTGTGGGGTCATCGACGCTCATGATTGGGCCGGGCTCGCTCCGCTCCTCGCCGACGACTTCACGTGCCGGTATGTGCACACCGGCGAGACCTTCAACAGGGCTACCTGGATTCAGCTCAACGCCGATTACCCGGGCTTTGACCGGATGAGGCTGGAAGACATCGTCGGCGATGGTGACCACGCCGCTGCTCGGTGTCATGTCACCGGCGAAACCGACGGGCAACTGCAGCACTTCGAAGTGGCGACGTTCGTGACCACAGTCGACGGTCGAATCACCACCATGACGGAGGTATGGGCGAACGTCGACCAATCCCCGCCTGAGGGAACAGGGCCTGCGACCGATTGATCGCGACTGCCGCTGCACACTCATCGTCCATGGCTCCACCACCCAACACGACCTCGACCGCACGAACGACCGCCTGTCGGGATCCCTGAGCCCGCCCTGTCTTGGGCCATGCGAAACGATTCGTGACATCGTGTTGGGTGCCCAGGCAAGTCGAGAGGACCGCTTCGAGCAGCTCGCCCTGGAACCAGACCCAGGCATCCCTTCGGGGTGAAGGTCCTGTGCTCGTAGCATTTTAGTGTCTTCAATGGCGATAGGACGTTTCGTTGACCAACACGCCGGATCTCGGTCCCGTGCCGGAGCGCATCACCGTCGAGGCAGAGCAGGTGTGTCTCCTCATCGAACAGCAGTTCCCGCAGTGGGCCGGTCTTCCCATCGAACCCGTGACCAACGGTGGCTGGGATAACTGGACCTTCCACCTCGGCACCGACATGGTGGTTCGCCTACCAAGCGCCGCTGAGTACGCCGAGGCGGTCGAGAAAGAACATCGATGGCTTCCGGTGCTCGCTCCCCAACTCCCCCTGCCGATCCCCGTTCCGCTGGCGAAGGGCAAGCCCAGCACTGATTACCCGCGCACCCGTGGTCGATCTACCCGTGGCTCGACGGCGTGACTGCGACCGCGAACCGCATTGCCGACCCGGCTCGATTCGCCGTCGACCTGGCCGACTTCTTGACCGCCTTGCAGAGCCTGGACACCGCTGACGGTCCACAGCCGGGTATTCACAATTGGTTCCGCGGCGGCACACTTCGCACCTACGACAAGAACACCAAGCACTCGCTCGAGAAGCTAGACGGCCACGTCGATGTCGAACTGGCCCGCGAGATCTGGGCGAACGCACTCGACGCACGTTGGGACGGCGCAGACCGCTGGTTCCACGGGGACATCGCCGAGGGAAATCTTCTACTCAACGACGGGCAGTTGGCGGCCATCATCGACTTCGGGACATGCGGCGTCGGCGACCCTGCCTGCGATCTGGCCATCTCCTGGACGCTGCTGACCGCCGACGGCCGGCACGAGTTTCGGGATCGGCTGTCAGTGGATGCGGACTCCTGGGCGCGCGGGCGTGGCTGGGCCCTATGGAAAAGCCTCGCCACCTGTTCGTATACACACGAGGACCCTGACGACTCGGGGACGTTCTCGCGCGCGAAGCGCGCCCTCGACGAGATCCTCTCTGAGTACTCGGGGAGCCGGACGTCTGTCGAGTGACGACACTCAGCTCTAGACCACCCGCGCGGAGTGGGGCACATCCTCGAGAAGCGCTCCGGCCACAGCACTCTTCGCTTCAGATTGGAGCGCGGAGCCCCTCGCGGGCTTTGCGCCCGGCGAAGCATACGAAGTCGGTTCAGGAGTACGACTTCGCCGACGCGGGCCGTGTTCGGGAGAGTGCGGAATGAATCGGTCGGACGGATTCTGCTGCGACCCGATGAGATCGGTGCCGTGGTCCGGTCTAACCGAACGACGACACACTCAGCCTGCACAACGCTGTGGCCTGTCCGACGGCGATGAGTCTCGTAGTTGTTCCCAGTTTGTACCCACACCGATCAACCGCACTTGAGGAGAACGACATGACCGCTACCTACACTTTCGACGTCTTTTCCAGCCTCGACGGCTACGGCGCCGCCAGCGCCAACTGGTCCGGCTACTGGGGCAAGCAGGGCCCCGAGCTGCTCGATCACCGCCTTGCCTTGTACGGCGCGGAGCAGCGGATGGTCTTCGGGGCCAACACGTATCGGGCATTCGCGCAGATGCTGGCCTCGAGCACCGAGGAGTCCGACGTGCGTGACCCGTGGGTCACCCGGATGAGGAGCCTGCCGGCAACGGTGGTGTCGACCACGCTGGAAGGACCCCTCGACTGGCCGAACGCGACCGTCGTGAGCGGTGACGCCGTCGACGTCGTCGCCCGGCTCAAGGAGGAGTCCGAGGTCCCGTTGCGCTCGCACGGCAGCCTGTCGATGAACCGCGCGCTGATGGCCGCCGGCCTCGTCGACCGCGTGCAGGTGACGCTTTTTCCTGTCATCACCGGTCAGACCGGGCTGGACTCGATTTTCCAGGGTGCGGCCGACTTCGACCTGGAGCTGGTCGAGAATCGGACGCTCGACGGCCACATCCAAGAGCTCATCTACCGACCCACCCTTCATTGACCTGCGACCGCCGTTGAGCGAACAGTTCCAATGGTTCGCAACGAGCCGGCATGGTGCGCACCACTGGAACTGTTCGCAAGATCGCATCCTCGCGATCTACCGTTGAACCTGCACCGGGTCCGATGGGATGGGACGGCTATGCGGGATCGAACCCGGCGAGTGATTGATTGAGCGCATCAAGCACGGTTGCGCGGAACAGTGGGAGTGCCGGATTGGCCGGTCCGCGCCGGATGAGCAGCACGATGCCGGCGCGTTCGCCGACGAGCGGGACGAAGCGCACGCCACCGGTGCGCAAGCTGCGGGCCGAGAAGGCCAGGCGGGTGATGCCGACTCCTGCGGCGACGAGGGCGAGCAATCTTGCGGTGTCGTGCTGCGTCGGTCGATGCGTGGTCGGTATCCGGCTGCGGCGAAGTCGGCGTCATACCGGCGGTGCCATGGTGGCCAGGACGTGCGAGGGGTCATCACCCACCGTTCGTCAGCGAGATCCGAGAGCCGCAGTCGTCTTTTCCGCGCGAGGTCGCAGGTCAGGCGGTTCGGACATGATTGGCCACAGTCTAGGGCTGTGACCCTCGCACCGATTACTGTTTCCGCACGCCCCGACGGCGGCCTAGCGTCAGGATCATGACGCGAACATGGTTCATCACCGGCAGCTCCGCCGGCTTCGGGCATGCCCTCGCGTCGGCGGTGTTGGACGCGGGCGACAACGTCGTGGCCACCGCTCGCCGGCCCGAAACGCTGGAGTCGCTGGTCAGCCGGGCTCCCGACCGCGCGCTGGCGGTCGCGTTGGACGTCACCGATCGAGACCGGATCGACGCAGCGGTCACCGCCGCAACCGAACGCTTCGGCGGGATCGACGTCCTCGTCAATAACGCCGGCCTCGCCTCGGTCGGAGCCGTCGAAGAACTCGCCGACGATGCGCTGCGTGAGCTGATGGACGTCATGTTCTTCAGCCCCGTGGCCCTCGTGCAGGCCGTACTCCCGGGCATGCGTGCGCGGCGGAGCGGCACCATCGTGCAGATGTCCTCGATGGGTGGACAGGTGTCGATGCCCGGCTTCGGTGCCTACTGCGCCGCGAAGTTCGCACTCGAGGGAATGTCCGATGCCCTGGCGGCCGAGGTCGCCCCGCACGGGATCAACGTCCTTATCGTCGAGCCTGGCGCCTTCGCGACGAGCTTCGGCGGCGCCCGGTCGCAGGTCTCTCCCGACAGCGGCCACTACGACGACACGGTCGGACCCCAGCGGGCGGCCGTCGCCGGCATGGACGGTTCGCAACCAGGCGATCCGGCCAAGGCAGCCGCCGCGATGCTCGAAGCGATCGACGGGCCATCACCGCCACGCCGGCTCGCGCTCGGCGCCGACGCGGTCGAGCACATCGGTGCCACGCTCGACGCACGGCGGGCCGAGCTGGACGAGTGGGCGCAGCTGAGCCGCTCGACGTCCCGGTGACCGGCCCGCCACTCGTGAGGGGACCTAGTAGAACGACCCACCGGAGGTGCGGGCCGCCCGGAGCTGCAACGCCAACTCAGCTTGCTTCGAGGACAAAGAAGATGAAGCACAAAAACGCTGTCCTATCGCCGAGGTGGGGCGGAAAGAGCTCCCTCGGCGCGTCGGGGGAGGCGGGCGGTTCACTGATGACCGAGATGCGGAAGCCCGCCTCGGTGAACGCGTCCGTCATCGAGTGCAACGGCCTATGCCAGTACGTCAGCACCGTGCTCTGTCCATTGAAGGTGTGTTCCTCCGAATACTGCGTGATGGCGAAGTAGTCGGCCCTTGGGTTGGTCAGCTTGTAGACGGTGGGGTGGTTCACCGACAGTATTAGGCGGCCACCTGGCTTCAGAACGCGCCGCAGTTCAGCTAGGGGTGCCAGCCAGTCCTGCAGGTAGTGCAGAACGAGGGATGCGACGACGTCATCGAACGCACCGTCCGCGAATGGGAGTGGCTGGCTGAGGTCGGCCACGTGCAGGGCTGCATTCTCACCCAGCCTCTGCCGCGCTAGCTCGACCATCGCGGAGCTGGAGTCGAAGCCGCTCACGATGGCACCCTTCCCGCGTAGCGCTGTGGACAGGGGTCCAGAACCGCACCCAGCATCGAGGACTCGGTGACCGTTCACGTTCCCGGCAAGATGAATCATCGCCGGCCGCTCGTAGTAGCCGTTTAGGAGATTGGACTCGTTATCCACTGAGTAGTTCTCGGCGAAACTGTCATAGTCGTTGGCCTTCACCATGTCCTCGCTTTCGTAAGAACTCTCCTCGGCGGGAGCGACCTGGTTGATCCTGGCACGGAGGAGCCATTCGCACGCTCGTGCCGCTGGGCGTGCCGTAATGGACGGACCCATGAGGAGGTGGCGCTGACGCCTTCTGCTCCGCCAAGACAGGCAGCTCGATGTGCGTGGCGATGCCGCCGCTGCCTACGGCCGTAGCGTGCTCGAGGCCGCCGGCGTCGACATCCGCCGCTTCAGGACAACGGTAGGAACGCCCGGCAAGCCTCGACGTTGTGGAGCCAAATGTTGTCTCTGCGGTGCTGTTCCAGATGTGCCTGGTCAGTCGCCACCGGTTCAACGGGGTGGGCTCGCCTTGCCGTGTCGCCCAGTCGGACCCGTTGGGCTCGTAGCCGAGACCTCGCGAGATCGCGTGGGAGCCCTGGTTGTCCACGAAGGCGTCGCTGGTTGCTTCCTTCGCCCCGAGGCCGTCGAACGCGAGGTGCAGGACCGCCTCGCGCATCTCACGCCCGAGCCCACGCCCGCGGTGATCGGAAGACAGCCAGGAGAAGGTTGTGACCGTTCCGAAGGTGGAGAAGCTCATCCCGATGGGGTCCTGCATCCCGACCGGCTCACCATCGACCACGACCACGAAGTGCAGCCGCCAGGCATCAGCCTCGACCTTGCCTCGGCCCCGCCAGATCGCCCGCCGCCACTTGGCCACCCGCAGGCCAAGGCCAGGCTGATCGCTGCGGCCGACACCTTGTCCGATCAGACATGCGCGGGAATTCGTTTCTCCAGCTCATCCCTCTTGGCGCCGAGATGTCGGGCCAGCCACAGCCGCGCCAGAAGGGCACCTTGCTCACTTCTCTGGTGTGCCTCAGCCGGGTCGGGCAACGGATTATCGGCGTGCTTGACGCCCTTGTAGGCCGCGTTGAAGGCGGTCGCCCATTGCTCAGCTGTGTCGCCGTCGAGCACCCTGTCGAGTGAACAGTCGGTCGAGTCGCAGATCGTTCTCAGCGCCGTCTCGAAGGTGAACGAATTGTCCTTCGCCCCGCGAGTCACCCGCCCCGACCTTGCCGCCAGCTCGTACCCCAGGGCCTCCAACGCGACCCCGACCTGCAAGAGCTGTACCTCGATGGTGGAACCCGAACGGAACAGGGATGCCGCCAAAACCCACATGGCTTGCCCAAGTTCGCCGTACTCGCGGTACCACCGCTCGACGCCGGTGGCGCCGATGTCCGCGAAGGTGAACAGCGGACGCCGGTTGGTAGCCAGTGGCCGCAGTAGGGAGGAATTCGGCCCTCGCCCTGCTGATGGCACCACAGCGGCTCGCCATTGCACATCGTGGTCTTCGTCATCGAGTGTGACTTCCGGGTCGTCGTCCCGCTTCGCCTGCTGTATCGCAAGATCGCACGCCTGCCAGAACGCGAGCGACACCAAATCCTGCAGGGTCCGGTGCAGGCGAATGTGCTCGGCCCACGGACGAGGATTTGCAAACCGCGTCTCGACCTGGGTCGTCTCCCGCATTGAGTGCATTCCGTCGGCCCACTCGTGAGATGTCCGAAAGCTCGGCGACAGCAGGAGGCCAGGTACGCCGGGGATTGCGGTGGCAGGCACCACGTCAACAGCGAACGTCGCGCCTTGAATCCGGCCATCATTGTCTGTACGCGTCTCAAGCCGAAAGACGCGCGGCTCCATCCACCTTGGCAGGCCAGCGATCTCCGAGCGCACGCCATGTACTTCGCTGAAGTCCGGCGCTCGCACACCGCATTGAACGAGCTGCCCAACCTCCAGAACACCGCGGTCGACTGCATGGCCGGACGATGCGTGGGTGCGCGCCCGCAGACCACTGAGGGACGCCGCGCCGTAGCCGTCCTGAAAAATCAACGACGTCGGCGCAGCCCAATCACGAAACCACTTGGCGAACGGTCCGGTCGCCCCCTCCGCCAGCGGGATCTCTATAAGGGTCTGGCCGTCCTCGACTCGAAGCATGCCCGCAAGATGCGGTGTCGCTTCATCGCCGTCAGCCAGGAAGCCAATCCGGACGTCTGGGGTGCCATCGGCCATTCCAGCAGTATTCCCTGGAGCTACGTGGTCCAGGCTGTCGATCCGTTCGCCAAGGCGGCCAGGGCGCTCTCGACACTCATGTCCGCCGAGACTCGCGAGGAGTTGATCACGATCTATGACGATCTTCGCTGCTACACCGGAACAACAGACCTGACGCCCGCGCACCGGCAGACGTTCGACGAGCTCGTGGATCTCAACGCTGCTCGGATCAGGGAGCTGCTGCAGGAGGTTTTACCGGACATTGTTGCCTGATCGGCAGTGCCGCCGAACGGGGTCGCTTGACGCGGAATCAGCGACCCCGTTAGGCCCGATCTGGAAAGGTCAAGCCGTCGCCGATAATGAATATTATGTCAAGTACTGGCCGAAAGTGGTTGTCCCCCAACCGTTTCCACACCCATGGTCCGGGCTCGCGCGCCGCCGGGCTGGCGATGGCGTTCAAGCTCATCGAGGCCGCCCAAACCCTCTGGCGCGCGGTCAACGCCCCACACCTGGTCGCGCTCGTCCGCGCCGGCGCCGTGTTCGAGGCCGGCAAGCTCGTCGAACGACCCGACGACCCCGCACAACCCCGCAGCCGCCTAAAAGATCTTCATCCACAGGTCTTGACTATTGCTCACCGCCCGACTGGAACGGCTATCCCGGGCACATCAGAACAGCTTGAAAAGCTTGTCTTAGACGGCGGACGACACCGGCCGCATCCTCGACCGCGCCGCCGCCGACGAGCCACTGTTGATCGCTGGGATCTCGCGCACCACACCGACCCGAGGTGACTCGTTCCGCATGACCCTCGGCCGAATGACCGCCACCGACCGGGTCGACGCCGGCCAGTGGCTCAACCAGTACCTGACCGGCCGATTCCCCCGCTACGGGGACCGCGGCGAGCAGGACCCCGGAATCATCGCCCGGGTCGGCGGGCATGCCATCATCGCGCGAACGACGCCGGCCAGGATCAACGAACTCGGCTGTGGAGCGCGCGGCCGGCAGACCGCGAGTCGGACGCCGCGACTCGGCACCGAAGGGAGTCCGCTCCCCGCGCGTGAACGTCTCCATCTCGCTGACTCAGGACCAGCTCCTCGACCAGCTCGCCCACGACCGCGGCCGAAGCCGCAGCGAACTCGTCCGCGAGGCGCTTGACGCCTACCTCAGCCACGCCGTCTGAGGACCGGCGTGCTCACAGATCAGGAGCTCATCGCCGCCCGCGCGATCGTGTCCGGGAACACGGCTCACGGGACCGTGCTACCTCAGATCACCGAAGCGTGTGGCGCCGTATCGGATTCCTGCTCACAGGATCGTTGACCGGGACGACTATCGCTCTTACCTGGCCGGTCAGACACTTGTTGTTGTTCAGGTGTCGCTGTCGGTCGGTGCGAGTTCGAAGACGGCGACGTCGTGGGCGGCTTGCTCGATCCGGGTGTGAGTAGCGTCGGGCAGGAAAGGGAATTGGGCCACGGCCCAGGGCGCGTTCATCAGCGCGAGGTAGCTCGACACGACGTCAGCGACTCGCTCGCGGTCCGTGACCCGTGTCGCTCGGCAGGGCTCGCGGCTGTCGCGTGAGCGCAGGGTGCAGGCCCGGGGCGGCGAGCAGGTTTTCGAGCAGTTGCGTGCAGGCGTAGGAGAGACGATGTATCTGCGCCCGGCCAGGGTGATGACGGCAATGGGCACGACGATCCTCTACCGCTACCGCCGGGCCAGCCGACGACCCCGACTACCTGCCCACACGACCCAGCTCAACGAGCGGAGGCAGTAGTTGAACGTGCGCTGATACCGATGCTGGACCGGCTCGAATGCGGCCGCTCTTGACCGGGTGCGATCACCCGACACCGTAGAGGAGCACCGCGGACGTCCCGCCAGGGGATTGGTTACTGGGCCGGCGGACTGGGGATCCGTTGGAGTTCGGGCCGAAGGCGCAATTCGAACTTCATCACCGGACGCCACGCTCGATCGTGGAAATCCCGGCGTCCGACCTCGACATATCCTCGCTCACGGTAGTACTGGCGCAGGCGATGGTTACTGGCGACGCAATCCAGTCGCACGACTGTGCAGCCCTGGGCAAAGATCCGACGCTCAGCCCAATCCAGGACTCGGCTCCCGAGCCCGGTTCCGCGCTCGTCGACCATCAAACCGTGGATGTAGCCTGCCGCTGCCGGATCGTCGTCCCAGACCAGCCGGTCTTCCCAGACCAATCGGACAGCCGCCAGAAGCCGATCGTCAGAACGGACGACGAACAACTCCGCCGCCACGATCTGCGCTGTGAACTGCTCGACAGTGAACTCACCAGGGTCCCACTGCTGGATTCCTCGCGATGCCATCCATCGCGCGATTCGGTCGCGCATCTCCACCAGGATCGGGGCGTCAGAGACCTTCGCGCAAGCAGGAACGACAAGCGTCACCCGCGCACCCTCTCTCCGAATCGAATGGCTCGGCTTGCCCACCATGGCAGCTGCTCGAGGTTCTCCGGAGAGCTGAGCACTCGGGAGCCACGCCATGGGCCGCCGAGGCGCCGCGGCCTCGAAGTGCGACGCTCAAGCGCCGGAACGGTCCGTGATCTGCACGTCGATGACATCCCGCGGAACGCCCCGGACCACCGGGTCGGCCGTGGCGTCATCCTCTGTTCGTGGGTCGGGCGCCCGCAGGTTGCGCACCTCGGGGGCGGCGAGAGCCGCCAGCGTCGTCAGCAACACCAGCAGTCCACAGGCGATCAGCGCCGGCTTCGCACCGATCCACAATGACACCGGACCGGCCACCATCAGACCGATCGGGCCGAACATGAACGAGCCGAGTGCGTCGTAGGAACTCACCCGCGACAGTGCCTCGGGCGGGATCTCCCTCTGCATCGTGGTCTGCCACAGCACCCCGAAGATGTCGAAGCAGAACCCCAGCCCGAACGCCGCCAGCACGATCGTCCACAGCGGTGCTCCGGCACCCAGCAGCAGGTAGGGCAGGGCGGCGGGAAAGGTCAGCAGCGTTGCCAACAGAATGGGCCGCCGCGGTCGCAGCCGCATCGCCACCAGAACGCCGACCACCATGCCGACGGCCTCTCCGGCCAAGATTGCGGACCAGGCCGGCGCCCCACCCAGCTCCGCCTTGGCGACCACCGGCCCGAGTACGCCGTGTGCCGCCTGCAATGCCATCACCAGTACCGAGAACTGCGCCACCACCACCCAGATCCACTGGTGGGAGCGGAACTCGTCCCAGCCCTCCTTCAGATCGGTGAGCACCGAGGCGGTCGACTCGCGGACGTTACCCGCCAGCCGGATACCCGAGATCAGCACCGCCGAACCGGCGAACAACAGTGCGCTCCCGATCAGCGCCCAGCCGCCGCCGATCCACACCACGGCCGCCCCACTGGCGACGATCCCGGCGATCCGTGCGGTGTTCGCCGCCAACCCGAGCAGGGCGTTGCCGGTCTGCAGACGATCGGCCGGCACCACTTCCGGGATGATCCCGGTGAGTGCCGGGAACAGCATCGCCATGCCGATGCCGGTAACCGCTGCCGCGCAGGCCATGGCCGTCATCGGGGCCGTCCGGCCGGCGGCGATTACCGGGTGCGACAACAGGATCCAGCCGAGCGCCGCGAACGCTGCGGCGTTCATGAATTCGCCGGCCATCATCACCCGTTGCCGCGGAAGTCGATCGGCGATCACGCCGCCCAGCAACATGAACAGCACCATCGGCACCGCCTCTGCGGTCAACACCACCGACAACGTGGTAGCCGTCGCCCCTGGCAGGTTCAGCACACCGAACGCCAGCGCCACCGGCGCGAAGGCGCCGGCCATCATGGATGCGGTCCTGGCGCAGAGCAGCAGGGCGAACGGGCGATGCGTCAACAGCGTGAAATCGGCGCCGAGGTGCGTGCGCAACGAGGGCATGGAGGGACTTCCGGAACGGAGACGGGGACCGGTCGATTGTCCGGCCAGTACACCGCAACTGGCGAATGGATTACCCGAGCGGGGTTACCGCAGCCAGTCAGCGAACTCTCGTCCGGACACCAGTTGGTAGGCCTGGATGTACCGCCGCCTGGTGGCCGCGACCACGTCGGAGGGCAGCGCCGGTGGCGGTTCGCCCGTCGTCCGATCCCAACCGGATGACGGTGAGATCAACCAGTCCCGCAGGTACTGCTTGTCGAAGGACGGCTGCGGTCGTCCGGCCGCGTAGCCCTCGGCCGACCAGTAGCGCGACGAGTCGGGCGTCAGGACCTCGTCGGCCAGCACGACCGTCCCCTCAGGATCGATCCCGAACTCCAACTTGGTATCGGCCAGCAACACGCCTCGACCGGCGGCATGCCGCGCTCCCCGGGAATACACCGACAGCGTCAGCGAACGCAGTCGCTCGGCCAGGTCGCCGCCCACCATCGAGATCACCGCGTCGAATGAGATGTTCTGATCATGCTCCCCCAGCGCGGCCTTCGCCGCCGGGGTGAAGATTGGCTCGGGCAGCTGCGACGAATTCGTCAGCCCGCCCGGCAACCGCACCCCGCACACCGCCCCGGTCGCTGCGTACTCCGCTAGGCCCGAGCCGGTCAGGTACCCGCGAGCCACGCACTCCACGGGAACCATCCGAAGCCGACGGACCAGCATCGAGCGCCCGCGCACCGATTCCGGGATGCGCGAATCGTCAACGGAGACAACGTGATGGGGGATGGCAGGGTGGGCCGCCGACACCTCGGCGAGCAACTCGAACCAGAACATGCTCATCGCCGTCAGCACCGTCCCCTTGTCCGGGATGGGTGTGGGCAGCACGAGGTCGTAGGCACTGATCCGATCCGAAGCGACGATCAGGAGCGTGTCGTCATCGACGCGGTAGATGTCCCGGACCTTCCCTGAGGCAAGGTGCCGGTAGCCGGACAGCGAAGCTCGAGGCGTCACCGAGTTCACGAACGGTCCAAACCGCGCCGGCGCAGCAGTGGCGCGATGTCCGGTGCATGCCCGACGACATCGGTGAAGGCCCGCACAGGGTCCTTCGAGCCACCGACGCTCAACAGCTTCCGCCGGAAGACGTCACCGTTCTCGCGGGTCAACCCGCCGTTCGCCTCGAACCATTCGACTGTATCGGCGTCCAGGACCTCGGACCAGATGTAGGAGTAATACCCGGCCGAGTAGTCGCCGTCACTGGAGAAGGCGTGCTGGAAGTAGGTGGTTCGATATCGCGGAGGAATGAGATCGCTTGCCACGCCGGCATTCTGGAGTGCACGGTCCTCGAAATCGGCCGCATCCTCGATGATCTCGCCGGCCGGGATCCGGTGCCATGCCTGATCCAGCAGCGTTGCGCCCAGATACTCCGCGGTGCGAAATCCCTGACCCCACAGTTCGGCTTCCTTGATCGCCTCCACCTGCTCGACCGGCAGCTTCGCGCCGGTGTCGTGGTGCACCGCGTAGTTGTCCAGGATCTCCGGCCAGCGCACCCACATCTCGTTGACCTGACTGGGAAACTCGACGAAGTCGCGGGGAACGTTGGTGCCGGACAGTCGCGGGTAGCTGACCCGGGAGAACAGCCCGTGCAGCGCATGCCCGAACTCGTGGAACAGTGTCCTCACCTCATCCAGGGTGAGCAGTGTCGGTTGCCCGTCCGGCGCCTTGGGGATGTTGAGATTGTTGACCACCACGGGCTTCTCGCCGTGCAGATCGTTCTGCTCGACGAAGCTGTTCATCCATGCGCCACCACGTTTGGTGTCCCTGGTGAAGTAGTCGCCCAGGTACAGACCGATGGCCTGGCCGTCGGTGTCCAGCACCTCCCACACCCGCACCTCCGGGTGGTAGGCCTCCAAATCTTCCCGCAGCCGGAAGGTGATGCCGTACACCTTCTCGGCCGCGAAGAAGACACCGTCGCGCAGCACCCGGTCAAGTTCGAAATACGGTCGGAGCGCTGCGGTGTCCACCTGGTAGCGCTCGGCAATGACCTTGTCGGAGTAGAACTCCCAGTCCCACGGCTCCAGGGTGACGCCGTCGCGCTCGGCGAACTCGGCGAGCAGCTCAGCCTCGGCCGTGGCGTTCGCCATCGTCGGCGGCACCAGTTTGGCGAGCATCGCATCCACCGCCGCGGACGTCTTCGCTGTCTGATCGGCAACCATCCGGTCGGCGTGGGTAGGGAACCCCAGCAACTGCGCAGCCTCGGCCCGCAGCTGCGCCATCTGCGCGGCGATCGGTGCGTTGTCGTACTCGCCGGCGGACGCCCGATTCACCGAAGCCTCGTACAGCCGGGAACGGACGTCGCGGTCGGTCAGGCTGGACAGCAGCGGCTGGGACGACGGAAGGATCAGGGTGATGAGGTACTTGCCGTCCTCGCCGCGCTTCTGCGCTGCCGCCCGTGCGGCGGCGACGGCATCCGAGCTGGCGCCCGCCATGTCGTCGACGCGATCCAGGAGCACAGCACTGGCTTCGGTGTCCTTCAGCAGATTCTGGGTGAACAGGGTTCCCAGCCCGGCTATCTGCTGGTTGAGTACCCGGAGTCGTTGTCGGGCCGACTCGTCCGCACCGGCCCCGGCCAGCACGAAATCGGTGTGGTACCGCTCCACCAGGGCGATCTGCTCGTCGCTCAGGTCGGCGTCGTGCCGGGCGGCGTGCACCGCGTCGATGCGGGCGAACAAGCCGGGGTTCAGCTTGATCGCGTCGTTGTGGGCTGCGTACTTGGGGGCGATCTCCGTCTCCAGCTGCTGCATCTGCGAGGTGGAGTCCGATGACGCCAGATTGAAGAACACCGACAGCGCCCGCCCCAACAGTCGTCCGGACTTCTCCATGGCCAGCAGGGTGTTGTCGAACGTCGGAGGTTCGGCAGCGCCGACGATGGCGTCGATCTCCGCGAGCTGTGCGGCTGCACCGGCTTCGAAGGCCGGAAGGTAGTGCTCCGTCCGGATGGCGGAGAACCGCGGCAGGCGGAACGGCAGGTCGGACGGTGTGGCGAACGGGTTGTCGGCGTGGAGTGGGAGCACGGCTGTCATGCCGATCAGTCCATCACACCGCCGATTCCCACCAACAGCTCCGCCACCTACAGCTCCGCCACCTGCCCGACCAGCTCGGCAACCAGCTCATAGGCCGCATCATCGGTCTGGTTCGCCATGCCAAGGATGGCGGTGTCGGTACCGATCTCGGCCAGCGCTCCCAACTTGTCGACGGCCTGCGCGACGCTGATCGAGGTCTCGCCGGAGGGCATCGTCTCGCCGCCGTCACGGGTCAGCGCAACTCTGGTCAGCACGGTGCGGCTGATCTCCGCGGGATCCCGGCCCACTTCTGCGCAGTGCGCGTCGATGACGTCGTACTTGGCTTTCACCGCTTGCGGACCCATGTCGAAGATGTTGCAGGCGTCGGCGTACTGAGCCACCAACCGCAGGGTCTTCTTCTCTCCCCCGCCGCCGATGAGGATGGGCGGGTGCGGGCGGCGCAGCGCCAGCGGAACGTTGAGTGGTCGGTCCAGCTGATAGTGCCTGCCATGGAACGGGCTGTCGTCACCCCGCCACATCTGGTGGGCCAGCTGCAGCGTCTCCTCCAACCGTTCGAACCGCTCGGACGTCGACGGGTATGGCACCCCGAGACCCCGGTGCTCCTCCTCGTTCCAGGCGGCGCCGATTCCGAGCCATGCCCGTCCTCCGGACAGCACATCGAGCGAGGTGACGGTCTTGATCAGCAGGCCAGGATGCCGGTAGGTGACGCCGGTGACCATGGTGCCGAGCTCGATGTTCGACGTCTGCCCGGCGGCGAAAGCGAGCGCCGAGTAGCCCTCCAGCATGTCGAGTTCCGGCGGGCCGATCATCGAGATCTGGAAGAAGTGGTCCATCACCCACAGGCTCGACATCCCGGCCTGGTCCGCGTTGCGGGCGATGCGTCCGAAGGTCGGCCCGATCGATTCGGGGCCGCCCGGCCAACTAAAGTACGAAACCTGCTGTCCGAGTTTCATGCCTCGAGTCTTCCCGATTCCGTCGCGTCCGGCACGGGCCCCCCGATCCCGGGGCTGCGACCCGCCGCGGCGGTCGATCTACTTATCCTGCCGGAACCTCGCGCCGCAGCTCGGCCAGCCAGACGACGGCCGTGGAATCCGAGGGGGCCCGCCAATCCCCGCGCGGTGACAGCGAGCCTCCGGCGACCACCTTCGGTCCGTTCGGCAGTGCCGATCGTTTGAACTGGCTGAAGGCGAAGAACCGTTGGATGAACACCTCGAGCCAATGCCGGATCTCCGGCAGGTCGTAGGACAGCCGGCGCTGCTCCGGGAATCCGGGTGGCCAGTCGCCGGACGACGCGTCGTGCCAGGCGTGCCAGGCGAGGAACGCCACCTTCGAGGGCCGGAACCCGTAACGCAGCAGGTAGTAGAGGGTGAAGTCCTGCAGAGCGTACGGGCCGACGGTCTCTTCGGTGCTCTGCGGCTTCTGCCCTTCCCTGGCGGGCACCAACTCCGGGGTGATCTCGGTGTCCAGGATCGACTGCAGCACCCCACCGACCTCCGCGCTGAACATCTGTTCGCTGATCACCCAGCGGATCAGGTGCTGGATCAAGGTTTTCGGTACACCCGAGTTCACCGTGTAATGCGACATCTGATCGCCCACACCATAAGTGCACCAACCCAACGCGAGCTCCGACAGATCGCCGGTGCCGAGCACGATGCCGCCGCGGTGATTGGCGATCCGGAACAGGTAGTCGGTGCGCAGCCCGGCCTGGACATTCTCGAAGGTGACGTCGTAGTCCTGCGCACCGGCGGCGAACGGGTGCCCGAGGTCCGCCAGCATCCTGCGGGCTGCCGGCCGGATGTCGATCTCGTCGAAGGTCACTCCGAGCGCCGCGGCCAGTCGCGTCGCATTCGCCTTGGTGTGATCGCTGGTGGCGAAGCCAGGCAGGGTGTAGGCCAGAATGTCGGAGCGGCGTCGGCCGAGCCGATCCATCGCCCTGGCCGCGACGATCAGCGCGTGCGTCGAGTCCAGGCCGCCGGACACTCCGATCACTACCTTCGGCGTGCCGATGGACTCCAGGCGCCGGGTGAGGGCGGAAACCTGGATGTTGTACGCCTCGTAGCAGTCCAGTGCCAGCCGGCCGGCATCGTTGGGGACGAACGGATATCGGTCGGTCGGGCGGCGCAGGCCAATGTCGCCCACGGGGGGATCGACGCTGAAGGTGACGGTCCGGAAGCTGTCCGTCCTTGCGGTGAACTGCCGGCGGTTGTCGTCGAAAGTGCCCTCACGCAACCGTTCCTGCCGCAACCGGTCGAGGTCGATGTCGGTGACGGCCGCCCGCGATCCGTCCGGGAACCGTTCGGTCTGAGCCAGCAGCTCACCGTTCTCGTAGATCATCGTCTGTCCGTCCCAGGACAGGTCGGTGCTCGATTCCCCTTGTCCGGCAGCGGCATAGAGGTAGGCCGCCAGGCAACGGGCTGACGCGGACCTGCAGAGCAGCTGCCGATCCTCTGCCCTGGCAACGGTGATCGGGCTGCCGGACATGTTCAACAGCACCGTCGCGCCGGCCAGCGCTGCTTCGGCGCTCGGCGGGATCGGGATCCACATGTCCTCGCAGATCTCGACGTGCACCACCAGGCCGGGCAGGTCCGATGCCGCGAACAGCAGGTCGGGACCGAACGGCACCTCGATCGCGGCATCGTTGTCGTAGGGGGGGGCCGCTCCGATGGTGATCCGCTGCCCGCGCTGATCGTCGCCGGGGGCGAAATGCCGTCGCTCGTAGAACTCCCGATAGTTCGGCAGGTACGACTTGGGCGCCACACCGAGGATCCGGCCCCGGTGGATCACCACGGCGCAGTTGTACAGCCGGTTGAGGTGCCGCAGCGGCGCCCCCACCGCCAGTATCGGTCGCAGGTCCGCCGCCGCGGCCGCGATCTGCAGCAGCGCCGAATCGACGGCGTCGAGCAGCGGATCCTGCAGCAGCAGATCGTCGACGGCGTAGCCGGTGAGTCCGAGTTCGGGGAAGACGGCGACCGCCACACCGTCGTCGTGCAGAGCTTCGGCCTGCTCGATGATCTGCGCAGCGTTGGCCGCCGGGTCGGCGATGCTCACCGGCACCGTGCAGGCCGCGACCCGGGCGAACCCGTGCCGGTAGGCGGAGTAGAAGTCCATGACGATCTTGAGTCTGCCACCTACTCCGAGGGTAGTCCGCGCTCCCTCAGCAGCGTTGCCTGGACGCGTCGATCGCGGTGATCCATCGCGACGTCGCGTTTGCAACCCCGCGATGTGTCGATCGGCATCGACAGGGCTCAACGGCGAAGCTGGGCCACAATGGCCGAATGCACGAGGTGGCGATCAGCGGCGACATGATCCGGCTCGGCCAGCTTCTCAAGCTGGCCGGAGCGGTGGACGTCGGGGCTGACGTCCGCCCGCTACTTTCTGAGGGTCTGGTGACCGTCAACGGCGAGGTGGAGTCCCGGCGCGGCAGGCAGCTGCGCCGAGGCGATGTGATCACTCTGGACGACATCTCGGTGCGCATCAGCTGACCGCCCTGCGGCTGGAGCGGGCTGTCGATTTCTCGGCGAGCCCTCGGCAACCGAACCTCACAGGATGGCCGCCGGAGTATACCCGGCGGCGGACGGAAACTTGCTCGTCACCGCGGCAATCCGAGCCAGCACGGCATCCACCTGGGCGCGGGCATTTCCGGTGAACGACAACGGATCCGAGAGCAGCGAGTCCAGTTGGTCACGATCCAGCGGGATGCGCTCGTCGGCCGCCAACCGATCCAGCAGATCGTTCTCCTGCATGCCTTTCTCCCGCATCGCCAGCGCGACGGCAACCGCATGTTCCTTGATCGCCTCGTGCGCGCTCTCCCGGCCGACGCCGGCGCGGACCGCCGCCATCAGCACCTTGGTGCTGCCCAGGAACGGCAGATACCGCCGCAGTTCTTGGTCGATTACCGCCGGATAGGCGCCGAAGTGGTCGAGCACCGTCATGAACGTTTCCAGCAGACCGTCGAGGGCATAGAACGCATCGGGTAAGGCCACCCGGCGGACCACGCTGCAGAACACGTCGCCTTCGTTCCACTGCGCGCCGGCCAGCTCGCCGGCCATCGACGCATAGCCGCGCAGGACCACCGCCAGCCCGCACACCCGCTCGCACGAACGGGCATTCATCTTGTGGGGCATGGCTGACGAGCCGACCTGGCCGGGTTGGAAACCTTCGGTGGCCAGCTCCGCCCCGGCCATCAGCCGGATGCTGGTGGCCAGCGAAGCCGGGCCGGCCGCCAGCTGCACCAGCCCGGAGATCACCTCGTAATCCAGCGACCGTGGATACACCTGACCGACCGACGCAAGCACTTGATCGGTACCCGAGACTTCTTGGAGCACAGCGCTTTCCAGCTCGATCACGGCCTCAGCCGAACCGAGAAGATCCAGCATGTCCTGGGCGGTTCCGACCGGACCCTTGATGCCGCGCAGCGGATAGCGGACCAGCAGGTCGGAGATCCGGCCGAATGCCTGTAGCACCTCTTCGGCCGCCGAGGCGAACCGCTTGCCCAGGGTCGTCGCCTGCGCCGGGACGTTGTGCGAACGGCCTGTCATCACCAGTTCCCGGTATTCGGCGGCCCGCCGACCGAGCCGATCCAGCACCGCGACGGTGCGATCCCGGACCAGCGTCAACGCCTGGAGAATCTGAGCCTGCTCTACGTTCTCGGTGAGATCGCGGCTGGTCATCCCGCGGTGGATGAGCTGATGGCCGGCCAGAGCATTGAACTCCTCGATGCGGGCCTTCACATCGTGCTTGGTGAGCTGTTCGCGAGCGGCGATGGACGCCGGGTCGACGATGCCGAGAACCTTCTCGTAGTCGGCGATCGCGACCGGGTCGGTGTCCAGCCCGGCCTCGGCCTGCGCGCGGAGCACCGCCAGCCACAATCGGCGTTCGGCGACGATCTTGCTCGGCGTCGACCAGATCTCCCGCATCTCTGCCGAGGCGTAGCGCTGGGCCAGCACGTTGGCCGGGATGTCGGTCGTCACCCTGCCATTGTCGCAGCCGTCAGCCGGCCAGATCCCCGACGCCCTTGGCGAAGGCGACGAGCTGCGCCTGGTTCAGCGCAAGGCTGGCCGACTCCCGGACCATGACCTCCCGGCCACCCTGATACGTCCAGACTATCCGGGTCTGCCCGTCCACGCCGGCATAGACGCCGTCGCCGATCTTGCGGCACCCCCGCGCCGCGCAGGCGCCGGTGGCGGCGCGCACCACTTGCACCGTGACGCGGCCGTTGCCGGCAGCGGCCGGCAACTCGGCGCCGGCCACCCTGGCGCCACTGCAGGTGGTGGTCAGGCTGCGATGAGCGCCGACCCTCGAGCCGAGGGTCTTGCTGGCAAGCTGGTCGACGCCCGCCGGAAGCTCCGGCCATCGGCAGTTCCGGTTGGGGACTCCGGTGTCGCCGCCGGCGCTTCCGGCCGCGGAGGCGGTGCCTTCCGATGCGCTTGCAGCGCCTCCCTCGGACGCCGACCCACTTCCCGAGCCCAACGGGACCCCGGGCTTGGCGGAAGGCACGGAGCCCGAGGCCGCCGATCCTGCTGTGGCCGATGCTGTCGCCGAGGAGTCCGATCCGGAAGACGGCGCCGCGGCACCGCCGGCAGCAGAAGAGGACGCGGCGGACACGGCCGCGGACGTCGCGCCGGAACCGGGCGCCGAACCGGCCGCCGCCGACTCGCTCTGCCGCGACTCGGCTTGCCCGGCCCCGGGCGCCGCGGCCGCCGGACCTCGAGCGCTGTCCGAGCTGGTCGCCGCCATCCCAGCCGCCGAACCGGCGCTGGTGGAATTGGCATTGTTCGACGATTGCAGCGCGACGGGAACTCCGATGGCCAACACCGCGGTGACTGCAGCCGCCGCCAGCAGGCCGCCGCGACGACGCCGCCGCTTGGCCGCCAGTTCGTCATCGCTCCTGACCGGGAAGGCCGAGGGCGGCGTCAGCATCCCGCGCGTGCCGCGCGGAAAATCCGGCGGCGACATCCCCGGGGGCTGTGCCGGTGCCCGGCCGACCACCTGCAGCCGATCGGTGGCGGGCTCCGCGCGGCTACCGGCCGCCTGCTGGGTGCCGTTTCCGGCGCGGGCAGCGGCCAGTATCGACTCGACGGTCACCGAGGACGGGGGCGGATCGGCGACGTCCGCGGCGAAAAGGGCACGCAGGAACTGCTGATCTTCCTCTGAGATGTCGTTGACGATGTCGTCCCGCTGTTCGTCGCTCTCCTCGTTCATGGCCTGTCACCTCCCGTCCGCTCGTTGCCCTCAGCCGTGCTCTCGGTGCCCATCGCGGTGGCGCGGCTCCTGTCGTCGGTCGCGGTATCGCTGGCCCCGAAGGCCGCCAGCCCCTCCGGTCCCAGCGCCGCCTTCAGCGCTTGCAGGCCGCGCGCGGTCTGCGACTTCACATTCCCCTCCGAACACCCCAGTGCCGCCGCCGCTGCCGCGACGTCCAACCCTTCGTAGAACCTCAGTACCAGCACCGCGCGCTGCCCCGACGGGACCTGCTCCAGCGCCTGGCGCATCAGCTGCCGATCCACCACGGCGCCGGACATGTCGCCGGCGACGGCCCGCCCGGTCGAGCCGCCGAAACCGACCGGCGCGGCGGTCCTGGCTCGCTCGGGCAGCTCCTCGGTCGATGTCTCGTGCCGCCATGGTCGCCGGGACTCGTCCACGGTCGCCCTCACCAGGCACGACCGGACGAACGAGTCCAGCGCGCCGCGGTCCCGGACCGTGTCCCAGGCGCCGTACAGCTTGACGAACGCGGTCTGGGCGAGGTCGTCGGCCTTGTGCCAGTCCCGGCACATCAGATACGCGGCACGACGAACGTGCTCGCGCCGCGACGTGACGTAGGCAGCGAATTCCGCCTCCTCCTCGGGCCTCACTCGGGTGTCCTCCTGCCCTGGTCGATGGACGGAACCTAGCGCCTCGGAGGTTGCACCGGGCGCAGAACGCGGACCATCTGCGCAGTTGTCACCCACTCGTTGCGCGCGCGAGCATCGACGGGCGGCGGCGACGTCCGGCGGCCGGACCGGTGCCAGGGACTGGCGATCTTCAGCTGAGCAGACCCGTTCGGCGGCGCTCACCTGGACGGCCTGCCCCCGGTCTCGGCGGATATCCCTTGATCTGGCGCCGCGGGGCGGGCTCAGCGTCCGGCCGCACTGTGCCGATCATCGAAGGGGATGGCCGAGTGCATTCGCGGTCCCGACCCTGTCGATCCGCGGACCACGGCGAGATCCAGATGGACGTCACGCCCATGTTCTTCAGGTATGTCAGCTTCTGCTGGATGCCGGCGAAATCGCCTGCCCAGTACTGCTTCAGTTGGACTTGCTGCAGTCGTACAGACCGGGGCTCTTCGCCGGGTTGTTGTTGGTGGTGTCGCCGTCAACGAAGCGGTCGTTGGCGATCTGGTAACACAAGTCCTGCTTGAGGCTGGCCCGGTTGGCCACCGGGGCGTCGGCGTGCGCGGCCGGCGCGGCGACCAGGCCGGCCAGCAACACGGCGGCGAGCAGACTGGGAAGACCCGAACGGCGATGTGCTCGCCCTGACACCTGATGGTGCCGGTTGGTTCCGCACCACCCAGCCGCCGCAGGCCCCTCCCGATGGTTGCTCGTGCTGCTGGCGACCGTGGCGTCAGGCCGGATCGCGTGGGCTTGCTGTCTCTATCATGTCTCGTGACGGGGATCGCCCGACGGGGTTAAGAGGGGTTCAGAGGTGGTGTGGACGAGCTGATCCGCCAGTTGAAGCAGATCTATGTGCTGCTCGACGACAGTGAGCGGCGCGTACTGCGATCGGTCGGCGTCACACCGACCCAGGTCGGCGTACTGCGGGCGGCAGCGCAGCACGACGGCGGACTGTCGGTCACCGCGCTGTCCCGTGAGCTGCTGTGCAGCCGCGGGAATGCCACCCGGTTGGTGCAGCGGATGGAGGGGCAGGGTTTGCTGTCCGCCACCGGCCACGACCGCGACCAGCGGCTGGTCCTGGTGCGAATCACCGGCGAAGGTCAACGGTTGTTGACCCGCGCATTGACGGCGTTGTCCGCGAACTCGGCTCGGCTCGAGGACCATCTGCCGCCCGGCCATCTGGATCGCATCCAGCAGATGAGCGGCGAGCTGGTGGCAGCGCTCGAGCATCGGCTGGCCGAGCTGCGCCGGCCGTAAGGGCCGGCGCTGCGGCGGCCCGCGTCCAGCCGGTGACCCCGGCGTCGCGCCACGACTCCCATTCCATCGAGTTCCGGCGGCATGCGGGTGCTCTCAGTGCAGGTTGACCTTCCACACGGGTGGCTGCGTGGGCTGAGCCGAGCCGGCAGCCGGCTCGACAGTCACGGCGATCGCCGCATCCCCCGGGTGAATCTGCAGCGGGAGGTCCGCACCGGCCAGCGAGGGCACCATGCCCAGGGACTTCGGCGCCGCCGAACCGGTGATCAACCACATCTGATACGCCTGTCCGGGCTTCGGTGCCGCCATCTGCGGCAGGTGCAGGACCGCGGCGCCGCAGGAATCGGATCGGGTGAGGGATCCGCCGTCACCGACATCCGGCGTCAGCTGGGCGACCGCCCGATCGGCGGCGACACATTGCGACAGGTCACTGGCTGTCGGCGGCGAGTTGTCGCCGTTGTTCATCGTCAGGGTGATGCCGGTTCCGATTACCACGGCCGCTGCCGCGGCGGCCAGCCAACCGGTGGGGCGGCGCAGCCAGGACGCGCGACGCGACGGAGTGGATCCGATCGGCGTCACGCCCCGGTCCGCATGCGCAGCGTCGGCGCTGGCCGCCTCCGTCCGATGACGACCGGGCTTGCCGGCGATCAGCGGAGGCAGTTGAGGTGTCCGGGCGGCCGCTCTCAGCACCCTGGCCCGTAAGCCGCGCGGTGGACGTTCAGCTTCGGCCGCACCGAGCATCGCCGCGGTGGCTTGCAGCCCTCGGTACTCCTCGGAGCAGGTCGGGCAGTCCGCCAGGTGCTCCCCGAATGCCGTCGCTTCGTCGGCCGGCAGGGCGTCCAGCGCCATCGCTCCGGTGGACAGGTGTACATCGGCGGGCGGCCCTGGGGGTCCCGCGGGAGCGCGCGAGCCGGGAGGAACTGTTGTCATGCCGTCACTCCCAAGCAGTCGCGGAGGCGGATGAGTCCGTCGCGGAGGCGGGTCTTGATGGTCGGTAGAGGCGACCCGAGAAGCTGGGCGACCTCGGCGTAGGTGTAGCCGCTGTAGTAGGCCAGTCCGACCGATTCGCGTTGCAGTTCGGTCAGCGTGCTCAGGCAGCGACGGACCGACTGACGTTCGAACGAGGCCTCTACCGCTTCACTGACCACGTCGACGTCCCGTACCACCGATGCGTGCGCCGCCTTGGAGTCCCGGACGATCGACGCCTGCGAGGAACGCACCCGGTCGACGGCGCGGGCGTGCGTCAGGGTGAGGATCCAGGAGGTCGCCGAGCCCTTGTCGCGGTCGAATCTGCTGGCCCGGCGCCACACCTCCAGAAACACCTCCTGGGCGACGTCTTCCGCCTGGGTCGGGTCGCGGACCACCCGGCGCGCCAGTCCGAACACCCGGGCGCCGAAGGAGTCGTACAGCGCCGCGAACGCGACCTCGTCCCCACGCGCGGTGCGAACGAGCAATTCGTCGGCCGAGGCCGGCTGATCGCCACTGCTGTCCTGCGGCACGATCGACAAAGGTGGAGTGGTCATCGATCGATCCTCCCTCATTCACCCGGCTCGTTCTGCTATACGGACATTCGTAGCCGTGGCCGAAAGGGATGGGTCAGGCGTTCAGGCCCCCGATCGTCACAATCCGGTAATACCTGGCCGCCTCGGGGTGAGAGCAGACTGGACATGGCAGCCCACGGGTAGGGCGCCCCTCTGCACCTCCATCGCCGCGAAGAAGGTTCATGGCCACCGAGACTGTTCCGCCCGCGCCAGCGCCGGCCAACTCGTCGGATCGGCGCATCCAGCGCGGCCGGGCAGCGGTCATCGGGATCGTCGCCGTCGCGGTGACCGTCGCCCTTGCCGAGTTGATCTCCGCCGTGGCCCACTGGTTCGACGTGCTCAGCAGCTCGTCGTCGCCGGTAGGCGCGCTCGGCGGAGCCTTCATCGACATCAGCCCCGGCGGTCTGGTCGAGTGGGCGAAGGAGAACCTGGGAGCGCCCGGGGACAAGATCGCGCTGGGCGCCGGCATCGGCGTCACCCTGCTCGTGGTCGGCGCCGTCGTCGGCCTGGTCGGTCGGCGTCACCCCTGGCTCGGGGTGGGGCTCGCGGTGCTGCTCGCCGCTGTCTCCGCGGTGGCCGTGTTGACGCGCCGGGATGCCGGCATCGCCGATCTGCTTCCGCTGGCGATCGGCGTCCTTGCCGGCTCTCGGCTGTTGCTGGCCGCATTCCGGCCACGTCCCGGCATCACTGCACCGAGGGCATCGACGCCGACGGGTGACACCGCTCGTCCGGCGATCGCCGATCGCCGCCGGTTCCTGCAGCTCGCGGGGTACGGAGCGATGGGCGCCGCGCTGACCGGTGTGCTGTCCAGGCTGGTGCCCTCCGATGCCGCCACCCAGGCGTCGAGAGCCGGCCTGACGTTGCCGTCCGCGGCCGCGGAGACGACAGCCGCGGGCACCAGCACCGCCGCGAGCCGGGCGGCCGCCAGCAGCTCGGCCGGCACCGCCGCGAGCACCTCGGCCGGTGCGGCAGCGAGCACCTCGGCCGGTGCGGGCGGCAGCACCTCGGCGTCGGCCAGCGCCGCTGCCTCGGCGACCGCCAGGTCGAGCGCCGCCGTCAGCACCCTGGACACGGTGCCGGGCATCACTCCGTACCTCACCGCGAACAAGGACTTCTACCGGATCGACACCGCCTTCGACGTGCCGAAGCTGACCACCGCGAGCTGGACCCTGCGGATCCACGGACTGGTCGACAACCCGATGGAGATCACCTTCGACCAGTTGGCGGCCAGACCGCAGATCGAACGGACCATCACCCTCACCTGCGTCTCCAACCCACGAGGCGGCGACCTCATCGGCAATGCCAAGTGGCTCGGCACCAGGGCGTCGGCGCTGCTGGCAGAGGCGAAGCCGCAGAAGGGTGCCGACTGCGTGCTGTCCACCGACGCCAAAGGATTCACCTGCACCACCCCGCTGGAGGCGCTGACCGATGATCGGGACGCGATCCTTGCCATCGGGATGAACGGTGAGCCGCTGCCCATCGAGCACGGCTTCCCGGTGCGGATGGTGGTGCCGGGGCTGTACGGCTACGTGTCGGCGACCAAGTGGGTGGTCGACTGGGAGGTGACCCGGTTCGACCAGGTGATGGCCTACTGGACCGGCCTCGGCTGGTCCGACCACGGCCCCATCAAGACCTCGTCCCGGATCGACGTGCCGACGGACAGGGTCCCGGCCGGCAAGGTGCCGGTGGCCGGGGTGGCCTGGGCGCAGCACCGGGGCGTGGCCAAGGTGCAGGTGCAGGTCGACGATGGCAAGTGGGCCGATGCCGAATTGTCCAAGCCCATCTCGAAGGACACCTGGGTGCAGTGGGTCTACCAGTGGAACGCCGTGCCCGGAAAACACACGCTACGCTGCCGGGCCATCGATTCCTCCGGCGCCGTGCAAATCGCCAAGGACTCCGACGTGCTGCCGGACGGGGCCACCGGCTACCACCAGCGGGCGATCACCGTCACGGCCTGATCGGCTGCCGCCAGCTGGTCGCCGCCGCTGCGGCACCCGGGCGAGCCGCTCGTTCAGCCGAGGCTGACAAGCCTTGCGCCGCCGTCGATCTCCAGCACCGTGCCGGTGATGCTCGGATTAGTCGCGGCCAGCACCACGGCGTCTGCCACTTCGTCGGCAGAGGCAATCTGACGCGCTGGAAGAACCTTCGCCGCCGCCGCGAAGTACACCTCGCGGTCCGGCTCGGGCATCGCGCTCCACCAGGGCGTATTCACCAGCCCGGGCGACAGCACCACGATGTCGAGATCGCGCAACGGCCCGATGCCCTCCGCTCCACTGACTGTGACGATGAGCAGGTCTATCGCAGTGACGTCGAAACCCGCAGGAGGGCGCGCGCCCTGACGACGGACGTACCGTCACGGGGATGAGCATCCTGGACGCCGTTCGGCCGAGTTGCCGGCTGGTCGCGGAGCGGGCGCGACATGTTCGCATCACCACCGAGGAGATCGTGCCGGACCGCTACCCGAAGACCTTCCCGCTGGGCGAATCCGGCCGACCGCAGTTCGATGCCGCGCACCACTTCCGCGGCGGCATCGACGAGACCGTCGGCTACGTCCTGTGCCTGGACAGCATCAATTTCGGTTCCGGCTGGTTCCCTGCGATGACCAAGCGGCCGGGATTCTCCGGCTATTTCACCGTCTCGACCTCACTCAAGGAACGGTTCGAGCGCGACGGTGGCTGGAGTGCACACCAATTGGCGGCGCTGACGGCCGGTGAGATCGCGGAGGCGTTGGGGCAGACCGGCAATCCTGCCGTCGGCGCATTGATGACGTTGTTCGCCACGTCGCTGAACGACCTCGGCCGTTGGGTGATCGATCGTTTCGGCGGGCACTACCCCGCCGTCCCCGAGGAGGCGGGCGGGAGTGCTGTCGCCCTGGTCGACCTCTTGGCCGAGATGCCGATGTTCCGCGACACGGCGTCATACCGCGGCCTGGACGTGTGGTTCCTGAAGCGCGCCCAGCTGACGGCCGTGGATCTGTCTCTTGCCTTCGACGGCGGCCCGCCCGCGCGCTTCGGCGACCTGGACCGGTTGACGATCTTCGCCGACAACCTGGTTCCGCACGTGCTGCGGACCGATGGCCTGCTCACCTACAGCACCGAGCTGGCCGAAGCTGTTGCCGCGGGACGATTGTTGCCTGCCGGCTCGGAACAGGAGGTCGAGATCCGCGCCTGTGCCGTGCACGCGGCGGAACTGCTGGTCCAGCAGCTCGCCGGACGGGCGAGCGCCGCGGACCTTGACTATCTGCTCTGGAACAAGGGACAGCATCCGGCGTATCGCAACCTTCCCAGGCATCGGACCCGCACGACCAACTACTGAGCGGCAGCCGGCTCCTTGGCTAGCACCGAACACGCTGCCCCATAACGGATCGACCCTGCAGGGCCGCCCGGTTCGGGCGTATGAGCAGACCGAAGGTGGCTCGCCGGCGACAGGTCAGCGCGCGGACACCAAACTGGCGAAGGCGACGATGTTGGACTCGTAGTGCCCGGACCTCGGGTCGAACGTCCCGCCGCAGGTGATCAGCCGCAGACCGGCGTGATCGAGGTTGCCGTACACCACCTCGGTGGGGAACTGGTTCTTCGCGTACTCGCGCACCCCGTCGATCTTGAAGACCGCAACGGATCCGTCCTGCCGATTGACCGCGACCTCGTCGCCCGGCTTCAGCTTGCCGAGGGAGTAGAACACCGACGGCCCGTTCTTCGCGGAGTCGACGTGTCCGAGGATCACCGACGGACCCTGCACGCCGGGCGCCGGGGAACCGGTGTACCAGCCGCTGGCCTTCGTGTCCTCCAGCGGTGGCACCTGGATGGAGCCGTCGGGCAACAGCCCAAGCTTCTGGGTGGGTGAGGCGTTCACATTGATCGCCGGGATCGAGATCGACACCGGCGGTGACGGTTTCAGTAACGGGCCCTTCACCGCGGCCCCGAAGGAGGGCACGACCACCGTGTTCTTCGGCGTGGGGATGCTCCGGGTGCCGCCGGAGGATGAGCTACCGGCAGATCCGGACGGCTTACTGGGCGCCACAGATGAACCTTCGGCCGGCGCCGAAACTCGGGAGGTTTCCGAAAGACCCGGCTGCGACGCGGTTGCCCCGCGGGTCGTCGACCCGCCGGGTGACGCCGAGCCGGTGGGGGACGAGGAAGACGCCAATGATTCGCTCGGCTCGCTGCTGCCGCTCGGCGACGACTGCGACTCGACGGAGACAGGTTCGGAGGCGATGGTTCCGGCTACAGCGGGTCCGGGCTCCGGTGGCGGACCGGGGTTGCTGCTGCACGATCCCAGCACCAACAGAGCGGCACCCAACAGGGCCAGCAGAGTCGCTACCCACCGCAACACGACTGCCGGAGCGTGACGCCCGGCGCCCGCCGCGCGGTGGCCTGCGGCGTTCGCGTTCATCTGATCCTTGTCCTTGCCCTGATCGTCCTGCTCGTCCTGCTCGTCCTGCGGTCAACATGCCGGTGTCGGACTGGGGAAGAGATCCCGTCCGACACCGGTCATGATCTGCTGATCAGGCGGACTCGTCGCTCGCCTTACGACGAGCGCCGAGAGCTGCCGCTCCCGCTGCGCCGAGCAGGGCCGCGCCACCGATGATCAAACCGGTGTTGTTGCTCTTCGCCGAGGTGCTGCCGCCGCCGGTGCCAACGCCACCGGAAGGCATCCCGCCGCTCATCTGAGTGAGGAACGGCTTGACGGCCGCCAACACATCGGACTTGGCCTTTCCCTTCTCGAAGGCGCCCATGTAGACGCCGCCTTCGGCCGGAAGGCCGAGCAGATTACCGACAACTGCGGCATGCCGAGCCTCGACGCCGAAGATGCTGGCCGCTGCGGACAGCACCGCCTTGTCCTTGATGAAGCCGGCCGCCCCCAGATAGGCACCCACGCCGACGTTCTCGAAGGTGTGGCTGGTGGTCAGGTAGCTCTTCCGGCTGTCGAACGAGGCGCCGAAATCGACACCCGGAGCCGCGACGGGGGTTCCGCCCAGCTTCTTGATGGTGTCGGTGATGGCCGAGACGTGGGTCTGCTCGTCGGTCTGGATCTTGTCGAGGTAGGCCTTCTCGGAGCCATCGAGCAGGTTGGCCTTGTTGCCCTGGACGTAGAAAGCAGCCTCCAGGTACTCCAGGGTGAGCGCGTAATTCAGGACATCGAGATCACTGCCGAAGTCCCCGGGTGCTGCCAGTTTCCAACGGTTGTTCAGGGCATTCAGTGCCAGACCTGCCGGCACGTCACTGACCTGGCCGTGTACGAGATCGCGTGTTGACATGTAATTTTCTCCTTACTTGAGCAGGGGGGTGACGGCGGCAAGAACGGTGTCCATCGAAGCGGCCTTCTCGAACGGAGCCGGGAAGGACTTCCCTCCGGTGAGCTGCGCCAGAATCGCGGCGTGCCGCGACTCGACGCCGGCGATGGAAGCAGCTGCTCCCAGGATGTCGCCGCTCTTGATCAGCGGAACCTGACCGTGATAGGCCGTGACGCCGAGTTCCTCGAACATGGCCGCAGTGGCCAGGAACTTGTCCCGGCTGTCGAACGTGCCGCTGGGGTAGGTGATCTTCGGCTTGGAGACCGGCTTGCCACCCAGTGAGTTGATCGTGTCGGTGATAGCCGACACGTGCTGCTTCTCGTGATCGCCGATCGGCGTCACCAGCTCCAGCTCGCGGTCCTTGAGCAGGTCCTTGGACAGTCCCATCGCGTAGAAGTCCGACTCCAGATACTCCAGAGTCAACGCGTAGTTCAGGATGTCCAGGTCGCTACCGGCCTTGGCCGTCGCTTCCTTGGCCGTTGCGGCCGACGCGCTGGGAGCGGCCAGAATTCCGCCGCCAACGACGTACGTGGCGCCTACTCCAACCAGACCTGCCCACTTCAGAAAGCTCCGCCTGTCGGTATCCGTGCTGAATTGCAGCACCGGTTTCCCGTCGAAGATGCGGTTGTCGCCCATGGTGTTCCCTCCGTGCGTAGGGGCGCACACGAAGGTGGGCTCCGCAGAGTGATTCTGTGCGGTGCCGTGCACATCGCGGTCGCGATGCTCTTCGCATGCATGCAGCTTTACGGTAGTGGATTCGTTGTGCCGTTCCTCACGGATGGGCCGCCCCACGCACCTTCACCCGGACGGTCGCCGACCTCGGATCACTTTAACGTTGAGTAACTGATAAGGCCACAGATCGAGGGCTGCGCCGGGGAGTTCGCCCGATCGTGTCAGCTCAGTAGCAGCATCCCGGCGATCGCGAACATCGTCCCGGCGATCAACACGTCCAGGGTGCGCCACACCGAGGGTTTGCTGATCCATCCGGAGGCGGCGCCTGCGCCGTAGCCCAGAAGGGCGAACCAAGCGATGCTGCCGATGCCGGCGCCCGCCGCGAACCACCAGCGGCCCTGGCGGCCGTGCTGGTTGGCGAGGTTGCCGAGCATCAGCACGGTGTCCAGGTAGACGTGCGGGTTGAGCCAGGTGAGCGCGAGCGCCGTCATCACCGCCGATCCCCTGCCGAGGGCGAGGGCAGCCTGCAGACCGTGTGGCGATCTGGCTGCCAGCAGCGAGCGCACTCCGAACCAGGTTAGGTAGGCGGCCCCGGCGAAGCGGAGCGCGGTCAGCACGGCCGGTCGGCTCTGCACGAGCGCACCGACGCCGGAAACCCCGGCGATGATCAGCACCAGATCGCTGACGGCGCAGATCGTGACCACCACCGTGACGTGAGTAGCGACCAGTCCCTGCTGCAGGACAAAGGCGTTCTGCGCCCCGATGGCCACGATCAGCGAGAGGCCGGTGAACAGTCCGGTGAACAGCGTGGCGGGCACACGGGTGGGTCCCGACCCTGATGAATGCCAACGACAGATATTCACGAGTCATTAGTGTGGCTTCATGCAGACGGATCAGCTCGACGCTCTGGTCGCGATCGTGGATCACGGGACGTTCGAGGCCGCTGCCCGGCAGCTGCGCCTTACCCCGTCTGCGGTCAGCCAGCGGATCAAGGCCCTGGAGAATCGTGTGGGGCACATCGTGGTGCGCAGGACCGTGCCCTGCCAGGCCACTGCGGCCGGGGAGGTATTGCTCCGAGTCGCCCGGCAGGCCCAGCTGCTGGAGGCGGACGCCATGGCTGCCCTCCGCCAGGGAACCAGCGCTCCCACTGACCTCCCGCTCGCGGTGAACGCCGACTCGCTGGCCACCTGGTTCCGCCCGGTTCTGAGCACCGTCGCCGAGTGGGAGGACACCGCGCTGCTGCTGCACATCGAGGACGAGGGCCACAGCGCCAGGTTGCTGCGTTCGGGCGATGTCCTGGGCGCCATCACCGCCGACCCGGTGGCAGTTCACGGATGCACCATCGAACCGCTGGGATCGATGCGCTACCTGCCGGCGTCGACACCGCGGCTTAGGGACCGGTTCTCGAAGGGGCGGAGCGTCGACTGGTCCTCGATGCCGCTGGTGCGCTTCAACGGCAAGGACGATCTCCAGCACCGGCTACTGACCGAATACGGCCTCCATATCTCGCCACCGACACACCAGGTGCCGTCCTCGGAAGGCTTCCTGGCCGCGGTGCACGCCGGCCTGGGATGGGGCATGGTGCCGATGGACCAGCTGGGCGACGCCCTTCAGACCGGCCGCCTGGTCCGGTTGTCCGCCCAAGGGCACGTCGACGTGCCGCTGCACTGGCAGGTCTGGCGGCTCCGATCCGAGCGCATCGAACGGGTCAGCGAGGCGGTCAGGGTCGCTGCCAGAGCCGGTTTGCGCCCCCCGGTGCACCGCCGGCCAGGTGCCGGTGCCGGACGGACGATCGGCACGACGCGGGACCACCGAGGGACGTGACCCGGAAGGAAACCGACGATGACGACTCAACACCAGAGCAGCCGATGACAGCCACCGCGGGTGACCTCATCAGAATCCTGCAGCTGTCCGATACCCACCTGTCCGGCGATGGCACCCTGCACCACGGCATGGTGGACACCACCGCCGCCCTGCGCAGGGTGCTGGACCGGGCCGCCGCGGCCGGTCGGCTGGACCTCGTGGTGGCCTCCGGCGACCTGTCCGACGACGGCAGCGAAGCCTCCTACCGCGTGCTGCGGGACCTGCTGGAGCCCTGGGCGAAAGCCCGCGGAGCCGCGGTGATCTACACGATGGGCAACCACGATCTGCTCGCGGGCTTCCGTACCGTGCTCGGCGACGTCCGCTCGGTCACCAGTGTGCGCGGTCTACGCGTCGTGTCCCTCGATTCGTCGGTGCCCGGTGCCGGTTACGGCCGGATCGGCACCCGCCAGCTGGAATGGTTGCGCGCGGTGCTCTCCCAGCCGGCCGAGCTGGGCAGCATCGTGGTGGTGCACCACCCTCCGGTGCCCGCGGAAACCCCGCTGCTAGCGGCTTTGGAACTGCAGGAACCGCAGGCACTGCTGGACATCTGCGCAGCCGGCGGAGTCCGGGTGCTGCTGTGCGGGCACTACCACCATCCGATGGCCACCAGGGTCAGCGGGATGGACGTGCTGGTGGCGCCGGCGGTGGCCAACACCAGCGACATCATCCCCCCGAAGGGCCACGAGGTCGCCAGGGTCGGCTCGGGATTCGCGCTGATCGAGATTCGGACCGGCGCCGCCGACGGTGCTGTTCGCTTCATCCCGGTCGCTGCGCCGTGCCCGCAGGATGGGACGGTCGTCTTCGACCTGCCACGAGATCAGCTGCGCGAACTCGCGCGGGTGGCCGGTCCGCCGCCCTGATCGATCCTCGGTGGCAAGCCCGAGCAGGACCCAGCCAGCAGGACCCAGCCAGCAGGACGAAGTCCCGGTCCACCTCCCCGACAGAGGTGGAACCGGGACTTCTTCTTCAACGCCCGTCGAGGTCGATCAGTTGCGTCGGACTGCCCGCTGATTCCGTCGCGTCGACGGGTGACCTGCGATCAGCGGAGGCGGGCGCGATCGCGCCGGGCGCCCAGCGGGTATCGGTTGCGGCCGGTGATCGAGCTGACCAGCCAGATCCCTCCGGCCACCAGGGCGACCCAGAACACCGCGCTCACCAGGAAGTGGAACACCCAGCCGACGAGCCCGAGCGCCAGCCAGGCAACGACGACGATCCCGGCGATCTTCAAGAACTTGTCCATGACGTGTGTGCATCCTCCCGGCCGGCCCTCTGCCGGTACGACTCAACAATGCTCGCCGGAAAGGTTCCGCGCCTCAGGTGTGGTCCCTGATTCTGGACTCAGGGTTCGCCCCTGCCGCTCGCCGGGAGAGGAAGCCGCCCAGTGCCCGCAGCGCGCCGCGGATCTCGGATTCGGTGCCGGCGAAGGACATCCGGACGAAGCGATGCCCGTCCACCGGGTCGAAGTCGATCCCGGGAGCCACGGCCACCCCGGTTTCTTCCAGCAGCCGGGCGACCCAGCTGGACGAGTCGTCGGTGAGGTGGCTGACTTCGGCATACAGGTAGAACGCCCCGTCCGGCGGCGCCACCCTGTCGATGCCGATGGCCGCCAGACCGTCCACCAGCAACTGCCGGTTCGCGGCGTACCTGATCACGTGACCGTCGCATTCGTCGGTGGCGTTCAGCGCGGCCATCGCCGCCACCTGGGACACCGCCGGCGGACAGATGGCCAGGTTGCCGGCCAGCGCATCCACCCTGTCGGCCAGATCGCCGGGCACCAGCAGCCAGCCGATTCGCCATCCCGTCATCGAGAAGTATTTCGAGAAGCTGTTCACCACGAAGCCGGTCCGGTCGGTCGCCCAGGCGCAGGACTGCTCGACCGCCCCGAAAGTGATGCCGTGGTAGATCTCGTCGGAGATCAGCCGGATACCACGTTCGCCGCAGTAGGAGGCCACCGCCGTCAGCTCTGCCGGCACCATCATCGAGCCCGTCGGATTCGCCGGTGACGCCACGATCAGCCCGTCCAGGGGCTCCCCGCCGGCCGTCAACCGCTCCAGCATCGCCACCGTCGGCTGGAACCGGGTCCCCGGCCCGCAGGGCAGATCGACGACCTCGCACCCCAGGGCCAGCAGCAGGTTCCGGTACGCCGGGTAGCCGGGGCGGGCCAGCGCCACCCGAGCGCCGGCGTCGAACGCGGACAGGAACGCCAGAATGAACCCGGATGACGATCCGGTTGTCACGTAGACCTGTCCCGGGTGCACGTCGATGGCGTAGCGACGGTGGTAGAGCTCGGCGATGCCGGTCCGCAACTCGGGCAGACCGGGCGCCTGGGTGTATCCGAGCACCAGCTCGTCCAGCGCCAGGTGCACGGCATCCAACGCCGGCTTCGGTGCGGGGGTGGACGGCTGCCCGGCGGTCAAGCCGAAGACCTCGCCGCCGCCGGATTTCCGGGCCGCGGCGGAGGCCAGCACCTGCATCACCCGGAACGGGTCGACATCGCTGCGGGTACTCGGCCGGAACGGGAACCCGGCGGGCCCGGTGGTCACAGCTCCGGCAACGGTCAGCGGGGTCAGCGGCCGGTGGAGGCGACCCGGGACGCGGCGACGTCCGGAGCCGCGTGAGCCGGCTGATGGTCAACAGCCGGCCGGCCGGGGTCGAGCGGGGTCGCTCCGTCGGCAGTCCTGTCGGCGACAGCGGCGGAGGGGTTCGGGACGGTGGCGGACCCGTTCGGGATGGTGGCGAACGCTTGCCCGCCGCCACCGGTGGGAAGGACCGGAGGCCGCCGGTGCATCGTCCCGACCGGAAGGTTGAGTTGCAGCGCCTGCTCCTCGTTCAGCGGGACGTACTCGTCCCGCCCGAATCTCATCTTCTTGGTGTGTTCCAAGGTGTCCTCGATCAGCATCCGGTTCGTCCGGATCAGATCCGCAGTGATGCCGATGACCACCATGAGGAATGCCAGGATCCAGCTGACCGCGCCGATGATCACCGACTGCACGTGCTGGCCGGGGTTGTCCTGGAACTGCAGAATAAGGAAGCGGCCGAACAGGATCAGGCCGAGGGCACCGAAGATCCCGCCGAACAACGAGAAGATCGCGTAGGGCTTGTACATGATGTAGGCCCGGATGATCGCTCCGGCGGATTTCATCATGTGCTCGCGCATCGAGGAGAACAGCCTGGACTCCCGGGTCTTCGGGTTGGTCCGGACCGGGATGCTCTCGATCTTGAGCTTCTTGTTGCCCGCCTGGATGATCGTTTCCATGCAGTAGCTGAACCGGGTGATGGTGTTCAGCAGCATCAGGCTGTCCCGGGAGTAGGCCCGGAACCCGGACGCGGCGTCCGGCAGCGTCGTCCCGGCCGCCCGGTTGACGACCCCGCTGCCGAACTTCTGCATGATCACCTTGAACCTGGAGAAGTGTTCGACCAGGTGCACCTGCCGGTCGGCGATGGTGATCTCGGCCCGGCCCTCGACGATCGGCCGGACCAGTTCGCCGATCTTCTCCTGCGGGTACTGGTTGTCGCCGTCGGTGTTCACCACGATGTCGGCGCCGAGTTCGAGAGCGCGCTGCACCCCGTCGTGGAAGGAACGCCCTAGGCCGCGGTTCCGGGCGTGCCGGACGAAGTGGGTGACACCGTGTTGCTTGGCCACCTCGACGGTGCGGTCGGTCGACCCGTCGTCGATCACCAGCACGATGATCTCGTCGACGCCCTCGATCTGGGTCGGGATCGTCTCCAGCACAGCTGGGAGCGTCTCTTCCTCGTTGAGGCAGGGAATCTGCACGACCAGGCGCACCGGCGGGACCTTCTTCTCGGCTATCGGGTTCTCGGGCTGCTCGGATTCTCGGGCTGCTCGGATTCTCGGGCTGCAGGGGTGCGGACACCGTCTGACTCCTGGCTGCCCGCACTGTCGCGCTCCGAGAATACGCCCAGGTCAGCGTGCGAAGGGTGATCGCGCCCGGCGCGGGTGTCGCGAGTCACCGTCGGCGGTCGCAAGAAACTCGTCTCCAGATGGCGATGGGCCTCCAGATCGGGCGTTCTCGGGCAACTGGCGACGAGTTTCTTGCGAGCGAAGTAGCACCCTCAGGGCATCGATGAGGTCCCTTCCGCTCGGGCGCCGGCGATGTCGGAGCGGTGATGCGAGCCGCGCAGCTCGATCCGGTCCACCAGCGCGTATGCCCTTGTCCTGGCGGCGGCCAGGTCCGCGCCGACCGCGGTCGCGGACAGCACCCGGCCGCCCGCGCTGACGACCGCACCGTCGCCGCGGCGACTGGTTCCGGCGTGCAGCACCACCGCATCCGCTGCGTCCGCCGGCAGGTTGCCGATCACGTCGCCGGCTACCGGTGTACCCGGATAACCCTCGGCGGCGATCACCACGGTGACGGCTGCGCCCTGCTTCCACCGCAGGTCACAGCCCTCCAGGTTCCCGACGGCGGCTGCTGCCAGCAGTTCGCCGAGCGGTGAGTCGAGCAGTTCGAGCACCACCTGGGTTTCCGGGTCACCGAACCGGCAGTTGAACTCGATCACCTTCGGACCGTCAGCGGTGAGCACGAGGCCGGCGAACAACAGGCCGGCGAACGGGGTCCCCCGACGAGCCAACTCTGCCAGCACCGGGTCCAGCACGGTGCGCTGCACCGTCGGTATCAGATCGGCGGGCGCCCAGGGCAGCGGTGCGTAGGCACCCATCCCGCCGGTGTTCGGACCGGTGTCGGCGTCGCCCAGCCGCTTGTAGTCCTGCGCGGGTAGCAGCGGCAACGCACGCCTGCCGTCGCAGACGGCGAACAGGGAAACCTCTGGACCGTCCAGGAACTCCTCGACCAGCACCGGATGGCCGGCTGCCAGCACTCTCAGCCCGTGTTCCATCGCCACCTCCTGGTCCGAGGTCACCACTACCCCCTTCCCGGCGGCCAGACCGTCGTCCTTGACCACATACGGGGCTCCGGTCTCCCGCAGCACCGGCGCCAACCGGCGGGCGTCGGTCACCGTGACCGCCCGAGCGGTGGGAACCCGGGCGGCGGCCATGACGTCCTTGGCGAACGCCTTGGACCCCTCAATCCTCGCGGCGGCGGAGGACGGCCCGAAGGCGGCGATCCCCGCCTCCCACAACCGGTCGGCCGCACCGGCGACCAGAGGCATCTCCGGGCCGATGACCACCAGATCGGCGGCCAGTTCGCGGGCGAGTCCGGTGATCGCCTCCGGATCGCCGACGTCGAGGGGGTGCGCTACGGCCAACGCATCGGTGCCGGCGTTGCCGGGGGCCACGTGCAGTTCGCTGACGGCCGGGTCGCGGTCCAGGGCGCGCAGCAGAGCGTGTTCCCGGGCGCCGGAGCCGATGACGAGGATGCGCACCGGGTCAGGCTAACCAGCCGGCGCCGGGCGGCACCGGACGGTCGCGTTGACCGGATCTGCGCCCCGGCGTGCCAGAGTGGACGCCATGGAGTCCGCACAGCCCACCGATGTGCCCATCCAGCTCGGGTTCGCCGACCATCTCGCCGGCATCGAGGCGGCGGTCGCCGTACTGATCGACCACCTGCGGACCGCCGATCCCGGAACCGCCGTGCCGACCTGCCCCGACTGGACCATTCGCGATCTGGCATCACACATGGGCATGGTGCACCGATGGGCCACCCACATCATCGTCAATCAGGTCACCGAGAACCCGGATGTGGAGATCGACCCGGCGCCCGACGGCGATCTGGCCGGATGGGTGATCGAGGGATGCGAAGCGCTGGTGGCCGCGCTCAGGGCGGCACCTGAGGACCTGGTGGCCCTCACCTTCCTGAAGGCGGCGCCGTCACCGAAGAGGTTCTGGGCCAGGCGTCAGGCGCATGAGACGACCATTCATTCGATCGACGCGCTGGCCGGTGAGCTGGGGCGGATCCCGACCACCAGGGAGGCAGCCGTGGACACCGAGTTGGCCGTGGACGGACTCGACGAGTTGCTCACCGGGTTCCTTCCGCGCCGATCATCGGCTCTCCGCGCGCAGACGCCGATGACCTTTGTGGTGGCTCCGACCGATGTGCCGGCGGCCTGGACGGTACGGCTCTCGGACGGCCCGCCGGTGACCGTCCGCGGCAGCGATGACGATGCGGCGGACGCGGTGATGACTGGCAGCGCCGCGTCGCTGTACCTGGGGCTGTGCAACCGGGGCGACGAGATCGCCGTCACCGGCGAACCAGAACTGCTGGGGGTGTGGCGGGACAAGGTCAGGATCAGGTGGAGCTGAACGACGACGCGCGATGACCGCGCTCAGGACGCCCTGCTGAACCGGGTGTCGGGGGCGTCAGCGGTCAGCTCGGCCAGCTTGGTCAGCCGCTGCTGCGTCACCTGGTCTGCCGGGGTCATCACCGACATCCGGAGCCCGGCGGCGTCGTCAACCATCGACCAGACGAAGTTCAGCTGCAGCAGGCCGACCAGCGGCTGGTCGATGCGCTTGACGTCGTACTGCTGGATCATCACGTCATGCCGGCTCCAGAGCCGATCGAAGTCGGTGGACCGCTCCCGGAGGTCGGCCACCATCGTCACGAAGCGAGGATCGTCCAGGTGCGCCCCCATCGCCGCCCGTAGTTTCGCCGCCATCCGGGCGGCCACGATCTGGTCGTCCACATAGCAGGAACGCCAGCCGCCGTCGGCGAAGAACAACCACAGGCAGTTCCGGTCCGACTCGGCCATCGCGTCCAGATCGCCGAACAGGAAGCGATAACCGCGGTTGTAGGCGAGCACGTCGAACCGGGCGTTCTGGATGCATGCCGGGTAGGGATCAAGCTTGTCCAGGACAGGCTGGAATGCGTCGGTGACCGTCGGCACCGCCATCGGTGTCGTCGCCGGCGCCGGAAGGCCGGCCAGCGCCCACAGGTGCACCCGCTCGGCCTCGGTGAGCCGCAGGGTGCGGGCGATCGCCTGCATGACCTGGGCGCTGGCGTTGATCGGCCGGCCCTGCTCCAGCCAGGTGTACCAGGTGACGCCGACACCGGCCAGCGCCGCCACTTCTTCGCGCCGCAGACCGGGTGTGCGGCGCCGACCGACAGCCGGGATGCCGGCGCGCTGCGGAGTCAATCTCTCCCGTCGGCTCCGCAGGAATTCGCCGAGTTCGCGCCGTGTGCTGTCGGACATGGTCTGCAGCTTGCCCCCTTTCCGACTCACTAACCAGGTGCCAGCAGTACCAGGATAACCAGGCTCCTGGTACCCGGATAGCACCCGGAGCAGAGTGCTAGTCGTGACCGCATCCACCACTCCGCCAGTTACTGCACCGCCACTTACTGCACCGTCCGCTACCGCACCGTCAGCTACTGCACCGTCCGCTACTGCACAATCAGCTACTGCACCGTCCGCTACTGCACCGACCCTCACGAACGCCGGCTTGTTCACGGCCCTGTCGGCGCTGCTGATGTCGGTGCTGAGCTTCTCCGCCACCAGCGTGGCTCTGCACGACATCGGCCTGTCGCTGGGCGCCACCTCCTCCGCCCAGGCATTGGTGATGTCGGCCTACTCGGTCGGGTTCGCCGTGCTGATGGTGATCGGCGGGCGGCTGGGCGACCTGCACGGCCGGCGCCGGATGTTCCTGATCGGGATGGCCGGCTTCACCATTACCTCGCTGGCAGCCACACTGGCCCCGAACGCCGGATTCCTGATCGCCGCCAGGACCGCCATGGGTTTCTCCGCGGCGATGATGGTGCCGCAGGTGCTGGCCACCATCACGGCAGCGACGCAGGGCCGATCGCGGGCCAGAGCCGTCGGGTTGTTCGGGGCGACGGCCGGTGGCGGCACAGCCATCGGCCAGGTTCTCGGCGGAGTGTTGCTGTCCGCGGACGTGTTCGGGATGGGCTGGCGCGCGGTGTTCGCGATCGGTGTACCGGTCGGCCTGCTGGCGCTGCTGGCGGCGCTGCGCTGGATGCCGGAGACCAGGGCGCCAGGAAGCCGACACCTCGATCTGGTCGGCACTGCGCTGCTGGGCATCGCCATGCTGGCCCTGCTGGTACCGCTAGCCGAAGGCAGCTCGCTGGGCTGGCCGTGGTGGTGCTGGGTGCTGATCGCTGCCTCCATCGCGGTGACGGCGCTGTTCTGGAAGACCCAGAAGTCGTTGCACCGCAACGGAACTGCCCCGCTGATCCCACCGCCGCTGCTGCGACTGAAGACCTTCAGGCTCGGGCTGGTGATGGCCGTCATCCTGATGGCCGGCTACGGCGCCTTCACCTTCGAGTACACCCTGCTCACCCAGACCGGTCTCGGCTGGACACCGCTGCACGCCGCGCTGGTGACGGTGCCGTTCGCGCTGGTGTTCCTGGTTGTGTCCATCGCCTCCGGAAACCTGGTGCCCCGCTTCGGCTCTCGCCGGATCCTGGTGATCGGCGGGATCGTCCAGGGGCTGGCGCTGCTCGGCATGGCCGCCGTGGCGTTCGGCGAGGGCGGTGGCCTGGACTCGCTGTCGCTGGGCGAGTCGATGTTCATGGTCGGCGTCGGGCAGGCGCTGATGCTCGGACCGCTGGTCGGCGTGGTGCTCGCCGAGGTACCCGCCGCATCGGCCGGAGCGGGCTCCGGCGTGTTCACCACCACCCAGCAGGCATCGCTGGCGCTGGGTGTTGCCGCGCTCGGCGCGGTGTTCAGTGCCATCGCCGGTGACGGACCCCCGGCACCGGACAGGTTCGCCGTCGCTTACGCGATCTGCCTGCTGATCCAGGCCGGCGCCGCCCTCATCTTCACCGCGGCCGCCGCCCGGTTGCCTCGGTATCAGGCGGGGGCGGCGCTCCGGACCCGGACATCCTGAGAGTCCGCGCCGAACCTCTTGACGCTGCGGGCCTTGGCCTTCGCCGCCTCGGTGTCGCGATCCTTGGCGGGGGCGGTGCTCACCAGATCGTCCAGAAGATGCCCGGTGACGTGCGCGATCTCGGCCACAGCGTGCTCGAACGCCTCGGCATTGGCTGCGGACGGCTTGGTCATCCCGCTCACCTTGCGGACGAACTGCAGGGCGGCAGCCTGCACCTCGTCGTCGGTGGCGTGCGGCTCGAAGTTGTGCAGCGGGCGAATGTTTCGACACATGCCTTAAGCCTGGCACGATCGGGCGACAACGTCACCCCGTGGATCGGACGGTTCACAGCCGCATACGATTGCCCGCGCGCCGCTCATCAACCCATGCTCTTCGCGCCGTCCAGCGCCTCCCGGATGATGTCGGCGTGCCCCGCATGCTGCGCGGTCTCGGCCAGAATGTGCAGCAGCGACCGGCGGCCCGATCTCCGGGCGCCCGGCTCGAACCACGGGGCGTCCGGCAGCGGCTGCGTCGCATCCAGGTCGATGGTCTCGACCAGCGCGTCGGTGTGGGCGGCCACTTGCTCGTACTCGGCCAGCACGCCGGCCAGCGTCTCGTCGGGCTGAAGCTGAAAGCTGGCCTCCCGCTCCGCCCACTCCTGCTCGCCCCACTCGGTCCAGTCCTTGCCGTTCTTCAGCATGGAACTCGGACCGTTCACGATGAAACTCAGCCAGCCGGCTTCGGTCTCGGCGACGTGCTTGATCAGCCCACCGAGGGTGAGTTCGCTGACGGTGGTGCGCTGCCTGGCCTGCTCGTCGGTCAGGTCTCGAGTGGTGTTGCGCAGGAAGAAGCGGTGCGCCCGCAGGGTCTCGAGCAGATCGGCTCGTTCGCTCGTCATGGTGGTCTCCTTCGCCTCGGTGCCAGTCGTTGTGGTGTCGATTGTCTGGGTCATGATGGCCACGCTACGAGGCATTGGTGCCACTTTCTGACCTGAATGCGAGCAGGATCGAAACATGGCCAACACCAGTTCTCGGATGCTGCGCTTGTTGTCGCTGTTGCAGACCCATCGACACTGGTCGGGCGAGGGTCTGTCGGACAGGCTCGAGGTGTCGATCCGGACCCTTCGCCGTGACATCGACCGGCTCCGTGGGCTGGGGTATCCGGTGCAGGCCAGCCGCGGGGTGGACGGCGGCTACCAGCTGGCGCCCGGCGCCGCCCTTCCCCCGTTGGTGCTGGATGACGAGGAGGCGGTCGCATTGGCGGTCGGTCTGCAGAATGCCGCGCAGGCTGGGGTCGCCGGCTTGGCCGAGCCGTCGGTGCGGGCACTGACCAAAGTCGTCCAGGTGATGCCGTCGAGGCTGCGGCGCCGGGTCGAGGCACTGCGAGCCGCGACCGTGACGCCGGACTGGACCGCGGCACAGTGGACCGGGTCCGGCCCGAGCCTCGACCCCGGGTTACTGGTCACGGTGGCCCAGGCATGTCGGGATACCGAGCGGATCGAGTTCGGCTACACCGCCGCCGGCGGCGCCACCACCGAGCGCCTGGTCGAACCGTTGCGGCTGGTGCCCGTCGGACGCCGTTGGTACCTGGTCGGCTACGACCTGCACCGGCACGACTGGCGCAGCTTCCGGCTCGATCGGCTGACCGCGCCGCGCGGTACCGGTGAGGCGTTCCGACCGCGTGAGCTCCCGGCGGCGGACGCCGCGACATTCGTCCAGGCCCGGCTCGATCGGTGGCAGACGAGCCTGTCGGTCGAGGTTCTGGTCAACGCCGACGCGAGGACGGTCCGGCGGCACATCGGCAGGTGGGCGACCGTTCAGGAACAGCAGCCGAATCCCCATGGCGACGCCCGCTGCCTGATCACGATGCACGCCGACTCGTTGGACTGGCCGGCGATGGCGCTGGGATCGTTGAACTCGGAGTTCACCGTGATCTCGCCGCCGGAGTTCGGTGCGTACCTGCGCAGCTGGGCCGAGCGGTTCGGCCGAGCGGCCGCCGGGGCGTCGCCGGCCGGCTGAGGTCCACTCCCCCCGGTGTGCTGGGGCGCGCCTCCGCTGGGCTGGAGCCCTGCAGCGGCTGGCGTCAGTCCAGCAGGTCGTGCAGCACGATCGTCTGGTCGCGTCCCGGACCGACGCCGATCGCCGAGATCCGCGTGCCGGACAGTTCCTCGACGCGGCGCACGTAGGTCCGCGCGTTGGCCGGTAGCGCGTCGAAGCTGCGGCAGCCGCTGATGTCCTCGAACCAGCCGGGCAGATATTCGTAGATCGGCTCAGCGTGGTGGAAATCGGTCTGGGTCAACGGCATTTCATCGATCTCCCGCACCTGTTCCGCGCCGCCGTTCACCCGGTAGCCGACACAGATCGGCACCCGATCCAGCGACGACAGCACGTCCAGCTTGGTGAGGAAGTAGTCGGTGATTCCGTTGACCCTGTTCGCGTAGCGGGCGATCACCGCGTCGAACCACCCGCAGCGCCGGTCCCGGCCGGTGTTGACGCCGACCTCACCGCCGGTCTTGCGCAGGTACTCGCCCCACTGGTCATTCAGCTCGGTGGGGAACGGGCCGGAACCGACCCTGGTGGTGTACGCCTTCAGAATCCCCATCACCGCGGTGATCCGGGTCGCGCCGATGCCGGCGCCGACGGCGGCTCCACCCGACGTCGGGTTCGACGAGGTGACGAACGGGTAGGTCCCGTGGTCGACGTCCAGCAGGGTGCCCTGGGACCCTTCCAACAGCACATGTTCACCGCGAGAGATGGCCCGGTCCAACAACAATCGGGTGTCAGCGATGCGGTGGGAGAACTGTGCAGCCTGGCTGAGCACATCGTCGAGGGTCTTGTGCGGATCGATGGCCCTGCGGTTGTAGATCTTGACCAGGATCTGGTTCTTCAACTCCAACGCCGATTCGATCTTCTGCTCGAGAATCGAGGGGTCGAGCAGGTCCTGGGCCCTGATCCCCAGCCGGGCCACCTTGTCCTGGTAGGCGGGTCCGATACCGCGCCCGGTGGTGCCGATCTTCGCCGTGCCCAGGTAGCGCTCGGTGACCTTGTCCATGGCGATGTGGTAGGGCATCACCAGGTGGGCGTCGGCGCTGATCAGGAGCCGGCTGGTGTCGACGTCACGTTTCTCCAGCTCGCCGAGCTCCTGCAGCAGGGCTTCCGGATTGACGACCAGCCCGTTGCCGATGACGTTGGTGACACCGGGTGTCAGGATGCCCGAAGGGATCAACCGGATGGCGAACTTCTGCCCGTCGGGCAACACCACCGTGTGCCCGGCATTGTTCCCGCCCTGGTAACGCACCACCCACTGGACCCGCCCGCCGTACAGGTCTGTGGCCTTCCCCTTACCCTCGTCCCCCCATTGGGCCCCGATCAGCACCATGACAGCCATGGCAAACTTCCCTCCTGGGCTGAACAAGCCTGGACACATGCGTCCGGCCGGCGGAGCGCGCTGACGCGCCGCGGCGCTAGAAGGGTAGCCGTGAGCAGATGAGCCGACGGGACACGGCTGCACCGCTGACGGTGATCTGCGCCAGGGACGATGCAGCGGCAGACCCGGCCGGCTCGGAGCCCGGGCTGGCGTCGGTGCTGGCCGCGCTCGGCGAGCATCGGGTCCACTGGGTCGGGCGGCGGCCCGGCCGGGAGATCGATCACCTGCTGTCCGGCCGGATCCTGGTGATCGGCGACGATGCCGACCTGGCAGCCGTGGCGTCCCGGCTGCAACGCCGGGACCTGCTGGCCGATGTCGTGGTGGCCTACGCACCGGTGCGGCTAACGGCGGTGGCCGAGCTGTGGTCGCTGCCGGTGGGCGCCAGGGCGGTTCCGCTCGCGCAGCACGGCGACCCCGACCTGGTCCCGCTGCTGCGTGACGACAACGGGGGTGTGCTGGTCGGGGAGGCCACCATCGGGCCGCTCCGCGGTCCGGTGTACATCGACGAGTTCCGGTTACTGAACGGCTCGGCGCGTGGCCTGATCGTCCAGCCGGACCCGGCGAAGGGACTCACCGTCACCGTGATACACCGACGTTTCGGCATGCTGGGCCGGCGATCTATCACCCACCAGGGACGGGCGGTGCAGATCGGCACGACGCCGGCCAGGTTGATCGCCGACGGACGCGAGCGGGACCGCGAGGTCGAACGCTGGACCTACTACAAGCACACGGAGCCGATGCGCCTGGTGCGAGGTGTGGTGGACTGACGGCTACGGCAGCAGTGCGGCCGGAATGCCGGGGTCTGCGTCCAGCAGAAATGCCCGCACCCTTGCGACCTCGTCCGTCTCCTCGAACTGGGCCGCGGCCTGACCGAGCGCGGCCAGTGCCCGCAGGAACCCGCGGTTCGGCTCGTGCGAGTACGGCACCGGGCCGGCGCCCTTCCACCCGTTGCGGCGCAACAGGTCAAGACCACGGTGATAGCCGACCCTGGCGTAGGCGTAACCGGCGACGTCGTCGCCAGCGTCCAGCGCCCGTTCCGCAAGCACCGCCCACGCCAGGCACGACGTCGGGTTGCGGCGAGCCAGGGATTCCGGTGACTGCCCGGCAGCGAGCTGGGCGGCCACCGGATCTTCCGGCAGTAGGACGGGACCAGGGCCGAGCAGGTTGTGCGCCATAGCCCCATCCTGCCCGGCCCATGAGCGCTGCGTTGCCGGCCGAGGTGTCAGGTGAACTGCGAGGCCAGGGCGGCATCCACCGCCCGATAGTGTTCACCTGCCTTCCCGACCAGATCGGCCAGCGCCTTCAGCGCGTGCTGTCGGTCGTCGGCGGTCGCCGACCATTTGGCCTTGAGCGCCCGGTAGGCGACCAGCGCCTCCGCCGACATGTCTGCGGTGCCGCCAACCACCCGTTCGAGTTCGCCGAGGTGTCCTTCGATGCGGCCCCAGGTCGCCTGCAGACCGTCCCGGCCGGAGGAGAACGCCGAGTACCGCACGTTGATCGTCGTCATGTCGCACCCGCCGGGATCGACTCGGCGAGCGATGCCTCCGCCTTCGCGTACTGATGGCCGGTTCCGGTGAGCGTCGACCCGTGGCTGACCAGCGCATCCTTGATGCTGGTTGCCTTCTCCAGATGCGTCAGCATGGTGGTCGCGAACCGCGGAGCGGCCTCAGACGACTGCCAGCCGGACTTGATCTGATCGAGCATCTCGTGCATGGCGGCGATCTCCCTGGCCAGCGAGCCGGCCACCTCGGTCACCCCGCCGCCGGCCGCGACGATGCGCTCCGACGAGACGCTGAATCCGTCCATGGTTCCCCCTCTCAGGGCGCCTGCGGCGCCCCGTTCGGCGGCCGATCGGCCACCCGCCGGCCCGGTGCCGGTCCTTCCCATCCTGGCAACCGGTGCCCGGGTGGGCGACGGGTCAAGATCATTGTGTGGACCGATTTCCGTATGTGGACAGATGTGCCCGTCGGATGAACGGCATGCCCGGGCGCTGGTCTTGTCGAGATCTCGCCTGCGAGGTGCTGGACTCGGAAGGGAACCTTCAGCCAGACCCGGTATCGGTTTCCCGGGCTCAGCTCGGCAAGCGGAGAGCTGACGCCGGTTCCAGGAACGCTGCCAACGCGGCCACATACATCGGCTGGTCCAGCGCGCCCGCCACTTCCCTGGCCGAGTGCATGGACAGCATCGGCGCACCGAAGTCGACGGTGCGGGCTCCGGTGACGGCCGCCGTGATCGGGCCGACGGTCGACCCGCAGGCGATGTCCGAACGCACCACGAACTGTTGCATCGGAACGCCGGCCCGATCGCAGGCCAGCACGAACGCAGCGGCGCCGACCGAATCGGTGGCGTACCGCAGGTTGTTGTTGATCTTGAGCACCGGCCCGCCGTTGATCGCGATGGGGTGCTCCGGCTCATGTCGCTCCGGATAGTTCGGATGGATGGCATGCGCCATGTCGCCGGAGGCGATCACGCTGCCGGCAAGTGCCCGCAGGTACTCCTGCCGGTCGCCGTCGGCGGCCAACACGATCCGCTCAAGCACGGCAGGCAGCAGGGTGGACGCGGCGCCGGAGGCCGACGTGCTCCCCACCTCCTCGTGGTCGAACAGCGCGATCAGCCTGGTGCCCGCGACGGACTCCGCGTGCCCGGCGTCGGAGGCGATCAGCGCCCGGACTGCGGCGAACGAGGTGGCGAGGTTGTCCAGCCGCCCGGAGGCGATCAGATCGCGGTCCCGGCCGATCCGGCGCGCCGGCGTCACGTCGACCGTCATCAGATCCCAGCTCAGCACGTCGTCACGGTCGACGCCGACCCGCTCGCCGACGAAGCCGCGGAAATCGGCCGGTTCGGTGCCGATGCCCCAGTGCGGCGCCAGATGCTGCTGGGGATTGAGCCGCAGTCCGTCCTGATTCAGCTGACGGTCCAAATGGATGGCCAGCTGGGAGACCCGCAGGATCGGATCGGTGATGTGCAGCAACTCGGTACGCACACCCGCGGCATCCCGCACCGCCACCCGTCCGGCCAACCCGAGATCGCGGTCCAGCCACGAGTTCAGCAGCGGGCCGCCGTACGTCTCGACACCGAGCAGCTGCCACCCCGCGCTGGATGAGTCCGGCCTGGGCTTGATCCGGAGGTTCGGGCTGTCGGTGTGCGCCCCGACGATCCGGAAGCTGCCGGTTCCGCCGGTGGAGTTCCAGGCGATCAGCGAACCGCCGCGGGTCAGGTAGTAACGACCCGGCTCGCCCGGAAAGCGGTCGGTCTCCACGATCTCCGCATAACCAGCATCGGCCAGCAGCGTCGCGGCCTCCCGACAGGCGTGGAACGGCGTTGGTGACGCGTCGAGATAGCCGCACAGGGTGGCCACCGTTTCCTCGGTGACGGTGTCGGTGCTGACCGTGGTGTCGGTGACGGGCGAACCGGATCCGGTGCTCTGAGCCATGTCCCGGAACTGTTCCACACGTGCGCCTCCGACATCGACCCGAACCAATCCCTCACGCCCCTCGCGGCGTACCACTGAACGAACCACTGACGGCGCCCGTAACTGTGTCTCAGTAGGCAATTCAGTGACGTCAGTGCCACATCTCGCAATGCGCACGTTGACGGAGATGACATGAAAACCAGCAGGCGCGGGTACGCAATGGCGATGCTGACCGGGTTCGCCATCATCGGCGCTTCCACGGCCGGCGTCAGCATCGCGCAGTCGCAGCAGCGCAGCAGCTCAGCCGACGCGCAGCTTCCGGCGCGGGCACCGGCGGTTTTGCCGAGCAGCGATCCCGCTGTCGTCGCCGCACCCTCCTCACCGGATACGGCAGCAACCACCTCCTCGGCGTCGGCAGCCAGCTCGACGCCGGCGGCCGCGGCCACCCCCGCCGCAGGCGGTCCGACCGACACCAAACCCGCTGCGCCTGCGAAACCGTCCAGGTCTGCGCAGATCAAGTCGGCAACCTCGTCGACCACCGCGACAACTCGCGAGAAATCGTCCGCCCCCATACCCACGAGCAGCGCGCCGATCCTGAAGACCAGTGCACCGATTTCGACCAGCAGCGCGCCGGCCGCTCCGGCGGTCCACAAGTTCAAGGATGGCCAGTACAGCGCCACCGCCAGCTACAACAGTCCGGGCGGCATCCAGCAGATCGGTGTCACCGTCACGCTGACGGCAGACAAGGTCACGGCCGCTGCGCTGGACCTGAAGGCCGAAGGGATTGCCAAGACTTACCAGACCCTGTTCCAGTCCGGATATCTGCCGCAGGTCGTCGGCAAGGACATCTCCACGATCTCGCTCGGTGCGGTCGCCGGATCGTCCTTGACCGGCGGGGGCTTCAACACCGCTCTCGATCAGATCGAGGCGCAAGCCCGTGGCTAGCCATCGTTTCGACGCCATCGGGACCAGCTGGGCGATCCGCACTGCGGAGACGTTGCCGTCGTCCACGATCGCCCGGCTGCACGCCCGGGCCGAGCAGTTCGACGCCACGTATTCACGGTTCCGTCCCGACTCACTGGTCAGCCACGTCGCCGAGCGCCCCGGCAGCTACCGGTTCCCGGCAGATGCGCCGCCGCTGTTCGACCTGTACCGCACGCTCTACCAGGCCACTGGCGGCACCGTCAGCCCACTCGTCGGACGAGCGCTGGAACACCTGGGCTATGACGCCGGCTACTCGCTGCGCCGCGCAGCGGGAACCGCGACGGTGCAGGCATGGGACGGGGCGTTGGTGGTCGACGGCGCGTTGGTGACCGCCACCCAGCCGGTGATGCTGGACGTCGGTGCGGCCGGAAAGGGTTACCTGGTCGACCTTCTCGCCGAGATCCTGCAGCAGGACGGAATCTCGACCTACCTGGTCGACGGTAGCGGTGATCTGGTCCAGAGGGGTTCCGAAGTATGCCGGGTCGGCCTGGAGAATCCGCTCGACCCGGCACAGGTGATCGGAGTCGCGGACCTGGTGAATGCTGCACTGTGTGCCTCCGCAACCAACCGGCGGCAATGGGGTCCAGGACTGCACCACATCATCGATGCGGCGACCGGGGCTCCGGTGAGCGGAGTACTGGCCACCTGGGTGGTGGCCGACTCGGCGATGCTGGCGGACGGGCTGGCCACCTCGCTGTTCCTGTCGGAGCCGGCCGTCCTGGCCAAACATTTCGACTTCAGCTATGTCCGCATGTTCGAGTCCGGCGCCGCCGACTACTCGGTCAACTTTCCCGGGGAGGTGTTCCGGTGAAGTCGAGACTGGATTCGATGCTCGGACGGGTCACGATGTACCGGCTGATGGTGTACAGCCTGGGGTTGCTGGTGGTCCTGGCGCTGATCTTCGGGGTCACCGGCGCTCTGGCGTTCGCCCCCACCGCGATGCTGGCCAGCCTTGCCGTGCTGCTGATCGTCACCTATCTGACCAACCGACTCTTCGCCGGGATGTTCCGGGTGACACCGCATTCCGAGTCCTCGATCATCACCGCGCTGCTGCTGTTCTTCATCCTGCAGCCGACCACCGATCCGACCACGCTGTTGCAGATCGCGCTGGCGGCGCTCTTCGCCTCGGCGTCGAAGTACCTGTTGGCATTCCGCGGCCGTCACATCTTCAATCCCGCGGCCATCGGTGCGGTATGGCTGGGCATCTTCCACTTCTTCCTGGCTTTGTGGTGGGTCGGCAGCCCGATCCTGGTCGGCTTCACTGCCGTACTCGCTCTCGTGGTCCTGTACCGAACTCGGCGGACCGAACTCGGTACGGTCTTCGTGGTGCTGGCCGCGATCATCATGCTGAGCCGGAACCTGATGGACGGCAGCACATTCACCGAAGCGCTCAAGTACGTCTTCACCCAGACCCCGCTGGTGTTCTTCGCCGGATTCATGCTCTCCGAGCCGCTCACCCTGCCGCCGCTGCGTTGGCAACAGCTCTCCGTTGCGGCGCTCGTCGCCGTGCTGTTCGCGATCCCGATCACGACCGGCACTTTCCAGTTCGGGCCGGAATCCGCGCTGATAGTCGGCAACGCCGTTGCTTTCGTGTTCGGCCAGCGCAGCGGGATCGAGCTGGTGATGACGGGTAAGCGATCGTTGACGCCCAGCAGCATGGAGTTCGCTTTCCGCCCGACCCACCCGCTCCGCTACCGAGCCGGGCAATATGTCGAACTCACCCTGCCCCACCGTGGGATGGATTCCCGTGGCGCCCGCCGGTCTTTCAGCCTCGTCTCCGCGCCGAGAGAGGACGACGTGGTGAAGATCGGCATCAAGACGGCCGAGAAGGGCAGCTCGTTCAAGAGGGCACTGTGCGCGATGGATGTCGGCGACACCGTGCGCGCCACCGGCGTCGCCGGCGATTTCCAACTGCCGAACAACCCGGAAAAGCCGCTGCTGCTGGTGGCCGGCGGTATCGGTGTCACGCCGTTCGTGAGCCAACTGGCTGAACTCGACCGCAACCACACTCGTGACATCGTGGTGGTGTACCTGTCCAGCGATCCGGCCGAGGCCGCCTATCTGAAGAGCCTTGAACGGTCGAGGGGCAGGGTGATCGTGGTGTCCAAGACCGACGTACCCGATCTGCCCGGGTCCTTCGAGAACGTCATCGTGCCGTCATTGGGCCAGGAAGAGTTGCGGGCCATCGTCCCGGACATCAGCCGCAGGGACGTCTACGTCTCCGGGCCTCCGGGTCTGGTGAACAGCGTCAGCGCATCGGCCAGGGCATTGAAGGCGAAGCGGCTGACCAAGGACTACTTCTCCGGATACTGAATGCTGGCTGGACGCAGTGTTACTCGCTCAGGAAGATCTGGGATGTCCTGGGCCGCGGCAGCACCCGTCGGCATGCCGCCGCCCCGTCATCGACGACGGGGCGGCGCGAACATTGCACTCAGCGGAAGCTGAACGCCGTCACCTGCCCTGCCAGGCTGCCCGCCAGGTAGCCACATCGACGGTCCCGGTGAGCGGCAGGTTGTTGGTGGCCTGCAGTCTCGCCACCGCCGCCTTGGTGGACGATCCGAAGTAGCCGGTTCCGGTCAGCCCGTAACCTCGAGCGCCGAGCACCCGTTGGAAGCACTGCAGATCCCGGTACGTCTTGCCGGGAACCATCACCACCCCGGCCCAGGCTAGCGCGGTCCTGGAGGTGACCCTGCAGGAGGCGTCGGTGGCCGGGACATACGGGGCTGGCGCGGGCGTCGACTGGCTCGCGGTGGGTTTGGCGTCCGCGTGGGTGGCCGCCGTCATCGCCCTGGTGTCGCGCAGATCGTTCGCCGGATCCCATGCGGCGAACCAGGTCTCCGGGCCGACGAAGCCGACGACGCGCAGTCCGGCCTTCTGCTGCAGCTTCTTGACCGCGGCTTCCGTGCGCGGGCCGAACCATGCGGTCCCCTTGAGCCCGTAGCCGAAGGTGCCGAGCTGCTTCTGGAACTGCTGAATAGCCGCGCCCTCGCTCCCCCGGCGGAGCGTGGTTCCCGGATAGGCCGGGGCCTTGGCCTGCGGAGTGCCGGCGATCTTGTTCCTGGTGTCCCAGGCTGCCTTCCAGGTACTGGGTCCGACATAGCCGACGACGTTCAAGTCGGCCTTCGCCTGCAGCTTGAGCACGGCCTGGGTGGTTCGCGGACCGAAGTAACCGGTGCCGGTCAGGCCGTACCCCAAGGAGCCCAACTGCTTCTGGAACGCCTTGAGGGCGGCGGATTCACTGCCTTCCCTCATGACCGAGCCGGGATAGGCCGGCGCCTTTGACGGAGCCGGAGACGGGGGCGGAGTGGGAGCCGGAGCCGGCGGCTTGGGGGTCGCCTTCAGGCTGTACCTGGCATTCCATGCGGCGTTCCAGGTGGCCTCGCCGATGGTTCCGGTGACCGGCTGGCCGGCCTTGCCCTGCAACCTCTTTGCCGCCGTCCTGGTCTTCTCGCCGAACCAGCCGGTGCCGTCGAAACTGCCGTAGCCCATGACGGCCATCTGCTTCTGCCACAGCTTGAGCGAGGCGGAATAGTCCCCGAACTTCAACGGACCTGGATAGGCGTGGTTGCTGCCGGGGGCCGGCGGTGTCGGCGTCACCGGCGGAGCGGGCGGCGTAGGCGGCGCGGGCGGCGTAGGCGGCGCGGGCGGCGGAACTATCGGTCCACCGCCCCCACCACCTCCGCCCTGGATCGGTATCCGGCCGCTGCCGCCGTCCGCGTCCTCGTGCAGACCGACCAACGCGGCGCAGACCCACGGCGACCAGCCGCGCATCCGGTACAGATACAGCGCCCGGAAGTCCTGTTCCGCCCTGCTCGCCTGATCCGGGCGGCCGGAGCCGCCGACCGACTGCCAGGTGGACAGGTCGAACTGATAGGCGCCGTAGTACCCGTTTCCGGTGTTGACGGAGTAGTTGTTGCCGGACTCGCAGAGCCGGAGCTGGTTCCAGTCGCTGGCGGACGGATCCGCCAAGGCATTGCCGGCCGCCCCGAAGACCAGAGTCCCGGCGGCCACCGTGGCAGCTGCCAAGAGCGTTGTTGCACGACGCACGGCCGTTCCTCTCCCGGCCGCACATCGAAGCTCACCGCAGTGCCCGGAACTCCGGGTCGTCTGCAGCTCTCGCGACGTCCCTTTCCCCGTTCCGGACGTCGTGCGAACTCGCCCCCACTCGACCTCGTGGTGCTGAGGTCCGCATCGGGCAATCGCCCGAGTCGGAACTGTCGGGTCCGACCGATCGTGCAGTGGGAGAGCCACGATCTTCGGCGGGTCTCGATCTCGAGGCCCGCCTGACCATAGATCACCAGTAACAATAGTCACAAGGGTCCCAGCAAACTCAGTTTTCACCTTGTACCTTCGACTACAGCGCCGACACGCCGAAACTTTGCTCAGAATGCCAAGCGTGTGATTCCGCACTTTAGGTGCCGGCGCTCCAGCCGCTCGACCACCGACAGCGGCTGTCCTGGCGTGCGCAACCGCCCTGGCATTGGAGGGCGCCACGCAGCGATTGCACGTCGGTTCGGCACACTGACGACCGCCGACGGGTCTGTGGGAGCGGCCGGATATCTTCTGCCGGACCGAAGTCAGGGACAACAGATCGGACTGTCGATGGCAACGCCCGCTTTACCACTTCCATCCTGATGGCAACGAATCACCGACCGCTGGGCCGGCCGTGAGCAGACGCGGCTGGTGGTTGTTCTGTGCGCTGAGCGTGGTCTGGGGCGTGCCGTACCTGCTCATCAGGGTGGCTGTTCGGGACCTCGATCCAGTGGTGGTGGCCGGCGGCCGCACTCTGCTGGGTGCGTTGGTGCTGCTGCCGATTGCGTTCAGGCGCAAGGTGTTCCGGCCGGTGCTGCGTCGCGCGAGGGTCCTGGTCGCATACACCGTCATCGAGATCATCGGGCCGTGGTGGCTGCTCGGCTGGGGGGAGACCAAGTTGTCCAGTTCAACGGCCGGGCTGCTGATCGCGATAGTGCCGCTCATCACCGCGATCCTGCTCGCCGCCCTCGGCCACGAGAAGATCGGCGGTCATCGCATCGTTGGACTGCTGATCGGGTTCGCCGGCGTGGCCACCCTGGTGGGCCTGGACATCCACCTCGACAACTTCGCGGCAGTGGGAGCGGTTCTGCTGACCGCTCTGGGATACGCGGGCGGGGCGATCATCATCAATCGCTTCCTCGGCGATCTGCCGCCGCTGGGAGTGATCACCTGCTCGCTGACCCTGGCCGCCCTGTTCTATCTGCCGTTCGCGGTGATCCGGCGTCCGCCTGCGATCACGGCGCCGGCCGGCTGGGCCGTGGTAGGTCTGGCCCTGATCTGCACCGTGGGCGCCTTTCTGTTGTTGTTCGCGCTGGTCGCGGAGGTGGGCGCCTCCCGGGCGACGGTCATCACCTACGTGAACCCGGCGGTCGCCATCGTCCTGGGCATCCTGATCCTCCGCGAGCCGTTCACCATCGGGGTGGCCATCGGTTTCCCGCTGATCATCCTCGGGGCGATCCTGGCCACCGCGAGAAGCAGGGTCCGCCCGGCGGCCGCTACCCCTCCTGACAGCGTCGGCCGGTCGCCGGCGCTCAGCCCTGGGACGCCAGCCACTCCTCGACCCGCTGCTGGCCGACCTCGTCCGACACATCCTCGACCCTGGTCAGCACCGACCAGCGCACCCCGAACGGATCGAGGATCGAACCGAACCGATCGCCGGTGACGAACGTCGCCGGCTGCTCGCGCACGGTGGCGCCCGCACGCTCGGCGGCGGCCACCACCGCGTCGCAGTCGGGGACGTAGACGGCCAGCGAATGGGTGGCGAGTGCACCACCGTCGTGGGCGGCCAGGCCGTACCCCTCCATCGGGTCGGAGAGCTGCAGCCGGCCGAGCTCGAACTGCAGCTCGGCGTGCGCGATTGTGCCGTCAGGGGCATCCATCTTGGACACCACCGTGGCGCCGAAGACCCCGACGTAGAACTCGATCGCCTTCGCGGCGCCGTCGACGCAGAGGAAGGGAGTCAACGTGGTGTACCCGGCGGGCCGGTACTGAACGGCAGTGGTCTGGTTGTCGGAAGTGGTCATGACACCGATCGTCCTCATCCGCCGCAAGCGTCGTCTTGGACGAATGCGACAGGCGAGCAGCGACCGTGGGTGAGGCTGGGCGCGGTCCAGGGGCGGCAAGCGCCGTGGTCGAGTTCGGTCCGTGGACGGCTGATACCGACCACAGTTCCGGTGCTCGGTCCCCCCGATTGCGGATTTCAGACGGTGAGGGCGGCGATCTTGACCAGTGGTGGGCCTGGACGCCGTCGTGACGAGTCGCGGGTGAGTGATCAGGCGAGGGCAAGGGCGATCGTGTCGAGTTGGTGCGGGTCGGCGGTGACGTTGATTGTGATGATCTGATCGTGGTCGTTGAAGTCGATGTCCAGTACAGCGAACAGGCGACCACGTGGTGCGACGATGATCCCCGGAGCGCCGTCGATCAGAGCGACTTCCGCCGCCTCCGCGCGGGCGGTGAAGGTCCTGGTCTCGTCGGCCACGGCATGCGAACCGTGGACGGTGGAGCTGGTGGCTCCGCGGACCGCGATGGTGTCGGCGGTGCGGATGACTTCGGGTGCCAGGAGTTCGAGAAGTGTGGCGATGTCGCCGTTCCGGGACGCGGCGAGGAACGCTCGGACCAGTTGCGTCCTGCGGGCCTGGTTCACTGGGTCGATCGGCTTGGCGCCGTGGATGCTCTGCCGTGCTCGGCTGGCGAGCTTCTTGGTGGCCGTAGTCGATCGCTCAAGAATCACCGCGATCTCGTCGAAGGGAACCGCGAACAGATCGTGCAGTACGAATGCCACGCGTTGTGATGGGCTCAACCGATCGAGCACGACGAGCAGTGCGAGTCCGACCGAGTCGGCCAAGAGCGTTTCTTCCTCGGGCGCGTTCGCCGTGGGGGGAACGTCGGATGCGAGGTGGAGGGGAGATTCTTTGCGCCCGCGACGTGCCCGGAGCATGTCGAGGCACTCCCGCCCCGTCACGGTGGTGAGCCAGCCCACCAAGTTGCTCACATGGTCGAGATCAGCTCGTGACGCCCGCAGCCACACCTGCTGCAGGGCATCGTCGGCTTCGTCGAGGGAGCCAAGCATCCGATAGGCGACTCCGCGAAGGTGATCGCGGTGCTCTTCGAACAGGCTGATCAACGTATCGGCTGGGCTCACAGGTCACCTTTTCCGTCCGGCGTGCGTCAAGGGGGTGACGAACCAACCTGTCCACCGCCGACCGAGGGATACCTGTGACAGTACAAACCATCTGATTTACCACGTCCGCCCACCACGACAACAGCATCGAAGCGGCGCTGCCTTCGGTGTTCTACGCGACGGAGGCGGCCAACCATCTGACATCAACTACACCGCCGTGCGCGACCAGGAGATCCACCATGAACACCGCATACATCGTCGTCACCATCGCAACGATCACCGCGACCGGATTCATGGCTACCGCAGATTTCGTTCGAGCCAGATTCGTGCTCGCCAACTCCGCCAGCGTCGGCGTACCCGAGAGCTGGCTCACCCCCCTCGGCCTCCTCAAGGCAGCGGGCGCCGCTGGACTACTCCTCGGCCTGCTGGGCGTGCCCCTGATCGGCCCCGCCGCCGCCGTCGGACTGATCCTGTTCTTCATTGCGGCGATCCTCACGCACCTACGCGCCCGCAACTACGCACTCGCCTTTCCCGCCACGTACCTCCTGCTGGCGGCAGCATCACTGATCCTCTATCTGAATCGTTAATGTCCCCACCGTGCCACGCGACGACAAACCCCACGGCAGCCGTGATGCTCCGGACACCGATCGTCAGGTAGGACCCCAGCGCGCCCATCGGGTCGAGCCGGCAGCGCCCACGCACGAGGGAGCGTAGCGGCGACGTTTCCCGCCCGTGCTTCGTGACACTCACCGACCGGTGAAGTCGATCGTCAAGCAGGGCGGCATGCCCTACACACTTTGACTGACGAAGTCGAGCACGTAGCGGACGCGGGCGAATGTTGAACCGAAACCGGGTGCGCCCCGTTCGCCGATCCGGTTCCGGCACAAGGTGTGCGGCGGGCTCGGGTGCCGCTCACGGTCCGCCGCATGGCAAACGCGTGTCGTTGCTCAAGGAGCGCGGCCCTTTCCGTCCGCTCCACTTATCCCGGGTTGTTCGGCTGGGAGATGTGAAGCATCTCTGTGACCGGCCGGTAGCCAACGGAGCGGTAGATGCGCTCTTCATCCTCACCGGCTGGGGTGAGAAACGGAGTCGTGATCTTGGCCGAGGCGCACGCGCGCGTCAGCAACGCGGTCAGGGCGGCCGCGATACCGCGCCGCCGGTAGGGCTCTCGCACGCCGATCGCGGCGAGTTCGCTGACCCCGCGATGCGGGGGCGTGCACAGTCCGCCGCCAACGGTGCGGCCGGTGCTGGTGTCGAGGGCCAGGGCTACCAGTCCTCCGCCATCAACGGTGCTGCACTGATCTGGCTCCACTAGGGAACCCCAGCCGTCGCGCGGCACGGATCTGACGTTTGAGATAGTCCAGTTGCTCCTCGCGCGACGCCCAAGTTCCGGTGCCCCGCTGGGCGTCGCCGTAGCCCCCATACGCGGTCGGCCGTAGATCGTACTTCTCGACCGCATGCGTGAAGCGCTGCTCGAAGTCCCCCGGAAGGTCGGGAAAGCCCCTGATCATCTGGGGGCCCACCAGCTCGACACCCGTGCCCGGACCGAGCGAACCCACCTCGGCCATGCAGTCTTCCATCGTGTACCGGTAGGTGTAGTACTCGACGCTGAAGCTGTGAAGCGTGACCCCGAGGCTGATCGCGGCCATGTTATTCATCCCTTCCCGCGAGTCTCAGCTCGTTAGTGCACTCTGCGAGCTGCTTGATGTTCAGTTGCGGGCGGAAGTCCGGATCGCCATACGGAATCTGCAGCGCCAGGGCGACGCTGATCCGATGGTCCCCGGGTGACAAAGACGGCGAGGCGCCCAGTTCCACGTCAATGGCATCGAGCACGAACCACCACACGTCGTGCCGTCGACCGACATCGGGGAGCGGATGCCTCGCCCCGTTGATCACGATCGTTAGGCTGTCGGCGGCCCGTGCCGTGCCATCGATCGTGAGGTCGAGCCTCTCGATGCATGCCAAGGGCAGCGACCTGTACCACGGCAACCGGAGCTGCACCCGCACCGCGGACGAGGCCTCGGACAGGTGGGGCGCCAGGCGCAGGCCGGCGAGGACTTCTTCCTCAAACATTCAGGCACCACCAACCGGGCTCACGGCGATCGCGGCGGCGCCGGGGACGGCAGCCGCACCAATCGAACTCATCTCGCCTGTCTCAGGATCGACAGCGAGCACGAGAACGCTGTCAGCGGGTCGGTCTGCGACCAGCAGGAAGCGTCCCGACGAGTCGAATTTGACGGTGCGTGCCGCGAAGCCCGGGTCCGGCGACGGTGCGACAAGCGCCGAGCCGACGTAGTCGAGTTTCCCAGTGTCGGTGTCGACAGCGAACCCGACCACTGAGTCCTCACCACGGTTGTTGAGGTAGACGAAGCGACCGTTCGGATGCACTGTGATGTCCGCGGGCTCGTTGCGGCCCTCGAAGCCGGGCGAGGTCGCCGACCGGGACGCGAGGTGCCTAAGCGTCCCGGTCGTCTGGTCGAAGGCGTAAGTCGACACCCCCGAGGCGAGCTCGTCCGTCATGAAGACGAGCCGGCCATCTGGATGAAACACCGGGTGTCGCGGAGCGCTCGTCGTCGGGGTGTACATGATCTGGGTCGGACGCAGCCGCCGCGCCTCCCGGTCCAGTCGGAGGACATGGATCTCGTCAGCACCCTTGTCACCGACGATCACGTATCGGCCTGAGGGGTCGAAGAGCGCGGAGTGGGCGTGCGAGCTGGCCTGCGCGTGTCCACGCGCCTGAGGCGACGGTCCGGGGTCGAGGCTATGGTTGTTCATCACGTAGACGTCGGACGGCGCCTCTGTTCCGCCATCCGCTCTGATTGGAAACAGGCAGATGGCGGAGTCGTCGTAGATGTTCTGCACGACGAAGCCGCCATCGACCTCGATGACGTGCTCAACGTGCTCGAAGCTTCCATGGCTTGCCGTCACCACGAATTCGCCAAGTGGATCGACTGATAGATAGGTCGGGAACGCGGCGAACGTCCGCTGCCGCGACACTTCGCTGAGCGATCCGTCTTTCGAATCGATCGAAAACGCGAACAGGCTTCCAGGGCGCCCGACCGGGCCCCGACCATCGTTGCGGCGCTCGTCGACCGCATAGAGGCGGGTGCCGTCGGGAGACAGGCTCAGAGCCGTCGCCTCCATGCTCTCTCCGGCGGTGCTGCGTGCGACTAGGGATCCGTCGTCGTAGATTTCGAGTGTGTGGATCGCCCCGGGGATCTCGGTCCGGGTCGGGCCCGATGCGTAGCTTCCGACGTAGGCACGGCCAATGACCTTGGTCATCGTGTGACCACCGTCCAATTGAGTTGTGACAACGATCAGCCCTTGGTTCCGCCAGTGAATCCGCGGATCAGGTGCCGTTGTGCGAAGAAGAACACCAGCAGGATGGGAATCACCGCGATCACGACCGCCGCGAACACCACGCTCCAGTGGGTGGCGTAAGCGCCGACCGCTGAGTAGACGGCAACCGGCAGTGTCTCGTAGGCCGAGCCGCCGAGGAACACCAGTTGCGTGAAGAAGTCGTTCCACACGATCAGTCCGGTGAGAATGGCGACCGTTGCCGTGATCGGGCGCATGAGCGGGAAAACGATGCGGAGGAAAGTCCGGGCCGGGCCGGCTCCGTCCACCGACGCGGCCTCCTCGTAGGCACGCGGAAGTGCCCGAATGAATCCTGCGTACAGGAAGACCGACAACGGCATGAGGAGGCCGGTGTAAAGCAGGATCATCCCGGCGTAGTTCCCGACGAGCCCGAACTTCCGGAATGCCGCGTACAGGGGCACTACACCCAGCTGATACGGAAGGATGATGCCCAGGACAAAGAGCGCGTAGAGGGCGCCGCTGGCGCGGCCTCCCCGCCTCGCGAGAACGTATGCGGCCACAGACCCGATCACGATCAGGCAGATGACACTGCTGACCGAGATCACAATGCTGTTGACGAGGGCGGCACCGAACGTGCCGTTCCCGTTTCCCTGCCAAGCCTGACCGTACGGGTCCAGAGTCGGATGGGCAGGCAGACCCAGCCCTGTGCCTCCGATGGTCGTGCTCGGCGCAAACGAGTTCACGGCGAGGATGTAGAACGGGATCCACCATATCGCAGCCAGCACGATCAGCAGGGTCTCCCGTGCGAGAGTCCGTCTGGTGTAGGAAAACACGCTCACGCTAGATCTGCCTCTCGCGCCGACGCAGGACGACCAACTGGGCGAAACCGATCAGTGCGATCAAGAGCGTCATCACGACCGAGAGCGCCGCCCCATAGCCGAACTGGCCGCTCACGAACGTCTGCTTGTACACCTGGGTCGCCAGCGTCTCGGTGGCGTCGACAGGGCCGCCCGCGGTCAACGCCATCACCTGGTCGAAGACACGCAGCCCGAGAACGAGGGTGAAGGTCAATGAGATCGTGATCGACGGCGCCAACAGCGGCAGGGTCACCTTCCTGAACCTGCCCCACGCCGATGCTCCATCGATTGCGGCAGCCTCGTCGAGCTCGATGGGAATCGTTTGAAGACCCGCCAGGTAGAACACCATGGTCAGGCCGGAGAACTGCCAGATCAACACGAGGACGATGGCCCAGATGGCGAAGGCGGCCGACCCTATCCAGTCCTGCTGGGCGCTCTTGAGGCCCACCGCACCGAGCAGGCCGTTGAGCGGCCCGTCGTACTGCAGCACGTACTTCCAGATGTACGAGACCGCGAGCGGGCTCATCGCCACCGGCAGGAAGAACATCGAACGGAGCACGTTCCGGGTCTTCAGCGTGCGAGCCAGTGCGACGGCCAACGCCATCCCGATCGCATTGGCGAGTACCACGAACACGATAGCGATTACCAGCGTGTGCAGGAGCGCCGAGCGAGCCGTGTCGTCCCGCGCGATCTGGGCGAAGTTGCCCAGTCCGATCCATTTCGCGCCGGCGTTCGAACCGGTCCAATCCGTCAGCGAGTACAACGCACCGGCCAGGTCCGCCATGTACACGATCGCGAGGACGAGGATGACCGCCGGTATTGCCCACCCCCACGGAGCGAGAGAGCCTTCACCCCACCGGCCCCGCCGGCGTCGCTGTCTTGGCTCTGACACAACTCCAGTGGACATCTTCATCCTTGCTTCATTGACGCACTTGCCCTGGGACGGGACCATGTCGCGAGCACCTGGTGCGAGCAGCCCTCGCAAGGCCCGGTTCTATGGCTGGTCTCCCCTGCTACTTCTTGTCCCACGCCTTGTCGAGGTTGGTCAGTGCGTCTGTAGTCGACGTCTGCCCGGTGAGCAGGCCGGTCACATCGTTGCCGAGCACCGTTAGCACGTTGGGGTTTGGGAACTGAAGCGGCATGTAAGCGACGGTATGCCCTGCGGACACCGTGCTCTTGATCCCGTCGAGAGAGCCAGACAGCTTGCCTGCGTTGTAGTCACTGAGGGTGACCGACCCGAGACCGCTGGCGAGCAGGCTCTGCGTCGCCGGCAGCTGTAGGAACTCCAGTAGGGTCTCAGCCTGGGGAATGTACTTGCTCGCCTTATTGATCGCGATTCCCTGTCCAAACGAGATCGGCAGGCGCGTGGAGGCTTCCGTATCACCCGGGAACGGAACCATCTTGAAGTCGGCACCTGGCGCGCTGGCGAGCGCCTGGGACAACGCGTCAGCCGGCACGACACCCGTCACTGACTTTCCGCCCGCAAGATCTGCGATCTGCGTTCCGGTGTCGATCGATGCCGCACCCTTCGGGTAGCAGCCAGCATCCTTCATCGCCACGTAGCGGCTGATCGTCGTCTTCCAGCCCGCCGTGCTAGCGAACGTGGTACTGCCCGCGTTGCGGTCATCGACCCAGTTCGCGTTGGTTCCGAGCACCCACTGGGACGCCATGGTCGCCAGAAACAGCGAACCGAGACCGCTTCCCTGGCCGGCGATGCTCACGAAGGAGTACCCATTGCTGGCGGCCGTGCGGCACTGCGTCAGCAGGTCGGAGAACGTCGTCGGAATCGTCGTACCCGACGCCTTCAATGCCTTCATATTGACGGCCATGCCGACCGGGAACACGCCGACCGGAATTCCGTACAGCACCTTTCCGGCCCACAGTCCGGTGATCTTCGGCACCGAGGAAGCAAAAGGCAGCCCCGAGAGATCGAGGACCTTGCCCTGCTGGTTGAGAATGCCGATGGCGTTGGGGTTGCCCGTTCCCGGAGATCCCCAAACGATGTCGGGGCCGTTGCCGCTCTGGAATCGCGTCTGCACCACCTGGCCGTAGGTGTCGACCGGCAGGTACTGCACCTTGACCGTAATGTCCGGGTTCGCCTTCTCGAATGCCGTGATGACGGGGTCGACGGCCTTCTCCTGACCTGCTTGCCAGGTCATCTGGAGCGTCGCCTTGCCACTCGTCGCGCTGCCGCTCGCGCAACCCCCGAGCAGAGCGACCGCGGCCAGGGCGGAGCCGATGGACATCATCGTCCGTTTCATTTCTCCTACTTTCTGTCGTATTCAGAGATGGCAAACACCGTCCGTCACAAGGCGAGCGGCACCGTGCCGTCGGTCCGGGGCCTGACGAAACGTCGGTCCTTCGGGTGGACCGCGGCGGCGATACACGGCAACCGCCGGGCAAGGGTCACGCGGAATCGCCGCCGTCGAGGGTGAAGGCGCACCCGGTCATGTACTCGGCCGCCGGCGACGCGAGCCAGACGACCGCCTTCGCGATCTCTTCAGGCTCCGCCGCGCGACCCAGTGGAACGCCGGCCGCGATCTTCTTCTGCACTTCCTCCGAATTGCGTTGGTACATCGGCGTGTTCACGGGTCCGGGGCAGAGGGCAATCACGCGGATCCCCTGAGGCGCGTATTCGACCGCGGCGGTTCGCGATGCGTGCACGACGGCCGCCTTGACCATCGCATAGGCGGCATTGCGGGGAGCAGCTCTCAGGGCCATCGCCGACGCCGCATTGATGACCAGCCCCTTCGCACCAGTGCGCAGCATGGCCCCGATCTCTTCGGACATGGAGTGCCAGACACCGAGCAGGTTGATGTCGACGATGTCCCGCACGTGCTCCTCGGTCGTGTCGGCGATGAGGGTTCCCGCGCCCGTAATGCCCGCGAAGTTGACCGCGAGATCGAGCGAGCCAAAAGCGGAGAGGGTCTCGTTCATCAGCTCGCGGATGCTCTGGCGGCTGCGGACGTCCACCTGTACCGCTCGCGCCGGCCCCGGGCCGGCAGCGGCTGCGGTTGCGCCGGCAGCGCCGCTGTTGAGATCCGCAATGATCACGTTGTACCCCTCAGCGCACAGTGCGAGCGCAGTCGCTCGCCCCATACCCGAGCCGGCGCCCGTCACGAGCGCCGTGCGTCCTGCGCCGGGCTCGACGTTCTGGGAATCCATCAAGCTCCTCCAGTGATTTGCGACTCGCGTCGGGCTCCTTCACCCCAGCGATGAGGTGCTCGACAGACCGGCGGCCTCTCTCTCGTGACCGAACGAGATCTCGAATCGTCAGAAGGTTTCGCAGCGTGTCGCGGGCAACGCGTCAAGGCGAGCAAAGAAAGCCTCGCCGTATTTGACCCGTTTGTCAAGAGGAGCATCCTGCATAGTAGGACCGATCCGACCTCACGGCTGATTGCCGAGGCTGCGTCGAAGTGTTGTACCGGAGCTGCCAAGGCAGTGAACGGGCAGGCTACGGGGCCCCTGCGGCACTGCGCAGGCAGTCCATGCCGGCGTTTTCCAACTCGATCGAGATCGGTCGGTGGTGGCCGATCGACCCGAGGCACGGAATGCGTCCACCCAGCGGACGTCGCCGTGGCCAGTGGAGACGACGTCCCACGCTCGCCTTGGATCGCCGCACGGGAGGTGGGCGGGTGTCCTTGCAGTCGACACGGTAGATCGGTCGGCGACGTCGACGATGAATCCCCGGGGTCGATGTTCTGCCACATCATCTGGGAGGGGTCCCAGTTGAAGCCGGACGCGGGCCGATGCTCGATCGCCTCTGGGGTGCGCCCGGTGGTCCAGTAAGTCGTAGGCGATCTTGGTGGAGTGCACTCCGTGGGCGAACACGATCCCCTCAGCGTCAAAGACGTCGAGGATCGGATTCCACCGTCGGGCCAAGTCCTCCTAGGTGGCTGGTGTTTTTCGCCGTGTGTTGGTGCGGGCCGGTGTTTGATCTTTCCGGGACGATGTTGCTATGGCACGAGGACTTTCCGGCGGGGCTGAGCGGTGACGTTGGGGCGGACGCCGG